>ERZ1370068.7936-contig-6824_pt1 | contig 33684 bp, 49 predicted proteins | sample MGYA00561227_ERZ1370068 | MGnify/ENA primary metagenome ERZ1370068 (study PRJEB38410, sample SAMEA6850437) | metagenome | study: Metagenomic assessment of the ecological functions of the soil: analysis of the soil microbiota associated with the...
GTTGTACTTCGTTCAGTTACGTATTGCTGAAACCTGGCGTGATTCAGGCCGACCACGGTGGGTCAGAAAGAGTGAATATGTGTTTCTTGTATTCTTTGCTCTTCATGCCGGTTATCACACTGGCTACTCAACCGAAAAAAGTGGTTTTAGAAATAATCGCTTCCCAAGAAATCAAATGCAACCACGTTGGAGAAGAGCTGGTGCTTGATAGTGACACGCTTCGTCTAAAGTTCGCAGGTTTTCGGAACGTTACGGCGTTACCGCTTTGAAGTGGTGAAATCTCGGCAGAAAACGAGACGGAAACGATTCTAGGGCGATCCTGAGTGGCTTACGGCTCGCAGTAATTACTGCTTATCTCAAAAGCCGCCTACGACTATTAGTGCCATGCCCATTCGTGAGAGGAAAATATTCCGCTTCAATTTCTTAATATCTTCTGGCGTCCAGTTGGGAACTTCTAACGCACCGTGCCCTTTCAAATATTCATCTTTTAAGGCGAAGTTTAGCTCGCCGAGAAAAGCCAAATTAAAAAGTGCGCCGATTATCGTAAGTATAATTCCCACTGTGTTCAGGGTAGCTGCCTTCATGGCGTGTCAATTCGTCGATGACATCATGGCCGGATCATTTGCCGTTCGGCAATCAAAAACGATTCTAGCGCGATCCTAGCGCGGGACAGGCGTTTATATCATTTGTTATCGCCGTGTGAGCAAAGACAGAATCTCTCGCATGATACAGGTAAAAATGTTTTTGATATGTGGACTACGAGAAGCTGGAAGAAACGGCGCGAAGGTGGCTGGATGCATCTCACGGTTTAATCAGTGGGCTCTGAATATCTCGCAGTGCGAGCACTAATCCCAAAACGAATCAGCGCGGTGTGCTTCACGACTATCTTATCGAGAGAAAAAGGGCGCTCGCGGAGAAGATTGCCGTCAAATCATCTAAAGCGTGCTGTGCGCCGCTTCGCATAAAATCTCGTCAGCTTGGCCGGTGCGCATACAATCGCCGCGATGAGCCAAGTTTACGGGAAAGCTGAAAGTGATAAGCGGTATAAAGCCGTTGTGAAGCATTATTTGAAGGGCGTATTGCACATGGCGTATTATCGACGAATCACGACAAAGCGGACATGCTTGGCTTGAGGGCGCGCTGGGCTCGAATCGGCTAAGAAAGCTAAAACGTCGGGGGATCGCACTGCTCTGCAAATAAATTACGGCGGCGCTATCTACGATCAGCATCAAGGCCGGAAGCGCATGATGATGTTAAGGGGCTGATTATATCACTAGGAAAGCGGTAGTAAGGGCGCTTAAAAATTGTCGATGGCTGGCGGGCTAGGTTGCCATCCGGCAATCAAAAACGATTCTAAGCGCGATCCTGAGCGCGGGGCGGTGTGATCTTTTTCGCAGTCAATGGAATGCAATCAAACATCTACGGTATTGGGCGAAGGCGATGGCGATGGTGTGGGACTCTCTGACGGTGAAGGAGACGGCGTGTTTCTTTCGAAAAAGACCAGGGCCATAGCCGAGAGACGGATCAATATCACCACCCCACATAATTTTGCCTGTCTCGGCCAAGGCCTTAGCGAAGCCTTCATACCATTCAAAAGCTGTTGATTCTGTCGCGACCGTAACATCAACTTTATTTTGCTGCTACCTTTAAATTCTTCGCCAACTTGAGCCTTTTCTCTCTCACTAGCTTGAAATGCCGCCTGATACGTTTTGGTTTGAGTCTCTTGTCGTTGAGCTTGCTGACAGTAAAAAAATAAGTGATGAACACGCCTAAGAAATTCAACAGTTCCGGCAAAATAGCCGCCAGCTTTTCAACTTCTAAGCCGCCCCATGCCGCCATCCCATGACAGTGAAAAAACCAAACAAACAAACAACAATGAGAACGCTAGCGACTATCGCAGATGGCCATTCAGCATTTGCGAAGTGGAAGAAGGATCATTTGCGGGAATCACATACTTCGCGCTGTCGCCAGTCAATCCCAAATCGGCGCAGTAGTCGCCGATAAATACCGGGCCGGAGCCGTTTCGTCATCCGGCTGCTTTCAACGATTCTAAGCGCGATACAAAGGCGCGGGCCGGGTGTGGTAGCACTCGCTCTGGGCGAAGTGGTATCGCCTTTTGGATTCTCATAGGTAAGAGATCGTTGTCTAGGTTCGAATCCTAGCGAGGGCAGTTTACAATGAGGGAATACGTTTCCCTCGTCAGTGAGGAATAGGCGGCCGCGCTGCCGGATACGGCCACAGCCCGGTGATCGGAGAGCCGTTAAGCCTGGACCAAATGATGTGCAGCTCAGATTTATTTCCGTTATGACATGTCCACCGAGCGTTACCGGTTCTCCACGCGAAGTGCCAGCGCAACGGTGACGCGCAACGTCACGTCGTCGCCTGTCTGGAACTGATCCAGTTTAACGCCCGGTCCCGTTTGGAACGTCTGCGTCCCACCCGCCGGGCCTTGTATGGTCACCGTCTGAGCTGTTGTGTCCATCGAAACTATCTTCCCAGTGATTTCCTTTGTTTTCGCCATCGATCACACCCGGACCCTGCCCTGCACCCCTTGGCGCGACCGCAACAGTAGTGCGTTCGCTGGCATCGCGCGGCGCGCTCGACTTGCGAATTGTGAACGCAACGGGTTCCGCCAACGTGGCCTTGACCGTATCGCCCACTCGGATCTGGTCAAACTTTGGGCCGCCTTCACCGAGTTCATAATGTCTGCTCTCGCTCTGCTTCGTTGGTGAATGTCACGGTGCGATTCGCAGGATCAACCGCTGTCACCTTCCAGGTTTTGGTTACTGTGTCCAACTCGATTGGGTGCGTAGCGCGATCGAGTTGTGCGTATCCGACGACCGCCAGCAAAAGTGCCGGGATCGCCGCCATTAATGTGATTTTGGTTTTCATGTTGTTAGGTTTTTTTCTTTTAGTTTGGTTGTATTTGTTTCGTTTATTGTCTCAGCGAACCTCTCTCAACCCGTTTCAACCCCTTGAAAACGCGCTGGGACGTCGGATTACGTGATCAAAACACTAAAATTACCGGCGTTCCTGACCACCGCATATAAGACCTTGGTCCTACACGGATATTGAACCTGAGTTTATTAAAGCCGCTTCCCACCCACGCCACACATCTTCGTCCAGATGGCCCCTCGCTTTGAGGTGATATATCTCCTCAAAATTTCGAAACTCCCCGTTCATGAGAACAAAGAAGCGTCCCCTATCATTGCCTTCGAGAGATTCGAAGTCGTGGATACCGCGATTATACACATCATCTTAAATCCGGATACTGGGCAAGTAGTTGAGATCCAATAGATTGAAGGCATCATGCATCGAACGCCTCGAAGCTAGTTGCGTCGCGCGAGCACTCGTTGCGGACTTCCCGTCGCCACATAAATCAGAGAAATGACGACGCCAATTGCGCCGACGATTTGGCCGATTGCACTAATCGCTTCCCAGTTCACGGCATGATCTAACTAGAATTAGACGGCATTTTGTCATCTATTTCTGTCTCCATAGAGGGAAGTGTCCCTTAAAAGGCGGCAGGATGGCAAGCTGGATCATCTGCCATCCGGCAATCAAAAACGATTCTAGCGCGATCCTATTAGGGGTAAGATTTCGCCCGATTAGGCAATCATCCATCAGCCCGATTATGTGCTTTCATCAATCGAACCAGAATTCCCGTCCTGACACTGCATAGGAAGTCCAAGGCGCTCTTCGCGAGGTTGTGTCCTTGGACTTAACGAGCGGCGGGTTGCTTGAGCTTCCCGCCGCTTTTCCTTTCCGGTGATCCGCCATCCGGCAATCAAAAACGATTTAATCGCGATCCACCTTGAGGCGGAAAGCGTTTCATTATGCGGGCGGAGGGTGTTGACTGCGTTTCTGGAGCTTGAATCAGTGATTCGCGCTTGCGGCGAATTGACTCGACAAGCTGGCGAGATTTTTCCGAAACTCCCGGGATATGAAACCACGCATTCCATCAGTTCTAATTACATTTGCACTTGTCTGCTTTTTGGGCTTTCACCGACAGCACGAGCCCAAGATTGTAGAGCAAGGCTGCGACCTTGACCTCAACAACGTTCCTTGGTGATGGTGCGCTCCTGAACAACACAATCGGCTTCGGCAACACGGCCATCGGTTTCCAATCGCTCGATAGCAACACAACCGGTGGCGCCAACACGGCCACCGGTTCAGGTGCACTCGAATTCAACACAACTGGCGTCAACAACACGGCCAATGGTTATGGTGCACTTCACAGCAACACAACCGGCAACAATAAGCGCGGCCTTCTAACGGTCTGTTCGCTGTATTTCAGCGCCTGATCGGCTTCCAGAACACGGCCAACGGTCTTAACGCCTGCAGCAACACAACCGGCAGGAACACAGCCAACGGCTATCAAGCACTCTTTAGCAACACAACCGGCAGCAACAACACGGCCGATGGTTCCCAAGCGCTCTTCACAACACTGGGTCGAATAACGTCGGCAGGCTTCAATGCCGGCAACAATCTCACCACCGGCAGTGGCAATGTCTGTATCGGCTCGCGGCGTCCTGGGGGTTGCTGGCGAGAGCAACACCACCCGGATCAGAAATGTTTACTCCTCGGTCGCGTCTGGCCGGGCAGTTTACGTCAATTCCAGACAACAAGATCGGCACCCTTGTCTCCTCGCGCCGGTTCAAGGACGAGATCAAGCCCATGGACAAGGCGAGCGAAGCGATCCTGGCGCTTAAACCGGTCACCTTCCGTTATAAAAAGGAGATTGAACCCAATGGCGCCATCATGTTTGGACTCATCGCCGAGGAAGTGGAAAAAGTGGATCCCGACTCTGGTGACTCGCAATGACAAAGGCGAAGCCGAGACCGTGCGCTACGAAGCGGTGAACGCGATGTTGCTCAATGAGTTCCTCAAAGAGCACCGCAAAGTGGAGGAACAGAAGCGACCATCGCGACAAAGCAAGGAATGCAAGCGACTGCCGCGCACAGCAAAAGCAAATTGAAGCGCTTACTGCGGGCTTGCAGAAGGTGAGCGCCCAGCTTGAAGCGAGCAAACCTGCGCCGCAAGTGGTCAACAATCCCTAGACGTCACGCTTACCACTCATGGAAGCTCCGGCTGCCGCCCGCCACTTGAGGTTGAAGGAGGTGAGACCAAGTCTCAAGCGGACAAACGGCAGCGCGGAAATTCACTTACCGACGAGCTACAGGCCGTCAGGCTGCGCGGCCAGCACGCGGTACGCGGCGGTGGCGGTCTTGTGCAGCCGTGAATGCTCGCCCTGCGCGTGTTTCAGCACCAGCCGCTCCACGCTCCAAAAGCGCGGCCTACCGCTGGCCCCGTTGGTGCCGCCTCGCCTGCCACCAGCGTAAAGGCTTGCTGTCCTAAATTGGAATAAGTTCATAATGTTTCACCGCCTTTCGTTGCTGGATGCCCTCATGGTTTCATGGGACTTGCTTTGTTCCTTCCAGGTTTAAACGTTCGCTGTAACAGCCTACCGCCTTCTTGGGGTCGGCAAAATGTATGCTGACACCATTGGCTTTCGAGGGCCGGTGCGCCGCGCCCACGCGCAACCGACCTGTCCGGCCCAGCGATGCAGATCCGCCGCCAATGGGATCGGGCAAAGGCGACGAACAGGAGCGCAGCTCGAACGCGCCGGTTGCCTCATCGAGATCCAGTCCGAAGGCTGCAAGCGCGGTGATTCAGCAGGTGGGTCGTTCTCATGGTGGTTGACGAACTGCCGGTGAACCCTCCGACAAAATTGTCGGAGGGTCTGGTATGTCTGGGGTTTTCCTTTCATGGTTTTCATTTTTCATTCTACGTCCTGGTATGTCTGGTGTGCATAGGTTGCAGTTAGGTCTGCTATGGTGGCTATCTCGTCTCGATTGCACTGGAGGAGGCGCACCAGCGTTCGCTTGCCAGTGCGCTTATTCAACGCGGGCAAGTAGCACTCGAATTTGTCGCCGGTCGCGTTCCACGTGAAGCTGCCGTAGTCCTCGCCCTTGTTTACGAGCATGGATGCAGCATCAAAAAATACTTTGGCGGTTGCCGTCAGGGGAGAAGTTCAAGTGCCTCGCGCACGCGGTCGGAATACTTCTCAGCGGGCGGCCAGTCAGGATAAACGTCGCTGAAAGTCTGGTGGTAGAGCCGTATCCGATTCCTTTCTTCAAGATAATTAGAAAAGAATCATCGGCATCAGCCGCCCGGAGGGCGCGATGATGTGTGCCTTCAGTAGGAAGTGTTTTCTATTTTCTTCCTTTTCTTTACCTTATCGGGATTTAAGCGGGGCGTTCATTACTATCGTAGAGTAACTGTTACCCTATCGCGAGAGCAGCATATACGTGTTCGCCGTCTTTAGACCGTTGATACGTCCCGGTTCAACGTGAACAACGCCGAGTTGTTCAAAGTCCTTTAGTAGTCGTTGGACGATTGCTTTGACACACAGTCAGCCTTGTGCGCGATTAACGCTTTGGTCGCAATGAATATCTCACTCTCGTTGTCACTGGCTAACTCAGTGGGCGCAGCGTAGAACTTCCAGGCACTGGCCGCTCGGTCGGATTCGCTAAACGTATCGGTAATCATCCGTAACACCTCTTTGTGCTGCCAACAGAACGGGGCGGCTTTGATTTGCCTTGTCTTGGTTTCATCGTTAGCTTTTCAACGTTCTGCTTTTCCGCGTCGCCATTCTTTGCCGGGTGCGACGGGATTTTCTGTTAGTCCTCGTTAAAATTAAACTTCAACTGCTCGGCCTCAGGTGCTGGCTCTGCCTCGATTTTAACCGTCGAAGGCGGCGTGTGGAGTCGTAACGCCATATCCATCCAGTGCGGCCTTCTTTCAGGCGTTAGTGGATTTTGGCCTTGGGATATTTCTTTAAGCACTTCTCGAAGGCCTGGCCTGCGTTGAGGGCCTCTTGGCCTCTGACATACGTTTCTGTCGTGCCTTGATCCTCTATATATGATAAATTTAACGTTTATCTTCATGGCTCATCATTCGCGCAAAAAGAAGCGATCCAGTTCGCTAATGGGAAACAGTAAGTGGCGCGTTGCGCGATTTGGTTTCAACAAGCCGCGAGCCACGAGGTCTGTAAAGCGTAGGCTTGAACAGCGACAGATACTTCGCAGCGGGTTCGGCTTTAACGCCCCGCCGCCTTGCACTGAATTGTTTAACTTTTGCATAAGTCACCCACTGCCGTCGCTCCCCTTAGGCGGCGGGAGCAGCCGCGCAGACCGTTTAATCGGCTTTGGGTGACTTACCCCAGAACCTTACCGAGGTAGATTGCACGACAATAATAATGACAGCGTAGCTCGAGGGTGGCAGGGAGAATGTGAGAGGAAAATATCATGTTACAACACTAACTACACTAGCTACACTAGCTACTGCTTCACACTATTTGGCTACACTAGCTACACTAGCTACACTAGCTACACTAGTGTTATGTTAGTGTTGACTGGCGTTCGGCATTGGAACCACGTTCTCAGGCTGCTCGGTCGTCATCAACTGAGCCATGCGATTGCTGTGCTCCGCTCGCACGTGGCTGAGTAGGTCGCTAGAATCAGCTTTGCCGCCGTCGCGGTGCCCCTGCCACTCGGCAATCTACTTTCACGTCGACGCCGCGCTCGATTGCGCGAGTGATGAACATGCGCCTGAACGATCGGTGCGTGTAACGATCGGAAAGCTCGAGCCGCTCTGCAACGTATTCGCCAGTGCCTTTCGCGATTGGCTGATCGAAAACAAACGCTCGTTGTGCGCCTTGCCAGCGCACAGTTTTTCAACGAGCGGACGCAACTGCGGATAGATCGGGATGGCAGAAGCCGACGTCGGTTTTGTGCCGATAAACGATGATGCGTCCGGCATCCAGATCGACATCACTTCGCTTGATCGCGCGCGACCTCAGCTTGTCCGAGTCCAGCGAGTCCAAGAAACTCCACGAAGTATCGCCGCTCTGCTCGGCATCGGCGTTGAAACGCTGCCCGCGAATGTCGGCCACGATTGCTTGAACTGCCTCGAAGGTCGGCGTCGTGCGAATCGGTGATCGTTGCGCTTGCGATATTTCAGACCTTTGGCCGGACTTTCGACGATGATCGCTGTCAGCGACGGCCATGTCGAGCGCAGAAGCGATCACACTCAGCGCCAAGATTGTAGTGATGCCGCGCTCCAGTCGCCGTAATGTTTCGTCAGCCACGCCTTCACCTGCGACGGCTTCACAGTGCGCAGCGGCAATGAATCGATGCCAAACCAACGTTTGCTTTCAGCTTCGCGATGACGGAGAGCTTGTTCGCCAAAGTGGATTCAGCGCCTTGCAGCGTCTCGGCATAGTCATCCAGCAGCCTTGCAAAACTCGTGTTGCCCTTGGTCGCGTCGGTGCGCTCCAAATCGTCCTTTGAAGCGTGCGCAGCTTGCGCTTCGCCAACGCCAGATCATCGGTGTCGAGCTTCTTCCGGTAAAGCTTGCCGTGGAAGCGCACCCGGTGCGAAAAACTGCCCGGACGGATTATAGCGATACAGACCATGTTCACGTTTGATCTTTGTCCATGCGTTTAAGATCATGTCAGAGAGTATAAAGTATCATAAGACAGTGACAAAGAGTAAATTAGCAGGGCTAAGAATCGATATAACTGATTGAATGACAGCAGCTTAGTGGGGTATAGCTCAGTTGGTAGAGCGTCTCGTTCGCAATGAGAAGGCCAGGGGTTCGAATCCCCTTACCTCCAGTCTTCGCTTGCCGTCGTAGACAAGAGCGAAAGACTGTCCCACTGAAAGCCTTGGCGAAGGCGGACGTTTGTTGACCTTGCTGACTCGGCAAACGCGGAGCGTTCGATCGGCAAGCCAATCGATCATACGAGCGACGCGAAAGAACGATTGCAGCGAACGCTTTCGCGTTTAAGGTGCGCTCTCCAATTCTAAATATGTTCCAGACGTTTCTTGCTCAGGCGCAAAGCGCGGCTCCTCAACCGATGCCGGGTGGCGGCATTGGTTCATTTTTCGTGCCGCTAATTTTCATTTTCATCATCATACTTTGTGATGATCCGGCCGCAGAAGAAGCGGCAGCAACAGCAACAGCAGTTAATTTCGAGTTTGAAAACCGGGGACCGGGTCGTGACCAATGCCGGCATTCACGGGCTGATCTCGAATGTGAAGGAGAACACCGTGCTGGTGAAAGTGGCCGACAACGTGAAGATCGAGATGGAGAAATCGGCCATCGCGACAGTGCTCAAAGAAAGTTAGTTTAGTTAAATCGCTGAGTTCGCAAATCGTTAAATCGGAATGACCCCTGGGATTACATTTGTTGTCGGACTCGCCATGCTCGTCCTTTCGGGTGGTATTTCGCCACCGATCAAGGGTTGCGGAAACGCGTTGCTTGCCACCGCGCTCATGCTGGTGCTCGTCGTCTTTAGCATCGCCACGATCTGGCCGCCCCAGAAGAACGATCGCGCTCGGTCTCGACATCCAAGGCGGCACATCTTTCCTCATCCGACTGAAGGGCGGCGACAAAGAAGTGACCAAGGGCATGCTCGACCAGGCAGTCGAGGTGATTCGGAAGCGTATTGACGTTTTTGGAGTCAGCGAACCGATAATCAGTCCGGTCGGGAGCGATCGGATTCTGGTCCAGATTCCAGGTCTCGACACTGCGAAGATTCAGGAAGCACGCGATCAGCTGTCGCGGGTAGCCAAAGCTCGAGTTCCGCATGGTTTATCCGGATAACGGCGAGCGATTACGCGAAATCGACCAGGGAAACAAGTAATTCCGCCAGAGTTCAGGATCGAAACTCATAAACATCAGGCCGAGGGAGAAAAACCGGTCGAGGAACGATTGCTGGTAAAAAGAAAGCCGACTTGGCCGGCGATCGAGTTTCGAACGCGGGCGCCTCTTATGAGCGAGACGGTTGGGTAGTTCATTTGCGATTCGATAGCGAAGGCGCCAAGCAGTTCGGCAACATTACGGCTGCAAACATTCATCATCGCTTCGCGATTGTGCTTGATGGGATCATCCAATCTGCGCCTGTGATTCAGGACGCCATTTATGGCGGCGACGCCCAAATCACGGGAAGATTTACCGAAGAAGAAGCGCGGGGTCTGGCGAGCGTGTTGCAGAACCCACTGCAAACGCCTGTGAGTATCGAGGAAGAGCGCGAGCATCTCGCCTACACTGGGTGCAGACTCCATTCGCGCCAGCATTCTCGCTGGTTTGGTCGGCCTGATCATCACGCTCGTGTGCGTGGGCATCTACTACAAAATTCCCGGTCTCGTCGCAAATCTCGCCCTGATCATCAATCTGATTTTGCTCGTCGGCGCGCTAACGATGTTTCATTTCGTTCTCACGTTGCCAGGCATTGCCGGCATTATTTTGACGATTGGACTTTCCGTGGACGCGAACGTCCTCATTTACGAGCGGTTGCGTGAGGAGATGGCGCTCGGAAAATCGCTCAAGGTAGCGCTCAACACTGCTTATGAGAAAGCGTTCAGTTCGATCTTTGACGCAAACGTCACGACGCTGATCACTGCGATTATTCTGTTCTGGCAGGCGCGAGGACCTGTAAGGGGCTTTGCGGTTGCGCTCACGTTCGGTATTTTCGCATCGCTTTTTACAGCGCTCATCGTGGGCCGCAACGCGCTCGGCTGGCTGGTCGATACAGGCCGGCTGAAACGCATCTCGATGCTGCACTTGATTTCAGCGCAGAACATCAATTTCCTCGGCAAAGGCTTTATCGCGTGCATGTGTTCGCTTGCGCTGCTGATCGCCGGCGCTGGCGCCTTTACCTTCGGGGCGAACGAAATTTCGGCGTGGATTTTCGCGGTGGCGACCTGATCACACTGAGCGCGCCTGGCAAGATTGATATCGGGCAGGTCCGCCACGCGCTAGCAGCCACTCGGATTTGCCGATGCGTCAATTCAGGAGTCCACGCAAGCCGGCAAGGGCTACATCACCATCCGCACGCCATTGAACACCAGCGACAAGGTAGAAAAGCAAATCATGCAGACGCTTCCAAACGCTGGTTTTAAGGTGGAAGGCTCTGAACGCGTCGGTGCGCTCGTAGGCGGTGAGCTGGCAAAAGCTCGTTGATCGCGCTCGGTCTGGGCATTCTTGGGATTTTGATTTTCGTGACGTTCCGCTTCGAACTTGCTTTTGCCGTGGGAGCCATTGTTGCGCTGTTGCACGACGTCTTCATGACGGTTGGCGTGTTCTCGCTTCTCGGCCGCGAACTTACGCTGACGATGATTGGCGCTGTGCTGACCATCGCCGGCTATTCCATTAACGATACCATCGTCGTTTACGACCGGATCCGGGAGGGTCTGGCCAGCGGGAGGCGCGGGACCATCGACGAAATCATGAACTCGAGCATCAACCAGACGCTGAGCCGAACCATTCTTACAAGCACTGTGACGCTCATTCCGATCCTGTGCCTGTTTTTCTTTGGCGGCGCGGTGCTGCGGGATTTCTCGCTGGCAATCATCATTGGCGTAATTGTCGGGCACTTACTCCTCCATCTTTATCGCCTCGCCCATCGTGCTGTGGTGGACGCGCGCCCGCGGCGGTGGCGCGACGGCCCTGCGGCGCGAGATCACCGAAAAAGCAACAGCGGCCAATCCTCTTGCCCAGCGCTGAGCCATTGAAGCCCGGCCCTCGCGCCTATTGCCCGTTGTAGGCGACTGCAGAGGATCTTTCGGGCCCTTTTCGAGCAGATTTGACGGGGCCGTCCGGCCCGAGTAGGCTCCCGCTCGCCGATTAGGAATCTATCGCTAAAGTCAGGAGTGATTATTGATGCCAGAAGTGATCGTTCGCAAAGGTGAGCCTGTCGATCGCGCGTTGAAGCGGCTGAAGAACAAGCTGGATGCCGAGGGCATTCTCGAGGAGGTCCGCCGTTTGCGCGCCTTCGAGACGCCTTCGCAAAAGCACCGCCGCAAAGCGAAAGCCAACGCCAAGCGAGGCCGAACCAAGTTCCGATTCAATCCGTCGTAAGCCACAGTAAAAGTTAAAATGTTACGGAGGTAAAAGGGTAACCCGACGAAGCGGTGTTCGTCGTGGCGATTTACCTTTTAACTCTTCTCGGCAGGCTTTCCGGCAAAGAATGCGCCGATTGCCTCTACCAGGCCGTCGACGTCGTGTCGCGTGGCTTCGACGTCGACCTTCAAACCATTGTCGCGCGCAGTCTGCGACGTGATTGGACCAATGCTGGCAACTTGCATTCCTTTCGGCCAGGGTAGCCCAAGGGCGAGAAAATTTTCCACGGTCGAAGAACTGGTGAACGTGATTAAATCGGCTCCGTCCTTCGCCAGTTGCCCGCGTGCGCCGCTTGTGTCGCGCGTCTCGGGCACGGTCCGATAAGCGAATGCTTCGTCCACGATCGCTCCCAAGGCCGAGAGCTCTTTCGGAAGCACGTCCCGCGCTTTTTCCGCGCGCACCAAAAGAATCTTCAAGTTTTCAATGCTTCCCTGATTTTTGAACTCCCGCACCACCTCCTCGGCCACGAATTCTTTGGGCTGAAGATCGACGTGGAGATGAAAGTCTTTCACCCGTTGTGCGGTGGCCGGCCCGATTGCGGCAATCCGGGCGCCGCCGATCTCGCGCGCGTCATCGTATAGCTTGAAGAAAATATCGAAAAACGCATCGACACCGTTTGCGCTGGTGAACACGATCCAGTCGTAAATGTGCGCGTCCTGCACAAGTTCTGCGAATTCGCGCAAATCGCTCGGCGGCTCGATTCGAATAGTGGGCAGTTCGATAACGTGAGCACCCAGCGCCCGCAGTTTGCCGCTTAACACGCTGGCTTGTTTTCTTGTTCGCGTAACGACAATTCTTTCCCAAGCAGCGGCCGTGTTTCGTACCAATTGAGCTTGTCTCGCAACGCGACAACGTCTCCAAATACTGCTACCGCAGGTGCCGCGAAATCATTCGCGACCGCCTTTTGAGCAATATCTGCGAGTGTGCCGGTAAGCGTTTCCTGCTGGCCGGTAGTCGCCCAGCGAATCAACGCCACCGGCAAATCGCCGCGCACACCGTGCTTCATCATTTCGCTCGTGATTGATCCGAGGCGTTCCACGCCCATCAACATGACCTGGGTGCCGCCAAGTTTCGCCAGTGCCGCGTAATCGATTGCACTTTCTGTCTTCGCCGGATCTTCGTGTCCCGTAAAGATCGTGACGTGCGAATTGTGCGCTCGATGCGTCATGGGAATGCCGGCATACGCCGGCCCCGCGATGGACGAGGTGATTCCAGGCACAATTTCGAATGGGATACCTGCATCGGCGATTACCTGCGCTTCCTCGGCGCCTCGACCAAACACGAATGGATCCCCGCCCTTCAACCGAACGACCTGCTTTCCTTCGCGCGCTTTCTCGATCAGCAACGCATTAATTTCATTCTGGCTGATTCGCGATTCGCCAGGTGTTTTACCAACGTAAATAATTTCGGCGTCGTTTCGCGCCCAGCCGAGCGTCTCAGGATTCGCCAGATGATCGTAAACGATCACATCCGCGTTCTCGATGCACTCCTTGGCGCGCAATGTTACCAAACCGAGGTCGCCCGGTCCGGCGCCAACCAGGTAAACAGTTCCGCTGCCACTCTTACTCGTGCTCACGCTGGTAATACGTTCAGCAATTGCGACGCTAAACGCTCGCCATCATAGGACATGCCTTCCACTTCAGCTTCTTGTGGTGCTGCTGATCCATCACCAAATAATTGCCCCCTCAGTTTCATCGTTGTCGTTGTTGATTGTCGCCAGCACACCTACCGGACAATTGCAGTCGCCCTGCAACAGACGCAGAAACTCTCGTTCTGCCCGCAAACAAAGCAACGTCTCGCGATCATTCACAAGGTCGGTGATCGCCTTCGTGGTTTGATCATTGACGCGAACTTGAATCGCGATGATTCCCTGGCCGCCTGCAGGCAAAAAGATTTCGCGTGGAAGGATTTCAACGAAAAATTGGCTGCCGTTGAAACTGATTTCGCCAAGAGCGGGCGACAGGCCGAGGCGCTCAAGTCCCGCACAACGCGAGCACGATTGCCTCCCAATCGTTGTTTGCCAATTTGCGCAACCGTGTCGGAACATTTCCGCGAAGATCGATAACTTTGAGATCTGCGCGTTTCCAAAGCAACTGGCGCTTTCTTCTCACACTACCGGTGGCGACGACGGCGCCGTGCGGCAGCGAAGCGAAACCGCGCGAATGTTTCGAAACCAGCACATCATCCACCGGCGCACGAGGAAGAACGGCGGCAATTTCTGCGTCTGGGTTCATTTCACTCGGAAGATCTTTTGCGCTATGAACCGCAAGATCGATATCTCGGGCGACAAGCGCTCGCTCGATCTCCGCCGTGAACAATCCCTTGCGACCAGCCTGACGCTCGAGCAGTCTGGCTTTATCCCCTTGCGTTGCGATGACTCTCGTCTCGATTCCCGTGTCCGGTCGCGCCGCTTGAATTGCTTTTTCAACCAATCGGGCTTGCGCACGTGCCAGCTCGCTGCCGCGCGTACCCAGGATGATTTTTTGTCACCGCAGGAATGTAGCCCGCGATAAAGGGCAGGGAAGCTGTCGGCGTCCCTACAGCTGCGTTGCACGCAGCGAACTGTCAGCGACTGGTGGATCCCCTGTGATTCGCGAAGCGCGACTTAGTTCCCGCGAAATTCTTCTCGAGGAAATCTGCGACATGTTCGGCGATGATCGCTTCGGCAGAGGCTATTTGCTGACGGCGCACGGCAAGCGACTGCTCCGCGACGGACCGCAACGCATCGATATCATAAAGATACACACCCTCCATTTCGTTCACGGCAGGGTCGACGTCGCGCGGAACGGCGATATCGATGATGAAAAGGGGCCGATCAATGCGATGGGCCAACATGGGACCCAGATTTGCCGGAGTCAGTAACGGAGCTTCCGAAGAAGTGGATGTAATCAGGATATCGATCTCGCAGCATTGCTGTGGCCACTGATCGAACTGGACGGCTTGACCACTCAACTCGTTGTGCCAACTCCTGGGCGCGATCATTTGAACGATTGCTCACGCGCAAATCGGTCACCCCTCGGGAAATCAGCACGCGCGCCGTGCGCTCGCTCGTTTCGCCGGCTCCCAAGATCAAAACACTGCAATTGCCAAGTTCGCCGAAAATTTTCTGAGCCAGATCGACCGCGACTGAGCCGACCGATACCGAACCGCGGGTGATTTCTGTGTGTGTGCGGACTTGTTTCGCCACACGAAAGGCCCGTTGAAACAACCGATGAAGGCAGGGTCCAACCGCACCAGATGTGCGCGCGGATTGATAAGCCTTTTTTGTCTGACCAAGAATCTCCGTCTCGCCTACGACCATCGAATCGAGTCCGGAAGCGACCCGAAACAAATGTTGTACGCACTTTTCAGCTTCGTAACGGTAAAACGGCAACGCTTCGCTGTGGCCACGGTCACTGACCTCGCGGTTTTGCAATAGGCAATGAGCAATTTCATCCGTCGACACACGTTTCTCTGACGCGCCATACACTTCCACGCGGTTACACGTGGCGAGCACCAACGCTTCCGCACAACCCGCCTCACGAAGGGTAGATTCAGCGCGGGCGCCACCGGCGAAACCGTTCTCGTGTTTCGACGTTCGCAGTGTGATGACTCAGCCCGACGCAGAAAAGGTTCATTGGACCGAGTGTGTTTGCGCCGAGAACGTGATTCCCCAGAGAAGAGTCAGAGCCACGCTAAATCCGATAATGCAAAGCGCCGCAACTCGCTTTGGCGCGATTCGACGAAAATACCGGCCTTGCAAAATAGCCGCGTAGAGCAACCAAACGCCAACGGCAGCCACCACTTGCACGCGTGGCAGAGGTCGACCCGTAAAAAAGCCACCAACAATTCCGATCGTATACAGGATGAAGCCCCACCAAAGCAGGCGTGTGATTGCCGCAAACAGATCGGTCAGCGGCGGCAGATGATAAAAAATTGAGCGCAGTTGATGTGTCTTGAGCTGGCGCTCCTGCACGAGATACATCACCCCGGCGATGCAGGCGAGCGCGAACGCGCCATAGGCTACCAGCGAAACCGACGCATGAAATTCCAGCGCAGGATTGGCTGGCATCTTCACGGAATGACGAACATCAATCGGCGCAATTAACGCAAACCCTTGCAGCAGGACCACCAGCGGCGCAGTGAACGCACCCATAAGTGAGAGACGGTAGGTCGGGCCGACCAGCATGTAGATCAGCGCTACCGACCAGGCGAGAAAGATGAAAACCTCAAACAGGTTCGTCAGTGGACAACGTCCCAGCGCATGACCGCGGATGGACAAAAACGCCGTTTGAAAAACAAAGCCCAGTCCGATCGCGAGAAAAGTAAATCTTCCTGGCCGAAAAACGCCCGCGCGCAAAGCGACCCCGGTGCGCACGACTGCGGCGAGGAAACAGATTGTCGAAATGATTAGAAGATCTCGATCCACTAGAACAAAAGATACTGTAAGAGGCGGCTCTCCGCTTCGCAATCTGTGCTCTTGCTTTCAGAAGTCTCAGGTGTTGGTAATGCATGCGTCGCGCGCCTCACAGAGACGCGGCTACAGAAGCGAGCTGCGATTGACGTCTGCCCCGGGCCCGCTAGCGTTCGCGCCGATGGCTTTGGATACACTCGAAAAACTCCGCGCGGCCGTGCGCGATGTGCCCGACTTTCCAAAGAAAGGTATCGTATTCAAAGATATTACGCCGGTCTTGAGCGATCCTGTCCTGTTTCATGCGTCCATTGATCTGTTTTTGGATCGTTGCCGCGGGAGAAAAATCGATAAGATCGTCGGGATCGATGCGCGCGGGTTCCTCTTTGGATCAGCGGTCGCCTATGAGCTCGGTGTCGGTTTCGTTCCGATTCGAAAGCGCGGCAAGCTGCCTTTCCAGACTGAGATCGCCAGTTACTCGCTCGAGTACGGCAAAGCGGAAATGGAGATGCACATCGACGCCATTGACGCAGGCGAACAAGTTGTGCTGGTAGATGATTTGCTGGCGACGGGCGGAACTTCCGCTGCTGCGGCTGTCCTCATTCGCAAAGCCGGCGGACAGCTCCTCGAAGCACAGTTTCTGATTGAGTTGGAATTTCTTCATGGCCGCAAGCAACTTGAGCCGACGCCAGTCATTTCGTTTCTGAAATACTGAACCTCGTCAGGACATAAAGTCCTTGCCACCAGGCAGGCCGATCGCTCCTTCGCCCTCTGAGATGGGATTTTGGATTTCGACGATCCAATTTTAGATTGAACAGCAAGCTGAATTTGCGATGAAAACGTCCCGTCATCTGGAGCAAGTTTTGGCGCACGCCGCAAGCAGCCTTGCGGCGACGGGGTACCAGACGTCCCACCGAAGTTCTCCCGCTTTACAAGAAGTTTCTCAAGGTCGAGGAGCACCGGTTGCGTCTGAAGCACCAGGCGGGTGGGGGCGGTCGCGAAATTTGTGCCCGGCGCGCTGAGCTAATCGACGTTTTATTGCAATATGTTTTCGACGCTGCGGCGATTGCCGCTCGCCGAAACGGGACCGCCAAAGTCCCGCTCGCCTTGATCGCTCTTGGTGGATACGGCCGGGGCGAACTCAACCCGTTTAGTGACATCGACGTGATGCTTTTGCATCATCAAGGAAAGAAGGGGATTTCGCCGCATCTGGAAGAGATGGTGCAGCAAGTTCTTTATCTCCTATGGGACAGTGGCTTCAAAGTTGGACACTCCACGCGCTCGATTAAAGAAGCGCTCGCTCAGGCCAATCAAGACATGCGCACAAAGACTGCCATGCTGGAATCGCGGTTTCTCGCGGGCGATGCCGAGCTGGCGCGAGAATTTCGGCGGCAATTTCGTTCGAAGTGCGTCAACGGATATGAACGCGAATACGTGGAACTGCGCATGCAGGACCAGGTCGCCCGGCACAAGAAATTCGGCGACAGCGTCTATCTGCAGGAGCCGAACCTGAAAAGCGGATGCGGCGGACTGCGCGATTATCAAAATCTTCTTTGGATGACCTATTTCAAAGAGGGTTCCCTGAGCACGAACCAGCTCGTGGGGAAAGACTGGCTGAGTGAAAGCGACCAACGCCGAATAGAAAAGGCGCTACGATTTTCTCCTGCGCCTGCGCACCGCTTTGCATTACGCAACAGGACGCGCGACCGACATACTTCACATTAACTTGCAGGAAGAGATCGCAAAACGGCTCGATTATTCTTCTGGGAACGGCCAACTCCGCAGCGAGGCGCTCATGCGGGACTATTACGAGCACACACGAGACATCTTCCGAGTCACGGAACGCATTACGGAGCAGTTTGTCAGCGGATATGTCACAAGCAAGACCCGTTCTCTGTTCAGTTTTCTTCCCCTGGTGCGAGCGGACAAAACTCCTGTGGGAGAATTTTTCTTTGTTCGCAATAAGCAACTTGCACCCAGTGCGGCGTGATCTTTTTCGCAAAGACCCCGAGCAAATGATGCGAGCATTTCAGTTTGCTCAGGAGCGCGGCCTGGATCTGAGCCCGGAATTGGAGGATCTCCTGAGCAGAAGCCTCGGAGAGGTTACCCGCACGTATCAGTATGCACGCGGACCGCGCGCGATCTTTAAAGAGATTTTATCACAAAAAGGCAGAGTGGGTCGTATCCTCCGAATGATGCATCGAGTCGATTTTCTCGGACGCTACATTCCCGAATTCGGACAGCTTACATGCCTGGTGCAGCATGAGTTTCTGCATCGGTTACACGGCTGACGAGCACACATTGGTGTGCATCGATAAACTTGATGCCCTGGCGCAGACGAATGATCCGAAGCTGATCGCTTATCGCAAGATCTTTGAGCAATTGGAGGATCCATTCGTTCTCTATCTCGCGCTCCTTTTACACGATAGCGGTAAAGCCGTCGGGGCGCAGGCCACATTCTGAAGCGAGCGCACTTTTCGCCCAGCGTGTCGCTGCGCGCCTGCAGTTATCGTCCGAGCAGCGAAAGGCGCTCATTCTGCTCGTCGATCATCACCTCACTCTTTCCATGATCGCGCAGCAAAGAAATCTTGATGATCCCGCCACGGTGACGGACTTCGCCCACATATGTGAAGCATCAGAAAAATCTAAACGCGCTGATGCTGCTTACCCTGGCGGATGGCCAGGGCACAAGCGCGGAGGGGTGGTCGGATTGGAAAGAATCTCTGGTATGGGCATTATTTCACGAGACCTCTCGGTGCCTCGCAGACCAAAAGTCGTACTACGAACAAACAAAGGTCGAGCGCGAGAGCTTGCAAGCCTCGGTGACCGCAAAACTTTCCGCTGATTTTGCAGCAGAGATTGAAGCGCACTTTGAGTTCATGCCTGACAATTATTTTCGCGCCAGCGACCTCTCCGAGATTATCGAGCACCTGAAACTGTTCCGGTCGTTTCTGGAGAATGTCGGAGGAGATTTTCCGCTGGCTCCGGCAATCCAATGGAAAGCTGTTCCGGAACAGGGTCACAGCGTTGTCATCTTCTGCACGTGGGAGCGTGAACGGTTATTGGCAAAAGTGGCCGGCTCATTTTCGGTTGTGCCCTTAAATATTTTGAGCGCTGATATCTTTCAGCGGGGGACAACGTTGTGCTGGGCGTTTTTCGTGTGTGTGACACGAAAGCACGACCTGTCACACATCAGCGCGACTTTACGCTGGTAGAGCAAACTTTGAGGCGAGCGCTCGAAGATGAAAGCTTTGATTTCCTTCCGTTAATCGAAAAGCCAAGCGCCAAAGCCATTGTCTCACGACAGGAATTGAATTTCCAACGCGGATTGCAATCGATAACAAAACGCATCCGGCTTATGCGCTTATTGAGATTCAGGCACCGGACCGGATCGGCTTGCTTTACGATGTCTTGACCTGCCTTGACCGCGAAAATCTTTTGGTCCCGCTCTCTCGCATCAACACGCAGGCTGGCGCAGCCATTGATACTTTGTATGCCGTGGATCGTTCCACGCGTGCCAAGATTACCGATCCGCATCGCATCAGGGCGATCCAGCAACGTCTTCAAAATGCAATTCTGAGTGGAGGCGCTTCAAAATCGAAGTAGTAAGAAGCGCGCACAGCTCTGCTTTCTTGATTCTTATGAACGCTCTAATCCTCGCGGCCGGATATGCAACACGCCTTTATCCGCTAACCCTCAACAAAGCGAAGCCGCTGCTCGTCGTCGGTGGTAAGCCGATTATCGAATGGGTGGTAGACAACCTTCAGGGTGTTCCCGATCTGGAAACAATCTATGTGGTGACAAATGACAAATTCGCATCGGACTTTCAGGCTTGGAGCGAGCGCTATCAAAATCGACATCCACAATTCAAATTCAAAATAGTCAACGATGGGTCCAAAAGCGACGACGATAAACTTGGTGCAATTGGAGATATCAATTTTGTTGTTACGCGCGAGAAACTGAACCAAAGCAGCATGCTAATTATTGCCGGCGACAACCTGTTTACTGAATCGCTTGAGGGATTCGTGATTTGCGCCAAAGGAAGCGAAGCAACGGTTGGGGTCTATGACGTTGGAGACCGCGAAGCGATCAAAAGTATGGCAACGTCTTAATCGACGACGATGGAATCATTACTCACCTGGAAGAGAAACCACAGACGCCGCGCGGAACCTTGGCCGCAATCGCCCTTTACTATTACTCGCCTGCGGTCCTCTCTCTTCTGACCACTTATCTTGCAGCTGGCAATAACCCTGATCAGCCGGGCCGGTTCGTGCAATGGCTCTACACGCGTAAGCCAGTAAAGACGTACCAGATCAAGGGAAAATGGCTCGATATCGGAAGCAAAGAAACGCTGGAGAACGCAGACAAGATTCTTGGCGGCCTTAGGGACTTAAGGCGCCGTTGGAATTTCGCTTGCCACGCCATAGCTTTGGCGAGGGCGGGTCATTTCAATCGCCCTTCGTCAAACTCGATCAGATCGAAATAAGTCCGAATGTCTTTGCGCCCATCGCCACCGGCTTCCTTTAGAAAGTGGAGAAAGCGCGCCTTTTTGCGGCCGTGTCTGGATGCCGTGAAATCATCGCCTGGTTCCACTGTTCAATTGCTTCGGGAGAATGCCGCGCACCGTTTGTCTGCACCCATTTGAGAATTGCGTCATCCTCATCCAGCCTGGTGACGATTTCTTCAAACGCGTCGCCGTCAATTTTTAGAAAAGCCAGCAGATGCTTGTCGAACCCGACGGTTTTATAGTTGTAGCCGTTGAGCAAGCCCTCGCGGTGAAGCCTGGCTTTGTCGATCAAACGCGGCAGATGCACATAGCCGCCAAGTTTCTCGTACGGACTGCGCGGATGCAGTCTTTGCATGGAGAAGATTGCGGTCAGGTCGCAGGCAAAGGCCGCGGGTCGACCCCCGAAAAATCGCTCTCTGGAACGTGCGCGACGTCCGGTTTCTGTTCTTCCAACAATTCTCCCTGCGTAAGATTGGCCCTGCCAATCACAAGTTGGCCGGAAAACATACCGCCTTTTTCAACCGAAATCGCCCTGGCTGTGACATCGCCTTCGAGCGCGCCTTTTTTGAATCGTCACGGTTTGGGCAACGATCTCTCCGGACATTCTTCCCTTGATTTCGATGCTTTCCGCGCGAACCCGCCGAAAGCAATGAATATCCGATTTGCGCTCGACGATGACGCGCCGTGCGCTAATGCGGCCAGGAATTTTGCCTGGCGAAGTTGATCGTGGCGGTGTCGTCGCAATGCAGGTTGCCGCGCAGTCTGCCCTCGATTAAGGCGGATCGGCAAACGACGCTGCTGCTGCCCAGATCGCCTTTAGCCTGTCAGATGGACGTCTCCCCGCGTTCGAATCGCTGCGGCTGAAACCGCTGGTGACTTTGTAGTCGCGCAGATCAATGTGTGCGCTGCACGCCGGGCAGATTGTCGAAGTCGCCGCGCCACAGACCTGCTGCTTCCGCTTACATTCGAAACACTCGATAACAGAGCTGTGCTGCCGTTTCCAAAAATCCTCAAATTTGCCCAGGATGGAGGAGCTGGCTGGCGCCGCAGGCGCTTCCTCACGGACCCGCAACTTCAGGCCTGGTTTTGGCGCAAACGGAGAAAAATAGCGGCCGCACTGGCGACAAATCGAGCTCTTCGCCGCCGCATACTCCATCTGCTTGAAGCCACAGTGTGGACATTCCACACTGACTTTGCAGGCGACGGACTGGCCACCGGACGCTAACCCCTGAATTCCCTTTATTAGCGCCCTCCAAACGCTGCCTTGATTGGCTCGCTGGATCGCACAACTTCCGGCCGGGCCGAGGCCGACTTCGAGGAAATCGAGCCGCTGGTGACTTCCGATTTGCCAATAAAAGTCGCTCCCTCTTCAATGACAAGACGCGCTGCTTTCAAATCTCCCTGCAATGTGCATTTTGATTTTAGCTCGCAGCGCTCGGCCACCGTGATGTTGCCCTGCACTTTGCCATAGACGGTGATCGATTTGGTTTTTACCTCGCCGCGAATGTCAGCGTTTTCACCAATCGTCAAGACGCCGTCGGAATTGATTTCCCTTCGACCTTCCTGTCGATGAGAAGTTCCTTCTGGAACTTGATCGAGCCTTTGATTTCGACATCGCTCGAGAGAATGTCTTTGCCACCGTGATCTGCCATAGGTTTTGGTTTATCGATGATTGTTGTTGTTATTGGTTCTTCGCCATTCGCAGGATGATTATTTTCATCTATACCCGAATACCGCGGTTCTTCTCTGAACCGGCGGCATCGGCTTTTGCGGGACGAATCTTTTGAGCATTCGGTAGTATTGTGACAGTCGCCGATGGCTGTCAACGGATTCTCGTCGCAATCACGAATTTTTTATTGTGCTACCACACGGTAAAGTTTGGCGACTCCATTTTGAGCCGACAAAACGAGGAACGGCGGCGCTCTGGTTGCCGTCTTATCCAGCACGCAAGCAGACCGGCTGTTGAGGCACAGCCATGCCCAGGATGCTCCGCCGAATTTTGCGCCGCGCGCTCGGAATCGTAGGCGATTACCCAAGCGACTTTGTGATTTTCCAGAAGTTTACGGGCGCGTTCCCCAATCTTGGCTGACAAAAAACGCGCACTGTCCTCAATTCCCGGCAGGCTTTCATGCGAGCTGCCAGCCACGCCGGGCTGACGCGACCAATAGGCGATCTCTGGAGAAAGCCACCACGGTGCAAGGAACGGGTGATTCTTCGACGATTGCAAACTGAGCGCCATGTCGCGCAGCTGCGCCGATTCATTGCGCTGTGCCACGCGATCAGCCAGTTGCGTTTCGTTTGGCCAAAGTCTTTCGTCCCAATCGCGCAAAATCGGAAAGATCGACAGGAAAATGCGATCCAAACTGCAGCGCGCGATTTGATCGGCTCGAGCAAACGCGGAAGCGCTAAAGCAAAGATTAGCATGAAAAAGTATCCCCAACGCGCCTGCCAAACTGTGAGGGCATACGTTGCAACGAGAAGCACGAGAACAAACAGCGGCGTATTACGCTCACTCTTACGCCTGCTCTTGCATCGTGCTGATCCAAATCAGAAACTGGCGTGACCAGAAGCAGATAACCGCATCCAGCGCAACCAGATTGGATTTGCCGGTGAGACATGCGCGAGTTCGCCAATCGTGCGCGCCCAGTTTTGGAACAGCGAGTCTCGAATACAAGACGGAAAATGACGGGATGCGTCGCTCAATCAAAAGCGCGATCGCAAAGGACGAGAACAGAAACAAAGCCAACCCGCGCGCCGAGACCTCGCCGAGATCGCCTTTGGGTCTTCAAGTGCGCTTACAACCATCACAAGCAGAAATAAAACGAGCGACTCATAAGCAGAAATCCAGATCGCCAATCCCCACGCGATTCCACTGACGACGCTCCATTTACTACGATCTCCAGTAGCCGTCCTCAGGTGGCTACCGGCTTCTGCTTGCAGGCTCCACTCTGCACAAATCGCGATCGTCACGAGCAGCATCAGCAAGGATTGATGATCGGGCCTGCCGAGCTCCGTTCCATGAACCAGAATAGGACTGATCGCGTAGAGGATCAGCATCATCCACCGATAACGAAGTTTCACGCTGACCACCACCAAAGAAACCAGCCTCCGAGCAGCGCGAGCAACGGCGAAATGAGCGCGCCAGCCACATCGATTGCGTGCGCCGTGAATGGTTTCAGGAAAATCGACAGCGCAAGGATGAGATAATCGAGCGGCAGCAGTTGTGTGCGGAGTCGTCCCTGCCGGGAAGTTCTCGAAGTCGTGGTCGCCACGATCAACCCGGGATGTTCCGAGCACATCCGCACGCGTGTCATCCGCGCGTAACAATCCGCGTCGGTGAAATAAACATTCCCGGCGACAAAAACATCCTGATAATTCGCGCAGCGCGTTGCCAGGATCAGGACGCTGAGAATTGCGATTTCAATGATGCTCAGGGTTCCGCGAATCACCGCTTCATCCCAAGGCCGCGATGCACAATTCGCAATCCGAAATTTCGGCGGATCTCCCGGCTTTCCGGATCGGTTACCGGGATACGGCAGGCTCTAAGGACACAAGCAAGGCGGAGCTGCAGCTCCAGCGATTAGAGCAGGCGATTCGCAATTCGAAAGGCTTTTTGCGCTCTTTTTCACAGCGTCGAACACTGTTGCGAACGCTGGGTATTCCGGCAGACCAGCAGTTGTAACGCGTTGCAGAGAATTGAGCATTTTGCAGCCAAATCTTTCCCCGACCGTAGATAACGTGAAAATCTCCAACGCAGAATCCCTTGGATCGCCAGCCATCCGCCGCCGATCGCCAGCTTGCCTGCGCTAGATCTGGCGTCTGGAAAATCGCATCTAGGAAATTTCCGTCAGTTGGGAATTATCAGCTTCAGCTCCATAGCGACTTTGGCGAACCGTGCGAACCAATGCGCCGAAAAGAGACTTGCCTTTGGCGCGGTTTTCTATTTGGATCGTAGAGTGCCCCTGCCGATGACCGGGTGACGTCACAAAGGCGCTATTGGCGGAAGCCCCTGTCATGGCCGGTGGCGTTTACTACGACGCATTGGAGCATGGTGCTGGAGGCGCAAGGTCCAACACCCGCGGCGCAAGCAGGCGCTTGGAAAACTTTGCAGCACCTACTGGCGACCGATTTATGGTTTCGTAAGGCGACAGGGCGTTGGACCGGAAGAGGCGCAAGATCTCACGCAAGGGTTCTTTTGCTCTGCTGCTGGAGCGCCGGGATCTCGGATGCTGTGCGCACGGGGACAAGGGTCGCTTGCGCTCCTATCTGTTGACGTCAGTTAGGCATTTCCTAACGAACCAGCGCAATCGGGCGATGGCAATCAAGCGAGGTCAGGGGCAGCAGTTGATCCCGTTGGAGGATTTGCGTGAGCGTGAGCGCGTCGGTTTCGAGCGAGCAGAGACATTACCTGCAGATCAAATTTACGAGCGCCGTTGGGCGCTAAGCGTGCGTGATCAGGTAATGGCCCGGCTAAGAGACGAGTATCGTGCCGGTGGCAATATCCGAATTATTTGACCGGCTACAGAAATTCGCTGACGGACGAACCGGATCGCCCTTCGCCGGCCGATACTGCGCGCGAATTCGGGATGACTGAGGGCGCGGTGAGACAAGCATCTTACCGCTTGCGTCAGCGTTACCGCCAACTCTTGCGGGAGGAAATCGCCCACACCGTAATGCTTCCCGGTGATATAGAGGACGAGCTGCGCCACTCAATTGTCGTGCTGCGGGCGTAACGAACGGGAGAATTTCTTGCAGTATCTAATTGAGGGCTGAGGGCCAATCCATCTAATGAAGACCGCCAACAACAGTCGCGGGAAAAGCGGGGCAAAGATCTCCAAAAATATATCGCTCACTCCTGCGCTGCTCCGACTCGATCCGATGATTGATCCGCGGCGGAGCAATCCGCGCTTCAAAAGCCCTGCGAGGAAAGCAGCCACTGACCGCCCCCAATTTTTCGCCGAGCTAAAACAGCGCAACGTTTACAAAGTTGTCTATCGCCTGCGCTGTGGTGGCTTGGTTGCTGATGCAGGTTGCTAGCGCATGAATCTTTCCGTTTTCGAAATTCCAAATTGGGCGGTGCGTCTGGTAGTGCTGTTGCTCATAGTTGGTTTTCCAGTGGCAGTAGGTTCTGGCGTGGGCCTTTGATCTCACGCCGGAAGTGAATTCAAACGCGCCCATGATGTCGGTCTTAGTAAGTCGATCGCGCTCAAGAGTCGCAATCTGACCGCGCTTGGCGGAGGCGCGCGAAAGGGCGCGGCGCCCTTTGCTACCACGCACTGGAGCGTGGTGCTGGAGGCACGGGTCCAACACCCGCGGCGCAAGCGGCGCTGGATAAACTTTGCCCCGCACCTATTGGCGGCCGGTCCACGAGTTTCGTGAGGCGGCGGGGCATCGGGCCGGAAGAGGCGAAAGATTTTACCCAAGGTTTTTTGCTCTGCTGTTGGAAAGCCGAGACCTGGATACCGTGCGGAAAGAGAAAGGACGCTTGCGTTCTTATCTGCTCACATCGCTCAAACATTTTCTGGCGAATGAGCGATACCGCGCGATGGCGATTAAACGGGGAAATGGCCAGCGGTTAATCCCATTAGAAGATTTGCGTGAGCGTGAGCGCGTTGGTTTTGACCCGGCAGATACATTAGCCGCGGATCAAATTTACGAGCGTCGCTGGGCGCTCACACTGATTGACCAAGTGCTGGCGCGGCTGGAAGACGAGCATCGTGCCGCTGGCAATATCCAATTGTTCAATCGGCTTCAGAGATCGCTCACAGACCGTATCGGATCGCCTCTCGCCAGCGGACGCAGCACACGAATTGGGAATGACTGAGAATGCGCGTGAAGGCAAGCGCTCCATCGGTTGCGCCGGCGCTACCGGCAACTATTGCGCGAAGAAATCGCGCAAACGGTAATGATGCCAAGCGATATCGGAGGATGAGCTCCGCCATTTAATCGCTGTGCTGCGGGCGTACACCTGCGAGAGAATTTCAGGCACCATATCTAATGAGGGCGATCAATGAGTCGATCATCAACAATGAAGACTCTCGACAGTGTTTGCGGAAGGTGCGGAGCAAAAGTCTCCGACGACGCAACACAAGGAGTTTGCCCGGCTTGTCTTCTAGAAACCGGCCTTGCTCTGCTCACGGACGAATCTGTAGCCGGGGTCGCTGACTCCGGCCGCGATGATGGCCGTGCGAGCAGCCGAATAGAAAGACAGCCACGCCACCGGCAAAGATGCTGGGAGACTTCGGCGACTACGAACTGCTGGAAGAAATCGGCCGAGGCGGTCAGGGCGTAGTTTATCGAGCCCACCAGAAAAGTCTCAATCGCACCGTGGCGCTCAAAGTGATCAGCCTGGGCTCATTGGGCCACCGAAGCGCATCTGAAGCGCTTTCGCCGGGAAGCGGAAGCCGCCGCCAGTCTCGGATCATCCGGTATCGTTCCCATCTACGAGGTGGGCGAGCGCGATGGCTCATGCTACTTCAGCATGAAGTTCGTCGAAGGCGGCCAGCTTGACGAAGTGGTCAAGCGCGACGCCGATGTCGATCCGACAGGCGGCGGAATTAATCGCGAAGGTAGCTGCGCACCGTGCATTACGCGCATGAGCACGGCATTCTGCATCGAGACATCAAGCCGGGGAACATTCTGCGTCGATGCAAAAGGTGAACCACTTCTCACCGATTTCGGTCTTGCCCGATTGGTCGAAACAGAGAGCACGGTCACGCGCACGATGGACGTGTTGGGGACACCCAGTTACATGGCGCCGGAACAAGCTGTAGGAAACAACGCAGCCGTCAGCAGCGCCACAGATGTTTATGGGCTTGGCGCGGTCCTCTACCAACTGCTAACCGGCCATCCGCCTTTTGCCGGAGGAACAACCTACGAGACGATCAAGCTACTGCTTGGATACCGAACCGCGGCAACCGCGCCTGTTGAATCCGAAAATAGATCGCGACCTCTCCACAATCTGTCTCAAGTGTCTCGGAGAAAGATCCAAAGCGCCGTTACTCTTCCGCTCTCGCGCTGGCGGAAGACTTGGAACACTGGCTAAAGCACGAACCGATCCATGCGCGACGCGACTGGAATTTTCACTCGTGGACAGAAAATGGGTGCGACGGAATCCAAGCACTGCCGTTCGTTGATCGCACGCTGTTGGTTGCTGCTGGCAGCGGTTCAGGCTGGTGTGTTTGGCAAAGGCGAATATGTCCGCGCGTGCCGATTCCAAAGAGCGTCGCGGTGCTTCCGTTTAGCAATCTGAGCAAGTGAAGAACGAGAACGCGTATTTTGCCGACGGCGTGCCAGGACCAAATTCTGACCGACCTTTCGCAGATCGCCGACCTGAAAGTAATCTAGCCGCACGAGCGTGATGCAGTATAAGAACGGAGTTGCACGTAATCTTCGCGAGATTGCGGAGGAGCTGGGCGTTGCGCATGTGGTGGAAGGCGAGCGTGCAACGCGCTGCCAACACAGATGCGGGTGAGCGCGCAGTTAATCGACGCCGCGCACTGACGTTCATCTGTGGGCGCAGACCTACGATCGCGATCTGGCGGATGTCTTCGCCATCCAGAGCGAGATCGCCAAGGCCATTGCCGACCAGTTGCAAGCGAAGCTCGCCAAGCCGGATCGCATGTTCTGGCCTGCAGTCCGGACAGCATGACACGGAAGCTTACGATCTTTTTTGAGAGGCGAGTATGAGTTTCACCAGGCCGAAAGCAGTTGCGGCCGCGGACGCGCTTGATCGTGCCGACGCGTTTTACCGGCAGGCGCTGGCACGCGATCCAAATTTTGCCGAGGCCGCTGCGGCGCTCGCACGCAGCCGGCTATCGCGGCACTGGGTAGGTCTCTCGCTTTGGCGCCAGCGGAATTAGAGGAGGTGAAGTCGCTCATCGACCGCGCTCTAGCGCTGGCTCCGAATTCGCCGGAAGCGCACCTGGCGCTGGGGTTACTCTTCTATGTTGGTCATCGCCAATACGAGAATGGCGCTGACGGAGTTCAACCGCACGCTGGAGTTGCAACCTAACAACGCTTTGGCGCGACTAGCTGCGCGGCTGGGTTTACCGCCGCCGCGGTGAATGGGAGCGCTCGCTGGCGGATTTTCAACGGGCGCAGGAACTCGATCCGCGCGATGCCTGAAATCCCGACCAATATCGGAATGACTTATCGGCATTGCGTCAGTGGAAGGATGCGGAGCGTGCCGAATTGCGAGCTCTCGCCATCGATCCGCACGACGCGCCGGCAGCGGCGGAACTTCTCTCAGCACTCGCCTCAACGCGACGGGCGATGTCGACTCGGCCCGGCGAAGCTTTCGATGGTTTTCCAGAGGCCATCAAGTCGCTCACTCTCGGCCATGCGACGCTGCTACCAGTCGGCGATGTTGCATGTATCATTGGTGTCCGGCTTTATCTCGACGTCATGCGAAAGACGTTTCACCGATGCTTTCAAGCTCTCGAGAAGGAAGTGGGTCAACGACGATCGTCGCGCATCTCCAGCAGCTTGCCGGGCGCGCCGCCCTTCGCGTGCTGGCAGGACAGACTGAGGCGGCCAAATCCGCGGGAGAAGAAGCGCTGCCGTTACTCGAGGCCAGAGCTCAGAGAGCGGCCGGATGACACTTTCGCGATGACGGAGCTATCCTGGGTTTACCTTGCCCTCGGGCGCAATGCCGATGCGCTGCGCCTGTTCCAGGCAGGCGGCGGATTCACTGCCCATCGAAAAAGATGCTATGGTCGGTCCATTTTTCCAGAACGGGCTCGCGCAAATCGAGGCGCGTGCGGGCGCACCTGAGGAAGCCATTAAGAGGCTTCGACGTCTGCTCTCCATCCCGGCGGGCCAGGTAGTTTCCATAGCTCGTTTGAAGATTGACCCGGTCTGGGATCCCATCCGTAACCGTCCGGATTTCCAGCAGTTGCTCTCAGGTCCGGAGCAGATCGGACCTAACAAGTAACAGCTGGTCAGCGATCTGGGACCCGTTGCGCGCCGATCCCGCTTTTCCAAAAGCTCTGCGAGGAAAAGCAGCCGTAATTGGTGTAATCAGGCCGCTCGCTTTCTAGCAAACCCTCTGCGCGCGCGCGTGAGCCGCAGTGACGGGAGTTTCCGCAAAGGTCTCCACATGTGCTTCCGTATCTTTCCGCATGAACGTCGCGCCGGATTTCGTGCAGCATCAGTAGAAAGCCAAATCAGAGAAGGCCAAAACAATGTAAAGTTTAATAGGAAAGGAATTTAGAAATGAAAACCTTTATTATTTATGATTTAGATTCAAAAAATGCCCGTTGCTGTTGGCGAACAAGTAAGCGCGGAAACTGCGCGATATTGTGTAAGCGCGACAACCGGAATTTTGCTACGCTGAATCTTTTGGCAGAGGAAATTGCTTTGAAAAACGCTTTCGCCATGGTGTCCACGAGCGGGAGAAGTCAGTAAAGACAACTGATTGTTTCGTTCTATCCTTCATGTGCAAAGGCGATCCCGCGAACTGGTGACGCGACGCGTTGAAGCCGGAGCAGATGTGGCCTAACAGGTAATAGGACGTTAGCTTTCGAGAAATTCCCCGTCGAGTTGACGCGGCGCAATCGTTACAAGTCGGACCTCGCGCCCAAATAGACCTCCCCAGGAGCGGTTTTAATGGAGAGCAAGCAAAGATAACGAAGCACTTGAAGGTTAAGCAAAGTTTCAGTCTTTGTTTTTGTTTGTTACCGTCTGTTAGTAAGCTTTTCATGCTTTCTGCCGTAGTCGGCTGCCATTCGGGACATTTTTATTACCGCCGCAACTCTTAAGCGCGGGTAATCCGCGACTTCGGCGCGGCGAAGACGCCGACGCGAGCCAGAAGGTGAGCTGCTTCAATAAAATCCACTCTCCGTGTTATAGTCGCGCCGGATTTGCCTGCAGTGCGCAGTGAAAGGCCGAGAAATGAGTTTTCGATAACGAGAAATCACGAGAAGGCCAAAACAACGAAGGAAATAACAAAATGAAACAAACACTTGCATACAAGAAGAAAAATCCTCAGCAAAGTCCTTCTTAGCCTTCGGCTTGGTGTTCGTGCTTGGCGAGCGCGATTACGCAGGTGCATGGCGAGGAGGACAAAGTCCCGATTATCACTATCCATGGCACAGAGGGAGGCAGTGCTGCGGGGGAAGACTCGGTTCGTTCGTTCTGAGCATGAATCCAATCATGTTCGGCGAATCGTTACGTAAACTTCAAGGTCAGCGGCACCGCTATCCCCGGAGTTGATTACGTCCCGCTTGTCTCCCGGCCCACGTCGGAAAATCCGGCTACGGAGTAATCCTGGTGCAAACCTTGCTCTGACCGGAGAGGACCAGCCTCCCGTCAATCGTATAGCGTTGTGGTGACCCTGGAACCCGGCCAGGATATGCAGTAGGCGAATCTAGGTCAGCGCTCAGATGATGATTAAGCCTTAAGTCTTCGACAGGCGGTAGGAATGGACGCGCTGCGCTGTCCCTGGAAGGCTTCCGGGCAGCGCGGCGTTCTCGCCTGCAGGAAGCGCCCTTCAACGATTTTACGAAGCTTTCAATTTTCTCCGTGCTACGTCGCGCCGGATTTCCTGCGGCATTACTCATTGAAAGGCCGGAAATGAGCTCTCAATGACGAGAAATCACGGCAGGCCGAAACAATGAAAGGAATTCAGTAAGATGAAAAATCGAAACACCCAATTAACAGCCGCATTGTCTTGTGATTGCCTTTGCGCTTTTGCGCCAATCGTTCAAGCGGTTCCGTCGCCTGACGGTGGTCCCGATCCGGCCGTCCGCTAACGAGGCCCCGTCGCCTGACGGTGGTATCCTATCCGGCTCGCCCCCTAACGATGGCGCCGTGGCTCGATCAGTGGCCCTGTCAGGCCTGCGAACGACCCGCTTCAGTGCGAACAGCGAGGCAAGCTCCGCGTATTCAACAAGCTCCAAAATGAGACACTCCCGGCAATCACTATCAATAGCACCGAGGATCACCCGGGAAAGACCGGTTCGTTCGTCCTGGGCATGAATCCAATCATGTTCGGTGGAAGTTAATGCAAGCTTCTGCTGCGGCGGCACGGTTTATCCCTGGAGCTGATTACGTCTCCTCTTGTATCGCCGGCCCACATCGGACAATCCGGCTACGGAGTAATCCTGGTCCAAACCTTGCCTGACCGAAGAGGACCAGCCTCCCGTCAATCGTATAGCGTTGTGGTGACTCTGGAACCTGGCGCAGGATATGCCGTAGGCGAACCTGCAGTCAGCTCAAATGATGATTGAACCTTGAGTCTTCGACAGGCGGTAGGATCGGCGCGCTGCACTGTCCCTGGAAGGCTTTCGGGGGCAGCGCGGCGTTTTCGCCTGGGAAGGCGCCCTTCAACGATTTTACGAAGTTTTCACATTTTCCCGCGTTATATCGCGCCGGATTTCCCGCGTACTTCGTGAAAGGACAAACGAAACCAACAAAAACAAAACAGAGGGGAACAACCATGAAAACCAAACTAACAGAAAGTAAATTCAAATGTGCGCCTGGCGTCGCCTGGCAGTGTATTCAGCAGAATAGCATGCTTGGGAGCAGTTATTCTGATGTGCGCTAGCGCGTCGGCACAGAACCTGTTCGTGTCGGGTAACGTGCCACCTCAAAAACTGCCGTGGCGGATGCGGCGTCATCTACAAATTCAGCTGGGACGGAGGGCAAAAGCATCTTTGCCTCAGGTCTAACACTACCCTGGGGATGTCGCCTTTGACAGCGCCGGCAATCTGTTCGTCGTGGATTACGATCGCGACGAACTCTTCGGCGAGGCCGCCGTCTACAAAATTACTCCGAACGGAGTGCGAACTACCTTTGCCTCCGGATTGAGCTACCCGTCATACCTGGCGGTTGACAAGGCGGGCAATCTGTTTGTAGCGGATTACGACGACGGCATCATCTATAGAATACAAGCCGACCGGATCGCGAGCCATCTTTGCCTCAGGGTTGCATCACCCTGTAGGTATGGCTTTCGACAGCGCGGGCAATCTGTTTGTGGCCGATAACAACGCTCGGCAACATCCATCAAGGCAGCATCTACGAATACAAACCTAACGGGTCGCGGGACGACCTTTGCCGTGTTGAATCCGTCCGATCGCCCGGCGGACCTGGCCTTCGACAGCATGGGCAATCTGCTCATGGCGGATTTGGGCGGCAACATCTACAAATACGATCTGGTAGTTCTACGTCGGCATCCTCGAACGACCTTTGGCTCCGTGCCGAACAGCGCGCAAAGTCTTGGCCTGTGACAGCGCGGGCAACCTGTTTGTGGTGGATGCGGGCGACGTGAGCGGTTCAGGCACCGCCACTCCCAACGCCATCTATAAATTCACTCCAGCAGGGAGCGCGAAGCACCTTTGCCTCCGGACAGCGCGCTCAGTGAAAGCTTTGCCTGTCTCGCCTTTCAGCCAATACCGTGTTGCGAGTGAGGAGACAGGAGTGGATACGGCGATCAATCTCAATCGCCCCCGGGTGGTGGCTTCGCTGAACCGCCCCCGGCAATGTCTTCCAAGTTTCCACCGTTGCCCGTTCTCGGTTAAGCTGCGAGGCCGCGAACGCCTCGACGCCGTCGTCGTTTTACAACCAGCGGATCGGGCCTGTGGAATTCAAGCCACTATCTCTCGTGGGCGTCCTAAGTTGCGGTCCTTCCATCCCTGCATGTAGTGGGCCAGCAACACTACACAGCAAGTTTGCAAATTTTTATTCGCAAATACGTCCCTATATAGACCCATAAGTCTTCGGCGCTAACGGTCCCGGTTGAGTTTCCTGTGGGCTTGCGCCCATTCGTATTACTTGTCGGTGCGGTGCGGAGCGCAAAAGGCAAGCAATACGTAAC
>ERZ1370068.11275-contig-9902_pt1 | contig 33676 bp, 57 predicted proteins | sample MGYA00561227_ERZ1370068 | MGnify/ENA primary metagenome ERZ1370068 (study PRJEB38410, sample SAMEA6850437) | metagenome | study: Metagenomic assessment of the ecological functions of the soil: analysis of the soil microbiota associated with the...
GAGCGCTTCTCCGCCTGCTCGCCGCCTGGCTATTGCGCGACGTTTCTCGAACCGGAGATGTTGCATGGCTTTACCGGCAGATAACCGCGCTGGAGCCGGTTTCGCGCCGGTGGTCGCTCGCGCAGAAAGCGCTGAGGAGGCGGGGCGGTCTCGCGTTCTGAACCGGTCTCCGTCGCCTGAAGCCGGCGACATTTCTTGCGGCGTATTCTGGTTTCCGGGACGATGCGAAAAGCGCCCTGGGCAGATTTCCCGTCGCGAGGTGTCCGGCAGATCAAGCATGTGCTCGAGGAAAATGAGGCGCAGTTGCTCCACATTTATTTTCGGGCACATCGTGGTCCATCCTCCTGCCGCTCATCCTGCACTGGCGAAGGCCGACGGTGGTCTTCATTCCACGGCGCGCGGACGTGTCGGTTGAGCCTCGACAAGCCGCACTATCGCGCCGCCACGCGCAGATGCTGAGCGCGGCGCGTCTTGTCCTGGTGCGATCGCAGTCGCTGGCTTCGCGCGGTAGGCCGCTTCGGCTGTTCCTGAAGAGAAAATCTGTCTTCATCGCACCGGCATTCCGTTGGCGGAAATTTGCGTTTCGTCCCCGGACCTGGCCTCAACGACGGGGGTGGAAGCTTTGCAGGCCGGCCGGCTTGATCGAGAAAAAGGGGTTCCAGACCAGCCTGCGCGCCTTCGCCGCGTTTCAGCAGAAGAATCCGGCCGCCAGCTTTACGATCGCAGGCGAAGGACCAATGGAGGAACAGCTGCGGAGTCTCGCCCGGGAGCTTGGCGTCGGCGAGCGGGTGAGGTTTACCGGGTTTTCTCTCCCAGGCGAGGCTGCGCGAGGAATTTTTCCAGTCGCATATTTTCCTGCATCCGAGCTGAACTCGGCAGCGACGGGAACCAGGAAGGGTTCCGAACGCGATGCTCGAAGCGATGGCGAGTGGACTTCGCCTGTCTTCGGCGACCAGGCACTGGCGGAATTCCGGAAGCATCGACGATGGAGTAAGCGGCCGTTTGATCGACGAGCGTGATCATGCGGCGCTGGCGGAAGCGCTCCTCGGCTGGACGAGGCGGCTGTCGAGCGAACTGAGCGAGATTGAGCAAACCGCCGCTGCGACGGTGGCGCGAAGAAATTGAGCGCGAAGAAGCGCAGGCGCGGGAGCCTGGATGGAATATCTTATTTCGAAGCTGATCGAAGGGCGATTGTAGGGCGCCTGGGTTCACAATGGCGCCGAAGAAATCGGCGAGCTGTTCGGAAACTGATCGAAGCTGACGCTGCGCTTGCGCTCTTTCGCCCCTGCAGCTTCGGCCACGATCCGCGGAAGAAATCCTTATCTCGTAGCAATTGCCCGGCCAAGCTCGACAGTTCGCCTAACGAACGACCATAATCCGCAGAGCTTCCGGGAAACGCCAACCGATCGATCGCTCCGTCGCCACCGACGCAGGGCATGCGGCAGAGCAACGCGTCTCCCGCCACCTGTCCCGGGACCGCGCTCTTGTCGGCCTGCAGGACAATCTTGTGCCGCGCCATCTCCGCCAGGTAATCCCGATAAGGCAGGCGTCGCGCGATCACGCGGAGCGAGCCTGACGGCAGGCCAAGCGCCTCCAGAACCTTTGCGACAACGTCGCGGGATTTTCGTCAAAAACCGTGACCGGTTCGCCGAGCCCGAGGGCGAGGACGAGCGCAGCGAGGTGCTGGCGCGACGGCACATTCCATTCTCGCGTGCCGATGAAAATTCCGCTCCGCTCGCCGAACGGCCGCGAGAAATCCCAGCGCGGATCATGCAACGGATATGGCGTCGGGATGAAACCGTCCGGTTCCATAAAAAGGCAAGCGCCTCCGGTGTCGCGGCCAGGCAACCGTCTGCCGCCTGCACGATCTCGCGAAAAACGCGCTGCGCGCTTCGCGTTGTCGAGTTGCCGCGCAATCTGATGGAGGCCCGTTTCCTTCAGCGAAACGACGAACCGGCAACCCGATGTTGCTTCAGCGCGCGAGCGCGCGCTGCGTCGCCTTGAAATCGCCGCGCAGCAGCAGGAGCACCGGCCGGCCGGTGGCGACGGCGCGCTGTCACGTCGCGCTGGAAGGCGCCGCCGGTGCAGGCGGCGTAGCCGTGAAAATTGACCGGGCATGCCGCGTGTCGTTAGGCGCAGTGATGCCTGACGAGAAGTCCTGCTCTGGATCGCGCCCCCGGATTGAGGACGGTGAGGCGAAAATCGCGCTCTCGCGCCGTCAGTGGTCGTCACTGAAATCCAGCGGCGCCGGCGGTTCGTTTTGGAGGAGCGGCTCGGTGCCTGATTCGTCGATCGGTCGCACTGGCAGCGCGCGTCGCACTTCGATCGTCTCGTCGGGCGTCGGGACTACGGGAATGGCGCGCTTGATTGGCTTATCGGGGTCGAGGCCGGGCTCGGTCTGATCGCCCGCCTTCGCCAATGTCTTTGGTCTAAAAGTCGAGCCAATGGCTTCGTAGGGATCATCTCCGGCGCGAGCAGCGTCGGCCCTTGCATCACGACCGGCGCGACTCTCGCGTTGGTATCGACGGCGAGCGCAGCGCGTGGCCACTGGCTGCTCTCAAATTTTTTCACCAGCTGCGTCCGGACCGAATCGCCATGCACGATCGCAGCGATCCCGCGGGCATCTGCTCATCAGTCGCCAGTTCGACGTAACTGGCGCGACGCTTTCACCGACATCGCCCGCTCGGACTCGCGCACATCTTCGTAGCACTTGTCAGTCGCGAGCAGGCCGGACTTTGAACAGATCCTCGACCTTGTGCACGGCCGGGCGGGACGGCGAAACGGCCGCGGCGCATACCTGGCGAGGGAGGCGTTCATCACGTCCACCCAGACGGGCAGCGGAGCACGCCGCCGAAGGCGCCGCGGTAAATTTTTCGGGCTTGTCAAACCGGCCCAAACCGCGCAGGTGAGCGTCGAGTCGTAGCCGGCGAAGAGCGCATCAGTGAAATCGTAGGCGGTGCCGGTCTTGCCGGCGGCGGGAAATTTCTTCAGAACCATACTTTTCGTAGGCCAGCTGTCCTGTTCCTTCGGTCAGCGCATCCTGTCAGGGCAGGAAGTGACTTCGCAGGCGATCTCCGGTTTCAGGACCGGCTCATGCGTCGCGGTTGCGCTCGTATCGCCAGACGATGCTGCCATCCTTGTCTTCGATTCGGTCGAGAACGTGCGGCGCGGCGGGACGCCAGCCTTCGTTAGGAAAATCGTGTAGGCGAGGGCGAGTTCCGCGAGCGTGATCTCGCTGCTGCCGAGAAACGTCGCGGGATAGGGACGCAACTTGCTTTCCACGCCGGCCGCGTGAACAAGCGTCGGAGACGGCATCGAGCCTCGGCGGTGGTCGCCGATGCGAACGGCGGCGCCGTTCTTCGACTTGACGAGGGCGTCGCGCGCGGTAATCGGACCTTCGTAGCGGCTGTTCGCATCTTCCGGCCCCCATTCGCCGAGGATGCCGGTCGTGCCGCCGATCACGACGGTGCGATTGTCGAGGCGCGGAATCATCGACCAGGGACCCAGGGAAAAGGCCTTTCGCGAAGGCAGCGGCGTAAACAAAGGGAAGCATGGCGGTGCCTGGGGCGCCGCGCCTGAGCGCGCGGTTGTATTCGTTATGCCTCGAAATCGCGCCCGCCGACGAGGACAAGGATGCCGCCGGTCCGATTGTCGAGCGCGATGACCGCGCCCTGCAGGTATTCCGGCGGTGGGTGCGGCCGATTTTCGTTAGGGCGATTTGCTTCGGCGCTCCTGCAGCAGGACGCTGTATTGGGCGTAGGTTTGGTGGCTGTAACCGGGCGTTTTCTCGGCGGCGTCGAGCTGGGCGCGAAGCGATTTCTCGGCCACGTTCTGCATCCCGGCGTCGATCGTGGTGTGAATGCGAAAGCCATCGCTCATGCGCCCGATCCCACCCGACCGCGGCGATCACCTGCTGGCGGATGTAATCGATCGCGTAGTTTTGTCCGCGCGCATTTTGCCGGTTGCCGATCACCAGCTCCTCCGCCTGCGCGCGTTCGCCAGTTGCTCGGCGTTGATGAAGCCGAGCTCGCGCATGCGGCTGAGGACGAAATTGCGCGCTTCGCGCGAAGCGGCCGGATCCGACCAGGGAGACAATTTGTTAGGACTCTTGACCAGCCCGGCGAGGGTGGCGCATTCCGCAGCGACATCTCGCGCGCCGGCTTGTCGAAGTAACCGCGCGCGGCCGCCTCCGCGCCGTAGAGGCCTCCGCCGAAATAAATCCGGTTGAGATACAGTTCCATGATTTTTTGCTTGGAGAAATTGCCCTCGATTCGACGGGCGACGAACATTTCGAGCAGCTTGCGACGAAAGGTTTTCCCTTTGAGATCGTAGCTGTTCCGCGCCAGTTGCTGGGTGATCGTGCTCGCCCCCTGGCGAACGTGGCCGGCGACGGTGTTCTTGAGCGCGGCCCGGATGATCCCCAGCAGATCGTAGCCGTGGTGCTGATAAAACTTGTTGTCCTCCATCGCGATGACGGCGTTGACGAGATTGGGCGGAGTTGGTCGTAGGGGAACGGTTTCGCGATTCTCGACGTAGATCTGGCCAAAGATCTTGTTGCTCCGATCGACGATCACGCTGGCGGATTCCATCTTCTCGAGATGCGAGAGATCGAGCGCGGCGGCTTGTTGCCGGAGGCCGACGGCGGTGGGAATGAAGGCCAGCAGACCGGCGACGAGAACGACGACGACGAGGGCGAGCGGGAGGTAGAACCACGGGCGGGCATACCATGCGCGGTGGTAGCGGGAGAACTCCGTCGGCGTGAAATAATCAACAGGCATGCGGCGATCGGGCGGAGGCCCAGGGAATCGAGATCGCGCGCAACTTAGCGGCAAACTTTGGGAAATGCCAAGAGGCGATGAAGCGATAAAGTGGTTAAAGGGTTGAAGCGGTGCCGTCATGCGCTGTTTGTTCTTCCGAACCGCTTCAACTCTTCACCCTTAAAGCCTTCAACACTCAGAGTATCCGACCAGCCGCTCATCCTCTTCCATCCGTGATCTGATTCGCAGCGAGAGGACCGATCTCCTTTGCCCGTTTCATGGAGCAGGCGCTCTATCACCCGGCCCACGGATATTACAGCTCGGGCCGGTGCACGATCGGGCGGCGCGGCGATTATTTCACCAGTGTGAGCGTGGGCCCGTTGTTCGGGAAATGCTGGCCGGACAGTTTGCCGAGATCTGGCGCCGGCTGGACTGTCCGAACGATTTCGTGATCGTCGAGCAGGGCGCGCATCACGGGAGTTTGCGACCGACGTGCTGGAGACGCTGCGCGACAGCAGTCCGGAGCTTTTTGCGACACTGCGTTACCGAATCGTGGAGCCGTTTCCGATTCTACGACAGCGCCAGCAAGGAGTGCTGCGTCAATTTGCCGGGAAGACGGAATGGTGCGCGTCGCTCGAAGAGATGGAGCCATTTTCCGGCGTGCATTTTTCCAACGAGCTGGTCGATGCCGATGCCGGTGCATCTGATCGTCGCCGCCGGTGCTCCCGAGCGGCGGAATGGCACGAGCGCCTGGTCGAGCGAACATCGTGCGGCTTCACGTTTGTGCATCAGCCGATCTCCGATCCGCGACTGCAAACTGAAGTCGCGAAAATTCCGCCACCGCCGGAAGGCCCTTATGAGACGGAGATCAATTTGGCCGCCCTCGATTGGATCGATGCGCTGGCGCCAAAGCTGGTGCGAGGAGTGGTGCTTGTCGTCGATTACGGGTTTCCCCGGCACGACTTCTATGCTTCCGGTCGCAGGACCGGCACGCTGCAATGCTATTCTGGTCACCGCCTGCTGCCTTCGCCGCTGGAGGACGTGGGGATGGCGACATCACCGCGCACGTCGAATGGACGAATCTCGCCGAGCGTGCAGAAAGGCGCGGTCTGCATCTCGGGGCTTTACCGATCAGCACCACTTCCTCACCGGTCTCCTTTCGAGCTATCCCGGCCTCGCGTCCGCCGCTGCGGAGAAGAGCCGCGCCCTGCAGATGTTGCTCCATCCGGAATTTCTCGGGACGAAATTCCAGTTCTTGGCGCTGACGAAAGGGTTCCCGGCGGCAGAATCGTTAGGCGGATCTCAAGTTCGCGCGGGACAGCCGGCAGGCTCTGGGCCTGGAGTAAGGTGGAACACAAAGGTCCTCCACATTTCCGCGCTCGCCGAGGTTATAGCAGGGGCGAGCCTTCGCCTCGACGTGCTCGGTGTGCCGCCGGCCTGTTTGATGAGCTGAGCAACTTTTCTTGCGATGTCCGGGTCGGATCGTAACAGAGCGAAATTTTTCGTGCTCCTATATCGTAAGAGCTAAGAACGTTGGGACGAGCTCGTGCAACGCGTCGCGCAGGCTCTTTTCCCTGTCAGGATCAAGCTTCTCACCCAACTCGATCTCTGCTGCAACGTATTCTTCGGCGCCGGAAAGTTTTCTCAGATTCGTCCGTCACATCTAAGAAATCGTTACCGATTGCCGATGTGGATGGCGTGCTTCTCGACCGCGAGCGCGGCTTCCTGACCGCTTCGCTCAAGGTCGGGTGGGCGTGGACGGTGCGGCCGAGGTCCTCGCTGCTCCCGCCGAATTCCATCACCGCGACGATTTCGGCGATCAATTCGGAGGCGGCGTGGAGAGAATCGAGGCACCGAGAATGCGATCGGTCTCGGCGTCGGCGACGAACTTGACCACGCCTTCGACGTCCTCGTTCGCCAACGCGCACGGCCGTTGGCGCGGAAAGGGAACTTGCCGACACGCACCTTTGAGCCCTTCTCTTTCGCGAAATCTTCCGTGATACCGACGCCGGCCAGTTCCGGATTCGTGTAAATGATGCTGGGAATGACGTCGTAGTTCACGTGGCCGGCTTTGCCCGCGATCAATCTCGACGCAGGCGATGCCTTCCTCCTCGGCTTTGTGCGCCAGCATCGGACCCGCGATGACGTCGCCGATCGCGTAAATGCCGGGACGTTGGTGCGGAACATCTCGTCCACTTTGATCCGGCCGCGTTCGTCGAGCGCGACGCCTATCTTGTCCGCGCCGACGCCTTCGGCAAACGCACGGCGACCGACCGGAGACGAGGACTTTGTCGGCTTCGAAGTTGAGTTCTTCGCCGCCTTTGGTGGCGGTGGCGATGGCGCGGCCGTTGCGTGACCTTGACCGAGCCAACCTTGGTCTCGAGGTGAAACTTCATCCCCTGGGCGGTGAGGGCGCGCTGGAGGAGATTCGAGACTTCGAGGTCGAAGCCGACGGCGATGCGCGGCAGAAATTCGAGCACCGTCACCTCAGAGCCGAGGCGGCTCCAAACCGAGCCGAGCTCGAGGCCGATCGCGCCCGCGCCGATGACGAGAAATTTTTCGGGCGGCTTCTCGAAGCAAAGCGCTTCGGTGCTGCTGACGACCGTTTCGCCGTCGAACGGCATGCTCGGGAGGTCGATCGGCACGCTGCCGGTCGCGATCACGATGTGATCGGCTGCGATTTCGGTCGGCTTGCCCTCGTTAGGCTGGACCGCGCACTTTGCCCGGCTCGGTGATGGTGCCGAGACCGGTGAAGGTAGTGACTTTGTTGCCCTTCATCAGCGCGCGCACGCCACCGGTGAGCGTTTTCACGACCTTGTCTTTGCGACCGAGCATGGTCGCGAGATCGAGACTCACCTTGTCGAGCACGATGCCGTGTTTGGCCGCTTCTTTTTTGCAAAGACAAAATGGTCGCTGGAGGCGAGAAGCGCCTTGCTCGGGATGCAGCCCACGTTGAGGCAGGTACCGCCGAGTTCTTTATCCTTTTCGATGATGGCGGTCCTGAGTCCGAGCTGGGCGGCGCGGATGGCGGCGATATAGCCGCCTGGACCGGAGCCGATGATGATGACGTCGAATTTATCCATGGAAAATGAAGCTTGGTTGTGGGCGGTATTACTTAGCCGCGGGGAGCGACCTTGTCATCCGAGTGAACCGAGGGACCTCACAAACGCGCATGGGTTGCTGGAGAGAGCGCCGCCGCACGTCTCTTGTGAGGTCCCTCTCTGTCTTCGGCGGATCGGGATGACAAGCAAGGAGCGATCGATTACCGAGGGGGCCGTATTACCTAACCGCTTCGGTCTTGCTTAAACTCACAACGCCAGGATGCGGAGGTTCGTGAGGCGAGACTCTGTCGAGCCTGAGCGACGGCGGAGCTTGAGCGCGATCGCAAACCCCGGCGCGACGGAGTCTCGCCACGCCAAGGCGAATCCAGTCAAAGATCGAGGAGGAAGCACGGTAGGATTTTCGATCGCTTCCTTCACTTTGACGAGAAATGTTACCGCTTCCTTGCCGTCGACCGCGCGGTGATCGTAGCTCAGCGCGAGATACATCATTGGCCTAACGACCACTTCGCCATTCCGGGCGACCGGGCGCTGCTGGATGGCGTGCATGCCGAGGATGCCGCTCTGCGGCGGGTTGAGGATCGGCGTGCCCATGAGCGATCCGTAGACGCCGCCGTTCGAGATCGTGAAGGTGCCGCCCTGCAGATCTTCGATTTTGATTTTTCCATCGCGCGCCCGGGCGGCGAAGTCAGCCACGTCCCGCTCGAGATCGGCAAAACTCTTCGTATCTGCATCGCGTACCACCGGCACGACGAGGCCGCGTTCCGTCCCGACCGCGACGCCGATGTCGTAGTAGTGATTCAAAATAAAATCGTCGCCTTCGATCCGGCTGTTAATGGCAGGCACCGCCTTGAGTCCTTCGACCGTCGCTTTGATGAAGAACGACATGAAACCGAGCTTGAGTCCATGATCTGCGGTGAATTTTTCCTGCGCTTTTTGCGCAGCGCCATCACTTCGCTCATGTCGCATTCGTTGAAGGTGGTGAGGATGGCTGCGGTCTGCTGCGCCATGACAAGCTGGGCCGCGATCTTGCGCCGGAGGGGCGACATCTTTTTGCGGGTGAAACGCTCTTCGCCGCTCGGGACCGGCTGCTCCAGGACAGATTCCTTCCGCGCGCGCGGCTTTTCCTGATCGTCGGTGGAAGGTTCCGCATTCGTTCGCAGATGCGAAATGACGTCGCCTTTCGTGACCCGGCCGCCCTTGCCGGTGCCGCTTATTTTTGCCGGGTCGAGTTTTTCTTCGGTGGTCATTCGCTTGACCGCTGGCGAAAGGATCTCCGCATTGGACGAGCGCTTGCCAGTCGATTTGGCAACCGGCGGACGTTCGTTAGGCAGAGCCGGCTGGCCTCTGCCAGGAGCAGTCGCCTCGTCATCGATCACGGCCACCACTTCGCCGATTTTTACCTCCTGGCCTTCGTCCACCCTCGTCTCAAGGACGCCGGCTTTTTCGGCGGTAATTTCCGTGGAAACCTTGTCGGTCTCGAGCGTCAGGAGGGCATCACCGGCTTCGACGTATTCGCCTGATTTCTTGTGCCAGACGGAGACGACGCCGCTCGAAATGGATTCGCCGACAGCCGGGATCTTGACTTCGATGCTCATGGGTCGTGCAACTTAAGCCGAAGTGGGGAGCACCCGCAATTTGTCATCCCGAGCGCAGTCGAGGGGTCCCGTCGCGAAGCCGGCGATCTTAGCGGCGTGTGTCGTGTCTCAGGATTCCACCGCAGGATCCCTCAGACTCCGCTGCGCTTCGCTCGGGATGACGCGCTAGATTGCGTCGCTCAGTGCACGCCGAGTCACGGCCGCCTGCACGTATTTTCCCCAGCTCAGATTGTCGCGACCCGGGACGTGCTCTTTCGCCTTGCGAATCGCCATCTCCGAGACGGCCTCGACGACCCAGTCGAAGTTGGCTTGGCCGACTGACCCGATTTCGGCGTCCGGCGCCGGGTTGCAAAAATCAATCGCCAGCGGCACGCCGTCGCGGATCGCGAATTCCACCGTGTTCAGGTCGTAGCCGAGGTATCGATTCAAGGTCAGGACGCCCTGCTCGACCTTTTCGAGAATCTCGCGCGGCGCCTGCCAATCGGTCTGGTAACGCAGGTGGTAGGGATGCCGCGGCTCGTAGTTCATGATCCGCACGTGGCGCTGGTCGATCGAGTAACAGCGGAAATACATCTGAAATTGCACTTCCTCCTGCAGCATCATGACGAGCTGGCCCGTCTCGCTGTAGGCGCGGAAGAATTCGTCGGGGTTATTCAGCTTGTAGACATTTTTCCAGCCGCCGCCGGCAAACGGCTTGAAGTAGGCCGGCCAGCCGACGTAGGCGAAAATCGCCTCCCAATCGAGCGGATACGCGAGGTTACGGAAGGAGCCGTCATTCGTGTCCGGCGGCAGGGAGTGGGACGGAAGCAAGACCGTCTTCGGAACGGCGACGCCGATCTTGGTCGCGAGCGCGTTGTTGAAAAATTTTCGTCGGCGCTCCACCAAAAGGGATTGTTCACGACGGCGCAGCCGGTGAGCGCTTCGTTCTTGAGCCAGCCACGATAGAAGGGGACGTCCTGCGAAATGCGATCGATCACGACATCGTAACCGACCGGTTCGCCCTGGATCACCTTGTCGATGCGCACCGGCTCGGCCTTGATGTCGCGGCCGCCGGTTTTGGCGTTGACGCGTTCGACGAAGGCGGGCGGGAAGCTGTGTTCCTGGCCGAAGAGAATTCCGATTTTTTCATAGAAGATTTAACCGCGGATTACGCGGATGACACGGATTTCGGAGAAAAGCAATCCGCTGGCAGTTCAATATCGTTTGTACAGATACCGCGGTGCAAAATCTTCCGCCGTCATTAGATCGTGGAGAGATAATAGGGCAGCATGTCGCGCCAATAATTCCAGTCGTGTCCGCACCAGCGGCGGTCGTCGAGCCAATGCCGGATGCCTTTCTCGTGTCAGGATCGCGCTCAATCGGAAGCTTTCGTGCCGGGTGTTATCCCACTCGCCGGTGCCGAGAATGATGTTCATGTGATTGAACTTCCACGGGTCGGTCATGTTCGGAAGGTATTGGTAGGGGCTGTTTGAAATATATGTTCTCATCATGATAGCCGTCGAAGAAATCGCTGATTTCGAATGCGCCGCTCAGGCTAATAAGGTGGCTCACGGCGTCGGGAAAACGAAAAGCGATATTGGCGGCGATGATAGGCGCCAGGCTGGCTCCGGAGATCGCCACCCGATGACATGAGCATTCGCGCCGGGCGAAATCGAAAACGTCGTCGACGATCACGCGTTCATAGGCGTTGTGCGTCCGCATGCGATCAGCCGGGTGGATTTTCTTGTTATAAAACCGTCGAGATCGGCCGAGTCGGGGCAGTAAATCGTGATCTTGCCTGAGTCGATGAATGGCGCGCAGGTGTCTATCAGACCGAAATCCTTGTTCTGGCTGTGCCGTCCGAAGGACGTGGAAAGAGAATCAGCGGAAGCCCGCGAGTGTCACCGAAGACGAGCATTTCGAAGTCGCGGCTCATGTGCGGCGTCCACCAGCGGATATAGCGTTCGTTCATGCCTGAGGCCGAATTAAGGCGAGCGCGATGCAGATTGGCGATGAGAAATGCGTCCGCCGGGCATCCGGTACCGAAAAATTCGAGCTAATCCGGCTTTCTTCAACAAGCCAGCCTCTGCTGGTTGCGCATGACATTCTTCTCGCCGATTAAGTCCGCCGTTCGATGGAAGATAAACACACGCTGACCGGCATTATTCAGTCACATCCGCAGTTCGAGTCCCGCATTCTGGGCAACCGGCGCGACGTTCTGGTTTACCTTCCGCCCGGCTATCGGCGCGCTCGGCGGCGGCGTTACCCGGTGCTCTATTTGCACGATGGCCAGAATGTTTTCGATGCCGCGACCTCCTATGCGCGGAGTCGAATGGGGCGCGGATGAAACGGCCCAACGCCTGATCGAAAAGAAGTTGATCGAGCCGCTGATCATCGTGGCGGTGGCGAATACCGGCGTTCAGCGCATTCACGAATACGCCCCGACGCGCGGCATGATCGACTCGAAGCGCGCGGCGCAAACGCCGCAGCCGGGGCTGGCTGCGCAGATACGGCCGGTTTCTGATCGAGGAGCTGAAACCGTTCATCGACCGGACCTACCGCACGCGAATCTGACGCGGAATTCGACCGGACTTGGCGGATCGTCGTTAGGCGGATTGGCCGACGCTCGCGCTCGGGCTTTGGTTTCCGCAGGTTTTCAACCGGCTCGCCGTGCTCTCGCCGTCGGTCTGGTGGGATGAATGCGTTGCCTTCCGGATGGTGGACGCGCTCCCGGACAAACTGCCGCTCAAAATCTGGCTCGATACCGGCACGCGCGAAACGGGCTGGGAGCGGGCCCGGGAGCTGCGCGAGCGCTTGGTCGCCAAGGGCTGGCGCCTCGATCACGACCTCGAATATACCGAAGTGGAGGGAGGCGATCACAGCGAGCGCGCCTGGGCAGCGCGTTTCGAGGCCGTGTTGCGGTTCTTGTATCCGCGATTGGCGGTCCGAGGTGAAGGGTCCGCCGCCGAAGCCGGCTGCTCGTCGGAGCGGATCGTTAGGTGTTAGGCATGAAAAGGAGGGATTCACTCAGCCTGTTCGCCAGGTCAGCGTCAGGCGCCGTTCTTGCTCTTCGGCTCGGCAAAGTTTCCGAGCTTGCGGAATTTCGCGTAGCGCTCCTTGAGCAGGTCGTCGATCGGCGTTTCAAGCGCGCGCTTCAGATTCCGGCGCAGGGCCGCGCCGAGGTTGGCTGCGGCCAGGTCGTGATCGCGATGCGCGCCGCCTTCCGGTTCGGGCACGATTTCGTCGACCACGCCAAGCCGAATCAAGTCGTGCGAGGTCAGCTTGAGCGCCTCGGCCGCTTCCGGTGCGTGCTTGCGATCTTTCCACAGGATGGCGGAGCAGGCTTCGGGGCTGATCACGGAATAATAAGCGTTTTCCAAGATGAGAACGCGGTCGGCCACGCCGATTCCGAGCGCGCCGCCGGAACCGCCTTCGCCGATGACGGTTGCGATAATTGGAACCCGCAGGGTCATCATCTCGCGCAGATTGACCGCGATCGCTTCCGCAATGTGGCGTTCCTCCGAGCCGATGCCGGGATAGGCGCCGGGGGTATCGATCAGCGAAATCACCGGCAGCTTGAATTTTTCCCCGAGGCGCATCAGGCGAAGAGCTTTGCGATAGCCTTCCGGGTAGGCGCATCCGAAGTTGCGCTTCACATTTTCCTTGGTGTCGCGGCCTTTCTGTTGGGCGATTACGACACAGCGTTGCGCCCCGAGTTTGGCGAGGCCGCAGGGCATGGCCTTGTCGTCGCCGAAGACGCGGTCGCCATGCAACTCAATCCATTCGGTAAAGCAGCGCGCGATGTAATCGAGGGCAAAGGGCGCTGCACATGACGCGCGATCTGCACTCGCTGCCAGGCGGTCAGGTTTTCGTAAATCTCGCGCCGCGTTTCGCGAATCTTCAGCTCCATCGATTCCACTTCCGAATCGAAATCGATCTCGTGCTTGTCGGAATGCGATTTGAGCTCCTGCAGCCGACGCTGCAATTCCAGGATCGGCTTTTCAAAATCAAGCGGTTGGGATTCCATCGTAAGCGAAAGCCGTTAACCGTGAATTGTGAACCGCGAATCGTTCCATCGTGCAGCGTGAAATCGACGGCGCGTGACGCGCCTGTCGTCCCGATTCTCGATTTAACGAATCACGATTCACCGTTCACTGAACAATGGTGACAGCCGTTCTCGTGTTTACAAGGCTACTCAATTCCTCCACGTCGGACGCCGTCATTCCAATGCCCTGGGCGGGCGGCGGGACCTCGAGAATCTGATGGGAGTCATCCGGTTCGGAATAGATTACGTAGCCCGGTGTGCCAAGACGAATCCAGCGCGTGCTGTTGAGGATTTGCCGGCTGCCGAGGCCGACCCGTTTGCCATTCTTCCAGGCCATGATTTCCGCGACGCGCGTGTTGATTTTTGGGGGTGGATTTGCGGGGAGCTTTTCTTCGCGGAGATGATAGCGCTTGAAGAAATGCTCGCGATCGAGCAGGTAGAGAAGCTTTGCCTCGCGTTGGATGAGGATGGAAAATTCCGTGCGCGAGATGAATAACTTCTGGCCGATCCGCAGCATCGTCCCACTCAGGTTGTTGGTCCGCATGATCAATTCCGGCGTGGTCTTGAACTTGTTCGCAATCCGCGCCAGCACGTCGCCGCTGCGCACAGTGACTTCTCTTTTCCGGAGCCGGATAATCGGAAAGCAAAATACTGATGTTTACTTCGCCGAGCAGGTCCTGCGCTTCGCCGACGTGAAGACCGCTCGGATACGTTTGGATGAATGCGGTCAGCGCCGCGCGTGCGTCGGTCAGTTTGCCGTCGCTCCTGAGTTTCTCCGCAGCCTGGAATTCCGGCAGGCTGATATCCGGCGTTGGCACAGACGTGGCGGACGATTTGCGCTCGGCGCGCATCACCAGTTCCGGGCGAATAAAGATCTTGTAAGTAAAGAGCGCGGCTGCGCCAAAAATCGCCACGGCGAGCAGAAAAGCGAAGATCCATTTCATCGAGCAATCGAAGTGTTGCTTATTCCGGCCTGGCCCGCCGCCAGGGCTGGGCCAACTGGTTGGTCACCGCGACCTCGTCAACCTTCGCTTTCAGGGCCGGAGAAAAACCGGTTCCAAAAACGATAGCGCGGACGTTCCGGCTCGTTTGTCCAGGTGAAATGGCAATCCTGGCAGTAAAATTCCTTCGGGAAAACTTTCAGCGCAAAAAGGATACCAGCAAGCGCCGGGGTGAGGAACTTGCGCGTCAGCTGCGGGTATTCGATGCGGGGTGAATTGCATTGTGGGCAACGGAGTGCGCCGATGTCGGGATCGGCCGCTTCCCATTCCACCATGAGGGCCTGGGCGCGCCCGAAATCATCTTCCGTCACCATCACTTTGGCGTTGGCCTGCGGCTTCGACATGAAGGCGTAGGTCTGCAGATTGGCTTCGTTATGCAGATCGGCCTTCACCCCGGCCTGCTGAAATTTTTCCTTGAGTCGTTTGGCCTTGGCCGGCTCGTTATAGGTCGCGATCGTCACCATAAATTGCCCGCATTCGTTGGGTGTGCCTGATCAAACATCAACTACTGCCCGAGTGCAAGACTGGCCGGCGGGAACCACTGATAGAGCATTAAATAAACGAGCACGCCGGTGATCGAAACGTAAAGCCAGATCGGCATCGTCCATTTCGCGATCCGGCGATGTTTCTCCCAGCGGCGGCGGAAGGCTGGAATGAGCGTGGCGATGACCAGCGGAAGAGTGATGAAGGCGAGCAGAATGTGCGAGATAAGGAGTGCAAAATAAATCGGCCTAACGATACCGAGGCGCCGTGAAATGGGTCGATTTCTCGCCGACGTGAAAATGGTAAATGAGATAAGAAGTGAGGAAGACGGTCGAGGAACAAACCGCGGTGATCATGCAGGCGATGTGTTGCCGCCAGAAGCCGCGCCGAATGAACCACCAGCCTAGCGAAATGAAAACGGTGCTGGTGGCATTGAGCGATCGCATTGACCGCCGGCAGATCCGAAATTGTCATGGCGAGCCGCGAGCTTAATCCGAACAGTGGAGCTTCGGCATCGCGCAGTCAACTCGTAAGAGAGACTGGACATCGGGAAGCACGGGAGCGCGAAGCTCTCCTGCCCGTCCAAGCGCGCTTTCCCTGGGAGGCGTCTACGGAGGTGCGCGGAGCCTTGAATTCACTCATCGCTGCCCGTAGGAATCAGACATGCCTTCGACCCTGCTGCACGAACCGCCCCGGCCGCGGCTCCATCGCGGGCGGGTCCGATCACCGGCCCGGGTCCGGCTCGCCCTGATCTTCCTTCGCCTGGCGATTGCCCTGATTCTTGGTGGGTTCGCCGCCGGCGGGTGGTATCTGGCAAAGAAAGGCTTCAGCCGCAACTGGCGCAACAAGGTCGTCGAGGAACTGCACAAGCGCGGAGTCGAGGCCTCAGTCCGACGGCTCACGCTCGATCCCTTCCGCGGTTTGATCGCGCGTGATGTCCGCGTTTATGACTACAAGAAGCGCGAACGAACGCTCGCGGTGGTGAGCGAAATCTCGCTTGATATCAATTACGCGGCGCTCTTCCATCACCAGCCGTTCCTCAACGCGCTCGACATTCGCAACGGCAACCTCACGATCCCACTTCCGTCCGTTGAAGGTCAGGTTGCAAAGGCCGAGCTGAAAAGCTTTCGGGCTCACGTTTATTTTCCGCCGGAAAGAATCGAGAGTGAGCCAGGCCGAGGGCCTCTTCTGCGGAGTGCGTATTTCAGCCAGCGGCCAGCTGATCAAGCGCGAAATCTATCAGCAATCGCAGGATTCCGCTGAGGAAGCGGCGCGCCGGCTCCGCCTGCTCCAGACCCTGGTGACCACGCTGGAGCGATTTCGTTACCCTGGAGCGGCGCCGGAATTACAGGTGAAATTTTCCGGTGACCTTTCTCAACTCGAGGACGCCCACGTCGAGGCCACTCTCCGCGGCAGTCGAATCGTGCGCAATAACTACGAAGCGCGGGATTTTTATCTGGCGGCGGAATGGAAGGAGCACACCTGCACGATTCCGCAGCTCGAATGGAGTGACGCGACGGGGCGCTTTGCCGGCACGGCCACCTGGAGCCGGGTGAACGGACGGGCCACCTTCCAGGCGCGCAGTAGTGTCGCACTCAAGCCCTTGTTAGGCAGTTTCGGCTTCGGCGCGATGCTGAGCGACGTTACTTTCCATGTCGCCCCCGCAGATCGAAGCGTCCGGCTCCGCCACGATCGCCGCGGCCGAGAAGGAATTCGAAGTCGTGGGCAAGTTTTCGGGCGAAAAATTTTCCTACCATGGCGCCGACTTCGAAGGCGCGAATTTCGATTTTGCCTGGGACGGTACGCGCGTCATGTTGCGCGACATCCGCCTGCGGCATCGCAGCGGTCAGCTCAATGCCGACCTTTTCGACGCGCCGAACGATTTCCGGTTGAATCTCGACAGCTCGCTCGTGCCGGATGCCCTCGAGTCCGTCTTGCCTGAGCGGTTCCGACCTTTCCTGCGTCAGTGGGGCTGGCAGCGTTCGCCTAACATTCATCTCAGCGTTCGCGGCACGAGTCGCGCTCCGGCGAGCTGGCGCGGCGACGGCACGCTCGCGTTCAGCCGGACGCGCTTCCGCGGCGTCTGGATGAACGAGCGCCAGCGCCAACATCCGTTTTGGCGACGGCGTCCTCGCCCTCGAGGACTTTCGCGTGACGCGCGACGAGGGGATCGGCACCGGTTCCTTCAGCCTACGACTCCGTCCGGAACGAAGTCCGCCTAACGAATGTGCAGGCGACGCTCAAGCCGAGCGAAGCGATCGTGTGGATCGAGCCGCGTTTCTGGGAACACGTCGCGCCTTATCGCTTCCACCACACTCCACATGTGATGGCGAATGGCGTCGTGCAATTCGGCGCGGGAAAGCAGACGCATCTTCGAGATCGACGTCGATGCCCCGGGTGGAATGGATTACACCTTTATCGACAAGGTGCTGCCCTTCGATCGAATCGCCGGACGGTTGCTCTTCACTGACGATCGCCTGCAAATCCTCGGTCTGAAAGGCAGATTATTTTCCGGCGACCTGGCCGGCAACGCCGACATTTCGTTGGCCAAAAATGATCGGCATTACCCGCGAAAATCGCAGTCGAGAAAGCGGATTTCCCCAAGCTGACCGATCTCTATTTCAAATACAAAACCTCGCAGGGCGACTTGGGCGGGCGGTTCGATTTCACTGGAGTGGGTAGCGACGTGCACGTCTCTTGAAGGGCGATGGCCTGGTCAAGGTGACCGATGGCAACGTCTTTGCCATTCCGATTTTCGGTCCGCTCTCTGAGCTGGTGAACAAGATGTTTGCAGGCGTCGGTTACAGTGTGGCGCGGGAAGCGACCGCGCCGTTTCACGATCAAGGAGGGCGTCATTCACACCGACAAATTGCGCGTCTCCGGCAAGCTCTTTGCCATGCTGGGACACGGCGACGTCGATTTTCTTCGGAACAAACTCGACTTCGACATTCGGATCGACGCGGCGGGCCCCGGGGCAGTCCTGACGCCAATCTACAAGCTCTTCGAATACCATGGCGAAGGCAGTCTCACGAAGCCGATCTGGCGCCCAAAACGGTTTTGAAGAATTGCTGATTGGCCGATTTCTGATCGCGGAATGACGAGCAAACTCCCGACGAGACAGCTGAAAATCAGACAATCAGCAATTCTCCTCGGCGCTCACATGTCGATCGCGCGGCGGAGTGCATCGCGCGATAGAGCGAGCGCGCTCGATCGAGTGCAGCGCGATGCAGATTTTTGTGAAAAACAACATGCAGTGGTTCGCGCGGCCGTTCACCCGCGCGGAAATCAAGGCGTTCCTTGATCATCGCTCAGCGCGCGAGAGCTCGGCGCGGTCTTCGCGCACGCCAATTACCTGATCAATCTCGCCGCGACCAATCCGCAGTTTCACGCCAATTCCATTCGCGCCCTGTCGGAGGAGCTGACGCGCGCCGATCAGCTCGGGCTGCCGTTTCTCGTCTTGCATCCGGGCGCGCATCTCGGCGCGGGCGAGGAGGCCGGATTGAAAAAGGTGGCGTCGGTCGATCGACCGCGTCTTCGCTCGCATGCCGAAAGTGAAGGCGCGGATCGCGCTCGAAACGACCGCGGGCCAGGGCTCGTGCCTTGGCCATACGTTCGAGCACCTCGCCTACATCATCGCGCACGTGCGCGAGCCGGAGCGGCTCTGCGTCTGCCTCGACACCGCGCACGTTTTGCTGCCGGCTACGACCTGACGAGTGCGGCGGGGACGCGAAAGATGTTTCGCGAGTTCGAGCGCACCATCGGGTTGCAACACCTCGTGGCGCTGCATCTGAACGACTCCAAGACCGCGCGCGGCTCACGGGTCGATCGTCACGAGCACATCGGCGAGGGGCAGATCGGGCTGGAAGCGTTTCGTTTCATCATGCGCGACCGGCGTTTCCGCAAAATCCCGAAGGTGCTCGAAACGCCGAAGGGCAAAGAGCTGCTCGAAGACGTGGAAAACATGAAGACGCTACGCCAGCTGGCGCGGACTCAGCGGGAGCCCTGGGCTGCGCTTCGCTCGCTCGGGATGACTACTTAATAAACCGAATCGTTAGGGGTAACGATAGAGCTGCCCTTCGCTCGCTTTGATCGACGCGACGATGACGAAGACGGTGTTCAGGATCCAAAGCAAGATCAGAATCGGAATGCCGATCAGGACGAAGCAAAGGATGACCGCGATCGGCGTCGTAGATCAGCATCAGAGCTGGAAGTTGAGCGACTCTTTGCCGTGCGCGTCGATCTCCGCGGCCTCCGCCGCGTTTAAGCAACCAAACGATGAGCGGCCCAAAGATGTGGCCGAGGAAATGGAAGAAGAGACCGAGCAAGGCGCTGGCGTGGCAAAGGATGCACCAGGTGCGAGTGCTGGACGACGTAACCGAAGTGGTGATGGTGGTATCGTTTCCATATCTTATTCTTTCACACGTTCGATGTGCGCGCCAAGCTCGCTCAGCTTTTCGTCGAGATGTTCGTAGCCGCGATCGATGTGATAAACGCGCCGCACTTCGGTCATGCCGTCGGCTTTCAAGCCCGCCAGGACGAGCGCGGCGGAGGCGCGCAGATCGCTCGCCATGACCGGCGCGCCTAACAATCGTTCGACACCCCTGGATGATCGCGGTCGCGCCTTCGATCTGCGCCTGCGCGCCCATCCGCTTCAACTCCGCAATATGCATGTAGCGCTGCGGAAAAATGTTTTCCGTGATCACGCTGATCCCTTCGGTCGTGGAAAGCAGAGCGCACATTTGCGCCTGCATGTCGGTCGGGAAACCGGGATACGGCTCGGTGATCAACTCGAGTGGCTTGGTCATAGCGCCGTTAGGCGAGACCGTGATGGAATTCTTGGTCGTTTCCGATCCTGAAACCGGATTCCGTGAGCGCGTTGGTGACCGCGGTGACATGTTCGGGTTGCACCCGGTTGACCGTGACGCCCTTGCCGCAGATCGCGCCCGCGACCAGGAACGTTCCGGTTTCGATCCGGTCGGGAATGATGTCGTGCTCGGCGCCGTGCAATTCCTTCACGCCTTCGATGATGATGCGGCGCGTGCCGGCGCCTTCGATCTTTGCGCCCATCTTGTTGAGGAAATCCGCCAGGTCGCAGACTTCCGGTTCGGCGGCGGCGCCTTCGATCACGGTCGATGCCTTCGGCGAGCACCGCGGCCATCATGACGTTGTCGGTGCCGAGAACGGTCGGGCCGAATTTGCCGCACAAGTTGACGACCGCGCCGGTCAGTTTCGGCGCGAAAACTTTGACGTTGCCGTTTTCCACCCGGACCGCGGCGCCGAGCGCCTCGAAACCTTTGAGATGCAGATCGATCGGGCGATCGCCAATGACGCAGCCGCCGGGCAGCGAGACGGTCGCTTCCTTGCACCGGCCTAGCAATGGCCCGAGCACGCAGACCGACGCCCGCATTTTGCGCACGACTTCGTAGGGCGCGATCGATTCCACCTTCTCCGCTCTGCACCGTTACCGTGCCGCTGGCCCGCTCCACTTCCGCGCCGAGATGCATCAGGATTTGGAGCATGTAATTCGTGTCGCTCAGGTCCGGGCACGCGATGCAGGACGCACGGCTCGCGCGTCAGCAGGGTGGCGGCGATGATCGGCAGGGCGGAATTCTTCGAGCCGCTGATCTTGATCGAACCAGAGAGCGGATGACCGCCGTGAACGAGAATCTTATCCATACCGGGCGAAGAGGAACCGCGCGGTCCCTGCATAATCCTTTTTCGAGCTAATGTCGTGGTAATTCTTCGCGCCGAGAAAGTCGAGCAGGGCGCTTCCCTGGTTGATGCCGATTTCGAGCGCGAAGCAAGCCCCGGTTGCAGAGATGCGGTGGCGCGGTGGCGATCAGTTCACGAATCAATTCGTCGCCCGCCGCGCCGCCGAAAAGCGCGACTCGGCGGGATCATGCCGCACCTCGGGAGCGAGTTGCGCGGCTTCGCTCGCCGCGACGTAGGGCAGGTTGGCGACGATCAGGTCGAACGTGCCGTCACGCTTTGTCGAGCAGATGGCCTTGCGAAAACTGAATGCGATCCGAGAGGCCGAGCCGCTCGGCATTTTCGCGGGCGAGCGTGAGTGCGTCCGCGGAAGGTCGACCGCATGCAGTTCGGCGCTTGGAAATCGGGTGGCGAGCGAGAGCGCGATCACGCCACTGCCGGTGCCGACGTCGAGAATGCGCGCGTTGTTCCGGCCAGATGAGATCGCACAAGATACTCGACCAGTTGTTCGGTCTCCGGGCGCGGGATAAGTGCGCGTTTGTCGCTCAAGAAAACGTGGTCGGCGAATTCGACCGTGCCGAGAAGGTGCTGGAGCGGCTCGCCCTGGCCGCGTCGCCTCACGAGTTCACGCAGCGGCGCCAGCTCCGGTCTCGGAGAGCGGCGCGCTCGAACTCGAGATAAAGCTCGATTCGTTTCTTGCCTAACGAATGAGCGATGAAGGTGCTCGGCGTTGAGCCGCGGGCTCTCAATCGCGCGCTTCTGGAAGTAGGCGGTGGTCGACTGCAGGACTTCGAGGACGGTCATCGCGCAAAGCACTTATCGGCGCTTCGCTGCTGCGAAGCGCGAGGGCGATGATCGCTTTCCGGATGAATTCGGCGTCAATGTCCTGGCCCGTGCCTCCCAGCGAGTGAGGCGTCACAGCATTCGCGATCAGTTCACGACTCGTTAGGCCAGGGCGGAATCCTTCGAGCCGCTGCTCGAGATCGGCGTGCTTGCAGGGCTGAGATCATTTCGTCCAGGTCGCCTTCCATCACGCGATCGAGATTATAGAGCGTCAGGCCGATGCGGTGATCGGTGATCCGGTTCTGCGGAAAATTGTAGGTGCGGATCTTTTCTTCGCGCCCGCCGGAGCCGATCTGCGTCTTTGCGAGTGCGCGGAGTATTTCGCTTCCTCCTCGCGCTGCTTATCTTCGAGCAGGCGGGCGCGCAGGATGCTGAGCGCTTTTTCCTTGTTCTTCTGCTGGCTGCGGCCGTCCTGGCAACGGACGATTCGGCCGGTCGGGATGATGCATGACCTGCACCGCGGAATCGGTCGTGTTCACGCCCTGGCCGCCGGGTCCGCCGGCGCGGCAAACTTCGATGCGCAGATCCTCCGGCTTCAGTTCGAAATCGACTTCCTCGGCTTCCGGCAAGCACGGCGACGGTCGCGGTGGAAGTGTGAATGCGACCCTGCGCTTCGGTCGCCGGGCACGCGCTGCACGCGATGGACGCCGCTCTCGTAACGCAGCTTCCGGAAAACCGATTCGCCCGAAACTTTGAAGATCGCTTCCTTCAAGCCGCCCAGCTCCGATGGACTCGATTCGAGATCCTCGATCTTCAGGCCGGCCGTTTCGGCGTAGCGATGTATACATCCGGTAAAGATCGGCCGCGAAAATCGCGGCTTCGCTGCCGCCGGTGCCGGCGCGAATTTCGACGATGGCGTCGCGGTTTTCGTTTTCGTCCGGCGGCAGGAGCGCGATCTGGAAGTCGCGAACTCCAGATCGGCGACGCGTTTCTCGAGCGCGGGAATTTCATCCTGCGCCATCTGCGCCAGATCTCGGCATCGTCGGAAGCGGCGAGCTCGCGATTGTCGTCCGAGTTGCTGGCGCGCGGTCTCGAGTTCGTCCCACTTGCGCGAGCAGCTGCTTTGATCGCCGAATGCTCGCGCATGATCTCGCTGGCGCGTTTGCGGTTGTCGAAAAGGCGCGGATCGGCGATCTCGCGTTCCAGTTGCTGGAAGCGTTCGCGTTTGCGCTCGATGAGAGACTGTGAAAGTCCATAAACAAAAACGGCGACTGCGCGCACCGAGCGCAATCACCGTTCGTTAGGCGGAATCAGCTAAGCTTCTTGGCGACGCCGGCGCGGGTGGCCTTCGTGCTGCCGTAGCGGCGCGCGAATTTCTCGACGCGGCCCGCGGTATCGACGAACTTCTGTTCGCCGGTGAAAAACGGATGGCAAGCGGCGCAGATGCCGATCTTAATGTCCCGGCGGGTCGAGCGGGTATGGTAGACCGCGCCGCAGGTGCAGCTAATTTCGGTCTCGTTGTAGTCAGGATGAATGTCCGCTTTCATAGTGGGAAAAGAGCCGGGAAAGTAGCCGCGAAAGCGGAGATGCCGCAAGTGATGAAAACCGAAGATCCGTTGCTGCTGGCGGCGTGGGCCGAAACTGCTGTCCGGCGCCGGGATGCACCGGCGATTTTCGACACGAAGCGTCGGGTTCGTCTGCCGCTTCGAGCGAAATCGAGGTGCTGAGCCGACGCTACGAGAATGGCCCGCTCAGGGACCTGCGGGCGGGCGAGATTCTCGCGATCCAGATCGGCAATCACGCGCATTGGCCGGCCTTGTTGCTCGCTTGCTTGCGCCGGAGAATTGTCGTCTTGCCGCTGGAGCGAACGGTGAGGCGATCAGGAACGCGCCTCCGCATTGCAAACTTGCCGTGCATCGGGACTGATCACCAGCGGTGGAAGCCGGGATCCAACGCCTGGTGGACCGGGGCGCGATCGACTGGAAGAAGCGCCGGCCGGCCCTGCTCAAGCTCACCTCCGGCACGACCCGCGGCGCCGCGCGCGATTCGATTCCGCAGCGCGCAACTGCTCGCCGATGTCCGGCAGATTTGCCTCACGATGGGCCTAACCGAGACGGACCTGAATTTCGCGGTGATTCCGTTGTCACACTTCCTATGGCTTCAGCAACCTGGTTGTGCCCTTGCTGGTTCGCGGTGTGCCGATGGCGATCGAGTAATGATCGAATGCCATCGCGCGGTCCTCGATGATCTGGCGCGTACCGAAGCCACTGTGTTTCCTGGACATGCCGCTGTTTTCCAGGCATTCGCACGAAATGAGCGAAACGCCGACTTTGCCAAAACTGCGCCTGTGCATCTCCGCGGGTGCGCCGCTCGAGCCGCCGTGTGGCGCAGAATTTCCGCGAGAAATTTGGACTTCCGATTCATTCCTTCTATGGGGCATCGGAATGTGGCGGCATCTGCTACGACCAGGCGGCGACGGAAACGCTCGACGGTTTTGTCGGAAGACCGATGAAAGACGTGGAACTAGAGCCGCTCGATGCAAAGCGCCGACGTGACGCAGGTTCGTGTGCGGAGCGCGGCTGTCGGGGATGGCTATTTCCCGGAACCGGAGCCGGGACAGACTCGGCAACGGGTCTTTTCTGCCCGACGATCTGGTGAACATCAGCGAAGCGGGTGTGCAGTATTGTTGGGCGGCTTTCGGATGTGATCAATGTCGCGGGCAAAAGGTGAACCCGGCGGAAGTAGAAGCGCATCTTTTGAGCCACGACGGTGTGCGGCAGGCAGTGGTCTTCGGCAGGGCGTCCGCCGATGCGCAACCAAGAGGTCATTGCCCGCGTCGTCGCCGCGAAAGACCAACGAAGCGATGCTGCTGGAGTTTTGTCGCGCGCGGCTGAGCGGCTGGCAGGTGCCGAAGCGGATCTTCCTGCTCGAGACGCTCCCAGCTAACGAGCGCGGAAAAATCAGCCGACGCGAGCTGGCGGAATATTTTGCCGCCTAGTCCGGAGCCGGTTTTGGAGCTTTTGCGGGATCGTGCAGCGCGTCGTCAGGGCCAGCGAGCGCAATAATTCGGGCGCGAGACGCCGCATTCCGAGACACTCTTTGCGAATATTAGGTTAAACCAACAACGATCATGCGAACCATTCTACTACCCATACTCGGACGCACATACTTACGTGCTCGCGGCTGTCTCCAGCTGTTCCACGACGGTCAAGACGGACAGTGGCCATGCGGTGACGACCGGCGTGCGCACAGTAGGCGCAATCCGACGAACTCGTGGCGTTTCGCACGAAAAATCCTTTTCATTTCGGGCGTCTCGTCAGGCATTTCTAGGGCGCGACTACATGAGTGAGCGCGGCCAAAGTGGTTCGTGACTTGCTCTTTGTTTCGCCACAGTGAACCACAGCCGGCGCCAATTCTCCCATCGCCCCCTCCCTGGTCTCAAAGTCCTTGTCCTGGAACCCGATGAGAAAGTCGCCGCGGAGATCATCTCCGCTTTGGAGGAAGCCAGATCGGGCACGAAAGCTGCGGTCGCGAATTCGTTAGGCGTAGCGCAGCAACTCGTCGTCGATCAAAAGCCGGCGCTTTTCGTCCTCGACGTTGACGCAACCTACGATCTTGGGCAGGAGTTCATCTACGATCTGCGCACGAGTCATCCCCAACGCCCGCGCCATTATTCTGACCGCGATCCATTTCACCGCGCAACGTGAGCAGGTCGCCGGCCTTGGCGCGATCCATTTTCTCGAGAAACCGTTTCCGCGAGCTGATTTTATGGTGCTGGTCGAGGCACTCCCTCGCCCCGGGGGACAAGGCGGGCGAGCGCTTTCAAGGGACGCTGAGCGACCTGCACATCGCCGATATCATTCGGCCTCAGGCGCATCAGCGGTGCGACCTCGATGCTGGAGTTCACCGGGCCGCGAGGAGAGAAGGCGCGCGGTTTATTTTGAGAACGGCCAGGTGCGTCACGCGCACTGGCGCCGGGCAAGGAAGGGCTGGCCGCTTTTAATCAAATCGTGGACTGGAAAGGCGGCGTCATTTCCGAAGTGCCGGTTCCGCACGGGACGCCGCACACGATCGATCTCGAATGGCGGAGTGCTCTTTGATGGAGGCAGTGCGCACCATCGACGAATCGCGCAGCACCGAACCGCAGACCGTCGCGAGCCCGCCGCCGCCTAACGGCTCCGCGAAGACAATCCTGGTGATCGATGATAGTGCGATGCTGCTCAGCTTCGTGAAGGAGATTTTGGAGGAACAAAACTACGATATTCTGACCGCCCCGACCGCGACGGAAGGTTTGCACGGTGAGCCGGAGCGCTGGTGCCCGATCTGATCCTGCTCGATTTCGTCCTGCCCGACATGAAGCGTGCGACGAAGTTCGCCGCCAGCTGGTCGCCGATCCGGCTACGGCCAAGATTCCAGTGGTCTACGTCTCCGGGTTTGGCAGCGACCTGCAGCCCGACCGCTCCGAAATTCCGAACGTGATCGGTTCGATCAGCAAGCCGTTCACGTCTGAAACATTGGTTAACGCCGTGCGAACCTACCTTGGTGACGAGGGGAGCCCGCCTACACGAAGCCACGGAGCTGCGGAAGCACTGCACCCGCGCCCAGCTGAGGCGGCAATCGTACCGAGCGCTAGGCGAAGAAGAGAAACCGAAACCGCCCGAAGCTACCGTTGCTGAAATCGAGTGGCTACCGGCTGCGAAACACCGAGCCCGAATCGCGGCTGATGTGCCCAGCGATCCCGTTCCCTCTGCAATGCCCGATCTTCCTTCCCGCCCGCCTCCGGCCGCGAACGCTCCGTCGACGGAACGCGCCAGTGGGGCTTGCCTCCGGTAGCGCCTACTTCTGCGGCGAATCGAGTTTTTTCTCCCTCCACTCGGCTCTGCAGACGATCGCCCGCGAAAAACTAACGGGCATCCTGCGCGCGTCTTTGGACGCGGGACTCCGTCGGAGCTGCTGGCGCGCGACGGAGCGGTGGTGTCGTGGTTACGACGCGCAATCCGGAGCCTCCTATTGCCAAGAAAATCCCGGTCACACTCTTGAATGTCGAGCGAGGAACGAATCGAAGCGGCGCGGGCACGCCAGGCTGAAGACGGCTGCCCCATGTTTATTACGCTGGCCCGGGAGGGGCTGATCTTAAGTGAGCCGGGCATCCAGCTCGTGCAGCATTACGGGCAGAAGCTTTTCTCGCAGCTCTGGACGGGATCGGGTTCGGTTCACATTCGAGCGGCAGGAATTGCCCGGTTACACGCGCGATGCTGCCGTCGAGCCGGGATGGCATGGACCAGTGGGCGCTTGGCACGCTCCGTTTCGTGGAATACCATGAGTCTGGGCGCAAACGTCGATGGCGAAACCGTCGTCCGTGCCGGCCTATACCCGCGACGGCAGCGAGCGGGTTCAGGAGCTCCGCCTGACTGCCGCCGAAGCGCAGTTCGCGTCGCAGTTCAATGGGCAGCCGGTCGGTCGCGCAGATCGCCGGCAATCTGCGGCTCGACATTGAGTTCTGCGCAGCTCACCCTCTTTCGCTTTCTCGCCCTTGAGATCGTCGGACTGCTGGCCGGCGCAGCCTTTGCAAGAGCCACGGAATCACGTTCCCTCGCGCAAAAGGTCTCGGGAGAAGCATGGCGCGGGAGTTTATCGCAACGCCCAGCCCCGGCGCGCTTGTGCCCGCGCATCCGTAGGAAGGGGATAACATCCGCTCGCCCTTATGCGCACCCCTTCAGGCTCGTCCGTTTCCTGCTTCCCCTGACGGTGCTCCGGGGCCCATCGCCGCTTTCGCCGTTCATGAGAATGCGGCAGGGTCTCTTCCTGGGCATGTTGTCCGCGGCGGTGCTGCTCGTCGTTGCCGCTCTTTCCCCTTCTCCCGCCTTCAGGCTGGGATTGGGATCGGTCCTCGCGGTGACGGCGGTCTGGGCACCTCCACTCCCGGGCCGGGGCGCGGCGCGGCGGTGATGCTCACACCAACGCAAGTCCTGACCTTTGCCGCTGCCTCCATTCGGCGCCTATCAGGGGATCAACTGGGCCGATCTCTCCATGGCGGTGTCCATCCCCATTGCCCTGGGGCTCCAGCTCCTTCTTCGGGCAGAGCTGCTGTTCGAGCCGGAAATGGGCATGCGGACGATCGTGGCCCTCCTGGCCTTGCCTGTCGCGGCCGGGGTGGCCATGGCATTCCTCGCGGCTCGCCAAGGAGGGGAGACCCTGCTTTCGCGGCGGCACGGTCTGGCGGTCCTCTTCGGGCCGGGCTGGAACGTAACCATCACCCTGGCTCTGATCGGAATCGCCGCGGTCGGCTTCTTCCTTCGAAGCTGCCTCGGCTGGAGACCGGCTCGTCCTGCTGCCTTTGGTCATTCTTCTTGCCTTGACGGCCCTTCTCTCGATGCCTACCCCTGGCGCCGCGCGGAGCCCCGCTGCGGGCTCTCCCGATCTCTTCGTCCCCAACCCGGGGACGCCCACTTCTCCAGACCTCCGTCACCCTCGACGCCGCCTATCCTATCGGGAGAAGGACATCCGCTCGATCCCGTCTCCTCGGTGGTCCTGGAATCGGCGCTGTCAAACGGGGCCGGTCTGGCGGACGGCACTCCGGTCGCCGTGTTGGCGGGCTGACCGACCCGTCGGGCAAGAGGTCGAATGGACGATCCGCGCCGGGGAGAGACGGGAAGTGGGCGGCGAAAGCGGGCGGACGTGCTTCCGACGGCCGCCTGCACTCGCCCATTCTGGATCACCTGGTTCGCCGATGGCCAGTTATCCCAGGTTTCTTATTGCGCTACCGTTCGAATGCAGAGCTCCCGGTGCCCGGCAAGTTCTCCCGGGCGCGGATCGAGCTTGCAACCCTGACCCCACCGGAGGTTTCGGTGACGGTTCACCAGCTGGAGGTCCGGCAGCTCTCGGCACCCCATCCCTGCCGGCGATCCGTTCCGCGGCACGTTCCACGATTCTGCCGCTCATCGTCCGCAAGTTCGCCCGGATCCACGCCCAAGGCGGTCGAGCTGGGGCGAAGCCCCTGGACCGGACGAGGGACCGGGGCCGAGCTCGCGGCTCTCCTGGCGTCCTGGTCCTGCTGGTGCTCAGCGCACTACCTGAAGAGCCTGGGATGGGCCCAGGAGGTGATCGCCGCCGGGTTCGCTCTCCTGCTCGCCTGCCGGTGGCCGCCAGGCGTGGGCCTTCCGTCCGCTGCTCGGCGAGCGCCTGCCGGATCAGCTCCCTCCGGTCTTCTTCCTGCTGCCGCGTCGCGTATCTGGCGATCCTCCCTGGTCGGCCGAGCACCGCCGGCTTGGACGGGGACAGACCCTGGTGGCCTGCTCATCACCCACGGCCTGGCCTACGTTTCGACGCGGACCTCACCAGCAACTACGCCCGGGAGGATTGGAAACGCTTCATGGAGCGGCCATCGACCGCAGCCGGGGACCCCGTAGGCCCGGGGGGCTCTCTCGCGCGCCACAACAGGCGCTGCCCGCTCGCGCTCCGGCCTACCGGCTGGGCGGCAAGACGAGGGGCGCTCGCGATGATGGCGGTGTTCACCGCGGCTAGCTTTGGAGCATGCTGCGCCTGACCCGCCGCTACTTCCGATCATCGGGCGAAGGCTCTCGCGGCCTGGGCGATCTTCGCGTTCACCCCGCCGATCCTCCTCTATGCCACGCAGGTCTGGGTGGAGGTGCCGGCTGCCCACTGCTGCTGGTGGTCGCCACTCAGAGCGCATCCTGAGCCCCTGGACCGCCGCCGCCGGTGGGGCTGGGCCGGTGGCTGGCGATCGGCCTGCCGGTGCTGCTGCTCCCTTTGATCAGATCCGCCTCATGATGCTGGCGGCCTCGTGCCGCTGGCCTGGTGGCACGCCGGCCGGCCGCGCAAGCCGATCCTGATCCTGCCGGGCGGGCTGCTGACGGCGCTGGGCGCGGGCATCCATCTTCTACAACAACCTGCTCTCACCGCAGCCCGATTCAAGATCCACTCCTTCGAGGAGATCGACCCGCAGCGCCACACTTGGCTCGACTACCTGAGAGGCGGGTTCGGACGTTCTGGGATACGGCCTTTCAGGCTGCGTGCAGGGAGCGCTCCGATCTGGATGCTGTTCTGTACTGCTGTTGCTGTTGGTCCGCCGCAACCGTCTCCTCCTGCATCTCGGCGTGCTGGCCCTCCCTACCTGTTGATCGTGGTGCCGCGGATCCGAGTGGTACGGCGGCTGGTCTCCGCCTTTCCGCTACGCGCTGATCTCGCTGCCGCTCTCGCGATCGCCCTGGTGCCCCTGCTCGCCCGGCGCGGTCAAACGGCCGGGCACTGCTAACGATTGGCGGCTCTCACCCTGGCTCTGACGCTGGTCTGGCTCGTGGTGCTGGCTGGACTTACAGCTTCGCGAACGGGCGGACCTATCCGCTCGATCATCTGAGCGAGCGGCTGGGATCGCGCGTTTCTTCCCCAGCTCGGTGCACGACACGAGCGGCGACGTGAATCTGGCCGCCGGTCTCTCTCGCGCTGGTGACGATGATCTGGTGGCTGCCGATCCGTCGCGGGAGAGGGGCGACCCTCGCCGGGTGGCCGCCGTGCTCGCCAGCGCCGCCGTTCTCCCCTGGCGGCTGAGCCTGCCCACCAGGTCGTCCGAGAGCTGGAGGACATGCACATCTGGAAGAGCGGCGGGCACATCCACCCCGACCTCTGGATCATCGAGCGGGCGCGCCATCGGGGCGATTGCTGCACGGATCGGCGAGACGCTCAGAGCGCCGGTCGCTCCTGGCGGGGAAGCGGGTGACGATCGAGCTCAGGCCGAGCTCGTCCGCAACCAGCCGGTGCCGTTCCGCCTGAATGTGCAGGCGGGAGAGCGTCCTCCTCGCTGTTTGGACTCCGGGAAGGCACCGCGTCTGGGAAACGGTCGTCCTGGGTCCCCTTCGACTGGCAAGCGGGCGAGCCGCTGGTGCTCGCCGCTTATGGCCGCCGGGGGCTCCCAATGGGGCGATCCTGGATCGGGTGGTGATGCGGTGGGAGTAAAGACCCGAGTCACCGTCGTCATCCCCACCCTCGAGGCCTGGCTCCATCCTGCCTGGAGGCGCTCCGGCGCGAAGCCGTCGAGATCATCGTCATCGACCAGGGCGAAACGCCGCTCGACCTCGCGGAGGGGATGATCCGGCCGGGGAAGAACCTCGGCTTCGCGGCGGCGACCAACCTGGGGATAGCTGGAACTTCACGGGAATAATGTGGCCACGGTCAACGACGACGCGGTCGTCGAGCCCGGGTGGGCAAACTCCTCGTTAGTCGAGGCGCTAGACCGCCATCCCAAGGCCGCCGCCGCGCGAAGTCAACCTGACGATGGACGGCCTCGTGGATGGCTGCGGCATCGAAGTGGGAACCGGTGGGGGCGGCGATCCAGGTGGGCCACGGCAAGCCGGCGCCTTCCTTTCCGAGCCCGGGGTCTGGGGGCGTGTCCTGGCCACGGCGGCGATCTACCGGCAGGCGGCCTGGGAGAGACGCCTTTCGATCCTCGGTTGATCTCCTACTATGAGGACGTGGACCTCGCGGGACGGCTCGAATAGCGATGGCTGGAGCGCTCTCCTGGTGCCCGCGGCCAGGGCGCGGCATGCCGGATCGGCCACCGGCGACGCGACCCGAGCCGGGAACATTGGCGCCTCGTCTATGGCAACGGTGGCTCGTGGCCCGGAGCCAGCCTTCCTGGCGCATGGCCGTCCGCGATCTCGTCGACCTGGGAAGGCCCTGGGCAGGCGATTTATCTCAGGCAACCGGAACCACCCTCCGGCTGGCTTCGTGCTCTCCGCCGGCCGCGAGTAGCTTGGACCCGGTCTAAGGATCTTTGGAGGCGAGTCCAAGGTTCTCCAGATCGGCTCAGGATCTCCGGCCGGGGTTTAAGCGGCTTGAATCGGATCTAACGAGACTTAAGGTCGGATTTAGAGGCTCAGCTCCGGATTTAGAAGCTTGAATCGGACCTAAAGAAGCTTCGGCCGGATTTAGGCAGCGGATCCGATCTAAGAGGCTTCGCGCCAGATTTAAGGAGCTTAGATCGATCTAAGAAGAAGCAGGCCCGATTTAAGCCGCTTCGAGCCGATCTACGAATCCTGGAGCGGAAATTTCACAGGCGTCCTACTGATAACCTCTGCCCGCATGCAGCCGCCCCCGGCTCTCAGGCGTCGTCGTCCACTGGCGCAACGAAGAGCTTCTCGCCCGTCTAACCTCCATGCTGGCCGCGCGATTCCCGCTTTGAGCTGATCGTGGTGGACAACGGCTCGTCGAACCCCTGGAACTGGGATCGGCGCGGCTCGTCCGGCCGGAGGGCAATCTGAACTTCGGCGGCGGAGCGAACGCCGCGAGTGGCAAGCGACCCAGGGGGCGATTCTGCTCATCCTCAACCCCGATGCGATTCGAGGAGGGGGCGCTCTCGGCCGCTTGCTGGAGGTTTCAAGAGGCTTTCCCCGACGCCGCCGAGTGTGGCTCGAAGCTGGTCGGACCCGGCGGCGAGAGTCGCAGGCAGGATGGCAGCTCCGCCGCCTCCTCACAGTAATGGCGGCTCCTCCTTCAGACCTTTCCGTTCGCGGGAATGTCCGAGAACCCGAGCGAGCCCGGAGCCCAGGTCGAGCAACCGGCTGCCGCGGCGCTCGCTTTCCGCCGGGAGGCGTTTCCTGGATTCGATGTGGACTTTTACCCGGCCTGGTTCGGGACGTGGACCTCGCCTGGATGAAGAAGGCCGGGCTTGTCCTGCGCTACTGGCCGGCGGCGGTGTTCCGGCACGGGCTGGGCGAGTACTGTTCCCGGCTCGGTTATGGGGCTTCCTCTCGATCTACTACCGGAACCTGACCCGGTATCTGGGGAAGCATTACGGACCGCTCTGGGCGCTGGCGGCGCGGATCGCTTTGGTCCCGTCCCGGGGTGCTCATCCGCCTGGTTTTCCTGCCTCACGCTTGTACCGTCCGCGGCGGGCAGCGTCCAAAGCCGAGGCGTTCCGGGAGTTGATCGGAGTGCTGTCTGGAGCCCTCAGGGGATGGCGATGAAGGTCGCCATCTGCATCGTCACCCACGACTCGGCGGCCAGGACCTGCCCGGTCTGCCTGGAAGTCCCTGGGCGCGCCTGGATCACCGGCCTCTGGAGATCGTGGTGGTGGACAACGCCAGCCGGGGATGGCAGCCTCGAGAAGGTCGCCCAGGCAACATGCGCCACCAGGCAGCCACATCCTTAGGCCGTGGCTGCTGGGGGAGAACCTGGGGTTCGCCGACCGGCATGAACGCTGCGCCTCTGGGCGGACACGACAGCTGCCTTTCGTCCTGAGCCTCAACGCCGACGCCCGTCCCTTTCCCCGGCCTACCTGTCGACCCGGCTGCTGGAGCGCGCAGCCCAGCCGGGAACGGGGCTGGGCGCCGTCGCCGGGCCGGCTGGTGCGCCCCTCGGGCGAGCTGGACGCCTGCGGCATGCGCCTGACCTCAGGCTTGGCGGCACTCTGGACCGCAGGCATCGCGGCGAGCCGCGACCGGGGTACGGTTTTCCAGGCGCGAGCGGGTCTTCCGGCGCGACGGGCGCCGCACTCCTCTTCGCGGCGGAGGCGCTGGACGACGTCGCGGTCGGTCGAGGGCGAGATCTTCGACTCCCCGGCTGCACTCCTGCCGGGAGGACGCCGGCTCTGCTTCCGGCTGCGCGGGCGCGGCTGGGAGGTGCTCCTGAGCCGGCCGGCCGTCGGCTGAGCACCGGCAGCTTCAACCTGCCCGGGCGGCGCGCCGGCACAATGCCGGCCCAGGTCAGCCGCCACTCGCTGAAGAACCGCTACCTCCTCCGCATCTACCAGACCGCCGGCAACTTCTTGAACCTCCCCCCCACTCTCGCACGCGACCGCCGCCCTGGCGTACGTGATCCTCCGCGAGCGCTCCTCGCTCCGCCGCCCTCCCCTGGCTCTGTACGCCGCGACCTCCTGCGCCGTCGGCGGATCATCCAGGCAAGGAAGAAAACGTAGGCCGCTGGTTCGGGATCGATGGGATTCCGATATGAAAGTGGCACTGATCGGCAGCCGGGGGATCCCGAACCCGCTACGGCGGCACGAGACGCTCATGGAGGAGCTGTGGCGGTGCGGCTGGTCCGCCGCGGGTATCAGGTGACGGTCTATTGCCGTTCTCATTCCACTCCGCGCTCGCTCGGAGCTGTGAGGAGCGGACCTCGTCGTCCTGCCCACGCTGCGGACCAAGTACTTCGACACCCCGGTCCACACCTACTCTCCTGCCTGCATGCTTCCAGGAAAAATTCGACGCGGCCCTGGTGGTCAACTCGGCGAAAGCAATGCGTAACC
>ERZ1370068.2936-contig-2063_pt1 | contig 33671 bp, 55 predicted proteins | sample MGYA00561227_ERZ1370068 | MGnify/ENA primary metagenome ERZ1370068 (study PRJEB38410, sample SAMEA6850437) | metagenome | study: Metagenomic assessment of the ecological functions of the soil: analysis of the soil microbiota associated with the...
CTACAATACGAGCAGGTCACGATGACCGGTGAGATCCGTGGTTTTACGGCGACCGCGGGCTCCGTGTCGCAGCCGACTGAGCCGAGCGTGGCGACTATTCGGCGGCGGCCGCTTCGGCGCTGAGCGTTTTGCTCGATCTATACGCAGGCCCGAGCAGCCGCTTCCTGAATTTCTATGGACCCGCACGCAGCGTTCCGACGCTGCCATACGATCCAAGCGCTCGACGGCTCCGGAGTGATCGGCGTCGAGGGCAAAGCTCCTGCTCGTGGGCCTTTCGGAGCCTCGCCAGCCGGAACAGCAAGACGATTTCATCTCCAGCGTTCTCGCAGAACACGGGCGTCAACTTGAGCGGTGTCGAGCTCGGCGCGACGGCGGTCGCGAACCTGCTCGAGCAACGCGCGCTGACGCCGCTGTCGCTGCCCCTGCGCGGCGCGCTCATCGTCGTGCTCGGTATCGCGTTCGGGTTCTTCTTCGGACGCGCCACCGCTGCGCGCGGCGGCCCTCGTGGCGCTTGCAGGTGCTCTCTATTTCGGTGTCGCGTACTGGCAGTTCACGACCTCGTACGTTTGGCTACCGCTCGTCGTGCCGCTGCTCGTGCAGTTGCCAGCGAGCTTCGGCACGGCGGTTTGGTGGAGCTATCGCGACCTGGCGGCCCAGCGCGAGCGCGTGCGCACGGCGCTCGGCTACTACGTGCCGCGAACGGTCGTCGCGCAGTCTCACCGAGGAAACGTTGACGCCGGGCGCCGACCGGCAGCTGTTGCACGGCACTTGCCTGGTGACCGACGCCGAGAATTACACGTCGGTGGCCGAGCGGTTGCTCCCGGCGGAGCTGGCGGCGCTCGTCAACGACTATTATCAGGCGGTCTTCCGCGCCGTGAAGGCCCATGGCGGCGAAATCTCCGACACGGCTGGCGATTCGATGGTTGCCGTGTGGGCCAGCGCCAGGCCCGATGCGACCGCGCGCTTGCGCGCCGCGCAAGCCCTCGCTCGCGATTCTCGACGCCGTCGAGGAGTTCAATCGAGCGCACGCCGACGTCGCCGTTGCCGACGAGGGTGGGGCTCGAAACAGGCGAGATGGTGCTCGGCAACATCGGCGGCGAGGAGCGCTACGAGTATCGCGCCGTCGGCGACATCGTGAACACGGCGTCGCGGATTCAGGGATTGAATCAACTGCTCGGGACTCGCGTGCTGCTCTCGGCGACGACGCTGGCGGGTGTGGATTTGTCGGCGCGCGACGTCGGCACGCGTTCCTGTTGCGCGGCAAGCGTCTTCCCGTGCGGATGTCCTCGAGCCCATCTTGGGGGTGGCGGGTGCCGGCTCGACGGTCAGAGCCTTGCGGAATTCGCGGCGGCGTTGGCTGCGTTTCGGCTCGGCGATTGGCAAGCCGCGCACGATCGGCTTCGCCGCTCTCGCCGCTCGCTTCCCCGGCGATGGCCCGAGCCGCTACTACGACGCGTTGAGCCGCTCGCTGCGCCAGGATCCGCCGGCGAATTGGACCGGCGCGGTACGTATCACGGCCAAATAGCTTGCGTTAGGACGGCCGGGCTCTGCGGATCGCGTCGAACTCCGCGTGCACGACCCGGATCGCGGGCCTGCGAGCCGGCCGCATTGCGCTCGAGATAGGCGAGCACGTCGTCGACGCCGGCCACACACTCGCGTTTTCGTGTCCGGTTGGCGCTCGAGCAGCTCGCGCAGCATGCGTTGGGTCTTGTCTTGCACCGACAAAGGCACGAGCGTGAGCAGGTCGACCATGCGCAGGATCTTGTCCTGATCCTCGCTCGGCAGGCACTCGACGGTGCGCACTAGCCGCAGAACTTCCTCTGATAGGGCATGACGGTTGCCTCTTGGAACTGAGCCTCATGGCAACGTCATCTGTAGCAGAGACGGCTCGACCCGTCTGTCAGGTACCTGACACTTCTCGCAAAAAACAAAAACTTCCACTTATGTCGTCTGCTTGACAGAAGACGCCGTCCGAACCTGCAACCCTTGCTCCACAGGTGTCCCGCGCGACCGATCTCACGACAACAAGGAGCAAGTCATGACGAGGAAACTGCGTATCTTTCTGGCAGCGCTGTTATTGGTTCCCGCCCTGACCTCGAATGCCAAGCGCGTTCAGCATGGAGAACGGCGCCGCGAGCTTGAACTCCGACGCGGCCCGTCGCCGAGTACTGCTGGATGTACTATCAAGGCCGTTGGATCCAAATCCCGTGCTGAGACGGCGCTAGAGTCTCGCGCCCTCGGCGATCATCGCTCGCAACGCCTCGGCGTTGCGGATGACGATTTGCGTGCGGCCGAGCTCTATCCAGCCGTGTCTCCGCCAATCGGCGAGGTGCTGATTGACGACCTGGCGCGAGATGCCGAGGAAGCGTGCGAGCTCGGCCTGCGAGATCCGCAGCTCGAGACGACCTACGCGAGCCGCGCGGCCGTGCAACGACGCGAGAATCAGCAGTCGTTTCGCGAGCCGCGCGGGTCCGTCCATGAATGCCGATTCCTCGACGAGCTCACTGGTCCAGCGCAGCCGCTCGCACATCAGCTTCAGCAGGTGGATCGCGAGCCGCGGCTCGCGCTCGAGGAACGGCAGGAAGTCCGTTCGTTGAATGAGGATCAAAGTCGAGTCGTCGAGCGCCACGGCATTCGCGGTTCGCGGTAGACCGTCCATGACGGCGATCTCGCCGAACGTGTCGCCGGGCTCCATGATGTTGAGAAATACCTCGCGGCCGCCCGACGCGCTCGCGCTGATGCGGACGCGGCCGGATGCGACACCGAAGCAGCGCGTCGCCTTGGTCGCCCTGCGAGAAAATCACGTTGCCTTTGTGATACGCGCGTTTCGCGGCGAGCGCTGCGATGCCATCGAGCGCGGAGTCCGACAGGCTGCGAAAGAGATAGTTGTGCTTGAGCACCGTTTTGGGGCTCAGCTGCGGTCGCGGCGTCGAGCCGTCGTCGCTGTCGGTCATCTGGCGCATGCCGGTTTTCCCGATATCGGCGGGAGCAGATCACGGCGGCGTGGCGTTTGGCCGCTCTTGTTTGGGCTCAGTATCGTGTACCCGCGCGGCAATGCCAAGCGCTGAAGCGACGGAGCAGATTCGGTGATCAAGACCCCATGGCGGCTCGCGGGCCGCCTACCGGCGTCCGACTGGAGGTCCGGCGAGGTGCTCGTATTGCTGGCAGCGCTCGTAGTCGCGGTGGCCGCAGATGAGCGCCGTGACCGTTCTCTTCACTGACCGCGTGCGCTCGGCCGTGTCGCAGCAGGCAGGCGAGGCGCTGGCCGCGGACCTGCGCGTCGAGTCGATCAACCCGTTGCCGTCCGCGTATGCGCGACGCGGCGGTGCGGCACGGCCTACGCGACGGCCGGCATCGTGAGTCCTCGCAGTGTCGTCGCGGCCGGCGAGACGACCTCGCTGGCCGACGTGCCGGGGCGTGACCGAGCGCTACTCCGTTGCGCGGCGTCGTGCAGGTGGCCGGACCGCTTGGCCGGTGCGCCGCAGAATGCGACGGGCATACCCCGCGCGCGGCGAGGTATGGCCGAGCCGAGCCACCTGGCGCGTCTGGGCCGCTGTCGGCGATCGAGCTCGAGGTGGGCCGGTTGCGCTTCGCGTCGGCGCGGACGCTCGAGTTCTCGACCTGACGAAGGTTGGCGCCTCATGAGATCGCGCCGACCGTCTGCTGAACTACGACGACGTTGGCGTCAGGGTTGCTGGTGCCGGGCAGCATCGTCGAGCACATCTGGCCGGGTGCCGGCGACGCGGCGGCGGTCGAGGCCTTCCGCGCAGAGCTCGCTGCCGCTGCTGCGGCCGCGAGGACGAAGTCGAGGATTACCGTGATCGGCCGGCCCGAGGTCGGACGCGGCGATCGCCAACGCCGAGCGGTTCCTGGTGCTCGCGGCGCTCGTCAGCGTGTTGCTGGGCGGCGTCGCCGTCGCGATGGCGGCGCGGCGCTTCGTCGCGCGCCGCCTCGACGCGGTCGCGCTCATGAAGTGTCTCGGTGCGCGCACGCGCGAAGTGCTGCGCCTGAACGTGCTGCAGCTCTTGATCCTGGTCGTCGCAGCCGGCGTGCTCGGCTCGCGCGATCGGTCTCGTGGCTCCAGTTCGGCCTCTCACCGCGCTGCTCGCGGACTTCATCGAGGCGCAGCTGCCGCCGCGCCAGCGCGCAGGCGTGCGGCGCCTCGGCCCTGCGCCATTGGCCGTCGCGATCGGCTGCGCGCTGCCGCCGCTGTTGCTAGCCTCGGCGGCGTGCCGCCGGCACGCGTGCTGCGGCAGGATACGGTCCGCCGCCGCTGTCGCTACACGACGATCTACGGTGTGGCTGCCGTCGCCGTCACGGGGCTGCTCTACGTTCTTGTTCGGCGACTTCGAGCTCATCGCGTATCTGCTGGCGGGCGCCGTCGTGACGTTCTTCGCGCTGTACTTCGCGGGCCGCTCGTGCTCGTGCTCGCGCTGCAGCGTGCGCGGCGGCGTCGGTGTCGCGTGGCGCTACGGCATTGCGAACGTCGCTCGCCGCGGCCGCGAAAGCAGCGTTCAGGTCGTGGCTTTCGGCATCGGCCTGATGGTGCTGTTGCTCCTGACGTCGGTACGCACCGAGCTCATGACGGAATGGCAGGCGACGCTGCCCGCGAGCGCGCCGAATCACTTTCTCATTAATATCCAGCCGGACGGAGCGCGAGGCGCTCGGCGCCATGCTCGGTCGCCGCCGGTGTCCCGGAGCCGACGTTCACGCCGCTCGTGCAGCGCGCATGACCATATCAACGGCGTGCCTGTCGACGATTACCCGGCGGCGACGCCGCGCGGCCGCGACGAGCTCGACGACGACGACACTTGACCTGGTCCGCCGATCCTGCCGGCCGACAACGAGCTCTCGTCTCGGGCGAGTGGTGGAGCGAGGGCGACGAGCTGCCGCAGATCTCGCTCGAGGAAGAGCTTGCGCGCGGCGATCGGCCTCGAGCTCGGCGACGAGATCACGTACGCGATCGGCGGCGAGAGCTCTCACCGCGCGCCTCACGAGCACGCGCCGTAGTGCACTGGCAGTCGTTCCGGCCGAATTTCTTTCATGGTTCTGTCGCCGGGAGCGATCGAGCGCTTCGCGCATACTTACATCACGAGCTTGTACGTCGCGCCGGAGCGAGCGCCGCGTGACCGGTGGACTCGTGCGGCAGTTCCCGAGCGTCTCGGTGTTCGACATAGGCGCGGTGCTCGAGCAGGTGCGCCGGTCGATGGATCGCGCGGCGCTGGCCGTTCAGTACGTCTTCCTGTTCACGCTCGCGGCCGGGATCATGGTGCTGCTGGCCGCGATCCAGGCGACGCGCGACGAGCGGATGTTCGAGAGCGCCGTTCTGCGCACGCTCGGCGCGCGACGCAGCGTCGTGCTTCAAGGCGTCGCCGCGGAGTTCACGGCGCTTGGCTCTGCTCGCCGGGACGCTCGCGGCGATCGGCGCAGCGTCGATCGGCTATCTCATCGCGACGCGTCTGTTCCAGCTCGAGTTCGCGCCCGTCCATCGCATTGTGGCTCGGCGGGCTCGTGCGCCGGCGCGCTCATCGTCGGCGTCAGCGGCACGCTCGCAGTGCGCTCCGTCATCAATCACTCGCCGGTCGCAACCTTGCGCGGCGCCTGAGCGCGCGGCGCGCTATCATGCCTCGCTGAGAGCGAGGAATTGACGATGATCGAGTTGTTCACTGCCGCGACGCCGAACGGCTGGAAGGCGTCCATCACGCTCGAGGAGCTCGGCGCTCCCGTACAAGGTGCGCGCGCATCGATCTTCGACAAGCGCGAGCAGAAGGAGCCGTGGTATCTCGAGCTCAACCCGAACGGCCGCATTCCGACGATCGTCGATCACGACAACGGCGGCTTCGCCGTGTTCGAGTCGGGCGCGATGATGATCTATCTCGCCGAGAAGGCCGGCAAGCTGCTGCCGACGGACGTCAAGGGCCGCTCGCTCGTGATCCAGTGGCTGATGTTCCAGATGGGCGGCATCGGCCCGATGATGGGACAGGCGAACGTCTTCTACCGCTATGCGCCCGAGAAGCATCCCGTACGCGATCGAGCGCTATCAGCGCGAGGTGCGCCGCCTGCTCGAGGTGCTCGACACGCGGCTCGCAGGACCACGAGTTCCTCGCCGGCGACTATTCGATCGCCGACATCGCGAACTGGTCGTGGGTGCGCGGCTACAAGTGGTCGGGCGTCACGCATCGACGGGCTCCGATCATCTCGCGCGCTGGCTCGACGCGATCGCGAAGCGGCCCGGCCGTCAAACGCGGCGTCGACGTGCCGGAGCCCGTCGACCTCGAGGAGATGATCCGCAAAGCCGACGAGGCGCGCGCCAAAGTCTCAGGGATGCTCGTTTGACGCGAGCAAGCCAGCGAAGATGAACCTCGACGAGCTCGTCGCGATCGACGTGCACACGCACGCCGAAATTTCGGTGCGCGACCCGCAGCCGCCGACGGTGTTTCAAGAAGCCGCGCAGAAATACTTCAAGCACGAGCACGACACGCAGCCGACGATCCCGGAGATCGCCGCGTACTACCGCGAGCGCAAGATGGCGTGCGTGATCTTCTCGGTCGACGGCCTGCGCGCGCGCGGCATCAAGCCCGTGTCGAACGAGGAGGTCGCGGAGCTCGCGGCCGAGAACGCCGACGTCATGATCCCGTTCGCGAGCATCGATCCGGCGAGCGGCGCCGCACGGCGTGCGCGAGGCGCGCCGGCTGATCGAGCACTACGGCGTCAAGGGCTTCAAGTTCCATCCGCAGTTCCAGGAGTTCTTCCCGAACGATCGCGCCGCGTATCCGCTCTACGAGGTCGATCGCGGAGCACGAGCTGCCCGCGCTGTTCCACACGGGGCACTCCGGCATGGGCACCGGGATGCCCGGCGGCGGCGGTATCCGGCTGAAGTACGGCAATCCGATGCACGTCGACGACGTCGCCGTCGATTTCCCGACGATGCCGATCGTGCTCGCGCATCCGTCGTGGCCGTGGCAGGACGAGGCGCTGTCGATCTGCCTTGCACAAGCCGCAGGTCTACATCGACCTCTCGGGCTGGTCGCCGAAGTACTTTCCGCCGCAGCTCGTGCAGTACGCGAACACGCAGCTGAAGCGAAAAGTGCTGTTCGGCACGGACTACCCGTTGATCACGCCGGAGCGCTGGCTCGCCGATTTCGCGAAGATCGACATTCGCGACGAGGTGCGGCCGCTGATTCTCAAAGAGCAACGCGATCGACCTGCTCAAGCTGCGGCGCTTGATAAAACTTAGCGGCTCGGTCCTGCGGCTGCTCGCGGCGTGGCGCGCCTTGCGGGCACCGGCGAGGCGGGTTCTACACTCCGATACGACTGCGGTTCGGCTCCATAACAAGCAGATCAGGGAACTGACATTGAGCGTCGCGATTGCTGCCCAGCCAGCACCCTCGGCCGGCGTCGCAGCCTTCTTGCGACGCCCGCGCAGGCTGCTGATCGGCGGCGAGTGGGTGCAGCCCGGCGCGCAGCGACCGCATCCCGGTGATCGATCCCGCGACCGGCGCCGAGAGTCGCCTCGATCGCCGACGCGAGCCGCGCCGACGTCGACAAAGCCGTCGCGGCCGCGCGCGCGAGGCGTTCGAGCGCGGCCCGTGGGCGACGCATGCTGCCGGCGCAGCGCGAGGCGCTGCATCTGGCGGCTCGCCGATCTCATCGACGAGCACGCCGACGAGCTCGCGGAGCTCGAGAGCATCGACAACGGCAAGACCAAGCAGATGGCCGGCATCGTCGACGTGCCCGGCGCGCGCAACTACTTCCGCTACATGGCCGGCTGGGCCACGAAGATCGAAGGCTCGACGATCGACGTTTCGATCGGCGGCCCGAAGGGCGGGCGCATCAACGCGTACACGCGCCGCGAGCCGGTCGGCGTCGTCGCGCAGATCATTCCGTGGAACTTTCCGCTCGTGATGGCGGCGTGGAAGCTCGGCCCGGCGCTCGCGGCCGGCTGCACCGTGCATGCTGAAGCCGGCCGAGCAGACGCCGCTCACGGCGCTGCGGCTCGGGCGAGCTGCATCATCGAGGCCGGCTTCCCGCCGGGCGTGGTCAACATCCTCACCGGCTACGGCGAGACGGCCGGCGCCGCGCTCGTGACGCATCCGGGCGTCGACAAGATCGCGTTCACGGGCTCGACGCTCGTCGGCAAGACTCATCAACAAAGCGGCCACCGACACGCTGAAGCGCGTGTCGCTCGAGCTCGGCGGCAAGTCGCCCGTCATCGTGCTGCCGGACGCCGACGTCGACACCGTGATCGGCGGCGCCGCGGGCGCGATCTTCTTCAACGCCGGGCCAAGTGTGCGCGGCGGGCTCGCGCCTGTACGTGCACCGCGAAGATCTTCGATCGCGTCGTCGAAGGCGTCGGCGGCGCGGCGCAATCGCATCCGGCTCGGCCCGGCCTCGATCCGAGCACGCAGATGGGCCCGCTCGTCTCGCGCGAGCAGCAAGGAGCGCGTCATGGGCTACATCAAGTCCGGCCGCGACGAAGGCGCGTCGGTCGTCGCCGGCGGCGACACGCCGTCGCATCCGGGGCTTCTACGTGAAGCCGACCGTCATGGCCGACGTCAATCGCTCGATGCGCGTCGTGCAGGAAGAGATCTTCGGGCCCGTGCTCGTCGCGCAGCGCTTCGACGACCTCGACGAGGTCGCCGGCGCTCGCCAACGACACGCCGTACGGCTTGAGCGCGAGCATCTGGTCGAACGATCTCAAAGCCGTGCATCGGCTCGTGCCGAAGATCAAGCGCCGGCACCGTATGGGTCAACACGCACGGCCCCGTCGACGCGAACATGCCGTTCGGCGGTTTCAAGCACTCCGGCCTGGGCCGCGAGCATGGCCGCGTCGGCATCGAGATGTACACGGAGCTGAAGTCCGTGTGCATGCTCGTCTGACATGCAAGATGGAGCAGGAGTCACGATGAGCTCAGTCGATCCCGACGGCAAGGAAGCCGTCCGCCGCCGCGAGAGCGGAGAACGCCGCAGCCGGCTTGAGCGGCGTGGCGAGCCTCGTGCGAGTCGCTCGACGAAAGCCGCGCTGAAACCGAAGGCCAAAGAGCAAGAAGTGCTCGACGTCGCGACCGAGTATTTTCTGCAGCACGGCTATCAGAGGCGCGAGCATCAACGCGATGGCGCGCAGCTCCGGTATCTCGAAGGAATCGATCTACCGCTACTTCAGCAGCAAGCAGCAGCTTCGAGGCCGTGATCGGCCGCGAGCTCATCGAGTACCGGCGCAGTCTGCACCGGCTCGACGCGCCTGCGCAGCATGGATTTGCGGGCGGCGCTGATCACGGTTGCCGAGACGATCCTCGGCGATCATCACGACCGACCGCACGCTGGCGCTGCGCCGCCTGATCTTCGACGAGGCGACGCGCTCGCCCGAAGTCGGGCAGCACTACTACAAGATCGGGCCGGGGCAGGCCTACACCGTGCTCGAAAGCGTCCTCGAGACGCACACGACACGAGAGCGACTTCGATGTCCCGACGCTTGCGCGGCATTTCGCCGCGATGTTGTCGTTGGCGCATGACGCTCGAGCGGCAGTGCGCGGTGACGCACGCGCCGACGCAAGAGGAGATCGCGCAGCTCGCGGCTTCGGTCGTCGACGACTTCATGAAGGCGTTCCTCAAACGCGAAGTGAACGCGCACGCGTTGGAACCGGCGCGAGGTGCTCGGCGGCGCGCTCGCCGCAGGCGCCTTGAGCGGCACGCCGTTCCGGTCGGAGCCAGGCGGCAACAGCCGCATGACACGAGCGCAGCGAGTTCCTGATCCGCAACGCGCTACGTCCTGACGATGGACGCCGCCGTTGGCGACATCGCCGGCGGCGACGTGCACGTTCGCGGCGGCGCCATCGCCGCCGTGGGACGCGGTCTCAGCGCGCCGGGCGCGGAGATCATCGACGGCACCGGCATGCTCGTGTTGCCGGGATTCGTCGAGACGCACTGGCACATTTGGACCGCGCTGCTGCGCAGCCTCGCCGGCGACCGCCAAGAGCACGGCTACTTCCCCACGTCGCGCACCGTGGGCACGTTCTATTCCGCCGACGACATGTACGCCGCGGGTAGGCTGGCCGCCGCCGAGGCGATCAATGCCGGCGTCACGTTCGTGCACGACTGGTGCCACAACGTGCGCGGTCGCCGACTATGCGGAAGCGGCGCTGCGCGCGCTCGCGGAGACGGGCATACGCGCGCGGTTCTCGTATGGCTCGCCGACGGCGGCGAGCAACGACGCGACCATCGACCTGCGAGACTTGCGAAGACTTGCGCGAGCGCTGGCGCGGACTACGCGAACGGCGGCTTGCTGACGTTCGGGCTCGCGTGGCGCGGCGCGGCATCGGCGGCGACGATGCGAGATTACGAGCTCGCGAAGCGAGCTCGGCCTGCCGATCTCCGTGCATGCGAACAACTTCGAGAGCAGCGCCGGCGGCATTCAGCAGCTCGCGGATCGCGGACTCTGCTCGCGCCCGGCATGCAAGTCATTCACGCCGTGTGGTGCACGCCCGAGGAGATTCGCGCGCTCGCCGACAACGGCGTCAACGTCAGCGTGTCGCCTTACTCCGAGCTCCGCATCGGCTTCGGGCTGCCGATCGTCGGCAAGCTCGTCGCGGCCGGCGTGACCTGTCGGCCTGTCCGTCGACACGACGACGCTTTCGGGCAACGCCGACATGTTCGCGATCATGAAGGCGATCCAGAACATCGAGAACGGCCGAGCGAAGAACGAGTTCAAGCTCACGGCGCGCCGCGTGCTCGAGCTCGCGACGATCGACGGCGCGCGCTCGATGGGCATCGGCGACCGCGTCGGCTCGCTGACGCCGGGCAAGCGCGCCGACGTCATCATGGTCGACACGCGCGCGTCAATCTCGCCGTGCTGACGGAGCCCGCGCATCTGCTCGTCGAGGCGGCGCAGCCCGCCAACGTCGACACCGTCGATGATCGACGGCCGCATCGTCAAGCGAGGCGGGCGGCGGCTGACGAGCCTCGACGTCGGCGAGATCGTCGACGCGGCCGCGGCGCATCGACGGCGGTTGCGCCGGCGCTCGGGCTGGAGCTGGCCGAGTCAGCCCTAGTCGTCGTGGCCGCCCTAAATCCCACGGTTTGGCTGAAGCCGGGCCGCGAGAAGTCGCTGCGGCGTCGGCATCCGTGGGTGTTCTCGGAGCCGTCGGCCGTGTCGACGGTGAGCCGGAGCCCGGCGCGACCGTCGAGCTGGTCGGCTCGTCGGGAGAATTCCTGGCCCGCGGCGCCTGGTCGCCGGCGTCGCAGATCCGCGCCCGCGTCTGGAGCTTCGAGGCGAGCGAGGTCATCGATGCCGCGTTCTTTCGCCGCCGCCTTGCCCGTGCCGTCGAGTCGCGGCGCCGGCTCGAGCTTGCTCGATGCGCACGGCGCGTGCCGGCTCGTGTTCTCCGAGTCCGACGGCTTGCCGGGCCTCATCGTGGACCGCTACGGCGAGTTTCTCGTTTGTCAGTTCTCGTCGGCCGGCGCCGAGGCGTGGCGGCTCGACGATCGTCGAGTCTGCTCGCCGAGCTCTGCGACCCGCGCGGCATCTACGAGCGCTCGGAGGGCGGGGCACGCCACAAGGAGGGCTTGCCGTCGCGGCGCGGGTTGCTCGCCGGCGAGGAGCCTCCGGCGGAGCTCGCGATCGCCGCGGGCGGTGTACGGCTCGTCGTCGACATCGCGAATGGCCAAAAGACCGGCGCGTATCTCGACCAGCAGCGCAACCGCGAGCGCGTCGCGCGCGCACGCGCGCGACGCCGAGGTGCTCGATGCGTTCTCGTACACCGGCGGGTTCGCGATCGCCTGCCTGAAGCGCGGGCGCCTCGGTGCGCGACGCTGATCGACTCGTCGCCGGATGCGCTGCGCTCGCGGAGCGCGAGGCCGCATCGAACGATGTCCTCGACCGTTGCCGGTTCTGTCGTCGCGAACGTCTTCGACGAGCTCCGCGTCGTGCGCGACGCAGGAACGCGCTTTGATCTCGTCGTGCTCGATCCGCCGAAATTCGTTCACTCGGCCGACCAAGTGAGCGCCGGTAGCCGCGGCTAGCAAGGACATCAACATGCTCGGTCTCAAGCTCGTCCGGCCGGGCGGCGTGCTCGCGACCTTCTCGTGCTCGGGCCACGTCGACGCCGCGCTGTTCCAGAAAATCGTCGCGGGCGCCGCCGTCGACGCCGGCCGCACGGCACAGATCGTCGAGCGGCTGTCGCAACCGCCCGATCACCCGGTGGCGACGGAGTTTCCCGAGGCGGATTACCTCAAAGGCTTGATCTTGCGCGTCCACTGACGCCGCAAACGCGCGTAGACCCCCGTCAGCGGTCGCTGCGCGCCCAGATACGGGCGTTCAAGAACAGATACTCGTGTATGATTTCGCCAGTGAAACCGCGGCCGGCAGCCCCTTCGCCGTCCGCTCGCGCCAGCGAGCGGGTGCAGCGGCGCCGCGAGCGCACACGCGCGATGCTGCTCGCGATCGGGGCGCGCCAGTTCGCCTCACGCGGAATAGGGCCCGTGAGCGTCGAAGAGCTCATTGCGGAAGCGGACGTATCGAGGGCCACTTTCTACGGGCTTTCTCCAGTAAATACAGCCTGCTGGAAGGAATACTTAACCCTCTTTTCGAGCTCGCGACGCGGCGTATTCGCGAGCTGTCCGCGCGGCCGCGCCGAGGAGGCCATCGATGGCCTCGTCGACATCTATTGGTCGCTTTGGACGACTCACCGCGACGGCCTGATGCTGATTCCGCTCGTCGACCACGAGACGTTTGCGCAGCTTCGAGCGAGCAGCACCGCGCGTTGCAGGCGGCGCTGCTGGACCTGCTGCTCGGCGTCGAGCGAGCGGACCTCCTGCGCAACGGCAGCGCGCAGTACTCGTTGAAGGTCATCGCGCGGACGGCGGTGCAATTGTTGCGCGTCTATGACGGGTCATGCCGCCGCGGCTGCGCTGTTTCGCGATGCCGTGCGCGGCTTGCTGCTGCGGGCGCATTAGATGACGTCAGGGCGCGAGCGGGCGGCGTTGGCCGTGCTGTTTGTCGGCGTGTTGCTGGCGGCGCTCGACATCGCGATCGTCGGGCCTGCGCTGCCCGCGATCCAGGTCACGTTCGCGGTCTCACCGCGCTGGCTGCCCGCCGTATTCAGCGTCTACGTGCTGTTCTTACCTCGTCGGCACGCCGCTGCTCGCGAAACGCTCCGACCGTTACGGGCGCCGCCGCGTGTTTCTCGAGAGTCTCGCCGTGTTCGGGGCCGGCTCGCTGCTCGTGGCGGCGGCGTGGTCGTTTCCCGTGGCTGCTGCCTCGGCCGCGCGATCCAGGCATTCGGCGCGGGCGGTTTGCTGCCCGTCGCCGCGGCCGTCATCGCCGAGACCGTGCCGCTCGACGCGGCGCGGCCGCACGCTCGGGCTCATCGGCGCGGTCTTCGGCGTCGCTTTCTTGCTCGGGCCGCTACTGGCGCGGTCTGCTGCTCGGCTCGAGCTGGCGCTGGCTGTTCGTCATCAACGTTCCCGTGGCGTTCGTGCTGATGGGCGCTGCGATGCGAGTCTTGCCGCGGAGCGCGAGCCGTGTATCGGGCCCTTCGACGCGCTCGGCAGCGCTCTGCTCGCCGTCAGTGTTGGCGGCGATCGTCGTCGGCATCGGTCAGATCGACACGAACGCGCCCGGCGCGAGTCTCCAGTCGCTGCGCGTGTGGCCGTGCCTCGTGCTGATCGCTCTCGGCGTTCCGCTGCTGTGGACGGTCGAGAGACGCGCAGCCGATCCCGTAGTTGCCACCCGCGCTGCTTGCGCTCGGCGCAGCTGCGCGTCGTCGCGCGTCATCGCAATCGCCGTCGGCGCCGCCGAGGCCGGCATGGTATTCCTGCCGGCGATGGCCGTGCTGAACTTCAGCATCGACGAGAAGTCCGCGAGCCTCACGATGTTGCCGCTCGTGCTGACGCTTGCGGTGGGAGCGCCGCTCGCCGGGTGGCTGCTCGATCACGTCGGCGCGCGCAGCGTCGGTGCAGCTCGGGCTCGCGCTCACGTGTCGCCGGGCTATTGCTGTTTTGGGCTGTTGCCGCTCGACTGGCCGAACTTCTACTTATCCGGCGCGTTGGTGGGCTTCGGTATGTCCGCTCTGCTCGGCGCGCGCCGCTGCGCTCATCGCGTTGCACGAAGCCGGCGAAGAGCGCCTGCGGCGCCGGGCAGGGGCTCCTGACGCTTTGCGTCAGCGTGGGACAACTCGCTCGGCGCCGCCATCATCGGCGGCGTCGTCGGCTCGGCGAGCCATGCCGTTGCAGGGCTATCGACACTCGCTGCTGGCCGTCGCCGGCGCCTGCGCGCTGGCGTTGGTGCTGAGCGCGGCGTTGCGGGGTAGAGTGACGCGCGCGAGCCTGTGAGCGCAAGTCAATGCGTGATTGCTGGATAGCCCCGTCGATCCTATCGGCCGACTTCGCGCGGCTCGGCGAGGAGGTCGACGCCGTCGTCGCGGCCGGTGCCGATCTCATCCATTTCGACGTCATGGACAACCACTACGTCCCGAACCTCACGATCGGTCCGCTCGTCTGCGAGGCGTTGCGCAAGCACGGCGTGACGGCGCCGATCGACGTGCACCTGATGGTCAAACCGGTCGATCGCATCGTTCCGGACTTTGCGAGCCGCGGGCGCCACATACATCAGCTTCCATCCCGAAGCGAGCGAGCACGTCGACCGCACGCTGCAGCTGATCCGCGAGCGCGGCTGCAAGAGCGGCCTCGTGTTCAATCCGGCGACGCCGCTCGACTGGCTCGACTGCACGTGCTCGACAAAGTCGACCTCGTGCTGCTGATGTCGCGTCAACCCCGGCTTCGGCGGGCAGCAGTTCATCGAGTCGGCGCTGCCGAAGATTGCTGCCGTCGCGAGCGCTGATCGACCGATCGGACGTTGCCGATACGGCTCGAGGTCGACGGCGGCGTCAAGGTCGCGAACATCGGGCAAGATCGCGGCCGCCGGCGCCGACACGTTCGTCGCGGGCTCGGCGATTTTCGGCGCGGCCGACTACGCCGCAACGATCGCCGCCATGCGGCGCGAGGTCGCGAGCGCCAGATAGCGCAGAGCAGTGCGGCCCCTCGTAACATCACGGCCGTTCTGCTATGCTCGCGGCCGCCGAAAACTGCTTCCCCAGAGTATCGAGTCATGACTTGGACAGTGCACAAGTTCGGCGGCACCAGTGTTGCCGACGCGAGCTGCATTCGCCGCGTGGCCGGCATCATCGGCGGCCAGAGCCGCGGCAACAACTTGGGCGTCGTCGTCTCGGCGATGAAGGGCGTCACGGACGACTTGCTCGGCCTCGTAGACAAGGCAGCGAAGCGGCAGCCCGTCGAGGCGACGCTGAAGCGCTGCGCGCGCGCGCACGAGAAGGCGAACGTCGAGCTGCTCGGCGCAGCCGGCGCGAAGCCCGATCATGCGAGGCCTTCGACAAGGACCTCGCGGACATCGAGAGCATCCTGAAGGCGCTCGCGCTCGTGCGCGCCGCCTCGAATCGCAGCCGCGATCTCGTATCGGGATACGGCGAGATCTGGTCCGCGCGGCAGATCGCGGCATTCTTCACGCAGGAGCTCAGCGGCAACGGCGCGCGACGTGATGTTCCTGAACGCGCGCGACGTGCTCGTCATCGAGCACACCGAGATGGGCCCCGTGACGAACTGGGAGCTGTCGCGGCCGAAGCTCGCCGCGGCGATCCCAGGTGCGTTCAGCGGCATCGCCGTCATCACGGGGTTCGTCGCGGCCGACAAGGACGGCTTGCCGACGACGCTCGGGCGTAACGGCAGCGACTATTCCGCGTCGATCTTCGGCGCGTTGCTCGACGCCGACGAGGTTCACATCTGGACCGACGTCGACGGCGTCATGAGCGGCGATCCGCGCGCAGGTGCCGGAAGCCAAGATCATCGACGAGATGTCGTACAGCGAAGCGATGGAGCTCGCGTACTTCGGCGCCAAGGTCATCCATCCGCAGACGATGGCGCCGGCCGTCGGACGCGGCATTCCGCTGTGGATCCGCAACACGTTCAACGCGACGCATCCGGGCACGAAGATCTCCGCGTCGTCGGCATCGCGCGCCGCCGCCGTCAAGGGCATCAGCGGCATCGACAAGGTCGCGCTCGTGAACCTCGAGGGCGCGGGCATGATCGGCGTGCCCGGCACGGCCGACCGGCTGTTCGGCGCGCTGCGCGAGGCCGGCGTCTCGGTCATGCATGATCTCGCAGGGCAGCTCCGAGCACTCGATCTGCTTCGCCGTGCGCGAAGAATGCCGCCGATGCAGGTGCGCACCGTCGTCGAGCGCGCGTTCGCCGTCGAGCTCAGCCGAGGGCAGGTCCAGCGCGTCGGCGTGACGAAGAGCTGTGCGATCATAGCCGTCGTCGGCGACGACATGGCCGGCATGCCGGGCAGCGCGGGCCAGTTCTTCGGCACGCTCGGCAATGCGAGCATCAACGTGCGCGCGATCGCGCAAGGCGCGTCCGGAGCGCAACATCTCGGCCGTCATCGACGCCAAGGACATGACGCGCGCGATCCGCGCCGTCCACTCGAGCTTCTATCTCGTCGGCGAAAACCGTTTCGATCGGCGTCGTCGGTCCGGCCATGTCGGCGGCGAGCTGCTCGATCAGCTCGCGCGTGCGGCACCGGCGCTGCGAGCCAAGTTCAACCTCGACCTGCGCGTGCGCGCGATCGGCGGCAGTAAGAAGATGGTCCTCGACGAGCAGCGTCTCGACCTTCTCAAGTGGCGCGAATCGCTCGAGAAGGGGCGTCGACGCGCCGACGCCGACAAGCTCATCTCGCACATCCAGGCGGATTACCTACCGCACGCCGTGCTCATCGACTGCACTGCGGATCAGGGTGTCGCGGACCGCTATGCCGCGTGGCTGCAGCGCGGCATTCACGTCATCACGCCGAACAAGCGTGCGCACAGCGGGGCCGATCGCCTATTACCAGGAGTTGAAGCGCCTGAGCCACGGCGCGCGCGCCACTTCCTCTACGAGGCGACCGTCGGCGCGGGGCTGCCCGTCATTCATACGTTGAGAGACCTCGTCGAGACCGGCGACGAGATCCGCAGCATCAGCGGCATCTTCTCGGGCACACTCGCGTATCTGTTCAACCTGTTCGACGGCACGCGGCCGTTCTCCGAGATCGTCCGCGAAGCTAAGCGTAAGGGCTACACGGAGCCCGATCCGCGCGACGACCTCTCGGGCACCGACGTCGCGCGCAAGGCCGTCATCCTCGCGCGCGAGGCCGGGCTCACGCTCGAGCTCACGGACATCGCCGTCGAGGCCTCGTCCCGCCGGCCCTAAAGACGCCTCCGTGGAGGAGTTCCTGAAGCGCTTGCCCGATTTCGACGCGCCGATGGCGGAGCGCGTGGCCGCCGCGAAGCGAGCGGACCAGGTGCTGCGCTACGTCGCAGCCATCGACGTCCGGGCCGGGAAGGCCAAGGTCGGGCTCGAATCGTTTGCGCCGAAACACGCGTTCGCGAGCATCAGCCTCACGGACAACATCGTGCAGTTCGAGACGGGCCGCTACTGCGACAACCCGTTGATCATCCGCGGACCCGGCGCAGGCCCGGCCGTGACGGCGGGCGGCATTTTCGCGGACCTGCTGCGGCTGTGCAGCATGCTGTCAGGCAATCACAGCTAGCTCAAATGCGCTACCTCAGCACGCGCGGCGCGGAGGGTTCGGGTCTCGTCGATGCGGTGATGCGCGGGCTGGCCGCCGACGGCGGCTCTCTACGTGCCCGACGAGCTGCCTCGGCTCGACGCGAGCGCCGTGCGCGGCGAGTCGTTGGCCGAGATCGCGGCGGAGGTGCTCGCGCCGTTCTTCGAAGGCTCCGGCCTCGAGAAGGAGCTCGGCACCATCTGCGGCGACGCGTTCGATTTCCCGCTGCCGCTGAAGGAGCTCACCGCGAACGGCGAGCTTTCGGTGCTCGAGCTGTTCCACGGGCCCACGGCCGCTTTCAAGGACGTCGGGGCCCGCTTCCTCGCGGCGCTGATGGAGCGCGCACTGCGCGGCTCGACGGACTCCCGGCCGTTGACGATCCTCGTCGCGACGTCGGGCGACACGGGCGGTGCCGTCGCGGCGGCGTTTCACCGGCGGCGCGGCATTCGCGTCGGAGTGCTGTACCCGAAGGGCCAGGTGTCGCCTCGCCAACAGCACCAGCTCACGTGCTGGGGCGACAACATCCGCGCGTTCGAGGTCGACGGCACGTTCGACGCCTGTCAGGCTCTCGTGAAAGGGGCATTCACGGATGCGGGCTTGCAGCGGCGTCACCGTCTCACGGCGGCAAACAGCATCAACATCGGCCGTCTTCTCCCGCAGCTCGCGTATCACGCGGCCGCGAGCTTGTGGCATTGGCGCCGGCGACGGCACGGCGGCCGGTTCGATCGTGCCGAGCGGCAATCTCGGCAACGGCATGGCGTGCGTCTGGGCGCGCGCCATGGGTATGCCGGTGCGCGAGATCGTGCTCGCCGTGAACGCGAACCGGACGATTCCGGATTATCTCTCGACCGGCCAGTGGCAGCCGCGCCCGAGCGTCGCGACGCTCGCCTCGGCAATGGACGTAGGCGACCCGAGCAACATCGAGCGCCTGCGCAATTTGTTGCCGGACTTCGCGGAGCTGCGTGCGAGCATCGAGTCCTATCCCGTCGGCGACGCCGAAATCCGGACGCAGATCGCGAAGGATTACGCACGCTACGGAGAGGTCTGGTGCCCGCACACCGCCACCGGTTTCTGGGTCTACGATCACCTGCCACCGGCCCGCAAGGCGGGGCGGCCATGGATCGTCAGCGCGACGGCGCATCCCGCGAAGTTCGAGACGATCGTGGAGCCCGTGATCGGGCGCCCGGTGGCCGTGCCTCCGGCGCTCGCCGAGCTGCTGGATCGCCCGACGACGAGCACACCGCTCGCGCCGCGCCTCGAGCAGTTCACGGCCGAGATCGACGCTTGGAGATAGTGAAAACAACGGCTTACGTGGCGAATAGAACGTGATGTCTCAATACCACCGTGATCGCCGCAGCCAGCGCGCTCGTCGTGCTCATCGCGCTATCGGCGTGGCTGTTGCTGCGGCGCCGACGCGGCCCCGAGCTGAAGCAGGCCATCGAGGCCGTCTCGATCGAGCGGCTGCAGAACGTACTGCTGCCCGACGGCATGGGCGGCCACATCAAGTCGAGCACTTGCTGCTGACGGGGCAGGGCTTGGTCGTCATCGACGCCAAGTCGTTCTCCGGCACGATCTTCGCGAGCGAGCGCATGGAAGAGTGGACGGTGATCGGCAAGCAGGACGCTTCACGTTCCCGAATCCGCTCGGCACGCTCTATGATCGCGTCGCAGCGCTGCGTCAGCTCGTTCGCGACGTGCCCGTCGCGGGGCACGTCCTGTTCGCCGGCAGCGCGGACTTCTCGAAGGGACGGCCGCGGGACGTGTTCGTCCGCGACCGAGCTCGTCGAACGCTATCGGCGGCCGGAAGAGAGGACGTCGAACGCTTGCTCGTCGCGTTCGCGCCGCACTGGGACCGCGTGAAATCGGCGATCGAGCCCGTTCCCTGACCTCAAGCGGCGCGCGGCCGAGATAGCCGCTCGGCGTTCGCCGTCGTCGCTCGCGCGACGACATCGACGGGCTGCGACATGAGCGCCGCGACGCGTTCGAGCACGTGGGCGACGAACTGCGGCTCGTTGCGCCGGCTCTGCGGTTTCGGCTTTAGATCGCGCGGCAGCGGGTAAGGAGCGTCGGTCTCGACGAGCAGCCGATCGAGCGCGGATCCGCGGGACGGCGGCGCGCAACTCGGCGCCTCGGCGGTCGTCGCAAACCCAACCCGTGACGCCGATATGGAGCTCGAGGTCGAGGTACGCCTCGAGCTCCTTCCGGTCCGCCGGTGAAGCAGTGCGCGACGCCGCCTGCGAGTCGTCGCACGGGCCGGCTTCAGCATCGCGACGAACTCGTCGTGCGCGTCGCGTTGATGCAGGAACACCGGTTTACGGACCTCGGCCGCGAGCTCGAGCTGTGCCGCGAACGCGCGGCGCTGCGCATCGCGCGGCGAGTAGTCGCGGAAAAAGTCGAGGCCGCACTCGCCGACGGCGACGACGATGGCGGAGCTCGCGAGCAGCGAGCGCAGTGCCGCCACGGTATGCGAGTCGAGCTCCGACGGCGTGGTGTGGATGCACGCCGGCCGTCGCGAACAGAGCGGGTTGGGTGCGCGTCGCAGAGCGCACCCGCCTGCACGCTGCTCGTGACGGAGGTTCCCGTCACGATGATGCGGGTGACGCCTGCGGCCGCGGCGCGCGCGAGAACGGCGTCGCGGTCGGCGTCGAAGCTGTCGTGAGTCGAGGTTGGCGCCGATGTCGATTAAGTCAAACATTCGGCGCGGGATTGTGACGACGCGCGGCTAGCGGGCAACGTTTGCGCGCTAGACTTCGCGTATGCGTAAGACAACGGCAGCGCTCGCCGGGATGGCCGCCGCGGGTTTCGCGGTAGCCGCCGCGCCGTCGGCGGAGGGTGCTCGATCTCGCCGGACGCGTCCATTATGGCTTCTACCACGCCGGAGTCGCGCACCATCGACGTCGCTGCCGAGGCGCTCGAGCGGCTTGGGCGACTCGCCCGAGGTTCTTTACTGGCGAGATTTCGCGGCGTTGCGCCGTGCGCAGCTCGGGACGAACGATCGAGCCGGCGCCGAACGCTTGCGCGCCTGCGCGCAGCGAGAGCGCCGCCGAAGCTAGACAAGCGTTTCACGGCCGAGGCTTGGGTGCTCGCCGCCGCGTGCGCGGAGGTCGCGGGCGAAGACGGCCGACGCGAGCGTGCGCTCGCGCTTGCACGCGAGCGCGACGACGACAACCCGCGCATTGGGCTCGTCGAGGCTTGGGCCATGATTCGAGGCCGCAAGCGCGGGATGCGGCGGAGCGCGACGCCGTTTCGGCAAAGCTCACGTCCGTCGTCGAGGCGTTCGACGCGTGGGAACCGGCGCTGGACGATCCCGATTGGGGCGAGGCCGAGGCGCTTCCGGCGCTGGCCGCCGCGGCGCTCGAGCGCGGTCAAGCGCGCACGGCCCGCGACTTCATCGAGCGTGCGCTGCTAATCGCGCCCGACTATCGCGCGGCACTGACCTGCGCGTCGCGATGCAGAGCGCACGCGGCGGCCGCGCGCCGTAACGCGCGCGCACCGTTGCGTTCTGCGCCGCGCTGGTATTCGATACGCGCTGTGACGGAGCAGCTCGGACTCGTTCGAATCGCGCCGCGACCTGGGTCCCGCAGAGCTCGCACGGGCGCCGCTCAGCGTTCGCGAAAGCCGGCGGGCACGCTATCTGACGCTGCGCCTGCTGCCGCCTCATACGCTCGAGCTCGTCGTGCCTCGCGGCACGCGAGCTTCGGACGTCGATGCCTTCGTCCGCGAGAACCGACGCTGGATCGAGGACGCCCGCCGCGAGCTCGCGCAATGCCGCCCGCTGCGCCGCGAGGGATCGTCGACGTCGGTCGAGCTCTCGCGATCGGCAGGCGGTGGGACATAGAATATCGGTCACGACCCCAACGGCCCGTTGCGTTGCCGTGCGGGCGAATCGGTGCTCGAGGTTTCGACGCCGGAAGAGAATCGGCGCGGTGCCGACGCATGCGCTGCGAGGTTGGCTCCTCGACGAAGCCGACTATCACCTGACACCGTGGCTCAAGCGCGAAGCGCAGGTCGTCGGCCGCCGACCTGCGAAGGTCCAGGTGCGCTTGCAGCGCACACGTTGGGGAAGCTGCTCGAACAGCGGCACCGTGAGCCTGAACGCCGCGCTGATGTTTCTCGAGCCGGCCGTCGTCCGCTATTTGCTCGTTCACGAGCTCTGCCATCTGATCGCGCTGAATCACTCACGCAAGTTCTGGAGCGCGGTCGCGCGTCACGAGCCGGACTACGAAGCGCTCGATCGTCGGCTCACGAAGGCGTGGCACGAGATTCCGCTCTGGGCTCATCCCGAGGCGCGTTGAAAGCGTGGCGGCGGTCAAGTTCAGCGCGCTCGCGAATTCGACGGTCATCGTCACGGCGATCGTCTACGGATTCCTGTTGAAGCTGGCCATGGCAGCGGGCCTCGCGGGCCTGTTGCTGCGGCTGCTGATCACACTGTCGCTGTTCCGCTATGGCTATACGGTCTTGCGCCATGTGGCGAACGGTTGGAATGAGTTTCCGCCCCCGATATCGAGTCGACGAATCCGATCGGGCAATTCACCGTCGTCATGCACGCGGTACTCTTCGGAACGCTGCTCTACCTGCTGGCCACGACGCCGTTCGTCGACGGCCCGTTGCGTTGGGGGCTGCTGGTCGCAGTATCGGCGATATTCCCCGCGTCGGCGGCAATCATGGCGATGACGCGCAGCGCCGGGGCGGCGCTGAGCCCCGCCGGTCTCGCCGGCCTCATCGGCGATCTCGGCGCCGACTATCTGAAGCTGCTCGTCGTGAGCTTGCTGCTGAGCGCGTTCACTGCGCTCACGAGCAGCTGGCCGTGGTACCTCGGCATCTTCGCGGGAGATGGTTTACGTTTGGACGATTCTCGCCTTGTTCCTGGCGACGGGCGCGACGCTGCGAGCGCACCGCGACGAGCTCGATCTGCTGGAAGGCCTCGACGATGCGGAGCAGCGCGCAGCAGCGCGAGCGGCAGGACGGGTGGCAAGAAGGTCCTCGACCGGGCGTACGCGTCCGTGCGCAGCGGCCTGCCGGCGCAGGCCTATCGCACGGTCAAGGAGCTCATCGAGAGCGAAGGCGACAGCCTCGGGTCCACCAGTGGACGTTCAACGGCATGCTCGCGCTGGGACGACCCGAGGCACGCGGCGATGTTCGGCGAGCGGTTCGCGAACGGCTCTGGGACGCGGGGCGCAAGCACGACGCGCTCGAGCTCGCGCAGCGTTGCCGCAAGCTGTCGCCGAGCTTCGTGCCGCCCGCGCCGCATTCACGGCGGAGCTCGCGGCCTACGCGCGCGAGGTCGGCCGGCACCGTCTCGCCGAGGATCTCGCCGATCTCGCGGCTGCGAACCGGCCGGCGACGCCTAGTCGGCGTGCTCTTGCCCGCGTGATGAGCGCGCGCCGCGGCCGTACGTCAGAGTATTCCCAGAGCCAGCGAAGCGACACGAGCACGGGGCTCGGCACGCCGACGAGGAAGTAGATGTGCGCGATGCCCCAGATCCACCACGCGAGGAAGCCGCGTAGCGTCATGAACGGAAACTCGATGACGGCGACCTTGCGGCCGATCGTCGGCGAGGTTGCCGGCGTCGCGATAGGCGAACGGCGGCCGGCGCGGTGCGCCCTTCGATTCGCGCCGCGATGACTTTCGCGACGTACCGTCCCTGTTGTTTCGCGGCCGGGCGCGACGCCCGGCACACGGCGCCCGTCGGGCAGCGTCACGCTCGCCGCGTCGCCGACGACGAATACGCCTGGGGTCGTCAGACAGGTCGCGGCTGCACGAGCACGCGGCCCGCGCGATCCGCCGGCGCGCCGAGCCAGCGGCCGACCGGCGACGCCGCGACGCCGGCGGCCCAGATGACCGTCGCGCTGTCGAGCCGCTCGCTGCCGAGCGACACGCCGCGCTCGTCGCACGCCGTGACGGCAGAGTCGAGGCGAACCTCGACGCCGAGCTTCACGAGCGCGCGCAGCGCGTAGTCCGGACTGCGGCGCTTTGAACGCCGCGAGCACGCGCGAGGCCCGCTTCGACGAGCACGATCTTCGCGCTGCGCGGGTCGATGCGGCGGAAGTCGGATGCAAGCGTGAAGCGCGCGAGCTCGGCGATCGTGCCCGCGAGCTCGACGCCGGTCGGCCCAGCGCCGACGATGACGAAGCGCATCAGGCGCTCGCGCCGCGCCGCGTCGCTCTCCATCTCGGCGGCCTCGAACGCGCGCAGGATGCGGCGTCGAATCTCTGTCGCGTCGTCGATCGACTTGAGACCTGGTGCAAAAGGCTTCCATTCCTCGTGGCCGAAATACGAATGCGTCGAGCCGGTCGCGATGACGAGGTAATCGAAGGGCAGCGCGCGATCCCGAGCTCGACGACGCGTCGCGCCGCGTCGACGCCCACGACTTCGCCCGAGCAGCACCGTTGCGTTGCGTTGCCGGCGCAGGATCGCGCGGATCGGCCACGCGACGTCCGGACGGCGGCAGGCCGGCCGTCGCAACCTGATAGAGCAGCGGCTGGAACAGAGTGGTAGTTGTGCCGGTCGACGACCGTGACGTCGGCGTCGACGCGCGCGAGCGCCCTGCGCCGCGAACAATCCCCCGAAGCCTGCGCCGACGATCACGATTCGAGGCGCGTCATACGATGAGGCGGGGCCGTGGAGGTGAGCTGGCCGGAAATATATGCCAGCTCGCCGCCGCACCTAGCCCGCGGCCTATTTTTTGCGTGCAGCGCGGCGTCGGGATCGCCGCCGAACCGGCGCAGATAGTCGTCGTAGACGGGGATGCGCGGCGCCGTGGCGGCGACCGCGATCAGCGCGCGCACCGCGGGCTGCGCCTCGGAGCGCTTCTGCATAGCCGACCGAGCGAACGCGGCAGCTCGATGCCGTAGGTTCGAAAGCGCGTCAGCACCGGGAAATACATTGCATCGGCGATCGAGAAGCGGCCGAACAGGAACGGGCCGCCGGACGCCTCGAGCTTCTCGTTCCAGATCTCGAACACGCGCTCGATGTCGGCGCGTGCCGCGTCGGTCGGCTTGAACGACGGCACGCGGCCAAACAAATGGCACGAGAGGTCGTTGCGCATGGCCGAGAAGCCGCTGACCATCTCGGAACAGATCGCGCGCGCCCCCGCGCTGCAAAGGCTCCGCCGGCCACAAATGCGCGTCAGGGAAACGTGTCGGCCACGTACTCGCAGATCGCGAGCGATTCGTGGATCGCCGTGCCGTCCACGCGCAGCACGGGAAAGAGTCCCCGGACGCTTCCCATGGCGCGGCGTTGTGCGAGCGACGTGGTCTCGCTCTGCCGCGCCATGTGCGGCAGAGCGACGGTCTCGGTCTCGAACGGCGCACCGGTGTGATAGAGCACGAGCCACGGCCGCATCGACCACGACGAGTAACGCAGGCTGAGGACGGTCAGTTTCAATTTCGACATGCGCGCACGATGCCGCGCGTGCACTGCGCCGTCAACCGTCGAGGGCGATCAACTCGCCTGGTAGATCGTCCACGCGCCGATGACGATGAAGCCCACGCCGGCGGCGTACGACAAGTACCGCGGGCTCACGTATTGCGCACACGAGCGCGCCTGCCGCGACGCCGATCGCCGATGTCAACACGAGCGCTGCGGAAGCGGCGGCGATGAAGATCGTCCACAGGCTCGCGGCGCTTCGCGACGCGAACAACACCGTCGCGAGCTGCGTCTTGTCGCCGAGCTCGGCGAGAAACACCGTGCCGAACACCGTTGCGAACACTTTCCAATCCATGATCAGCCTTGCTCCAACAAGCGCCGCAGGTCGGCGACGGCCGAGTGCGCGCGCGACAAATACGACGCGAGCACGAGCGAGTGATTCGGAAACATGCCGAAGCCTTGGCCGTTCATGATCATCGGGCTCCTGATCGGGCGCCAAGCCTTCCTCGAGCTCGCGGATGATCTGCCGCAGGCTCACGACGGCGTTCTTGTCCTCGAGCGTGCGCTCGAAGTCGAATTGCGCGGCGCGCAGGAACAGCAGCAGCGCCCACGCGTGCCGCGCCTTCGTAGAACACGTCGTCGATCTCGAGCCACGGCGTCTTGACGATCGACGTCGCCGTCGGCCTGCTCGCGTCGCCGCGCCGGTCGGCGCGCCGCCGAGAGTCGGTGTTCACGCGCACCTGGCCGACGCTGGCCGACAGGCGCTGCGACAAGCTGCCGAGCCGCAGCTCGACGACGGCGAGCCATTCGCGCAGGTTGTCGGCGCGCGCGTAGAACTGCGCGTCGCCGCGGATTCGCGTCGGTGAGCCGCGTCTCGTAGCGGTCGAGCGCGCCGAGCGCCTCGCCGTACTTGAGCTCGGCCGGCGGAAACAGCCACGACTCGTTGTCGGTGTTGAGCGCTGGCTCTCGGCGGTCGCGAGGTCGACGTCCTCGATCGACTGCGACTGCGAGCGGCTGTAGTAGTTGCGCAGCACGCGCGCGAGGTCGCGGCGACTGCGTCGAGCACGCCGAACTCGAAGCTCGGCATGTTGTCGAGCCACGACGCCCGGCGGCATGCATGTCGTTGCTCAAGTAACCGCCGGGCTTCGTCGAGCATCCAGTCGATGACGTCGGTCAGCGTGTGGACCGTCGAATAGCCGACGACGGTCCGCGTCCCGGTCGGCGTCTATGCGATGACCCATAGCACTTCGGGCTCGCGCGACCAGTAGAAGCCCAGGCCCACGTGCGATCACGCACGCACGCCGCGGCGGCCGTGATCCAGCGCGTCGACGCCACAGCCGGCAACGCGGCGCGCGCGCCGCGGCGGCGGCGGTGCCGGCCGGCCCGTGGCCGGCTCCGTCCGCGACGCGTTCGCGCCGCGACGGAGCCAGGAGGGCAGCCGCGAGCTTCATGCGCGCTACGCGGCTTGCTTCGCCGCGGCGAGCTGGCGCAGCACGTACTGCAGGATGCCGCCGTGGATGAAGTAGTCCTGCTCCTTCGGCGTGTCGATGCGTACGACGGCGTGAACGTCTTCTTCTTGCCGTCCGCGTCCGTCGCGGTGACTGTGACTTCCTTCGCGCGCGCGAGCTCGAGGCCCTCGATGTCGAAGATCTCCGTTGCCCGTGAGCCCGAAGCGTCGCGGCCGTCTCGCCGTCGCGGAACTGCAGCGGCACGACGCCCATGCCGATCAGGTTCGAGCGATGGATGCGCTCGTAGCTCTCCGCGATCACGGCCCTGACGCCGAGCAGCGCGGTGCCTTTCGCGGCCCAGTCGCGCGACGAGCCCGCGCCGTATTCCTTGCCCGATAGGATGATCCAGCGGCGTGCTCTCGGCTTGGTACTTCATCGCCGCGTCGTAGATCGACATCTGCAGGCCGCTCGGGATGTGTACGGTGACGCCGCCCTCGGTGGCCGGCACCGTGCGCATCCCCAGCAACACGCACATCCGCGATGAACATCAAGCCGAGCTGCACTCTGTCGAACAACACCGGCTCATCGCGCGACTCAAGCCGCGAAAACCACCGCGGTGCTCGTCAAGCGTGCTCGCCAGCTGGCGTATTCATCGTAGATCTGATCGACGCCGTCCACTGCAATCGCGACATTACGGGGTCTTCGACATGAAGGCCTGCAGCTTGCGGCGAGGAAGTCAAACTCACGGCATTTGGTACCGGAACGTGGAAAAGGCACGTCATTTGAGAGCGCTTCATCCGCGACGGCATCCTGCAGTGTGCACCGGCTCGCCGCGGACAAACTGTCGCGTAGCGCATGAAATCGAGGTTCAGCAACTCCGTATCGCGGCACCTTCCGGCAGACAGTCGACCACTGCGCGACCTGCCGCCGATTCCCGGTAATCGACCCGCGCTGGATCCTGCAGCCTTCGCGTCGTCTGCGTGGGCTGGATTTGAATGGTCATCGCAGACCAGAACAGACGTCTGTCATTCGGCGATCCGTACGCCCGTCGTCGGCTGATTGCTCGGCCGGCGGCTGCGGCTGACTGCTGCCCGGCGTCTGGCTTCGTATCTTTCCGGAAACTCGGTCGGCGTTAACGTTTCCTGTCGCCTCGCGCGTTAACTGCGTCCCGACGCTCGCCGGTCTTTGTCGGAAGGATTGTCCTTCGCTTTGCGAACAGCGCTGAACCTGTGTGACTGTTTCAGCTTCGGTGTGGCGGGCGTTGAAGCCCCGCTCAGTTTCACGGCGAATCCGCCCAGGCGCACCGGATCAGCGCCGCAACACTGGCGAGATAAAGATCGTCAGACGTGAGGCTTTAACTACGTCAACCTCGATCTCGGCGGCACCGACAACGCGGCATTGCAGTGACGTACGGCGTCTTTCGTCAAGTACCGTGGCGAGCGTGTTCTGCAAACGGCACCTGGGCATGTTCATCGACGCATGGAGTGCGTCGTGGCGGAAACTGCGCCCGATCGCTTCGTGTCGCGATCATTGTCGCGCGCGCTCGGTAGATAAACCTGCGGCGCTGTTGGGCGTCTGGATTAGTATGAACCAGCTTACGGTGTTCCTCGCCGAACCGGCGACAAACACGCTTCGCGTGGTGTCGCATCGCGGCACGAACTGTGGACGTCTTCATCGCCGCCTCCGTAGCGCGCTTCGTGTGGTATCGGCGACCTTCGTGGCACTGTACTGTCGTACGCCGCGGCAGCGATTGTTGCATCCCGCGCCAGCTGACCTCGATAAGATATCTTCGATGACCCGGCAGCCCCAACGCAACGGGCGCGTCGACGGGCAACGGCAGCGCTAGTGTGATCAGCAGCCACCGGGCTCAACAGATCCGGCAGACGTCGCCGTAACGCGCGTGAACGACCGCCGCCGCTCACCTCGGGTGAGCAGAGCGATCTCGCTGACGAAGCCGGCGATCAGCGCTCGTGGTTATCGCATTCAGCGATCCCGATGGCAGAGATGGTACAATAGCGGATTGATAACACCGGCTCGGTATCAGCGCGGCGTTTCTGGCGTCGCACCTCTGGTTGAATCGTTTCAGCTTGATGCGGTGTCGGGTCGTCGTCATTCGTCGTCATTCTCTTCCCGTCAGCCTCGGCAGATTGCTCCCGCGGCTGATAACGCGATCACCGCCTTGATCGCGAAGAATGTCGACATTCCCTGCGGAAGCGGCAGGCGCGAGGTCGCGGCGATCGATCCATCGTTCGCGGACAGCGTGACGTCGAAACAAGCTGCGGCATTTGTGGCGTATCGCCGCCAGCTCGCGAACAGCTGAGCGCCCGTGCGAACCTGCAGTTGACAGTCGAATATCACAGCAGCAGTCGCGCTGTCCGGCCTGCGTGCGCTCTCGACGCGCGAGATCTTGCGATCAGATCGGAGCGCGTTAGCGGCGCGCTCGTGGGGAATGGCCGTCGCACTGACACGCTCAGCCACCGCGGCGGCCAGCGGCCTGCCCCGTGGTCTCATTCCAGCGCGACCCACGCGTCGAAGCGCCATGACGACGGACAAGCTGCCGGAAACGGCGTCGCTTCCATCCTGCAGCGTCGACGAGCAATGCAGGTTGTCTCGTCGCGCTCGCGTCTGCTGGCGCAGCCATCGGCCTGGCCTCCGCTGCGCGGCGCTCTCGACGCGTGAAACTGCTGATCCTTCGGCGGCACCTGCGTTGTACAGGCGCTCGGCACCGGCGTCACGCGGCTCGTCGCCGATGACACTCGGGCTGTCTGTCGCGGCGGCTGTCATGTGCGCATTCGCGGCCCGTGCAAACCGCAATGGCGAGGATCGAGTACACCCCTCCGCCGACGGCGCGGCGATACCGCGAGGCGGCATTACGTCATGCTACGCATACGCGGGTGCTGCGCAGGCGTTCAGCCACTGGCCGCGCGTCGAATCTATCCCGCGCCAAAATCTGACGTCGATCGGCATAACCTGTTTCAGCTTCGCCATTTCCACGACGCCACTCGCGCGCTCTGACCGCAGCATCGCCCCTCGAGAACCTCAAATCTGCGCAGCGATGCGGTGCATCTGCGACCACCTGATGTTCGGCTGCTGTCTCTCTACCGTGGCGACTGCGATGTCTCGCGTGCGACCTCGCGACTGCTCGTGCGCCACGCGTTCACGGCTCGAACTGAGATCTGTGTTCCCTCAACGCGACGCGCACGGTAGTTCGTCGCGATGCTGGCTTCGGCCGTGTCGCGGCCGGCGGCGTCGCTCACCGGCGGTCAGGCTCGGGCGTACCTCGACACTCGAAAATCCATCGTCACGGGTTGTGGGCGACGACGAACACCGGCGCCGCCGTCCCACGAGTCCCTTCGATCGGCTATCGCTCGCTCCTGCCGCCTGACGACCGGCGCAACGGTACTGATTAAGCCCGTCAGCCGGCGCGATCGCGCTCGTGTCGTCGCGCTTGGTGTGGAAACGCCGAGCGACTCTGACTTTGCGCGCCGCTGGCGATCGGGAACGAGCTCGACTCACGCGGTCAATGCACTGGCCCGGCGCAGTATTTCCGGCCGCGACACCGTTGCAGCCGATGCCGACGCTCCGCGTCCCATCAGCGTCCCGCGCCGTGCCCGCGGTAAACACCCGAACGACGCAGCCTTACGACGATCGCCGGCGATGCCGAGCTGAACCGGGAACGTGATCGCCTTGCCGATCACCTCCTTCATGCGCTCGCTCTCACGTAGCCGAGGTAACTGTGGCTGATACCGATCAGCAGCAAGATATGTGGCCGCCCGTCGGCACCGCTCGATCGAACGGCCGCGATTGCTGAGACGACGGCAGCCGCGCCGATAGCGATGAATACGACAGCGCGGCCAATATTGAGACATCTATTCGCCACCGTTGTTTTCACTATCTCAAGCGTCGATCTCAGCCGTGAACTGTAGCCGACGCGAGCTGTGCGTCGCGATCCAGCAGCTCGGCGAGCCGGAAGTACACAGGCGCTAATCTGGCTCCACGATCGTCGAACTTCGCGAGTGCGCCTTCAGCCCGCGACCGTGGCGCTTGTGATCTGGGCACCAAGGCACTTCGGTGGCGACACCGGACCTCTCCGTGGCGTGCATGTCCTTCTGCGTTCGGCGTCGATGCTCGGGGCAAACAGAGTGAATGTCGGGTCGCACCGAATCCCATTGGCGCATCGCTCGGGTGCCACTGGCCGATCCGAGGTAGAATCAGTTCACGTTCACGGCGACTTGATCTCGCACCATTTATATGGCATAACCCAGACTACACCTTCTCATGCTGCTTCATCCTCAGAAACACTTCGTAATCCGGCGCCAATACCTGGCTCGCGGCCGCGTATCGGCTGCAGCAGCCGATGTTGATGCTGTTTACCGCTGGAATGGCGCAGCGCATCCGTGGTGCCGAAGACTGGTGAATCGGCACGTGCGGTCACCCGGCACGCGTGAATATTGTTGGCGGGCGGCGCTCAGTGTACCCGATGAGGCTGCCGCCGATGTACGCGTACCGCGCCGCTCGGCGAGGAGACGGGAATCCAGTCGAGCCGCGCAGTGCGCTCCATCAGCGCCGCAGGCGCAGGCCCCGACATCATAGCCGTGTAATGGGTATCGTAGCTTTCGCCGTTCACTGTTAATCTCAGCGGCATGGCGTCGCTGTGCCATCTCTCGAGCTCGGCTATTTGGCATCGCGATCGGTAGTCGTCGGGCGACATCGATCGACGTTCCATGGCGACCAGCGATGGTGCCGACGGCACATGCTTTGGCAGATCGACATCGCCATCGCGGCCAGTCGATCGCAATCAACGGGTTGGCAATCAGCTGCGATATTCCGTGAAGATGTGAACATGTTTCGGCTTTCATTGATTCAGTAACGCTCCCGGCCCGGACGTGATAACTGCGCTTTACGCAGTCAGCTTCGCTCGCGGCAGCTCCATGTGCGTCAGAAATCGAACGCTCCTCCCACCGGAAGACGTCTTTGGAACTGCGGCGGGCGTTTTGAAGATACTCGACCCCGGCGATGATCGCTGGTCGAGCGTGGCTGCTTGCGCGGTGCCCGAGATGTCGCGTCCAACTGCGGACGATGAGCAGCGCGTGCCGTCAGGCTGGTTAATTCGTGTGTAGTGCCGCGGCATATCGCCGATCGACATCTCAACAATGATGACGGGCAGCCCCGCCATTCTGAGTGCGCGCCATTAACCAGCGCTGCTTCCTGGTATGATCGGCCGCTGTGCTTGCACCGGCATGATGTGTGAATGCAGCGCCTGTCCACGGTGCGTCGTGTGGCATGCCTATCCGCCTGGATGTGCAGCTTGTCATTTCGGCACGATTCGCACCGCTGAAAGGTCGGACGCTGCTCAGATGAAGGACCATCTTCTTACTGCCGCCGATCCTTGCGCTGATCGGGTGAACTGTCACGGCGCGCCACGCGCGCAACTGATCGGCAGCTCGCCACCGACAATGGCGGGGCCGATGATCAGCCGAGGATAGGCTCAGTGGACGGCGCGGATCGCACGCGATCATCGCAAAGTCGATGACGGCGATGTTGCTGCGCCGCGCACCGGCGAATTCGGCCCGCGCTTACCCGGCGTACCGACCATGTCGTCGCGTCTCGTCACGCCGGATGCTCGCTGGCAGACGCGCTCGACGTGCCTGAACCGGCGAAGAATCAGTGTCGGGTATCAGCTATGTTTCCCGCGTGAACGACACGTCGGCCGTTCGGAGATGAGTTCACAGCGTGCCGCTGATGCGGCGCACGGTGACGCGAAACTCGACGCGAACAAGTCGTTGAACTCCGCGAAATCCGACGCGGCGGGCATCATCTGCGGATGGATGACACCTTGGCGCCAGTACGCGAACCACATACGTCTCGTCGTGATCTGGCTTCCCGCCTGCAGATGCCATGTCGCCGTCGACGTCGATCAATTCGTCGGCGTCGAGCCCTGGCATGAATCGGCAATAGTCGCTGCCGTTAAGCCGTCACTTGTCGGCTGATGCTGAGTGCAGTCACTCGACACGATTGCTCCAGTTATCACGGGAGCCCATCGACGTTGGCACCGATGACAGCTTTGCATCGCGCGCGATTCAGAAAAATTGCGATACGCCGCTGAGGTCGATGCCGCGTCTGCCGCGCGGACCAGATGTCTGCCAGCGGCTTTGTCAGACGGCGCGCACGAGATAACTCTCGATGATCGCGCAGATCCTGTCGGCCTCGCGCGATCTTCGCGCAGTATATCGACGTTCGCCTTCTCATTGCCTCGCCTCGACGGCTACTTCGCTGCTTTGGCTCGTCCGTGACTCATCTGTACGTACGGCTCTGGCATGATACCAGCCACGCCTGGCGAGGCGTCGGCACTATTTACCGCCAGGCTGTGCGCTGTCCAGTGACTCGGCGCGGCATAACCAGAACCTGGCCGGCAGCGCTGCTTCTGTACGGCCCTCTGCATGGCGGCGATCATGGCGTAATCGGGCGCGCCAGCAATGTCGCCGGCGACGATCGCTGATGCGACAACCGCCCACATTCATTTCGCCGGCTCCGTCGGTCGATCAGCGGACATGAACTCGACGAACCTTTGCCCGCCGAAGCCCGGAGGCCCACCATCAGCAGCACGGGTCATTGCTGTCAGCGACGTGATCAGCATCGCCCGGTCTTCACGGGCCGCTCTGGCCGCGCTTCGCGGATTATTACGATGTTGTCGTGTAACATGGCAACCGGCGGCCTCAGAACGATGCGATCATTGGCGGCGAATCGTCGATGATGTTACGCCGTAGCTGCGCCTCGCGAACGTCGTGGCGATTCAGGACATGATTCGATGTGTGGATTGCCGGCGATCGGCCTCCTCGCCGGCCGCTGGAAGTGCGATCCATCGCGCATTATTTGCGCTCCGAGCGATCTGCAACGCATCTTACGCCAGCGCGCGAGGCGGCCTGGCTTCAGCGCAGCGATCATCGTCTGCAACCTGTAATCACTTCCCGACCATTTTTCGATGATCGTCGGCTTTGGTGTCCCACGCTGACGCAAGCGTCAGAATTGCCCGGCCACTGCTACCGGCTTCGTGCACAGCGTAACTTTAGCAGCGGCAACGAACGCCAGCCACCAGCACATGAATCAGCAACAGTAATAACCGACAATATTGCTTCGACATGGTAACCACCGGCATCTACAAGCGTCAGCACGAGCGGCAGTATCGTAAGCTTCGCAGATCGTGAAATTCGCACGTCTCTTTGGGTACAGCGGCTTTCAACAGCC
>ERZ1370068.6521-contig-55_pt1 | contig 33657 bp, 53 predicted proteins | sample MGYA00561227_ERZ1370068 | MGnify/ENA primary metagenome ERZ1370068 (study PRJEB38410, sample SAMEA6850437) | metagenome | study: Metagenomic assessment of the ecological functions of the soil: analysis of the soil microbiota associated with the...
TAGTACTTCGTTCAGTTACGTATTCGCTCGGCACATCAGATAGGCGTGCACCATGATGCCGGCGTCGGTGAACGCGCGCGTCACGCGCGCCACCTGCTCGACCGTGACGCCTTTCTTCATGAGCTCGAGCAGCCGGTCCGACGCGACCTCGAGGCCGCCGCTCACGGCCACGCAGCCGGACTCGGCGAGCAGCCGGCAGAGCTCGGGCGTGAAGGTCTTCTCGAAGCGGATGTTGCCCCACCAGGTGATGCTGAGCTTCTCGGCGATCAGGCGCTTCGCGAGCGCGCGCATGCGCGGCGGGCGGCGCGGCCTCGTCGACGAGGTGGAAGCCGGTCTCGCCGGTCTCCGCGATCAGCGCGCGTGATGCGCCGCATGACGAGGTCGGTGCTCGGCTCGTCGTAGCGGCCGATGTAGTCGAGCGACACGTCGCAGAACGAGCACTTCTTCCAGTAGCAGCCGTGCGCCAGCGTGATCTTGTTCCAGCGGCCGTCCGACCAGAAGCGATGCATCGGGTTCAGCATCTCCATGACGGACACGTAGCTGGTCGAGCGGCAGGCCGTCGTAGGTCGGGATGCCCGTGTCGCGTCTGCGGAATGTCGTGCTGCGTCGCGTCGGTCTCGAGCACGACTTCGTCGCCTTTGCGCACGTAGGTGCGCACGAGCGGCGCGTCGCCGCCGCGCAGGCGCGTCAGCAGATTGAGCAGCGGCCGCTCGCCGTCGTCGAGCGTGACGTAGTCGAAGTAGTCGAACACGCGCGGATCGCGCAGCGACCGCAGCTCGGTGTTCACCCAGCCGCCGCCGAGCATCGAGCGTGGCTTTCGGCGCGGCGGCGCGGATCGTGCGCGCCATGCGAAACGCGCCGTAGACGTTGCCGGGGAAGGGCGCGGTGATGGCGACGACGTCGGGCTGCTGCTCGGCGAGTAGCTCGCGCGTGAGCTCGTCGAGCGTTTCGTCGACGAGCGTGGGCTCGCCCGTCAGCGCCTCGTGCAGCGGATCGAACGATCGCCGCGCTCGCGGCGAGCCGCTCGCCGTAGCGCGCGAGCTCGAAGCGCGGGTCGATGCCGATCGCGCCAGACGTCGGCGAGGTCGTCGACGTACAGGCTGGCGAGATAGCGCGCCTGCTCCGTCGTGCCGAGCGCGCCGAACGCGCGCGTGGATCTGCTCGTCGAGCGCCTGCTGCGAAGCGCGGGCCTTCCGGGAAGAAACGCGCGCCCGACGATGCGGAACGCCAGGCTCGGGTCGCGGCGCTGCAGGAAGCGGATCGCGGGCTCCACGGTGTCGGCGTAGCGCTCGGCGTGCGCGAGGAAGTGCGCGATCGACGGCGGCACTGCGGCGCGCTTGCCGGCGGTCTGCGCGCGCGCGCGCGCAGCTCGTCGGCCATGCGCGTGACGAGCGGCGCGGAGAACAGCCGCAGGAACAGCGTGATCGACGCGTCGGCCTGCGTCACCTCGAGCCCGAGGTCCGCGGCATGCAGGCGCAGGAATCCCGTCAGATACGCCGTCGCGGGGTACGGCGTATTGAGCTGGATCATCGGGGGCGTGACGAGCAGGAGGCGCATGGCGGGGTAGGGTAGCGCACGTGGAAGCGCGGTGGCATAACGAGTGTAGCCGCCATTGCTGCGCTCCAGAGCAACGCGATGTTCGCAATCAAGGCCGAAATCCGCGATCTGCGCGCCAAGTCATTTACGTTCAACGCGCAGAAGACGATGTATGGCGGCAAGCTCATCGCCAAGGGCGACACGATCTTCATCTTCGCGAGTGAGAACGAAGGCGGCCCAGGCCTGATTGCTCGAGGAGTGCGTTACCTCGGCCGAGGGCGACGCCAAGAAAACCCGGGATCGAGCGCCAAACGCCGCGCGTGAGCATCGCCGTCAAGCGCACTGCGCTCGCGAAGAAGCGGCTCGGGCGCAGCGAGCTCAAGCCATTCTCGAACTGGAAAGACGGCCGCCCCGAGACCGAGCTCAACTTCAAGTTCTATCGCCAGGCAACCAACAAGATCGTCGGCATCTCGGAAGGCGACGGCGGCGTTTCTGGGCAGATTCTTTTAGTGCCGACCGGTACAGTCCACGCATGAACAAACAATGCACGAGCTTGTCGTCGCCTTCCTTATGAGTCTGCTCCTGTCGCCCGCGGTCGAGCGCAGACGACCTCGACGCCTGGAACGCGGCGAAGCTCATGGGCGTCGGCGTCAACATCGGCAACACGCTCGAGAACACCACGACGTGGGAAACCGGCTGGGGCAATCCGCGCATCACGAAGGAGTACGTGCAGAGCCTGGCCAAGCTCGGATTCAAGACGGTTCGCGTTGCCGGTGGCCTGGGACACCTACGCGCGCGACGGGCGCATCGCCGAGGACAAACTCGCGCGCGTCGGCGAGGTCGTCGACTGGATCACGGCGGCGGGCATGTTCTGTGTCGTGAACATCCACTGGGACGGCGGCTGGATCGACTCGAGCGCGAAGGAGCGCTTTCCGAAAACGTTCGCGACCTTCAGCGCGGAAGCGGAGCAGCAAGTACGTTTCGTACTGGACGCAGATCGCCAGCTACTTCGCCGGCCGGAACGAGCGGCTGATCTTCGAGGCGCTGAACGAGGAAACGAACTTCGAAGGCGCGGGCTCCACGCAGAAGGCCTACGCCACGCTGACGCGCGTCAACCAGCTCTTCATCGACACGGTGCGCAAGACCGGCGGCAACAACGCGAAGCGCCTGCTCATCGTCACGGGTTACGCCACCGACATCACCAAGACCACGAGCAGTGAGTACGTGCTGCCCAAAGACACCGTGCCGCATCGTCTGCTGATTTCCGTGCACTACTACACGCCGTGGCAGTTCGCCGGAATGACCAAGGACGAGAGCTGGGGAAAGATGGCAGCCGACGTGGGGCAGCGCGGCCGACGTTGCCGAGCTGAATCGGCTGTTCGACGCCATGCAGGAATTCTGCAAGCGCAACGATCTGCCGGCGTTCATCGGCGAATTCGGCGTCACCGACAAGAAGGAGACGCGCGTCACGCGTTCGCTGGATGTCAGCCGTCGCCGAGGCGCGCGCTTTCTCGCAAGATGATTCCCGTGCTCTGGGACACGGGCGGCGACATCTCGCGCAAGCCGCCGTACGCGCCGAGCGCGGCGCTGACGGAGGTCTTGCAAAAGCTCGCGTGCGCCCTGCCGCCCGTGATCGACTAGCTAGCGCCGCAACAGCCGCTCGAGGGTGTTGCGCAACTCCGCGAGGTTCGCGGGTTTCGCCAGGATGTGGTCCACGTTACGGCAGCGTGTCGTCCTGCGCGCTCACGCGATGCCCATAAGCCGTGAGCATGATCACCGGTGTTCCCGGGCGCATCTGATTTACCACGGTCGAAACTTTGCGCCCGTCGACGATGGGCATTACGAAGTCGGTGATGACGACCGCAAACGGCGCGCCGGCCTTGTCGGCCGCTTCGAACGCATCAATCGCGCTCTGGCCGTCATCGGCGGTCATCACGTGGTGGCCGTCCGCCTCCAGGGCGGCGCGCAGTGACTCGAGCAACAGCGGGGTCATCGTCGGCGAGAAGAATCCGCGCGCCGGTATCGTTTGCCGGCGAAGGCGCCCTCGCGGCGCAGTAGTTTGCTGGCGCTCCACGCGCGTGCTGTCGATGGGAAACTGCAGCCGCATGGTCGTGCCGCGGCCCGGTTCGCTGACGATTTCGATTTCGCCGCCGTGGCGTTTCAACATGCCGTAAACCATGGCGAGGCCGAGTCCGTTGCCGTGCTCGCCCTTGGTCGAAAAGAAGGGCTCCAGACAGCGCCGGCGGGTTTGCTCATCCATGCCGGTTCCCGTGTCGCGCACCTCGACACTCGCGCCATTGCCGAGCGCGCGAGTCTGCAGGGTGATCGTGCCTGCCTGCCGGCATCGCGTCCACGGCGTTGAAGATCAGATTGACGACGGCATCGCGGATTTCGCTCTCGCTACCCATGATGGCGGGCAGCCCATCCGCCAGGTCCAGTTCCGTTTGAATGGAAATGCCTTTGCCCTGCGCCATGGTTTGCCAGCGCGCGCGCGTCAGCGCGACGGATTGCTGAACTACGTCGTTGAGATCCACGGCCTCGCGTGCCGATTGCGATTCACGCGGGCGGCAGAATTCACGCAGCCGCGCCACGGTCTGCACCACCGCTGCGATGGCCTGTTGCACGATGGACAGGCGCTCGCGCGCGCGCGGATTCAGCGTCTTGTCCTGCTCCAGCAGCGACTCTCGATGTACATGCGCGGCGGGAGAAATGGCGTTGTTGATGTCATGCGCGATGCCGCCCGCCATCTGGCCCAGCGCGCGCAGCCGCTCCTGCTGCACGCACGGCGTGTTTGACCTGGCTGAGCTCCGCGGTGGCCGCGCGCGCCTCGTCTTCGGCACGCTTCTCTTCGGTGACGTCTTCGTGCATGACGATGACATTGCGCACGACGCCGCCTGGATCCTTGATCGGGTAGACGAACGATCGAATCCACTGCTCACCCTCGCGTGGGCATGGGGTTCGTCTCGCCCTTGTGCCCCTGGAACGCGCGCTCGATGACCGGCAGCAGGCTTTCGTCCGCGACGCGTGGATTCTCGCGATGCGTTCTTGCCCCAGAGGCGTTCCCACGCCGGATTGACCTGGACCGTTCCACCATCGACCGCCAGTACCTGGATTCCAAACGGCGACTGTTCCACCAGCGCCCGGAAGCGCTGCTCGGAAACCAGCAAGGATCTGGCGACTCCGGAAGCTCAGCGTGAGGCTCATCGCAATGACCATGACGAAAAAGCCAATCGGACCCAGGTGTATGAAGTCGATGATCTGCGCGCGAACCAGAGTGCCTTCGATGCCTGCAAACGAAATAGACGGCTGTACTCAACACCATCATCATGCTGGCACCGGATCTGTCCCGGCGCCAGCTTGCCAGGAATCGAATCATGGAATCGCCGAGGACGACCAGCGCAGCCGCAATGGCGAACCAGAAGCTGGGCGCAAGTGGTCCCACCGGACTGGCGAACGGCTCGCCCCATGGCATGAGCTTCGTTTCGATGCGCTCGATCCCGGCCAGTTGCAACTCCAACAGGGCTGGATCAGGTTGACTGCCAACAACGCGATGAACAGCGACCGTCAAGGCGATCAACCACCGGCAGGGATAGCCGGCCGGTGACCGCCGACGTGAACCAGGGCATGACGATGAAAGAACACCATTACGAAGGTGATGTTCCACTTGAGCAGAGCTGCGTGTTCTTCGATCGACCAGGTTTGATAGAGCTGCGCCTGGGTCCAGGCCATGCCGGCCGCGCAACAACACATGACACTGAACAGCAGGTTCGCCTTGTCGATGGGACGCCAAAGCCCGTTCGACAGGTGACGCACGGCGGCGAGCACGCATACGCCAGTGATGACGTGAAATGCCGCGATGGAATAGGCAGTCATCTCCGCGCCATCTTGCGCCCGCGCATGCTGGGCCACAAGAAACCGGGGTAAACTCAAGGCCCTCGACTTGCCGCGCCCAGGGCCTCGCCCGCGCCCATGAATCCGCCGAATCCCGTTCCTGAAGCTCTCGATCGACACCTGCCTGCGCCGCGACCAGCATCGCCTGCGGCGCGAGCGCGATCGCCTGCGCGCCGCGAACGATGCGCGGCAACGACGTCGCGGCCGCCGAGGCGGCGCTTGCGCAGAAGATAGCCGCGTCGGCCGCGGCGCGCGCCGCGCGCGCGGCGAGCGTCCCAAGGCCATCGCTATCCGGAAGAGCTGCCGATCTCGGCGAATCGCGACGAGATCCGCCGCGCGATCGAGAAACATCCGGTGGTCATCCTCTGCGGCGAGACGGGCTCGGGCAAGACGACGCAGTTGCCGAAGATCTGTCTCGAGGCCGGGCGTGGCGTCGCGGGCGTCATCGGCCACACGCAGCCGCGGCGCATCGCCGCGCGCGCGGTCGGCGCGCGCATCGCGGAGGAACTGAAGACGCCGCTCGGCCAGCTCGTGGGCTACAAGCTGCGCTTCCAGGATCACAGCCGTCCGGAAGGGCTCATCAAGCTGATGACCGACGGCATCCTGCTCGCCGAGACGCAGGGCGACCGATTCCTCGACGCCTACGACACGATCATCATCGACGAGGCGCACGAGCGCTCGCTGAACATCGACTTCCTGCTGGGCTATCTCAAGTGGCTGCTGCCGAAGCGGCCGGATCTCAAACTGGTCATCACGTCGGCGACCATCGATCCGGAGCGCTTCTCGAAGCACTTCGGCGACGCGCCGATCATCAATGTGTCCGGGCGCAGCTATCCGGTCGAAGTCCGCTACCGGCCGGTCGAGCTGGACGAAGAAGACGACGAGACGGCGCGGGCGAACAGGACGCGATACTCTCGGCCGTCGATGAGCTGTGGTCGCGAGCAGGCGGGCGACATCCTGGTGTTCCTGAGCGGCGAGCGCGAGATCCGCGAGACCGCCGGAATCGCTGCGCAAGCACCATCCGCAGGGTTGTGAGGTGCTGCCGCTGTACTCGCGGCTCTCGCAGGAAGAGCAGCAACGCGTGTTCCGCCCGCGGGCCGCCGCCGCGTCGTGCTCGCCACCAACGTGGCCGAGACTTCGCTGACGGTGCCCGGCATCCGCGCGGTGATCGACACCGGCGTCGCGCGCATCAGCCGCTACAGCCACCGCACGCGCCTGCAGCGGCTGCCCATCGAGAAGATCTCGCAGGCCTCGGCGAACCAGCGCTCCGGCCGCTGCGGCCGCGTCGGGCCCGGCGTCGCGATCCGCCTGTATTCGGAAGAGGACTTCCTCGCGCGGCCCGCGTTCACCGAGCCGGAGATCCAGCGCACGAATCTCGCCGCGGTGATCCTGCAGATGCACGCGCTGAAGCTGGGCGACATCGAGGCGTTCCCGTTCGTCGAGCCGCCCGACGGCCGCTTCGTGCGCGACGGTCAGCGCACGCTGCGCGAGCTGGGCGCGTTGTCCGAAGAAGGGCAGCTCACCGACACCGGCCGGCGGCTCGCCAAACTACCGCTGGATCCGCGCCTCGGCCGCATGCTGCTTGCGGGCGCCGACGAGCACTGCCTCGAGGAAGTGGCGATCATTGCGTCGGCGCTGTCGGTGCCGGATCCGCGCGACCGGCCCGCGGACAAACAGACCCAGGCCGACCAGAAGCACGCGCCGCTGCGCGATGAGCAGTCGGACTTCCTGTCGCTGCTGAAGCTGTGGCGCGAATTCGAGAAGCAGCGCGCGAGCTGTCGCGCGCGAAGCTGCGCGGCTGGTGCAAGGAAAACTTCCTCTCCTATCTGCGGCTCACCGAATGGCACGACGTGCACGGGCAGGTGATGGAAGTCGTGAAGGGCGAACTCGCCGCTGAAGCTCAACGCGCAGCCCGGGCAATACGCGTCTATCCACCGCGCCCTGCTCGCGCGGGCTCTTGTCGCAGGTCGCGAACCGGCGCGAGCAGGCCGAGTATCTCGGCGCCAACGGCACCAAGATCTTCATCCATCCGGGCTCCGGCCAGTTCAAGGCGCGGCCCGCCTGGATCGTGAGCGCCGAGCAGGTCGAGACGACCAAGGTCTACGCGCGCAACGTCGCGCGCGTCGAACCGGCGTGGATCGAGCAGGCCGGCGCGCACCTGGTCAAACGGCAGCACTACGAGCCGCACTGGGAACGTCGCGCCTCGCGCGCCGCGATGTACGAACGCGTGACGCTGTTCGGGCTCTTGCTGTCGTCGGGCCGCAGCGTGCCCTACGAGCAGATAGACCCCAAGGCCGCGCGCGAGCTGTTCATCAAGCACGCGCTGGTCCTCATGGAGTACGACTCGCGGGCGCCGTTCCTGCGCGCACAACCTGAAGCTGCTCAAGGACACCGGAGTACCTGCAGCAGAAGGGGCGCCGCGTCGATCTGCTCGGCGACGAGAGCCAGTTGTACGCGTTCTTCGACGCGCGAGTGCCGCGAAGGCATCTCGACCGGCGCGGCCTTCGAGCGCTGGCGCCGCGAGGCCGAAGGCAAGAATCCGAAGATCCTGTGGCTCACGGAGCAGGACATCTCGCCCGGCGAAGCCGAGCTCGATGCCGAGCAGTTTCCCGATCATCTCTCCGCCGGGCCGCTGGTGATCCAGCTGCGCTATCGCTTCGAGCCCGGTCACGAAGACGACGGTGTTTCGGCGCTCATCCCGCTGCATGTGCTGAACCAGCTGCCGGAGGAGGCGTTCGAGTGGCTGGTGCCGGGTCTGCTCGACGAGAAGATCGAGGCGCTGGTGCGCTCGCTGCCGAAGAACCTGCGCGTGCATTTCGTGCCGGTGCCCGATGCGGTCGCGCGCGCGCTGCCGCTGCTCGAGCGCGGCGTCGGCTCGCTGTACGCGCAGCTCGCCGATGCGCTGCTGCGCACCGGCGGTGTGCCCGTGCCGCGCGATGCGTTCCGCGAGGACCTGCTGCCGCCGCACCTGCGCATGAACTTCGTGCTGCTCGACGATGCGGACAAGGTCATCGCGCGCTCGCGCAGTCTCGCGGCGCTGCGTGGAAAGCATGCCGGCGCTTCGCAGCAGCACTATGCGAAGCAGTCGCAGCTCACCACCGGCGCGCAGCACCTGGGTGTTCGGCGATTTGCCGGAGAAGCAGGACGCGCATCAGGCAGCGCGCGCGCAGACTCGGTTACCCGGCGCTGGTCGACGAGGGCGACAGCGTGGGCCTGCGCGTGTTCGCGACGCCGGCCGAAGCGCGCATCAGCCACGAACGCGGCTGCGCGCGGCTCATCCGGCTCGTGATGGCGCGCGACTTCAAGTCGTATCGGCGCGATCTTCCCGTGAACGTGCAGGGCGAGATCGTCTATCGCGCGCTGCCCAGCATCCGCTGCTGAATCCGGATCTCGTCGCCGGACGCGATCTGCGCGAAGACCTGCTCGACCGCATCGTGATGACGGTGTTTCTCGAGGGCCGCGAGCCGCTTGCGCAGCGCAGCGGCTTTCGATGCGCGCATCGCCGCGCTGCGCGGCGGCATCGGGCTGCCCGCGCAGGAGATCTCGCGCACGGTGCAGGCGCGCGCTGGAGCGGCTAGGCCGGATCCAGGCGGCGCTGCCGAAGGCGCGCGCCGCCGGCGGCCGCCGACATCCGCGCGCAGCTCGCATGGCTCGCGCCGGCCGGATTTCTGCTGACGACGCCCGCGGAGCGTCTGCAGGAATTCCCGCGCTACCTGCAGGCGATCGAGCAGCGGCTCGAGAAGCTAGCCCGCGATCCGCGGCGCGACGCGCAGCTCGCGGCCGAGATCGCACCGCTCGAGACTCGCTACCGCGAGCGGGTCAAGGCCGAGCGCGGCCTGCGGCCGCCGGGCGAGGACGAGTTCCGCTGGCATGCTCGAGGAGTTCCGCGTGTCGCTGTTCGCGCAGCAGCTGAAAACGCGCGCTCCGGTTTCGGCGCGGCGCCTGCAGGACGCGTGGATCGAACGGGAACGCATGCTGCCGAGTTGAGCGGCGTCGCGCGGGTTATGCTTCGGCCATGAGCCAGACCATCAGACCCGGTTCAAGAAGCCCTGGCGCGATACAGCGCCGCCGCCTACGACAAGAATGTCGATGCCTTCGTTTCGCTGTACGCGGATGACGTGCATGTCTTCGACATGTGGAATTCATGGGAGCTGCGCGTGGCATCGGCGCGTGGCGCGACATGGCCGCGGGATGGTTTTCGTCGCTGGGTGATGAACGCGTCGTCGTCACGGCCAGCGATGTGGTTTCGAGCCGTGACCGGCGAATTGGCGCTCGGCCATGCCACGCTGCACGTACACGGCGATCTCTGCCGAGGGCAAAGAGCTGCGTTCGCTGGACAATCGCATCACGCTCGCGTTGAGGCGCGTGGGAAACGAGTGGAAGATTTTCCACGAGCACACCTCGGGTCCCATCGATCACAAGACCATGAAGGGCACGATCAAGCGCGGGGGCAGTCTGATGACGGCAGCTGCCGGGTCTTCATACGAAGACCGCATCAACCAGAGCCCTGGCGAGCAATCAGCTCGGCGAGGTTGAGAGTCTCGCGCGGCAAGCGTTCGCAGACTCGGCGGCAGACGAGGGGAAACCTGGCGTGGGCTGCCGCGGTCGCGGAAGAGAAGGGTGTTCCTATCAGCCTCCGAATTCCTCGAATTGTTCGTCAACCGTTATCCCGCATCGCTTCACCTGCCGAGAATCTACCTGGCCGACAACCTGGCACGCGCGGGTCGTTTCGATGAAGCCGACGGAGCAACGCGCGACGCTACTTGCGCCTGGCGAAAGACGCGGGGTCTTCGAGAACCTGGGCAACACTCGTATCCTGCGGCACGGCGTATCTCACGCGTTCCTGTTGTTGACGGCTGCATACACGGAGCTTGGTGCTCCGTTCGTTACAGCGAGGGGTGCTCAGGCACGCGCTCCATTTCGATCTTGTTCCGACTTCGTCCAGAAGATCCAACAAGAGCTGGCGCGCCTTGCGGTGGAAACTGCGAGACCCTTCCAACAAGGCGACCAACGAGAGATGGAATGCCTTCTTCGCCAGATGGGAGCGGTGCGCGGATGGCCTCTATGAAGCGTGTACGAGCAGAGGATTTCCTATCCTGGCGAAGCAGAGTCGACCTGCTGGACGGACACTTTCCGATTCAACTCGCAGTCAAGGTGCTGGCAAAGCGGAGTTGTACCTGCTCGGGTCAATGTCACGAACGAGAATGCAAACTTTGCATCCTCATGCCTAAAATACGAATGCTGTGCTTTGCTGCTCGCCGTGCGCTTGCGGTGCCGGCGATTGCGCGCGCCGCAGATGCCGACATCAAAGCATGCGGTGGCCCGCGATCTGGGCGCCGTTCTGGCCTGGCGACTCGGGCCTGAATCGGTTGAAGAGCAGTGCTGCAGCGCCGGATCCCGAAGGCGTCGAGAATTCGCAAGAAGGCGCTGAAAGACTGGCGTCCGAGAAGAACGCGCAGCGCTCATCGAGGAGGTGGACGATCGCGTCGCGGAAGTGGTGCCGGTGGCCTATCCATCTGCAAGCGAACGTCGACAACACCTCCACGAGTCCGCGCAAAGATCAAGGCAATCCTGCTGGAAGAAATCTTTTCGGGAAAGACAGCAGAAGAGTCGACGGCGATCTGCAGAGCGGAAGCGAATCCCTGCGAGCTCCGCGATGGAACACACAGCGGCATGCCGCAGGTGCCCAGCTCAGCTCGCAGCCTTGTACGACTGGAAGACATCGCAGGGTGCGAAATGAAAATGAATCGCCTCGTCCCCATGCTGCCCGTCGGGAGCATGCCGGCCAGCGTCGAGTTCTATCAGAAGCTCGGATTCAGCGTGGAGACGAGGAACGATGACTGGGGCTGGGCCGTGCTTCGCTTCGACGAGTGCCGGCTCATGGTGGATCAGTCGATCAACAAGAAGCCGAGCGCCTATCGTCAGGGCGTTCTCTATCTATATCCCGAGAACGTCGCGCGAGTATCACCAGCAGTTGCGAAAGAAGCGGACTGGCCATCCCCGATCTGGATGTCACCTTCTATGGCATGACCGAGTTTCGTTTCGACGACCCGGATGGCAATCGGTTGTGGATCGGGGAGAGTCAAAGGTGGCCAGTTCGAACCGCCAAGCCTCAGGTCTGCATTCTCGGCAGCGCCGAGCCCGGGTCGGCGGCGTACGAGCTCGCCGGCGAAGCCGGCGCGCTGCTCGCGAAGCTCGGCATCACGGTGGTGAGTGGTTGTGGAAGCCCGAGCCACGCGGGTGGCGGCCGAGCGCGCGATGGCCGCGGGCGGTCTGGTGGTCAGCATCATTCCGCCCGGCGAGATGCCGGCGGCCGATTGGCCCGCGACGGTAGTTATTCCCAGCGGCATGGGAGATGCGCGCAATTTGTTGATGGCACTATCGGGCGACGCCTGCATCGTCATCGGCGGACGCGCGGGCACGATCTCCGAGGTGTGCCTGGCGTGGCTGCACAAGCGTCCGCTGTTGCCGCTCGTCGGTCACGGCGGATGGTCCGACGCGCTTCCTTCGAACCCGCCCGATGAGCGGAAGAACTCGCCTATCCTGCCCGTGGAGCTCCACCGCGGAGCTGGCCGCCCAACTACGCGCGCTGCGGCTCCGGAGAAACCGGATGACGCAGCGATCGGTGCTGGATCTCAAGGCCTTCGTGCCTGCCGAGGAATTTCGCGCTGTCCCGGCAGTTCTATCTGGAACTGGGATTCACGGAGAAGTGGGGCAATGAACAGGCCGTTGCGAGCTGCAGATCGGTGGCTTTCGCTTCCTCCTGCAGAACTTCTACGTGAAGGAGCATGCCGAGAACTTCATGATGCATCTCATGGTTGAGAATGCCGACGAATGGTGGGAGCACATCCGGAACCTCGGGCTTGCGGAGAAGTACAGCTTGTGCATGGCGAAACCGCCGAGCGCTTCAGCCGTGGGGACTTCGAGTGCTGTACCTCACCGACCCGACCGGCGTGTTGTGGCACATCGCTGATCGGCGCACCTCGAGCGATCAATGAAGACCTATCTATCTCGCGTGCGCCATCGCGGGCGCAATCATTCCGTACAGCCAGTTCCGTCCCCTGGCTCGCCGAACATGGGCCTGATCCGAAGGGATTTCATTCTCGAGTTGTTTTCGACCCGCATCGGGGCGTTCTTCGGACTCGATGTCATCGTGTCGGCAGTCGTGCTGATCGCTTTCATAGTGTGGGAAGGTCGCCGCGTGCGAATGAGTCGCGCTGTGGGCGCCGATCGCTGCCACCTGGCCTCATCGGCGTGTCTTGCGGGCTGCCGCTATTCCTCTTCATGCGCGAGCGGCTCGCCCGTGATCTCGACACGCACTCGACGCTGAGAAGTTTGCCGCGGACTGGGCGAAAGCCTGGAACCGGCGTGACGTCGAAGCCGTGCTGGCGCATTTTCGGGACGACATCATTTTTGCGAGCCCGACGGCGCTCGCGGTGACCGGATCGCCCGTCGTGCACGGCAAAGACGCGCTTGCGCGCGTACTGGACGGCAGCGCTCCGCGCGAAGCGGTTCGATCCGAGTTCAGCGTGCTTCGTGTGCTCTGGGACGCGGCGAGCCGCGAGCTCGCGATCATCTACCTCGCCGAAATCGACGGGCGAAGCGGGACGGTGTCGGAGAATCTGATTTTCGATGACGACGGTCTGGTCGCGACGGCCGAAGTGTTCCACGGCGTTCCCACGTCGAGCGACTCATAGCGCGCCACACCTGCGCCTTGCTGATGCGCCGCCTCGACCCTCTGCACCGCGCTGAAGCACAAGACACCAACCAGGGGCCCGGTTGCCAGTTATCCTCGTCGACTCGCGATGGCATAGCGGTTGCTTAGCTAGACTCATTGCTCAAGCGGACGAGGGCCAGATCAGCAATGTCCAAAACGAATTGTCGTGGTCGGGCACGGCATGGTCGGTCAGCGTTTCCTCGAAACGCTGACCAAGGACGGACCCAGCGACTTTGCGATCACCATGCTCGCGGAAGAGCCGCGGCTGGCCTACGACCGCGTCAACCTCTCCAAGTATTTCTCCGGCTCGAGCGTCGAAGACCTCACGCTCACCACGCGCGAGTTCTTCGACAAGAACGGCATCGAGCTGTACTCCGGCGATCCGGTGGCGGCGATCGATCGCGCCAACAAGCGCGTCACGACGACGAAGCGGCGCCGAATACGAATACGACATCCTGATTCTCGCCACGGGTTCGAGCCCGTTCGTGCCGCCGATTCCGGGTCGCGATCGCCCGGCGTGTTCGTGTATCGGACCATCGAAGATCTCGAAGCCATCAGCCGAGGCCGGCAAGAACTCCACGCGCGGCGTGGTGATCGGCGGCGGACTGCTGGGCCTCGAAGCCGCGAAGGCGCTCAAGGATCTCGGGCTGGCCACCAACGTGGTCGAATTCGCGCCGCGGCTCATGGCCGTGCAGGTGGACGAGGGCGGCGGCGGCCTGCTGCGCTCGCGCATCGAAGCGCTGGGCGTCGCCGTGCACACCGGCAAGAACACCACGCGCATCGACGACGGCGAAACCGCGCGTCATCGCATGCATTTCGCCGACGGCGGCTCGCTCGAAACCGACGTGGTGGTGATCTCGGCGGGCATCCGGCCGCGCGACGAACTGGCGCGCGCCTGCGGCCTCGAGGTGGCGCCGCGCGGCGGCATCGTCGATCAACGGCGACTGCCGCACGTCGGATGAATCCATCTACGCCATCGGCGAGTGCGCGGCTTACGAAGGCCGCGTGTTCGGCCTCGTGGCGCCGGGCTACCAGATGGCGCGCATCGCGGCGGCGCGCGTGCTCGGCGCCGAAGGCGAAGTGTTCGCCGGCGCCGACATGAGCACCAAGCTCAAGCTGCTGGGCGTCGAAGTGGGCTCCATCGGCGACGCGCACGCGACCACTGCCGGCGCGCGCGTGTACTCGTTCTTCGATCAGCGCAAAGAGGTCTACAAGAAGCTGGTGGTGGATGCCGAGGGCAAGAAGCTCATCGGCGCGGTGCTGGTCGGCGACACGTCTGACTACTCGATGTGGCACCAGACCGTGGCCAATGCGATGGCACTGCCTGAAAACCCCGAGACCATGTTGTTTCCGGCAGCGGCGGCGAGTGCGGGTGCACCCCCGACCAACGCGCTGGCTGCGCTGCCGGCAACAGCACAGGTCTGTTCGTGCAACAACGTGTCGAAGGGCGGCATCTGCTCGGCCATCGAGGCGGGCTGCACGACGGTCGGCGCGCTCAAGACCAAGACCAAGGCGGGCACGACCTGCGGCGGCTGCACGCCGCTGGTCACGCAGATCCTCAACGCCGAGCTCAAGAAGCGCGGCGTGAACGTCAACACGTCGATGTGCGAGCACTTCCCGTACACGCGCCAGCAGTTGTTTCACCTGGTGCGCATCGGCGAGCTCAAGACTTTCGAAGACCTGCTCGCGCGCCACGGGCGCGGCCTCGGCTGCGACATCTGCAAGCCGGCGGTGGCGTCCATCATGGCGTCCTGCTGGAACGAGTTCGTGCTCAAGAAGCGCCACGCGGCGCTGCAGGACACCAACGACTACTTCCTCGCCAACATGCAGAAGGACGGCACGTATTCGGTCGTCCCGCAGCGTGCCGGGTGGCGAGATCACGCCCGAGAAACTCATCGTCATCGGCCAGGTGGCGAAGAAGTACGGCCTGTACACCAAGATCACCGGCGGCCAGCGCATCGACCTGTTCGGCGCGCAGGTGCACCAGCTGCCGCTGATCTGGCGCGAGCTCATCGATGCCGGCATGGAATCCGGCCACGCCTACGGCAAGGCGCTGCGCACGGTGAAGAGCTGCGTCGGCTCCACGCTGGTGCCGCTACGGCGTGCAGGACAGCGTCGGCCTCGCGATCGATCTCGAGAATCGCTACAAGGGCCTGCGCGCGCCTCACAAGATCAAGTTCGCGGTGTCGGGCTGCACGCGCGAGTGCGCCGAAGCGCAGAGCAAGGACGTGGGCGTCATCGCCGTCGAAGGCGGCTGGAACCTCTACGTCTCCGGCAACGGCGGCATGAAGCCGCGCCACGCGCGACCTGCTGGCGCGCGATCTGGATACGCCGACGCTCATCAAGTACATCGACCGCTACCTGATGTTCTACATCCGCACGGCGGACCGGCTGCAGCGCACCTCGACCTGGCTCGAGAACCTCGAAGGCGGCATCGAGTACGTGCGCAAGGTGGTTTGCGAGGATTCGCTCGGCATCGGCGCCGAGCTCGAAGCCGACATGGCGCGGGTCATCGGCAACTACGCCTGCGAATGGAAAGTGGCCATCGAAGATCCGGCCACGCTCAAGCGCTTCCGCACCTTCGTGAACTCGGACGAAACCGATCGCAACGTGGTGTTCGTCGAGGAGCGCGGGCAGATCCGTCCCGCCAGCGCCGAAGAACGCGCCAGATCGCGCAGGCGCTCGAAGCCGACGCGGGTGGCCGCATGAGCAACGCACGCTGGCATGAAGTGTGCGCGCTCGAGGATCTCATCGAGGGCGCCGGCGTGGCCGCGCTCGTCGGCGGGCGGCAGATCGCGCTGTTCCAGGTTCACGGGCGCGTCTACGCGCTCGACAACTTCGACCCGGCGAGCCGCGCCAACGTGCTGTCGCGCGGGCTCACCGGCAACCTGCAGGGCGAGCGCGTGGTCGCGTCGCCTATCTACAAGAATCACTACGCGCTGACCAGCGGGCGCTGCATCGAAGATCCGACCTTCAACGTCACCGCCTATACCGACGCGCGTCGACGGACGGCCGCGTGTTCGTCGAAGCGCCGCGACAGCTGCAGCGCACGCGCCTGGTGGTCGCGGGCAATGGCATGGCCGGCATGCGCACGGTCGAAGAGCTGCTCAAGCTCGGCATCGCCGACCGCTTCTCCATCACCGTGTTCGGCGCCGAGCCGCGCGGCAACTACAACCGCATCCTGCTGTCGCCCGTGCTCTCGGGTGAGCAGCAGGCCGACGACATCATGCTGCACCGGCCCAACTGGTACACGCGCCGCGGCATCACGCTGCATTCGGGCGATCCCATCGTGGCGATCGACCGCAAGCGGCGCACGGTACGCTCGAAGAGCGGCACGGTCGCGACCTACGACCGGCTGCTGATCGCCACCGGCTCCGATCCCATCGTGCTGCCGCTGCCGGGCAAGGAACTGCCGGGCGTGGTCACGTTCCGCGATCTCGACGACGTCAACCAGATGCTCGAGCGCTCCGGCGCCGGCCGGCGCGCCGTGGTCATCGGCGGTGGCTTGTTAGGCCTCGAGGCCGCGCATGGCCTCGCGCTGCGCGGCATGCACGTCACCGTGGTCCACCTGCTCGACACGCTCATGGAGCGCCAGCTCGACGCGCTCGGCCGGTGCGCTGCTCAAGGCGGCGCTGGAGAAGCGCGGCATCGAATTCCGCATGCGCGCGAAGACCGAAGCCATCCTCGGCGGCGAGCGCGTCACGGGCGTGAAGTTCGACAACGGCGATGAAGTGGCGGCGGACCTGGTGGTCATGGCCGTCGGCGTGCGGCCGAACATCGAGCTCGCGAAGAAGGCGTACCTGGCCTGCGACCGCGGCATCCTCGTGGACGACACGCTGCAGACCTACGACCCGGCTATCTACGCGGTGGGCGAGTGCGTGCAGCACCGCCGCCAGACCTTCGGCCTGGTGGCGCCGCTGTGGGAGCAGGCGCGCATCTGCGCGCAGCACATCGCCGAGATCGGCGTGTCGCGCTTCTCGGGCGCCATCAACTCCACGCAGCTCAAGGTGTCCGGCATCGAAGTGTTCTCCGCCGGCGATTTCTCGGAGACAGCCGAACCGCGAGTCCCTGGTGCTCTCGGACAAGCGCCGCGGCGTCTACAAGCGCGTGGTTCTCGAGGGCAACAAGGTCTGCGGCGCCGTGTTGTTCGGCGACGTGCAGCGAGGCCTCGCGCCTGCGCGACCTGATCGCCGACAAGACCGACATCGGGCCGATACGCGATCAGCTGCTGTTCGATTCGCCGGCCGCTGCCTAGCGCGTGAGTACCGGCGCTCCCACTCGAACCACCTGTCCCGTACTGCGGCGTGGGCTGCGGCGTGCTCGCCAGCGCGCGCAAAGGGCGGCGCGGTGAGCGTGCGCGGCGATCCGGCGCATCCGGCCAATCGCGGCAAGCTGTGCGTGAAGGGCAACGCGCTCGGCGAGACCGTCGGTCTCGAGGACCGCCTGCTGCATCCGCAGGTGCGCGGCGAGCGCGTGAGCTGGGACTACGCGATCGCCACCGTGGCCAGCGGCATTCCGCGACTGCATCCGCAAGCACGGCCCGGAATCCGTGGCGCTTCTACGTGTCGGGCCAGCTGCTGACCGAGGACTATTACGTCGCCAACAAGCTCATGAAGGGCTACGTCGGCGCGGCCAACATCGACACCAACTCGCGGCTGTGCATGGCATCGGCCGTGGCCGGGCACAAGCGCGCCTTCGGCGAAGACGTGGTGCCGGTGAGTTATGACGACCTCGACCACGCCGATCTCATCGTGCTGGTCGGTTCCAACACGGCCTGGTGTCACCCGATCATCCTGCAGCGCATGCTGGCCGCGCGCGAGCAGCGGCCGCGCATGAAGATCGTCGCGCTCGATCCGCGCCGCACCGCGACCACGCAGATCGCCGATCTGCATCTGCCGCTCGCGGCCGGGCACCGACGTGCACCTGTTCAACGGCTTGCTGGTGTGGCTCGCGGATCACGGCCATCTCGATCACGGCTTCGTCGACGCGCACACGCCAGGGTTCGGAGGAGGCGCTGCAGGCGGCGCGCGCGGCGGCGGCGACGCTCGGCCGACACGCGCAGCGCCTGCGGCTCGACGCCGAGGCTGCTGCGAGCTTCTATGAGATGTTCGCCGCGACGCCGGCGGCGATCACCGCGTTCTCGCAGGGCGTGAACCAGAGCTCCGCGGGCACCGACAAGGTCAACGCCATCATCAACTGCCATCTCGCCACCGGCCGCATCGGCAAGCCGGGCGCCGGGCCGTTCTCGGTGACCGGGCAGCCGAACGCCATGGGCGGCCGCGAGGTGGGTGGCTTCGTCGAACACGCTGGCCGCGCACATCGACCTGCACGATGAGCCCGGCCGCGCGGCGGTGCAGAGCTTCTGGCGCAGCCCGACGCATCGCCAGCAAGCAAGGCCCGAAGGCGGTCGAGATGTTCGATCGCATCCACGACGGCACGCATCAAGGCCGTGTGGATCATGGCCACCAATCCGGTGGTTAGCCTGCCGGATGCCGACAAGGTGAAGGCGGCGCTGCGAGGCTGCGAGTTCGTGGTGGTGTCCGACGTCATGGGCAACACCGACACCGCGGCGCTCGCGCACGTGCTGCTGCCGGCGCTCGCCTGGGGCGAGAAGGACGGCACGGTGACCAACTCCGACCGCACCATCTCGCGGCAGCGCGCGTTCCTGCCGCCGCCCGGCGAGGCGCGTGCGGACTGGCGCATCGTCTGCGACGTGGCGCGCGCCATGGGCTTCGAGGGCTTCGACTTCATTTCGCCGCACGAGATCTTCCGCGAGCACGCGCAGCTCACGGCGCATCGCCAACGACGGCAGGCGCATGCTGAATCTGGGCGCCTGGGCCAACATCACCGCCGCCGAATACAAGAACTGGGAGCCCGCGGCCTGGCCCATGGCGGAGTCGCGCGAATCGGCGCAGGGCCCGATGTTCGCCGACGGAAGATTCATGCACCCCGACGGCAAGGCGCGCTTCGTGCCGCTGACGCCGCGCTTGCCCGAGACATCCGCCGACGCAGGAATTTCCGCTGGTGCTCAACACCGGCGCGCGTGCGCGATCACTGGCACACCATGACGCGCACCGGAAAATCCGCGCGCCTCTCGGCGCACGTCGCCGAGCCCTACGCCGAGATCAACACCGCCGACGCGCTGCGCTTCGCGGTGCGCGATGGCGCAGCTGGCCACGCTGCGATCGAGCTGGGGCTCGATGGTGGTGCGCGTGCGCACCGGCGCCGATATTCCTTCGGGCATGGTGTTCGCGCCTATCCACTGGAACCGCGCCTTTGCATCCGATGCGCGCGTGGGCGCGCTGGCCAACCCGGTGGTCGATCCGATCTCCGGCGAGCCGGAGTTCAAGCACACGCCGGTGTCCGATCGAGCACTTCGCGGCCGACTGGTATGGCGTGATGCTGCACGCGCAGCCGCTGCCGCCGCCCGCCACGCACTGGTGGACGAAGGTGCAGGGCGAGCAGTTCGTGCGCTACGAACTCGCGGGTACGAATCCCGCGGACTTGGCCGCGCGAGGCGCGCCGCTTGCTGGGCGTGCCGCCGGGCGATGGCTGCCGGCGGCGACGTCGACTGGATCGAATATCGCGATCCCGGCGCGGCGCGTGTATCGCGCGCGCCTGGTTCGTGGACGACCGGCTCGAAGGCTGCATCTACATCGACCGCCGGCCGGCGCTGCCCGAGCGGGCGTGGCTGGCGAAGCTGTTCACGCCGGCGAAGCTCGACGACGCGATGCGCGCCAGCCTGCTCGCCGGGCCGGGCGCTCGAAGGCGCCGACCAGGGCGCGCTGGTGTGCTCGTGCTTCGGCGTGGGACGCAATCCCATCGCCGCCTGCGCGCGCGAGCTCGGCGCGCGCCGCCAGCACCGTGGAGATCGGCAAGCGCCTCAAGTGCGGCACCAACTGCGGTTCGTGCATCGCCGGAAATCCAGGTCATCATCGGCGAGGTCGCGAAGAAGTCGCGCCTGAGACCGGTTCCTTCTGGTAGTGTTCGCGTGCGGCCACTGTTCGCGGGGGATATCGTGAGACTGCACAGCCTTTCTAGCGACGCTCGTATTCACCGCGGCCGCCAGCGGCCGCCGCCAGCCGCAAAAGCTCTTGCTTATGGCCCGACGGCGCGCCGGGCGCCATGGCGGCAAGGCGGGCCGAAACCGTCACGCATCAACGAGCAGGGCGATCACGTGGTCTCCAACGTGCATCGGCCGTCGCTCACGGTCTATCTACCGGCGAAGCATACCGGCGTGTCGGTCATCGTCGTGCCGGGCGGCGGCCATCGCGAGCTGTGGACCGATCACGAGGGCCACGACATCGCGCGGTTCCTCAACGAGCGCGGCATCGCGGCGTTCGTGCTCTACTACCGGCTCGCGCGCGCGCCGAATTCCACGTACACCATCGACGGCGACGCGCTGAACGATCTCAAGCGCGCGATCCGCATCGGTGCGTTCGCGCGCCGGAATGGTCGGCGGATACGCAGCAAGATAGGCGCCATGGGCTTTCTCGGCGGGCGGGCAACTGGTGGCGCTCGGTGCCACGCGCGCCGACGCCGGCGATGCGGCGGCGAAAGATCCCGATCGATCGCGTCGCGTCGAAGCTGGATTTCGCGGCGCTGGTGTATCCGGGCACGTGGCCCGATCTCAAGATCGACGCCGACACGCCGCCGATGTGGCTGCTCGTGCGGCAGCGATGACCGGCCCGAAGTCATCGCCGGGCATCACCAGCATCTATCTGAAGCTGCGCGAAGCAAAGTGCCGGCGGAGCTGCATCTCTACGACGGCGTGCCGCATGGCTTCGGCCTGCGCGCCAACGCTCAAGCGGTCCGGTCGCGAACTGGCCGCAGCAGTTCGTCGACTGGCTGAAGAGTTCCAAGCATCGCCGAGGACACCAAGTGATATCGCAGATCATCGTCGCGGCGCTGGCCGCGCGCTCGATCGCGCCCGCATTTTCGCAGCAGTTGCCGGTCACCGTCCGATCGCCGGACACGCGTATCTCAGTGCGCATCGCGCAGAACGACGCGGGTCAGCTCATGTATTCCATCGAGCGCAACGGCGAGACGGTGTTCGCGCGCATCGGCGCTGCGCGTGCGGCTCGCCGAAGGCGATGTCTCCAGCGTCGACGTGCGCCAGTGTGGCCGCGCAGCGTCGACCAGGTGCACAAGCTGGTGGCGACCAAGGCTGCCGAAGCGCGCGATCGCTTCAACGAGATCACGCATCGACGTGATGCCGCGCTCGCGCGCGCTGCGCGTGCGATGCAGTGGATTTTCCGCGCCTACGACGACGGCGTGGCGTTTCGCTACGTCGTGCCCGCCGACGCGGGCCTCGACCACGCTGAGCGTGGAAGTCGGAAGACACCGAGTTCACGTTTCGGCGCCGACTACGACTGCCACGGGCTTCAACGTCGGGCGCGTGGATTCGAGCCACGAGGGCGAGTTCGATCCCGATCCAGGCGAGCCGCATCCGCGAGCACAACAACTACGACCTGCCGCTGGTGTGCCGCACGGCCAAGCAACGCCTTCGCCATCGGCGAGGCGGACCTGCGCGACTACGGCGGCATGTATCTCGACGGGCGCGGCGATGGCAAGCCCGGCGTGCAGGCGCGCGTGTCGCGCCGGCTCGACGATCAGCTCGCTGATCGCGCGCGCCGACGATCGGCGCGAACGGCGCGGGCTCGCCGTGGCGCGTGATCATGCTGGGCGACGAGCTCGGCTAACTCATCGAATCGAATCTCATCGGCAATCTGAATCCGCCGGCCGGCGTTCGACACCTCGTGGATCAAGCCCGGCAAGACCGCGTGGGACTGGTGGTCGGGTCCCTATCTACCGCCGCCGGACAAGGGCGGCACCGACATGCCGACCATCAAGCGCTACATCGACTTCGCGTCGAGCGTCGGGCTTCGAGTACATGATGATCGACGAAGGCTGGTGCCTGAATTCCGGGCAGCGGCGGCCGCGCGCCCGACGACGCGGACGTCACGCAGGCCAAGGCCGACATCGACATGCCGGCGCTCGTGGCCTACGCGGCGAAGAAGAAGGTGCGGCTGTGGCTGTGGGTGCAGTGGTCGCTGCTCGACCGGCAGATGGACGCGGCGCTGGCGCAGTACCAGAAGTGGGGCATCGCGGGCATCAAGGTCGACTTCATGGACCGCAACGACCAGCAGATGGTCGACTACTACCACAAGCTCATGGCGAAGGCCGCCGAGCACAAGCTGCTGGTCGACATGCACGGCGCGCTATCCGCCGGCCGGGCTCAACCGCACGTATCCTAACTACCTCACCCAGGAAGGCATCATGGGTGCGGAGTACAACAAGTGGAGCCGGCGCGTCACCGCCACGCACAACGTGAGCCTGGCGTACACGCGCATGTTGTTGGGCCCGATGGATTACACGCCGGGCGGTTTCCGCAACGCGACGCCGGCGACGTTCCGAGGTGGTCAACTCGCCGCCGCAGGTGCAGACCACGCGCGGCCACGGCCTCGGCGATGTTCGTGGTGTACGAGAGCCCGTTCCAGATGGTGGCCGACAGCCCGGATGTCTATCGAGAACGCCGCCGGTTTCGACTTCGTGAAGATGGTGCCGACGGCGTGGGACGAGACGCGTTTCCTCGCGGGCGACATCGACGACTACGTGGTGGTCGCGCGGCGCAAGGGCAGGACTGGTACATCGGCGCGATGGGCCAATGAGAAGCCGCATGAGATTTCGCTGCCGCTCAAGTTTCTGGGCGACGGGCAAGTTCAAGGCGAAGGTCTGCGAGGACGGCGACGACGCCGACGACATTGAACGAGATCGCGCGCGAGGTGAGCGCGACGGATGTGCTGGACTCAAGCTCGCGCCGTCGGGCGGCGGCGGCGGTGCAGCATCTCACCGGTGTTAGCAGCTGCGTCATGGGCAGAATTTCGCACGGCGGCGTGTCATGCGCCAACCACTTACGGCGTCTGCATGCGCGCAGAACTGCCGACGCACTCTGCCTGCGTCACCAATGAGTTCTGGCGGCATCAACTACCCGCGCTGATGGACGAGTGCGCTTTGTGCGTTTCTGGCGTGAACACCCGGCGCGCAGTTCCGCAGGACTCAGGCTTCGGCGCATCGTCGCCGCGCGCTCATCGAGGCGGACCGCGAGCATAGTGGACGCCGGATGCACTCCACGCCCGAGATGCTGCGCTCGGAGATGGGCGACGCACAGTTTCTCGATCCGACCGCCGCTAGCGCCGGTTCAGCTGGGAGGCGCTGACACGACTGGCCGGGTTGAGTTCGGTGACGACCAGCCGTCGATTCGCGGACGGCGTGACAATCACTAGCGCGGTTCTGTCGGCCCCTATTTCTTAGAGATGGCGCCTGACACCCGACTTAGCCGCGCAAGGACGACGTAGCTCGAGCACATCGGCGCCGCCTTCCTTGCGCAGCACGGCGGCGCTTCGATCTGCAACACGGTCGAGCCCGGCCGCTTCGATGGTCACTCGCGCACGTAGTCGCATGCCGTGCGAATAACGGCCGCTGACTGTGCAGCGGAAATTTTTCCGGTGGACCGACGCGGCTCGGCTTCGACGGTGAACGCCAGCACGCCGCCGGGTTTGAGCGCGCCGGCTGCGCGCGTCATCGCCTCTTCGAGCGCGCCGAAGTAGACCAGCGTGTCGGCGCGAGATCACCACGTCGTAGTTCGCGCGGATGTGCGCGCATGAACGCGACGAGCTCCGACTTCATGCAGCTCGTCATAGACGTTGCGCTCGCGCGCCTTGGCGAGCATCCCCGCCGACAGATCCACACCGACGAGCTGGCGCGCGCTCGAGCGCAGCAGCGGGCCGCACCAGTCCGGTGCCGCAGCCGGCGTCGAGAACGACGTCGAGCCGCTTCTCCGTGAACGGAATCACCTCGCGCCAGCGCGGCGGTCAGGCAGGTTCGGCGCAGTGCAGTTCAACTCGGCCAGCGCCTCGTCGAAAGTCGCCAGCGAACCGATCGAAAATTGTCGACGACGTACGCATCATCGGCGCGCGGCGGCGTGTCCTGGTTTGAATACGCAGCCGGCCATGTGGCGCGCGATCGGATTGTCGCGGCTCGACCGTCGAGCCAGCGGCGATAACGTTCGCCGGCCAGGTCGGTGCCGCCCGAGTCGCTGCAACAGCAGCGCGATGTTTTCGTACGCGCCCGGCAAATCTGCGCGGCTCAGCTCGAGCACGCCGGCGATAACAGCGCACCGCATCCTGTCGCGCCGCTGCGTGGTCGGCGAGAGCAGATTGCCGAGGTTGTACCAGGCCCCGGCGAACTCCGGCTCTGCAGACTGGTGGCGCTCGTGTAGGCGACTTCGGCGGCCTTGCCGGATCGCCAGCGTCAGCAGCATGTTGGCCGAGACTGTTCCAGGCGTCCGGCGTTGCGCTGGCGCGCAGCGTTCAGCGAGCGCTTGAGCGAGTTCGATGCGCCTGCGTCGCGCTGCCCTAGGCGCTCACGCAGCACGCCGAGGTAGTGCAGGGCGTCGACGTGTTCGGTTGCGTGCGCAGCAGATTCAGGTAGATGGATTCAGCCTCCGCGCAGCCGGCCGCGCTGGTGGTGCTCGATCGCTTCGCTGAATGGTCTGCCAGCTGCGAGTCTAGCGGTTCAGGCCGTAGCGGGCCGGTCTGGTCGCCGCCTTTCTTGGTCCGCCAACTGCTCGCTGAGCGCGACGACCAGCGGCTTCATGAACCACGAATGCTCGGGGCTCGAGGACACTTCGAAACCCGCGGCGCGGATGGCCTCGGCGACGATCGGACCCACCGCGGCGATCTTCGTTCGCGTCAGCGCGCGCGCCGCACCAGCGGGGCGGGATGCTGCGTCATCGAGCCGCTCGATCTGCAGCTTGCTGGTGAACGCGATGGCGTCCACTTCGCCCGCGGCCATGCGTTCGAGCAGCGCGTGCACGGTGGCATCGTCGGCGGCGTTGCCATACACGTACGGCGCGACGGTGGTGATGTGCGCCAGCGCGATCGCGCAGGAAGCGCATGAGCGTGAGGTTCGGGATCGTTGCCGTAGAGCTGCACGGCGACGCGCCGGCCCTCGAGCGGCTGCGCGGACAGCGCGCGGATGACGCCGTCCGTGGTGGGTTCGGTGGCTTCGATGCCCGGCTTGAGTCCCGAGCGCGCGCAGCGCGCGCGCCGGTTTCGGGCCGCGCGTGATCGTGCGCAGCTTTGCCCGAGACCTTCGACGAAACGCGGCCGCAACGCCGGCTCGTACTTGTCGATGCAGCTCAGGATGCGCGTGAGGCCTTCGCCGGTGATCAGCACGAAATCGTCGAAGCCGCCGTCGGCGAGCTTCACGGCGAACGCGAGCACCTGCGCGCTGTGCGGCGAATCGTAGATGGTGACCAGCGGGCAGCGCAGCACTTCGGCGCCGCGGCGTTCGAGCAATGCGCTGAAGACTTCCAGCTCGCGCATCTCGGGTACCGCGATTGTCTTGCCTTTGCAGGTTCCAGTCGATCATCGGGGTTGGACAATATCACCATCGCTCCGAGCGCTGGTGAGCGCCTGAACGCCTAAGGATTTTCTGCACCGGTTTGCGCAAGCCGGTGCACCCCTCCGCCGCGTTTCGGTGCAGGACATCGCAAACAGGCGCCGCTGGCTGCGAAAATCACCCCGAAAAATCGCTGGCATGCGGATTGCTTTACCTCAACCGCGCGAGTCTTCCGCGCGTCGGGAGAGGAAGTTAGTAGTGAGCGCATCGTAGTGCTCAGTGACTCATCGCGACCGTTGTCGCCACGCTGTTGTTCGCCATGAACGCCTCGGCCGCCGGCAAAGGGCCGGAGAAGGAGCAGCTCAAGCTGGGCTTCATCAAGCTCACCGACATGGCGCCGCTCGCCATCGCGTACGAAAAGGGCTTCTTCGAAGACGAAGGCCTGTACGTCACGCTCGAGCCGCAAGCCAACTGGAAGGTCATTCTCGATCGCGTGATCACCGGCGAGCTCGACGGCGCGCACATGCTCGCGGGCCAGCCGCTCGGCGCGTCGGTGGGCATCGGCACGAAGGCCGACGTCGTCACCGGCTTCAGCATGGACCTGAACGGCAACGCCATCACGGTCTCGAACGAAGTCTGGGCGCTGATGAAGCCGGCGCTCGCCGCTCGACGCAGAAGGGCTGCCCAAGCATCCGATCCCGCCGCCGCGCTCAAGCCGGCGCTGCGAGAAATTCAAGGTCGTCGGGCAAGCCGTTCAAGATGGCCATGGTCTTCCCGGTGTCGACTCACAACTACGAGCTGCGCTACTGGCTCGCGGCCGGCGGCATCAGCCCGGCTTCTATTCGCCGTCGCGACGTCACCGGGCAGACGCGCGCCGACATGCTGATCTCGGTGACGCCGCCGCCGCAGATGCCGGCGACGCTCGAAGCCGGCACCATCAACGGCTACTGCGGTGGGCGAGCCGTGGAACCAGCAGGCCATCTTCAAGGGCGTCGGCGTGCCGGTCATCACCGACTACGAAATCTGGAAGAACAATCCGGAGAAGGTGTTCGGCGTCACCAAGGCGTGGGCCGACAAGAATCCGCGCACGCACATCGCGCTGGTCAAGGCGCTGATCCGCGCGCGCGATCTGGCTCGACGACAAGAACGGCGCCAACCGCAAGGAAGCCGCGCAGATCCTCTCGCGTCCCGAATACGTCGGCGCCGACTATCGCGTCATCGCCAACAGCATGACGGGCACGTTCGAGTACGGCCGCGGCGACAAGCGCGCGCTGCCGGACTTCAACGTGTTCTTCCGCTACCACGCCAACTATCCGTTCTACTCGGACGCCATCTGGTACCTCACGCAGATGCGCCGCTGGGGCCAGATTCCCGACGGCAAGCCGGATGCGTGGTACGTCGAGACCGCGAAGAAGGTCTATCGGCCGGACGTGTTCGTCGAGGCCGCGAAGGAACTGGTCGCCGAGAAGAAGGCCAACGCGGCGGACTTCGACTTCGCGAGCGACGGCTTCCGCGCGCCCACCAAGGACTTCATCGACGGCGTCGAGTACGACGGCCGCAAGCCGAATGCCTACATCGAGAAGCTGGCGCTCGGGCCTCAAGGGCCAGCAGAAGATCGAGAGCGGCAATGTCGTCGGCAAGTAACGTGAAGGCGGTGGAGCCAGCCGCGGCGCCGCGCTGCCGCATCGCCGCCGACGCCAGCCATCGCGCCTGCCGCGGCGAAGCCGCGCTTGCCGCGCGTGAACGCGGTCATCGACGCCGTGATTCGCGCGCTCTCGCTGGTCGGGCTCGGATTCCTCAAGCCCGTCGTCGCCATCGCGCGCGGCGAGGATCCGCGCGCGCACATGCGCCAGCTGTGGCTGGACCTCGGCGCGCCGGTCATCGCCATCGCGGCGTTCCTGCTGGTGTGGAGCCAGGTGTCGCAGGGCATCCAGACCAGCCTCGGGCACGATTCCCGGGCCCGCGGCGGTGTGGGAACAGACCAAGGCGTTGTGGGCCGATCACCTGGTGCAGCGCGAAAAGGCCGCGGCGTTCTACGAGCGCCAGGAAAAGCGCAACGCCGAGAAACTGGCGGAAGACCCGGCCGCGGACATGACGGTGCGCAAGTACACCGGCAAGCCCACCTACATCGATCAGATCTTCACGAGCCTGAAGACCGTGTTCGCCGGGTTCCTGCTCGCCACGCTTGTTAGCCGTGCCGATCGGCATCCTGTGCGGCGCCAGCAAGACGTTCAACGCGATGTTCAATCCGCTGATCCAGCTGTTCAAGCCGGTGTCGCCGCTCGCCTGGCTGCCGATCGTCACGATGATCGTGAGCGCGGTGTACGTGACGGCCGATCCGCTGTTCGACAAGTCGTTCATCAACTCGGCGGTCACGGTCACGCTGTGCTCGCTGTGGCCGACGGTCATCAACACGGCGGTGGGCGTGGCGTCCATCGACCAGCGACCTGCTGAACGTCGGCGCGGGTGCTGCGGCTCAAGCGGACCACGCAGCTCACCAAGCTGGTGCTGCCTTCGGCGCTGCCGCTACATCTTCACCGGCATGCGCCTGTCGCTCGGGGTGGGCTGGATGGTGCTGATCGCCGCCGAGATGCTGGCGCAGAACCCGGGCCTCGGAAAATTCGTCTGGGACGAATTCCAGAACGGCAGCTCGGAATCGCTGAGCCGGATCATGGTGGCGGTGTTCACCATCGGCATCATCGGCTTCCTGCTCGATCGCGTGATGCTCGCGCTGCAGAGCGCGTTCACGTACGGGCCCGACGCGATGCAGTCATCTCGAGCTGCGGAACGTCGTCGAAGAGTTACGGCGGCACGGAGTGCTTGCACGAACATCAACCTCTCCATCGAAGAAGGCGAGTTCGTCGCGCTGATCGGCTTCTCGGGCTCGGGCAAGACCACGCTCATGTCGATTCTCGCGGGCCTCGATCCAGCCCGATGCAGGCGAAGTGCGTCTGCGCGGCGAGCTCGGCGGGTGCCGCGGGCCCGGATCGCGGCCTGGTGTTCCAGAGCTATTCGCTGATGCCGTGGCTCACGGTGTTCGAGAACGTGGCGCTGGCGGTCGACGCGGTGTTTGCGAAGGAGAGCAAGGCGCAGCGCCGCGCGCGCACCGAAAAATACGTGCGCATGGTGGGCCTGGGACATGCCACCGACCGGCGTCCCGCGGAGCTCTCGGGCGGCATGCGCCAGCGCGTCGCCGTGGCGCGAGCGCTCGCGATGAATCCGGAATTCCTGCTGCTCGATGAACCGCTGTCGGCGCTCGACGCGCTGACGCGCGCGAAGCTGCAGGACGAAATCGAAGCGATCTGGCGCGAGGAAAAGAAGACCGTCGTGCTGGTGACCAACGACGTGGACGAGGCGTTGCTGCTGGCCGATCGCATCATTCCGCTGAACGCCCGGTCCGCGCGCCACGCTCGGGCCCGAGTTCCGCGTGAATCTGCCGCGGCCGCGCGATCGCAAGGCCGTGAACCACGATCCGCAGTACCGCCAGCTGCGCGCGGCGATCACGCAGTACCTGCTCGACGTCGGAAGCGGAGAAGCCGGTGCCGGCGGACGGCGCGATCGAAACTGCCGGACGTGGTGCCGATCACGTCGGCGGATTTCCTGCCGAAGGCGGTGCGCGCGGCCAACAAGCCGAAGCCGCTGTCCAACCCCGACAAGTACGTCGAGTTCTACAACGTCCACAAGGTGTATCCGACGCCGCAAGGGCCCGCTCACGGTGGTCGAAGGTTTCAGCTCGACATCAAGCGCGGCGAATGCGTCTCGCTGATCGGCCACTCCGGCTGCGGCAAGTCCACGGCGCTGTCGATGTGCGCCGGGCTCACCGATGTTTCCGACGGCGGCATCACGCTCGACGGCCGCGAAGTCGACGAGCGCGGGCCCCGATCGCGGCGTGGTGTTCCAGGCGCCGAACCTGCTGTCCGTGGCTCACGGCGCGCGCAGAACGTGGCGCTCGGCGTCGACCGCGTCTACCCGCACGCCAGCAACGCCGAACGCTCCGACATCGTCGACTACTACCTCACGCGCGTCGGGCCTCGCCGATTCGCTGCGACAAGCTCGCGCGCGACATGTCGAACGGCATGCGCCAGCGCGTGGGCCTGGCGCGCGCCTTCGCGCTGTCGCCCAAGCTGCTGCTGCTCGATGAGCCCTTCGGCATGCTCGATGCGCTGACGCGCTGGGACCTGCAGGAGGTCCTCATGGACATCCTCAAGCGCACGAAGATCACGGCCATCTGCGTCACGCACGACGTGGACGAGGCCATCCTGGTCGCCGACCGCGTGATCATGATGACCAACGGGCCGCGCGCGCGCATCGGCAAGGTCATGCAGGTCGATCTGCCGCGGCCGCGCACCCGCAAGATGCTGCTCGAGCATCCGCGCTACTACGCCTATAGAGAAGAGCTATTGAGCTTTCTGGAAGAGTACGAGCACGGCGCGGGCAACCGTGCCGCCTAACAAAAAGACCGGGAGTCTTCGATGACGATTGTTGACAGCTCAGGCCTCGCGGCGCTGGGCATTTGCCTTGCCGCTGTCGGCGCCGCTGCACGCCGACGGACTCGATCCGATCTGGGGCGCGTTCGGCGAGACCAAGCCGCATCTTCGACTACGCGCCTGCGCATCGGAGAACGTCGACCAGGATCCGCTCGCCGAAGACGCGCAGCGCGCTCACGCTGCGCGTGCGTCTCGGATTCGAAACCGGCAAGGCGTGGAACACCTCGCTGCTCGTCGAGGGCGAGGCGGTCGTGCCGCTCCAGGACGACTATCGTCCGGATCCGGCGGTGCCGCGACGATGACGACGTATCCGGTGGTCGCCGATCGACGAGGCCTACGAGATCAATCGCTTCCAGTTCACCAACACCAGCCTGCCGGGCACCACGCTGACGCTCGGCCGCCAGCGCATCCTGCTCGACGACCAGCGCTTCATCGGCAACTCGGGCTGGCGGCAGAACGAGCAGACGTTCGATGCGTTCCGCGTGGTGAATCGCAGTCGATCACGAACCTCGTGCTCGACGCCACGTACCTGAACCGCGTGAATCGCGTCAACGGTCCGGACTCGCCGCAGGGCGTCTACAAGGGCGACGGCTTGCTGCTGAACGCCGGGTACCAGACGAAGATCGGCAAGATCAGCGCGTTCGGCTATCTACTCGACTTCGAGCCGATCGCCAACATTCCGGCGGGCATCGATCCGATGCGCGATTCCACGTCGACGTATGGCCTGCGGTTCGCGGGCGACAAGCCGGTGGGCAAGATCAAGCTCGCCTACGCGGCGTCGCTACGCGACGCAGACCGACTACGGCGACAACCCGCTCGATTTCGATCTCGGCTACGTGTCCGGCGAGCTCACCGCCACGTTCCGCCAGTTCGGCCTGGGCGTCGGCACGGAGATCATGGAGGGCAACGGGCGTGCAAAGGGCTTCACCACGCCGCTCGGCACGCTGCACAAGTTCCAGGGCTGGGCCGACAAGTTCCTCGACGACGCCGCCGAACGGCATCGAAGACCTGTACGCGAATGCCAGCGTCAATCTCAAAGGGCGTGGGCGTGCTCGATACGCTCGGCGTTCATCGTGAGTTACCACGACTACGACGCGGAGCGCATCTCCGGCCGACTACGGCAGCGAGTGGAACGCGTCCATCGCCGCGAAACACAAGCGTTTCAACCTGATGCTCAAGTACGCGGACTACCAGCAGGGCGAAGCTGCCGACGGCGCGCACCACCAGCAAGTTGTGGGCGCAGATCGAATTCATCTGGTGACGTGCCGTCACCATTCAACTAACTACAGAGGGAGGAGATCGATGTCATATCTGGCACCAGCCGAGTTCGTCACCAAGATGGTGGACGCCGGCGAATCGAAGATCTTCATGTCGACCCGCGACACGCTGATCCGCGCCTACATGGCCGGCGCCATCCTGGCGCTGGCGGCCGTGTTCGCCGTCACGGTCACGCGTGCAGACCGGCTAGCCGATCATCGGCGCCATCCTGTTCCCGGTGGGCTTCTGCATGCTCTACCTGCTCGGCTTCGACCTGCTGACCGGCGTGTTCGTGCTGTGCGCCGCTGGCGCTGATCGACAAGCGCCCGGGCGTGACGCATCGGCGGCGTGCTGCGCAACTGGGGCCTGGTGTTCGTGCGGCAACTTCGCCGGCGCCTTCACGGTCGCGGTGCTGATGGCCGATCGTCTTCACCTTCGGCTTCTCGACGCGAGCCGAACGCGGTCGGCGCAGGCCATCGGCGCACATCGGCGAGAGCCCGCACGCTCGGCTACGCGGAGCACGGCGCGGCCGGCATGCTGACGCTGTTCATCCGCGGCGTGCTGTGCAACTGGATGGTGTCGACCGGCGTGGTCGGCGCGATGATCTCCACGTCGGTCAGCGGCAAGGTGATCGCCATGTGGATGCCGATCATGGTGTTCTTCGCCATGACCTTCGAGCACTCGATCGTGAACATGTTCCTGTTCCCGTCGGGCCTGCTGCATGGGCGCGCAAGTTCACGCTGGTCGGACTACTTCATCTGGAACGAGATCCCCACCATCGTCGGCAACATCGTCGGCGGCCTGGCGTTCACCGGTCTCACGCTGTATTCCACGCACGTGAAGACGGCGCCGAAGCGCAATCTCAAGCTCGCGGCCTGAAGCTCGAGTTGCGAACGGAGAACCCCGGGCCTCGCGCGGTCCGGGGTTCCCGCTATACGCGATGCGATTCATGTCCGGCCAGCTGAAAATCTCGTTAGGCCAGTATTCCGACAAGGGCCGCAAGGAATCCAACCAGGATTTCCACGGCGCCTGCATTCCAGGCGAGCCGCAGCTCGCGGCAAAAGGCATCGCCATCGCGCTCGCCGATGGCATCAGCAGCAGCAATGTCAGCCAGGTCGCCAGCCAGTCCGCGGTGCGCGTGTTCCTCGAGGACTACTACTGCACCTCGCCCGCATGGTCGGTGAAGAAGTCCGCGCAGACGCGTGCTGATGGCCGTGAACTCCTGGCTGTATGCGCAGACCCAGCAGAGCCCCTATCGCTATGAAAAGGATCGCGGGTACGTCTGCACGCTGAGCGCGCTCGTGCTCAAGTCCACCACCGCGCACCTGTTTCACGCCGGCGATGCGCGCGTCTACCGGTTGCGCGAGGGCGTGCTCGAGCAGCTGACCAACGATCACCGCGTCTGGGTGTCCAGCGAGCAGAGTTATCTCAGCCGCGCGCTCGGCATCCACTCGCACCTGGACATCGACTACCGAAGGCGCTGCGCGTGGAGCAGGGCGACGTCTTCGTGTTTCGCGACCGACGGCGTGTACGAGTTCTGCGAACTCGCGCTTCGATGATCATCGCGCGTGCCGGATCGCGGCTGGCGACCTGGACGCGGCGGCTGCGCACGGCTTTACGATCATCGCAAACGAAGCCTTCGAGCGACGGCAGCAGGACTGCTCACCGACGCTGGTGGTGCGCGTCGACAGCCTTGCCGACGCAGGACGCCAACGGAGTTCACCGGCAGCTCCACCGGAGCGCCACCTTTCCCCGCCGGCGCTGGCGGCGCGCATGAATTGCTCGACGGGTTCACGATCGTGCGCGAGCTGCACGCCAGCAGCCGCAGCCACGTCTGCTCTGGCGACCGCTTGGCGAGGAGCCCGCCGCTGCCGGTGGTTCTCAAGACGCTGTCGACGGAGCTGCGCGCCGACGTGGCGCAGCAACTCGGAAGATTCCTCATGGAGGACTGGGGTGGCGCAACGCATCAGCAATCCCCTACCGTGCTGAAAGAGCGGCCGCCCGCGGTCGCCGCCGCAATTCCTCTCTCCACCGTGAGCTGGGTCCGTCGATGGTAACCAGGCGCTGCGCCAGTGGCTGATCGCGGCAAATCCGAAGCCGACTGTCGAAACGGTGCGTCGCGTGAGTCGAGCAGATCGCGAACGGCCTCACGGCATTTCACCGGCTCGAGATGCTGCACGAGGACCTGCGTCCGCGAACGATCACGCATGATCGACGCCAGCGGCACGGTGAAGATCATCGATTTCGCGAGCTGCGGCCGCGCGTGGCCGGAATTTCGGAGATCGTTCGCCGCTGGCGCGCAGCGAACTGCTGGGCACGATGCAATCCGCACGCACCGGAATAACCCATAAGCGGGGGATGCTC
>ERZ1370068.8710-contig-7543_pt1 | contig 33652 bp, 48 predicted proteins | sample MGYA00561227_ERZ1370068 | MGnify/ENA primary metagenome ERZ1370068 (study PRJEB38410, sample SAMEA6850437) | metagenome | study: Metagenomic assessment of the ecological functions of the soil: analysis of the soil microbiota associated with the...
CGTCTTGCTTTCCTCGAACAGCGTATGGCCCAAGCCGTCCTGATAGTTTGGACTCCATGCCAGACCAACTCGGGGACTGAAGTTGTTTTTGTCACTGGGATCACCGTGCTTTGCCAAACGGCGAAGTAGTCCCCGCCACGGCGATGCCATTCAACTCATTGCCAGTGCCGCGAATGAGCGAACCGCAAAAGAGCATCCGCACATGTGGTGCCGCGGCAGCCGCTGTAGAGTTCCGGGGATAAATGCCGCAGCACATTGTTCCGGTCAGTTGCCGGTACGTAATACTGATATCGGACCCATAGTCCAGTGTTACATTCGGTCTAACCTTCCAGGTGTCCTGGGCGAAAAACTCACGCCGGCCTAGATGTTCCTTACCGAAATGTCGAACTGGGCCTCGCTGTAACTGTTTGCGCGACCCAGCAGAAAGCTGCAACCGCTTGGCCCGTTCTGCGTCAGAGCCACGCCGGTAGTAGACGCCGCGTGATTCTGGTGGTGGTGAAAGCGAATGAACCTTGAGTCAGGTTATTACTATTCTCACTCTTACTTTCGAACGCCCATTCGCCACCAAACTTGAACGTGTGATTGTTCTTAGTCCATGTCAACAACATCGCGTACTACCTGGCTCCTATAGCGAATAGCAAATTTTGCAATGACCCAGCGGAGGTAATACCGGTGATCGATATAGATGGTAATTGCGTTGTTGTTGTTCTCGGAAACACTTCCGGGATGTCTGGATTGCCGTAATCAGAACGACGTCCTTTACCCGAAAGCTCCGAGCCGATGAAGTTCTGCGAGAAGTTGTAACTAACTTCATTTACCACTGTCGGCGAGATAATCCTGGTGTAGTTGATGGCCAGCAACTGGACCCGGGATCCTCGTGTCAGTGGTGGCGATGTTAGGCAGGTTGATGTTCTGAAAAGCCCGCCAGTTTCCTGCGTAACATTGAGGTCGTGGGTGTAGCGCCCGAAGATTTCGGTTGTTGTCGTTGAACACGTGGTCTACGCGAAGTACATCTTGCCGGGTGTTCTGCAAATTTACGGGCTGAAAGTAAGTTATTGACGCCGGTATTGGGCAATGGCCAAATCGGCAACAGGGATTGTGCCTGCGGGCTTAGATCACCTGCAGGAATGATGTTGTTACCGTAAGCCGCGGCCGTCACCACGAAAGACCATGTTTGCCGCGCCTGAATCGCGTTGCCACTGGTGTCGATCACGTTCAGCGGTGTCGTTGCAAAGTACCAACGCCTGGCGTGGTGCACTGTGTGTTTGTGGTAGAGCGGAATATTGGCAAACCGAGGCTGGAGGAGAAATCAGCGCGTTGTGCCGCTGTCGGAACTGTCGCCGTGGCCGCTGTAGTCGCGCGGGCGAATCGCGGCGCGCATCCTCCGAGAAGAAGAAGAAGGTCTTGCTCCTTTGCCTTGTATTGCTGAAGGCCGGTCCACCTTCGCCGAACCGGGTGCAGCGTGACGGGTCCACTTTACAGCTGCCGCCAAAGGTGTCGCAGCGCAGTTTTGGTACTGGCGCTGGGCTGCCGTCAGCAACCAGCGTCCAGCCTGGGGTTATTAAAAAACGAGTCGGCATTAAAGCGATCAGCCACGCACAAAACTCATAGAGAGAGGCGTGACAACTCGCCGCTGCCGCCGCCGCGTAACCGTGGTGACCGTACCGCTGCCGGAAGCGGCCCACTGAGTGTGCTGGAACTCAGCACCTTGAATTCCTTAATTGAACTCGATTGTCGGCGTCGATAGCAGCGTAGTGTTGGTACTCGCCGTCTGTGGCGTTGTGTTCGCCACCATCGACGAGATAATTTACACACGCGTTGCGCCGCATTCCATTGATTGAGATGCCGGTGCGGCTCGCTCAACCCGGTTAGCGATGCTTCGTCCGAAAGGTGCGGAACTAACTCCGGGTACCAACCCGGCGAGCTTCAAGAAGTCACGAAAGCTATTAAGCGGAGCCTTCGGGCAACCTGCGCACCTGAGATCAAATGCGATCGTAACCGGTGGGCTCTCCCGAATAGCGCACGCCGTCACCGGTACAGTCTGACTGGATGTCTTCCGCTTCGCGACGACGTCAATCGCCCGCCGGTCCTTCGCATTTAAAGTCACTGCCTGTTCGTAGCGTTTGAAGTTCGCTTGTTCTACGACAACAGTGTAGGTACCAGTAACAAGAGGAGGTGTGACAACATAGTTGCCATCCTCGTTCACCTGAACACGCTGCTCGGCATTTGTATCTTTGCTTTTGACGACGACTGTGGCCCCGGGAATGATCACCCCGCCGAGTCAGTCACACGGGTCCAGTAATGGTTGCTATTGTTTCTTCTTTGCGCAAACCGGCACAGCAGAAACAAGCAGATCATGAAGACGATGAGGCTGTAGAGCCCAGTTCGATTGCTCATAGCACGATCCTCTCTATACGTAGATAAGGTAGCGTTCCATCGATTCATCTCAAACTTTTCCTGCGCGGTCTCCTAACTTGGCAAATGATTAGCACTTACGACGTCAAGCGAACGAGCGCCCACAGAACACAACTCGCAGAGAACGGGATGATGACTCATGTCCTTATTAGTGGAACCTGGCGTCGTTGCAGCCAAGATTCTTCAGAATAATGGATGTCATGAATTTTAATTTTGCAAATCTGTAATGTCGTGGTGGCTTGTCGCGTCGATGCCCAATGCCAGTCAACAATTATCGCACAACAACTTCAGCTGGAAATCATCTCCGCAATTGCGGGAGACTCCTAGTTAAAGTTAGGATTTAACAGGCAAACCCCAGGCGCTTGCTCCACTTTTAGACACTTTTCACTGGGTTGCGTTCTTCAGTGACTGTGATCCAGGACCGAGCAGGGCGACCTGGACGAGCGGTGGTCAACTGATCATCCATCAGCACAACTGCATCCATTGACTAACACGTAACTGAAGCCCGCGTGGAAACTGGTGCGGGTTGTCGCGGCCCGTCGATGATCTTGTTCTTGTCAAAGATCACCAGGTCGGCAGCGAAACTCCTCACGAATGAAGCCCACGATCACCAAGCCAAACGTTTGCGTGCTGGCAGAGAAGTCATCTTGCGCACGGCATCCTCCAAACGAGATTAGCTTCAACTCGCGCACGTAATGGCCCGGGCAGACGCGTGCGTTGTTACCATAACCTCGCGGATGCGGCACACTCGTCAGCCTGTCTGGACCACTGTTCAGCAATCATGGTGAACGGCTCTTTCATAATCCGCTGTACATCATTCTCGTCCATGCCGTAGAATCATTCCGGCGCCGCCCGCTTCGTACATCTTCACTATCTGTTCGATTTGACTTTCTGGATGTCGGTCTTGCCCGTAACCTCTTTTGGTAATTTGGGCAATGGATTTCCTCTCTGTTGAAAGAGTTGTCAGGTTCGTAAGAAGTTACTACTGCGTGGTCATAGTCTTTGAACCCGCTGCGACTCAATCCCCTCCATCATCTCTTGCGCACTACCTCGTTCAGACGAGTTCCCTGCTCCGCCAGTCGCCTCTTCGCCCGCTCCAGACCACCGGCGCGCGCAACCAGGCAGGCGGGCGAGAATCGAGCGCAGTTGAACTCGCCGTATATGCGCATTGGAAATCTACCGCAGTAACCTTCAGCCCTCGCGCGCGTGCGGCTTGTACCAACCAATCGTCATGGGACTCTGGCCCCAAAGCCTGCGGTTGCTGATCTTGAAGTGCGAGATTTCCACCGGCAGTCCGGCCCCTGCTCGCCGATTTGAAATACTCTCGCGAATTGCATCGGCCACAGAACTCGCCTTCGATTGCGCGCATGTGTGGCATAGAGGCCACCGTAACGAAAGCGGCAACTGCGCGAGCGCTGACTATCTCATCAGTCCTGGCATAGATCCAGGAACGTAAATCAGCCCAGTGGAAAGCCCGACCGCGCGCCCTCCTTCATTCCCTGGTCAACGACAGCTCTCCATCTGCTTCAACTCGTCAGGAGTCGGGGCACGGTCGTCGAGGCCCATCACTTTGCGACGTCGTACCGGGACCGTAGGGACGATTGGGTGCCGAGGTTGACCGCGATTGGGATTTCCTTCATGCGGCCGAGGAAAAGCTGAGGGCCACGCCAAGTCGTTGACGTACCGCAGTTCCCGGTGATCCAGCGAGGTCACACCCATGCGGGATGAAGTTTTCCGCGGCCGGCAGGCTGGAATCGATTCGACGTGGGTGTGGACGCCGGTAAAGCCGGGCGCGACTATTTGCCCCTGGCGTCAGTAGTCCGACGCGCCTCGGACGGATTTGGTTCGTCCGGAGGGCGCGCTATTCGCTGCCGTCCTTAATCGCGATGTCCGCCTTGAAAGGCTGGTCTTGCCACTGCCGTCGGCTGACCACAGCACGTTTCCCGAATCAACAGGTCATAAGGGCGGCGACTGTGGCGTCCGGAACGAGCAGTCCGAACCGCTGCCGCCGGCAGGGATCAGCACCACAAACCAGCGGCAACAGTCGACAGCAAAAAGCTTCAGCAAAGCAGTGTTAACTCTCGAAAGCGGTACTCGATAGAACATACAAACTCGTTAAAAACTCAGCTTACCAGAAAGCTTTGAATTCGTCGAGCGTTGTTGGTAACGGTGTCGTTGTTGCGACCGCGTGGCTGACGCAACCAAGGCCGTGCTGGGATTGTCGAACGACGGATTGCGCAGTTCAAAACGTTCCGGGCATCTACCCGGAGGTCGAAGCTGACCTTCTCAGTGATTTTGAACTTCTTCGAAAGCGAGGCGTCCCACTGTATAGTAGGGCGCAATGAAGAAGCTGCGGCCGCGTGTTTCCGATCGAGCCGGGCGCGGGCGCTGCTGAACAACGCGCGCGCATTGGCCAGAATCAAACCAGAAGTTTTTTACCGCTTTCCAAAGTAAGCTGACCATTGTCTCGTGCGCCAGAGCACGGTGCAATCCGCGGTGGACCGAACCACGCGATGAGCAAAAAGCGTTTACTCCCCGAGTATACGGTGAATGGTCTGCCCGACATCAAAATTACCGTACCCGCAAAGAACCAGCCACCGGGCACCCCGGATCGACGATCGCTTACGGCGCGTTGGATGCAGGCAACGCCAGCCCTCACCGAACGGCAAATCGCCGGTATAGGTTTCCCTGGAAGACATGCTCGAGCGATCAAAGTCTGGACCACGCGCCAATTCAAATTGCGATCCGTCGCAAGATCGCAATGGAGTGCTTCGAGGCCGACTGGAACCGATCCTAGTAAGTCACACCGCGCTGAGCGCCGGATCCCGTGGAGCAGCATTGTCTTTTGGAGAGCGAGTAGGGTGTAACCAAACTGGAAACCGAGTCCTTGGATTACCTCGGCGTTTGAAGATCAGTTGCAGCCCGTGATGGTTGGAATGGTCGTTTACTGTCAAAGACATTGAAGCCACTCAGTGAATTGCGGATATGGGGCTGCGGCAAGGCGCGCAAAAAGCCGCTGGATATCAAGCGGTGCGCTGATTGACCTGCGCGTTGGTGCAGACTCCTGCTGTAAACATCAGCGGCCACACAAGAGTCTTTTGCGAAACGATTACAGCGGCCGCGGCAACGTTACCGGGGCTAATGTTTGCCGTGTTGAGGGCCCTAAATCTGGCCATCCCGCTCCGTTGTTTGGAAGAGACTACCGCGACATCAAAAGATTGATCATTGGGCTTTTGTTGTAAGTTGAGCTGGCCCTGACTTTGTTGAAGGCGTCGAGGAAATTGGTTTCCTGGCCTGCAGGCCTGGAGACTAAGAAGCGAAGATGTTCGCCTGATTCACGCTTGCAACCACCGAGCAGGTGAACAGCGTGTTTTGCCGATGTAGTTGACTTCAATCATTCATTCTTTCCGGATCCCGCGTTGAAAACTGAGCGACCATTCAGCGCACTTGCGGGAACCGCAAATCCGGGTCAATCAGACGTTGATAGAGGGCCGTACCAGACGGCGGTGGTTGTTGCAGCACCGCTGAAGTGAAGATGACGGAGTTAAGTCCCGACGCATGACCGGCCCAACGCTTGCCGATATGAGCCTGCCTGCACCGAAGTTGGAATCTGGCAACTCTGCGACATTGTCTCCCGGAGTGCTCTGGAAGATAGAAGAGCCAGCAGAGAAATGTGTCGCTGAACCTGCAATCGGACGCCAAACGGTAGTTACCGCAGAATCGATGCGTCTTACCACTCTTGAAGGATCCCAGTAGCGAAACCCGACCGAGGGCAGAGAACTCTGCCGTGAAGTCGTTTGAAAAAACATCACCCTCGACCCACTTGATAGTATTCGCGGCGGGTGCCCCGAGTTTCACAGGCTGATCTCGGCACCGGGATTTCGGCCTGCCATTGACGGTCCGGATGGAGCTTGGGCATTCCCAACGTAAGCCGAGGTCAAACACCGGGCGATCTGATCTCGCCAATTATCCCAGAGTAAAATCCAATCCTCCGGATAAGTCAAGTTCGTTAAACCAGCGCGTTCCCGCTGGGCCAAAAGCTCGTACCGTCTGCGACAAACGACTGCGTCACCGGATCCGACCTTTCCCAGGTTCGTCAAATCTGTCGTGTTTTGCAGCCGCGTCATGGTCGTTCAGGATTTACAAGCCACGTGGCACCTGAGGCAGGAGATTAAAGCCTCGGAACCTCGTGCGCTTCGTCCTTGCCCAAGACTACCGTCGGTTCGATCCGCAAAATTGAGAACCCCCGAACGGTCATCGTTGTGTCGACGATTGTGAAGCGGAAGTCGATTCATACGCCCTTGAGTGTGAGAGCCCTCTGAACCGAAGTTGCGTTATCAATGAACTGCAGGGGTTCGTACCCCCTGGCGTTGTAGGAGAAATTTGTGTTTGCGGTGGCGCGACGTTGATGTGAACGCGAAGGGGAAGGCCGGGTCAAGGATGCGCGGCGATTTTCAAGCTTAAAGAAATATTTTGCTGATGCCGAAAGTGAGATTCATTGGTCAGCGTCGCGCTCGGCGACCAGCGCCAGTTAATCGCCAGATTCTTCGGAGTGCGGAAGGTATCTGCAAAATTCGGCGTATCGTGGGAAGACTCGGCGCGCCTGCCATTAGCTGCTGAGAGTTTCACACCAAGCTCGTCTGCGGCAACTCTTGAGCGTAAGCGCACGTAGAGCAAGCTGCGGCTCGAAAGATCGGAATCAAACTTCGAGACAAAGTCATTACTGGCTTCCTCGTGCTGAAGGCGAGGCGAAATTTGAATCCCGCAGTATTCAAGCCATCACCGACGGCAAAATTATTTGGCAGCGGCATCGCGTTGATAAAGCCGCCAGGGTTGGGCTGATGCCAAACCAACGCCAGTTGGATTTCCCGCGATGTTGTAAGTCTGGATGCACCGTAACGTTGTCGGTAGGGAGTGGGAAGCGGACTTGGCCAGGGCGCGAAGACAGAATTTCCCGCCCCGTCAACTGACGAGGCCGGATTGGCTGGAGTTTGCCGGCGCATTTCCCGCCCCTGCAGTACGTAAAGCGAAATATTCCCTGCCTGGCAGATTGCGTGTACGGCGCGCGTGACGAGCGCCGTATCGTAGGCGCGCAAGAGCCTGGAGATTGATGAAGAAGAAAGCTTTTATCCCTATAACGGCAATCCCGTCGTTCGAGTTCCTCGCCAAAGCCCGACGGATTGAGCAGCCCACCTTGTGCTGCCTCCAAAATATGTTGCAACGAACTGGTCCGCCCCGGGCGCTTTCTGGCGATCGCAACCAGATAACTCTTGGCGTCCAGGGCTGGGGTGCGATAAGCGCTCAAACCAGAGTTTCCGTGAAACTGATTCGTGCCAGAGCTGAGTGACTAGAGTTGCTTGCGCCCCACTACTGCGTCCAAGTTCTGCGGTGAAGTTGCTCGGTAGCACAACCTGGAACTCCTGGACGGAGTCGGGGTTTCCGGGGCGCGGGGCGTGAAGTTTGAACCGCCAGCTGTCGACTCGTTGATATCAATGCCGTCAAGCGTGAAGTTAAAGGCGCCGGTCACGCGATCCGTTCACATTAACCGCACCACCTGTGTTACCGCCAAACACAACTCCGGGTTGGAAGTTCAGCTTGAAGGGCGAGGCGGATTCCGACCGCGCCGTGCCGCGCGATGGGCGAGGCAGCTGCGCAGTGTGCTTCTGTTCAATGGTGCTGCCAAGATTGCCGGAGGTACTGGTCTGCGCTTGCTCTCCGGCCGCACTGCACCGTGGCTCCCGTTTCCTGCCACGCCGCCAGTTTCGAGGGTGGAGCGTCAACCGATCGTGTTGGCTGGTTGCAGCGCTGATCGACGTTGCCCTGGCCGGTCTGGCTTTTTGAAGCGCTTAAGCTTGCCTCAATGGTGACCGCATATTTTTCCTACTTATTGTACTAAATCGAAAGCGTAAGCACCGGCTATCGCTTGTTGCGGTGGTGAAGGCTATCGACGTGCCTTCACTGGTGGGCGCCACGAGCGCGCCGGGCTGCCGCGCCGCCATTAGCGTCTTGAACGGTCGCCGGTTACGCGAGGTGGTCGTTGCCCTGGCCACGCGGACCCGGTGAACTAGCTACCAAGCACAAACGAGAGTTAAACAAAACAGGAGGTTGCGCAATATTCTTATTTTCACGGAAGAGGATTCTCCTTGCACGTTCTTGAGCGGCGCCGGGGCACAACAATAAAGCCTCGCACCTCTACATAGCGAAGGCCGCAGGCCAACAGATTTTGAAGACTTAATGTCGCGGTTCACACCGCTGGGCCTAAGATCCGCCAGGTAGCTTTCAGTTTTCGCCAGGGCGTCATGTAGCGTGATCCAGCTGCGGCCTTTCATTTCGCACTGGTCGCGGGATTTATAAATTCTGTCTGAAAGATGGATGGTAGCTAGGAAGATTACTTATCATTTTGATTATAATTCCTGACCAGTTAGATTGAAGCAAAGACATCCCTCACGGATACAGCAGCGCCCGCACTTCCCAACCTTCGGAACTCCTTCCACCTGGGCGTTCCACGAGGCGACCAGCCCACGCTGGCGCTTCACCCCGCTTCGCGCGCTCCGCGAAATCGGCGATTCACCAGCTGGAACGCCAGATAACTATCGACCATTCGAGTCCGCCGGATATCCCACTCGTCACGCGCCACGGCAATCTCGATTCCGGTTGTGACTGGCCGAAGCGCATGAGCACGATCGGTAACGACAGACATGCCGTGATGCCCCACAGTTGTCCACGTCCTTAAACACCGACGACTTTGGCGTGAACTTCACCGGCACAAAACGCACGCCGGGAATTTGCCGGCTATTCAGATACTCAGACACCTTCTCTCCTTGCATCCAGGGCGCCCCCACAATTTCAAACGGCGTGTCAGTACCACGACCAACTGACGAACATTCGTTGTCTCGAGCAAGCCAACGCCTGGGTACAAAGGTGGCCTCGGTTAAGCTTACGCATGTTTGGTGAAGGAGTTGATCCGGGTCAGATTTGTTTCATCAAACCACATCGATCGCCGCCAACCATCCATCTTAATCACGCGCAGGTCAGCAACCGATATCTTGCGCTGCTGATTGAAGAGTTGGCCCAACTCACCGATCGTCAAGCCGTGACGCACCGGGATTGTGTAATAAGACGTGAAGAGAGTTTGTCCGAGTCTGCGACTGGTCCTTCCACTTCGACTCCGCCAAGCGGATTGGGCCGGTCCAACACAAAGACTGGACGATGGGCCCTGGCGGCTTCTTCCATCCAGTACCCAGGGGTCGAAATGTAGGTGTAGAAACGTACCCCCACGTCCTGGATGTCAAAGACCAGCGCGTCGAGATCCTTTAACTGCTCGGTTTTTGGTCGCCGCGTCTCCCATAGAGCGAATAAATCGGCAGCCCGGTCGCTTCATCCTTCGAGTCGGAGACCTTCTCATCAGCCACTCCGCGAATACCGTGCTCGGGTGAGAACAGGCCACCAGTTTCACAGCCGCGGGCGTTGTTCAGCACGTCGATGGTCTGGCCAGTCGCGATCTCGGCCGGTGTGGTTCGTCACCAGGCCGATCTGTCATCCCGGTAAGCTGTTTGAAACCGTCGCGCTCAACACATCAATGCCCGTAAGCACCTTGACTCCGGTGGTGGTTGAGTCGAGACCGCAGGCGGGAAACGCTCGAGGCTTTTAAGCAGATCTCCATAGTACTCAGACGACTCATCACGCGCGCCGTAACCACCGCGGTATCGGTCACTGATCCCGCAACAATGGTAGCTGACCCGGCCGCGCAATGGACCAACATCGCCTTTGCGGCTGTCTGGATGCACTCGATTACTCAGAAAGATAACAAACATTTCACCTGGCGGGATCGATCCAGATCGAAGTGCCGGTAAAACCGGTGTGACCAAACGAGCAGGGGGGAAAAGATCGCCGCGATTACTCGGTAGCTCGTATTGATGTCCCAGCCCAATCCGCGAGTGCCGCCATTGTTGTTGACCAGGCGAGGACGCGTCATTTCGGCAACCGTCAAGGGAGACGGGACTCTAACGCCCGCGATACTGACCGCCGTTCTCAGAATCATCTGGCAGTAGATGGAGAGATCGTTGGCCGTTGAAAAGAGACCCGCGTGTCCCGCGACTCCATCCAGTGCGATAAGCAGTTGGATCATGTACCTGCCCGCGCAGACCAGGCTTCCCCTGCGGCCCCTGAATTGTCGCCCAGAATCGCCCAGGTAGCTCAGCTGACCACGTCGTTTTTCGGTGGGCGCTATCGGCACCTGAGCGCCTCCGGCGGACGAAAGCCCGTATCTTTCATGCCGAGCGGCAAAGAAGGCGGTTCTTCTGCGCAAACTGTAGTCGAGCGGCAGCCCGCTGACGCGATGCGCCACCTCACCAGCGCAATGAAACAAATATCGCTGTAAACAAAACGGCTCCCTGGGGAGTTGCGCAGCAGCGGCTCCTTGATCAATCGCTTGATAGACTTCATCGTAGCCGGTCCAACGTTCGCGCAAATCAAAGTCAGGTGCATATCCCGCTCGATGGGTAAGCAACTAGTTCCAATAGTGACGCGTTCTCTGCCTTCACCCTTGATTTCAGGGATATATAGCGAGACCGGGTCACTCGCAAACGCAACTTACCTCGTTCCACCAGGATCATGATGCTGGTAGCGGTTGCTACCACCTGGTAAGGCTGGCGAGGTCGAAAATAGTATCAGTAGTCATCGCTTCTCGAGTGGGTTCGAGACTCTTGACCCATAGGCCTTGTGCCAAACGATCCGGCCCCTGCGTCCGACTCTGGACCACCGCACTCAGGCAGATGATGCTGCGCCGATCTCAGCCTTCAATTAGCCCATCCATTTGCGACAGTTGCGCAGAGGCGGCCGAAACGGTCTCCAGGACGGGAAAGTGGTAACTGCGCATAACCCGTTGGCGTTAAGAGCGAGATCGGTAAACCAATAAGCAGAAGGGAGGAAATTGATTTTTGGTCATTAGGAATTCGCAGTTGCGTTTAGCCTGCTCAGCCATGCAGCCAGTCTTTGATAGCGAACAGATTCTCAAGGTTCACTCTCTGCTCCGCTCCTGTGAGGACGAGTTCGCAACTGCTCGCTGTACTGCGTGGAGTTGAATACCGGTGCCGCGCGGATAAAGTCCGGGCAAGGAGATGGGCAACTTGCCGACTATATCGATCTTCCCGAGGATCGCGAGCGCCGTTGCCTCCTGCAAGCTTGGCATATCACCGTAGGTCACCAGGTAGGTGCGAATCCCGGGAAAACTCTGCAACAGGTAAGGATTGCCAAAACTGATTGCCACCATTGGCGTCTTGTCTGCCACTAGTGACGAAAGCACTCGCTCCCCGGGTTGAGGCAGACCAGTGCTGCGAGCTTGTCCACTGCGGACTTTGCTATACAGAGAGGCAATAACCAGTGTCAGCCGACTTGGCCCGTTCGAGTGCTTTTTGCACCTCCTCATCAGATCGAACGCTCATCAAGAAGCGATGGTCTCGACCTTCCGCCCGGCATGATTCATTTGCCAGACAAAGAGTTAGCGGCCGTAGTCCGGTCGTCTCCGTTCGTCATGACGACATTGAGAATCCGCGCGTCAGGTTTGAGGTTAGCGATTGGGGCAACAATTTATCTTCGTCTCGCACCAGCGTGATGGCATGTTCGGCAATCTCAGTGGCCAGGGTTACGACATTTTTGCCGCCCACGATTTGATCGATTCCCTCTACCGGAGTAATTCGTTGCGTCACCAAGCCCAGATCATATTTGGCAGCCAGTAGCTTGCGCGCTGATTCTTACAATTCTCGCTTCGGTCAAACGACCAGTCTTAACCGCATCCCGTACACCGCGAAAAGTAGCGTCAGGATCAGCCGGCTTGAGCAACATGTCGGCACCCGCTTCAAGAGCCTTAACCGCTGCTTCTTCCTGCGTAAAATAAATTGTGAGACCACTCAGTGCTAAGGGCGTCAGTAACAATTAGACCGGGAAACTTTAGATCGTTCCTGAGGATGCCGCCGATAATTGGAGACATGGTGGCCGGCATGGTCGCTTTGTCTTCGATTATTTCGGAGCCTTCATCAGTGTCGATGGGTTTTGCCTTGGCAAACTTGGGCAGCGGTTTGATCGCGGTCGCATCTATTTGCGGCAAGGCGATATGGCCCACCATCACAGCCCCGATCCCGGCGTTTACGGCCGCCTGGAAAGGAACGAATTCTACGCTATTCAAACGATTACGACTGACGTTGATCTCAGGTAATCCGCGATGCGAGTCAGTAGCGGTGTCGCCATGGCCGGGAAAATGTTTCCGCCGTGGCAATCACGCCCTGGGCCTGGGCGCCCTTGGTAAAAGCCGCGGCAAAACGGGCGACGTCCGCCGGGTCCTCGCCATAGGAGCGAACATTGATCACAGGATTGGCGGCGTTGTTGTTGACGTCAACCACCGGGGCGAAGATCTGTGTGCGACACCCAGCGCCCGTGCCTCTCTGGCGGTTCATTTCACCTTGTCGGCGGGCGTATTCCGGGGTTGCCAGTGGCGGCAACAGCCATGTTCCAGGGAAAGTTTACAGTGTCGTCGAAGCGCATCCCGGTGCCTGATTCGAGGTCTGCCGAGATCAACAAGGGATAGCGGGCAGTTTCCTGCATCCGGTTTACTAACACCACTGATTCATAAACCGGGCCACGGAACAGTATGATACCGCCCACATGGTTGTCTTCAACTTGATGTTTCAGGGGCTCGATAGGCGTCACTTTCTTGATTGAGAAACGTGGCATTAATTCCCACTGAGATCAGTTGGACCGATCTTTTCTTCCAAAGACATCTTGCGCAACTGCTCGTTGGCCCACTTGACGGCTTTACGACGACGCGTCACGTTTAAATGGCTCAACGTTGAGACGCGGCTTTTGTAGTGAGACCGGGGCTGCGCTTTGATGGCACAACCGCGATCAGAGGCAACAGCAATGCGAGCGTTAATACAAACCTTCTAAACATTCTCGGTGATTCTTCCCTGATGACTTAAAACTAAATCGAATCGTCGGTAGCGACCGCAGGGTGCAAGTTCGTCCCGCTTGTTTACGGGAGCGGGTGCAAAAGCGAAAACTTGCCAGCCACGACCGCGACCAGAGTTATCAAACTTCCAGGAGGACGTACCACGTCAGGGCAACCCCTGGTGGCAAAATAGATATAGAGCATTGAGATAATACTTACGAGCATGCCGATCAAGGCGGGCGGCTGGCTGACCCGTGCGCAGGAAAGTGCCAACCAGGAACACGCCCAAAATCCGGTCCATTGATCAACGAGGGCGATCGAAAGCGCCTGGTCAGGGCAGAACGCGATTGGTGGCGCACAATCAGCGCTACGGCGATTTGGACGACGCCCCAAATCAAAGTGAGTACATGGGACACTTTTAGATAGTGTTTGTCATTCTGCCGGGGGCGCAGCGGGCGATAGAGATCGTTGACGGCAGTGGCGGCAATCGAGTTCAACGACGAGGACATCGCCGCGGCAAAGATCGCCGCGACCACCAGCCCAGAAAGTCCGGTCGGCAAATGATTGGTGATGAAATCTGGGAACACTCTATCGCCACCAGTGAAAGGAAAAGCGCCGCCGAGGTGGCGGTCATATAACCGGCATCGGTATAGGGGTGATAGAAGGCAAACAACAATACGCCGATGAATAAAAAGCCGATGAACTGGGCCAGGACAATGGCGCCACTGGTCAATAAGGCAACGACGGCACTACGCGCTCGATCGGTGCAGAGGTATCGTTGCACCAGGTACTGATCTGTGCCGTGCGTGCTCATCGTCAAGAAGCAACCGCCGATCAAGCCCGACCAGAAAGTAAAAGTCTTGGTGACATCCAGCGAAAGTCGAAGAGCGAGAACTTGCTGTATTGGGCCGCCGCTGCTGTCGCGCAGCAGCTAAGCTCACCATCGATGGAATGAATCAGAGATCGCAGCTGCGGCGAGCGCTCCGGCGATGTAGATTCCAAGCTGCACCACCTCAACCCAAATCACGGCTTCCATGCCACCAAAGTAGGTGAAGACGATCATCGCCACACCGATTATGCACGATTGAGGCGATGGTGATGTAGCCTCGACGTTGGCGCCAGGTTGGAAAGAACTGTAAACGGCAGCCAAAACAATCGCTGTCAGCAAGAGTCGAATGCCGTCGGCGATGTTTCGCATCACCACGAAGAGCGAGGCGGCCAGCACTTTGCATCTTGCCGCCGAAAACGGCGATCGAGAAGCTGGTAAACGGTCAGCAACTCACGCGCGGAAGTAAGACGGAATGAACAGCAAGCGAGATGACAATGCGACCAGAGCAGGTAGCCAAATACTAGTTGCAGAAACTGGAAGTTGCCGCCGCGTAGCGAAGGCGATTCCCGGTACGGAAATGAAGGTGATGGTCGAGGTTTCCGTGGCCACGATCGAGAACGCCACTGCCCACCAGGGTACAGATCGATCGCCGAGAAAGTAGTCGCTAGTGGTTTTCTGCTTGCGTCCAAACCAACTGTCCCGAACAGAACAATCCCGATTAGATAGCCGAAGATGATGATGAGATCGAGAGCTTTCATTGGTTGGTATGAATCGTATTTTTAATGCCACGGCCTTGCGCCGTGGTCGGTCCGTTCACCGCTAACTCCTAGGAGCCCGGGAGCAGCAAAACGTGAAACTCCACGGCAGTCAAGGCCGTCATGGGCATCACTCATTTTTGCCAAGCCGCTCTTTTTAGCGGTGAGCGTGCTGAACCTCCACGGCGCAAGGCCGTGGCATCAACTTCACTTCTGTGCCGCTCGCACCGCGTCGTCAACTTTCCAACCAGTCTGCTCCAGCGCTGCGGTCGCCTTCTCTTTCGTGCTGCCGCGCTAAGGCATAACCAGCGCGACTCTTAAATCGTCCCCGGCAGCTGACAAAGCGACGGTGGCCTGATCTTGATCCAATCCAGTCTCAGCCGCAATAATTCTCGCTGCCCGCTCGCGGAGTTTTACATTCCGGGCCAGCAGATTGGACATCCGATTGCCCGTCACGTAACCAAGACGAACCATCGTTGCGGTCGATAGCATATTCAGCACCATCTTCTGCGCTGTGCCGGCCTTCAACCTGCTGGAGCCGGTCACCACTTCTGGTCCCACCACCGGCACAATGTTCAACTCCGCGGCAGCAGTGATCGCCGAGTTCGGAACACAAGTAATACTGACCGTTAGCGCGCCCAACCCACGCGCGTAAGTTATTGCCCCCACCGTGTAAGGCGGTGCGACCAGACGCTGCTATTCCCACCAGCACATCCGCGCGGTTGAAGCCGCGGGTCTCAAGATCGGTGCGTCCCGCAGCCGCGTTATCCTCAGAAGCCTCGACCGCTTGATGACAGGCGTCACGCAAACCACCGGCGATCACACCTTTGTACCAACTCGGGCGGCACGCCAAAAGTTGGCGGACATTCCGCCGCGTCCAACACTCCAAGCCGGGCCCGACGTTCCAGTGCCGATGTAGAAGAGCCTGCCCCCGGCTTGCATTCGTTTTACGATCTCTTCCACCGTTGTCGCGACATTCGGCAGTACAAGTTTCACCGCCTCAGCGACGCGGGCGTCCTCGTCGTTCATCAACTCCACGATGCCGGCAGCGGAGAGGTTGCTGAGATTTGTTGTCCGAGGATTGGCTTGTTCGGTTACGGGAAGTTGTTCGCTGCTTTCAGTAATCATTATCGCCGCCAGATCAAACCGCGAGAGCTACGTGATTGACGCGTTCACGCTGCCATTCTAGCGGCGGCAACGGCCGGTGGGAAATGAGGTGGTGCGAGATACGCGCGAGGCGACACGGCCAGCACTGCCTCGCGCAATGGACCCAATGTCAGTTCACCGCTGGCCCGAAACACACCGCCGACGTAAGCGACCTGAAACTTATCGCGCTCCATTTGCAGCTGGTGAATGACGGCTACGGCGGCGCGACCGAGTTCGGCACCACCACGCATGATGATCTCTTTGGCCACTGCATCCTTCGCCTTGGCGGCCTCGACCACGCCTTTGCCAAAACCCGCCAAGCGCTCGTTAGTCATCGTGGGGGCGTAGATGGCGGTCGCCAGATCATCAGCGGTAGTCACATGAAAGTACGAGCAAGCAATCTCCGTCAGTGAAGTTTTGGGACCGCGACCGTCAGAAGCATTGGCGACCGCACGCAAAGCGCTACGGGCAATCCACGCCCCTCCGCCTTCATCTCCGGCGATTGGCCCCCAACCACCTGCGCAAAACCTCTTGCCCCGGGCGTTGACACCGCAGCAAATTGAACCGGTTGCCGGCGATTACAACGAGGCCTGGTTCTCCATCCGTCGCTCGCATACAGGGCAATGTCCGCGTCGGTCACTACTTCGATATCGTGTATACCAAGGCTGGAACAGATCGTTTCGCGCATCCGCGCGCGCAATTCCTGACGACGTGCGCCAGCCAGACCAATTTCAGCGGCGATTAGGTCAGTCCGTCTCACCTTAGCCATGACGCAAGCTTTGTCGATTGCTTCCCGGATCGCGGCCGCCGCGTTGGCAATACCGACGCGCAAGGGATTGGATGCCCCGGCGAGACCTTCTCCAATTACCTGCTGATGAGCATCCATGATTACCGCTTCGGTCTTCGAGCCACCGCCGTCGATACCCACCACGGCGTGCGGTGTACGCAGGCGCCCCGCAGTTGTGAGATCCGCTGTTCGTCTATCAGAGGTGAGCATCGAACGTATTTTCCAGTGTTGATTATTCTAGGTAACGTGCATTTATAATGGAAACTAAAAGATTTTATTATTCCGATAACCCATCATGATAACGGGAGTCTGACGTGGAAATTCGCCAATTACGGGCCTTCGTCGCCATCGCAGAGTCAGGAACATTCACCGCCGGAGCCCTAAAAGTGCATGTCACCCAGGCCGCCATCAGTATGCAGATCCGGCAACTGGAGAACGAAGTCGGTGCGCGCGTCTTCGTCCGCGCTCCCGTCACGTAATCTTGACCGAGGCTGGCGAGCATCTTTGCAACGCGCCCGCCAAATCCTGCGCGAGCACGACGCAGCGGTAGATGAGATCGCGGGAACTGGCGGGGCTGAGCGGGGACGACTGCGATCGGTAGTGCTTCAGCAATGATATTGACCGACCAGTTGCCGAAGATATCTGACGGAGCTGCGCAATCAACATCCGGCGGCGGAAATCGCCGTTGCTTCGGAGTACCAGCGAATCGCTCCAGTCGACCAGATACTCGCGGGCGAACCTCGATATTGCCTTTGTTTCCCTTCCGGTGGATGTACGCGGCATTCAGACTGAACGTCTCCAGCGGAAGATCAGCTGGTGGCCATCGCCTCGCCACGTCATAAGCTGCCGCCAAACAACGAACTCCATCAAGCGCCTATACCCTCGCTGGCGAAAAGCTCATTCTGGGGAGCGCGGTGGCAACACCAGACGACTAATAGACCAGTTTTCGCGCAAGCCGGAGTGACCTTGCGCAGTGGCGATGGAGCTGAGCCGGCAAGCAGCGATTAGAAGAATGGTTGAGGAAGACATGGGTGTCGGCATTGTGCCACTACAATCCGTCAAAGAAGAGGTGGAAAAGGAAAGCTTGTAAGGTTGGTGGATTGAAGGGGCCAAGATCAATTGGGAACTCGGCTGGCCCAACTGACGGGCGGTTATGAGTCACCAATAATGCAAAAATTCGTGACCCTGACCCGGCGCAGTTTTTCCGCTGAGGCGACCAACAACTCCAAAAGACCAAGACAAGTTTGGCCGTGAGAAAGAGCAAAACCAGGAAATAGTGTCTGCTTCGGTTTCAACTGTCTGGCTGCTCGGTTCAGCTTCAACTCCGTCTGTGCTTTGAACCGCCTCGACGCGCTTTGCCCCCGGAAAGCCTCCGGCTTTCCGTTAGTCGTTTAAGTAGAGGAGGCTTCGCCTCGGGGCGACTAACGCTAAGAGTGGGGCGTAACGGAAAGCGGAGCTTCCGCAAAAGACGGCAAGCCGCAAATCGCCCATAGAACCGCGAGTTGCTAAAAACGCTGAACCACGGGAGGTTGACAACCGGGTGAAATCAGTGTTTGATTGTCTTCAATGCACTCATGAGTTGGTCGATGTCGTCTTCGTTGTTGAAAAAGTCCGGGACACACGAATTCCCTGAGGCTTCTCGGTCACGAGCACTTTGCGTTGGGCCAAGGCCGCTACCAGCGCCGGCGGATTGTTCGGCCGCCCACTAATGTTCTCCGCGGAACGATGACGGTTCGTCATCGATGGGCGACAGGACCCGCCAACCTTCCTCCAGTCAATCTACTGGTCAAGATTCGACTCAACTCGAGGGCGCGCTGTTCGATCTGCTGCTTGCCGACCTCGTTCATCATTTCGATGGCCGCCCCCAGCGCGAAGATACCGGCAAAATGCGGGCAGCCTAGTTCCGCCTCGGGCTGACGTATCGTTACGAAGATGCACCTCGTCATTTCGATCACCATAAGGATCCTGCACACTAAGCCAGCCAATGGTCCGAGGTCGAGAGTTAGCCAGTAATTCCCGGCTGAGGTAGACAAACCCCGAACCATAACCCGACAACATCCACTTGTGACCGGTGGCGCAAAGCGCGTCGATGTTCATCCGCTTGACGTCGATCTCGAAGACACCGGCAGCTTGACTGGCATTGACGACAAATGCATGTCCGCGCTTTATCTTGCCCAGTTCTTCGAGATCAGATCGAAACCCATTTGAGTACTGCACATAACTAAGTGAAATAACCCCAGTCCTGACGTTCATGGCAGCGCGGATGTCTTCGAGGCGGGCTTCCCCATTTACTGCTTTGATCGGATGGACGGGGAATTCGCCGGTGCATCCAGGGAATGGTCGTCACAGGAAACTCGAGGTCTGACGAGATAACTTCACCATGCTTTGTCCAGCACATCGACTATCAAGTTCATCCCGCTTGAGGTGTTGGTAGTAAAACCGATCTCGTCAGGCTCCAGCATTGATAAAGGCCGCAACTTGCGCTCTTAACCTGTTCCCGACGCGCGAGCCACTCATCCCAATGAACGTCGCCATCTTTCATCATCTGGTCATAGTAATCCGCGCCCGCCTTGGCGGTAGTTCGCGCGAGTGGACCAGCGGCAGCAGTGTTCAGGTAGGGTGCTGTTTTGGGTTACCGGAAATTCTTTGCGGAACATCAGCCCAGTTAGTCATAGGTGCTTTGTACTTTGTGCTTTGAACTTTGTGCTTTGTACTTTTGGAACTTTGACTTTGACTTTGGACGTGAGATCTGAGATCTCAAGATCTCTGGATCAGATAATCAAGATCTCACGTCAGCTAGTCGATGGATTCGAACCACAGTGTCGTTAATGGCGGTAGATCAATTGAGGCTGAATATTGGCGACCATGTCCTCGGACTCTGCGGCAGTAATCGACGTCGGGGTTGATTTATTACTTCCGCCTATAGACCCCCGCGTCTGTGTTGAGTATTAACTTGTGAGGCACCAGACTGCGGCAGCGCGGTAGCTGATATCCGTCTTTAGCCAATGCGGAAAAATTACCAACGCAGATAATCTCTTTACCGGCTGCGCGAAGTCTTTCTCACAAAGGCCAGGATGTTTTCCGTGGCGTTGTCGACGTCCAGCCATTCAAATCCGGACGGATCACCATCTACCTCCAGAGTGAGTTTTGCGCGGCATAGACCTTGTTTAGATCACGCACCAGGTTCTCAACTCCCCGATGCAACCCATCGTCAAGGAGATGCCAGTCGAGACTCTCGGTCTCGGTCCCATTCACGCCACTGACCAAACTCACCACCCATAAACAACAACTTCTTACCCGGGTGGGCCCACATGTACGCATATAGCGCGCGCAGGTTGGAAAACTTTTTGCGCAACGCTACCTGGCATCTTGTTCAGCAGAGAACCCTTTCATGTGCACCACTTCATCGTGCGAAAACGGCAGAATAAAGTTCTCGCTCCACGCGTACAGGAGACCGAACGTGAGTGCGTTGTGATTGGTGCCGCGCCACAGTGGGTCAGTCTGGAAGTACTTGAGCGTGTCGTGCATCCAACCCATGTTCCACTTGAAGTCGAAGCCCGAAGCCGCCGGTATAAACCGGCCGACTCACCGCGGGCCACGCGGTCGATTCCTCCGCGATCATCATCGTTCCGGGAAAAGCACGATGAGTTGCCTCGTTCAACTCTTTCAGAAACGAGAGAGCCTCCAAGGTTCTCGCGACCGCCAAACTTATTCGGCACCCACTCACCTTCTTTGCGGCTGTAGTCGAGATATAGCATCGAAGCAACCGCGTCGTACGCGCAGTCCATCAAGGTGAAACTCTTGAAACCAGTAAAGCGCATTCGCGACCAGGAAAGTTTCTTACTTCGTTGCGACCGTAGTTGAAAATGTAGGTGCCCCAATCCGGATGCTCGCCCTTGCGCGGATCTGAGATGTTCGATACAACGCGGAACCGTCGAAGCGGCCCAGGGCGCAGGCATCTTTGGGAAAATGCGCCGGCACCCAATCCATAATCACGCCGATGCCGCGCTGATGCAGGTAGTCAATCAGGTACCGAAGATCATCAGGAGTGCCATAACGCGCTGAGGGGGCGTAGTAGTAACTGACTTGATAACCCCATGAAGGACCGTAGGGATGTTCCTTCAGTGGCAGGAACTCGACATGGGTGAACCCCATCTCATTGACGTAATCCGCCAGGGCCGGCGCCATTTCGCGGTAACTGAACGGTCGATTGTCTGTCTTCTGATCTTTCTGCGCCACGATCCAAAATGGACTTCGTAGATCGACAGTGGTTGCCGAAAGTGTTCGCGCCCGGCGCGTTGCTTGATCCATTTGGAGTCACGAAATTTGTATTGCGACTCGTAAACAATCGACGAAGTGTTTGGCGGTACCTCGGTGTACTGCGCATAAGGGTCTGCCTTTAGAAAGGGCAGGCCACGCTTCTTCCTGATCTCAAACTTGTACAGGGCCCCGGGGCCAAGCTCGGGAATGAACAACTCCCAGACACCCGAGCCTCCCAACATACGCGCATCTGGTTAAAGCGACCATCCCAACCGTTGAAGTCGCCAACAACGCTGACGCCTTCGGCGTGCGGTGCCCAAACGGCAAAAGCCACTCCTGTCGTTCGCCCAATCTTTGTCACATGGGCGCCGAGCTTCTGATAGATCTCCTCGTGCTTGCCTTCACCAAACAGATGGAGATCCAGTTCACCCAACGTAGGAGAAAAGGAATAAGGGTCGCGAATGATCTTTACCTCACCGCTGGGCGGACGAACTTTGAACCGGTACGCCGGTACCTTCTTTAATCCTGGGAGCAACACTGCAAACAGACCCGACTCATGTATCTTATCCAGCACTTGTGGCCGAGTTTTTCCGACGGCTATTTCCACTTTTTCCGCATCGGGTCTAAAAACGCGAACCACCACACCGTCGTCACTGAGATGCGGGCCAAGGAACTGGTGTGGATCGTGATGCCGGAGTGATAAGAACCGAGCGACATCGTCAGTTGACAACCTGGTCGTAACCGGCCCCTTTGCCGTCGTAACTGGCGCGGCTGGAGTCTTCTTTTTTACGATTGCTTTGGGCAACTCTCAACCTCTCATTCACCCAGGCTTCAGAGACTGTGTGAAAACTTAGAATACCATCCACAGATTACGCAGATTACACGGATTTCTTTTCTAAAACGATTAGGGCCGTACCTTTTCTCAGAGAAATCGGTGTAATCTGAGTAATCTGTGGATGATCGTTTTCGTCTCTTTGAGTTTCCTCACGCAGTTGCTAACTCGAAATGGCTGCGTGGTCGGCTGCCCTGGCAATGGCGAGATAGATATCTGCGCCGTTGCCCGGCTCTGGTCTGTTGCTTTTCGCTTCTGCCAAGCGTTGCAGAAATTGTTCGCGCGGTACGGCAATGCCAAGCTCGTCTTGTAACTCAATCACGCGGGCAGCATAACGCAGTACCTGGATAGTTTCGATGCCCGCGAGATCGGAAAAGAACCAGCCACAACTCGTGTACATCAGCAGTGCGTTACGCTGTATCTCCAGTAACTTGAACGCCAAGGTATTCTCAGCAATTGATAATCGACGGCGTTCATGTTGTCGCAGGAACCCTTCCCAGTAACTACGATCCAAAATCACCCGGATGTAGTCGTCGCGAGCCATCCAGGGATCGTGGAAAAGGGTAGGGCCCAGCTCGGCAAAGTTCATGTTGGGTGGCGTCGCGAAGGAAATCCAGGGCCTGGCGTAACGGCATTCGCCACGCCTGGTTCCAACCAGGCTCACCGCCTGTGTGACAACCACAATCTCGCGTCCATCTACCCACCCACGACGCGCGCAACTCCACCGAAGTACCTTTCGCCCAGTGGGACCATTGTCGATCTCGACCTCAAGTTCGGGAGCATGATGGTCCAGATATTCCGCGTAGTTTGTGATCCAAAACCCAGCCTGTTTAGCCTCGACCTCCAAAGCATGAGCCAGGCAAATATCGCCAAACTTGAAATGGTGTCCATAGCTCTCACCGTCGGTAGCAACATTAACCAGCTCTCCCGTTTGCGCCACTCTGATGAAGCGATCGACAAGGCCCTGGCTCGAACTCAGGGCGCCCTCAAACGCGATGCTGCGCGCGAGTGGACCATGATAGAAGAAGATTGCCAGCGATCGACCTGAACCGTCAGGATGCATGAATCGATAAGGACGAGCGGTATCAACTCTTCCCTGGCCGACATCTTGCCAGGGTGCCTCCTTCACTCTGACGCGCTTAGCCTGATCCGGCGCCAGGATTACGAAACGCAGACCTTGATCGATCAAGAGAGCCAGCGTCTGGTCGTTGCCACGCAGTTTCCGGCAACCACATCGACTCCGCTTCACGACCGAAGCGATATTGGAAATCAGCCAAGCCCCAAACAATCCTGAGTTAAGCGATCACGTTCGCTACAGAGCGGCAAAATCGCGTGACCGTAGGCTTCGCGCGTATCGTGCTGCCATGACCGCTTCTCCTTGCCGCGCTTTCGCGATCCGCTAACAGGATGCGGTCATATGTTTCGGCATGGTGCGTCTGCAACCACGACAACAGGGTGGGCCCAAAATTGAAACTAATATTTTTGTAGTTGTTGATTTCTGCAGGGCCAAGACGGACGAAACCGTTGGGCCGGTAGCATTCGGCGTGAATTCGCTCGTTCCAATCGTGAAATGGCGCGGCACTCGGCTGCGTTTCGATTTCACCGGTCCAGGGACTTTCGCGTGGCGGTTGATAGAAATGTCCGTGAATGATTAAGGCGGTCATTGCTCAAACTTTGGCCACGCAGTACCTGGGAGCCCCAGTAGATTTTGAGTTTTGAGTTTTGATTTTTGATTTCTCAGGACGATCGCCTTTGAATCTTAAGTGGGGACCAAAGCCCCGAACAATCAAAAATCAAAATCAAAAATCAAAAATCTACCGGAGCTCCCAGGTAAGTGCGTGGCCTGGCTAGGACCGTTTGGTCCGCTTACTTGGCCCGAGCCTTAGCATCATCATCAAACGCCAGTCGAGCCGCTCCTAATAAGCCGGCATTGTCGCCACACTCAGCAGGAGCGATCTCACACGCCTGACCGAGGGTGCCGAAAACGCGCTGTCATGTACCTGCTGGTGCATCTGGCCTGCAAACAAACTCCACCTGCTGACTGCACCACCGGCAATCACGATCACTTCCGGTCGATAAGGTTAATCAGGTTAGCCAGGCTAATCCCGAGAGATACATGCCAAATCGCTGGAACACTTCGAGCGCCAGTTGATCACCTTCCTGACCGGCCCGGTAAATCTTTCTCCGCGGTAAATTGGCCCTCGACCAATTTGGAATCCGGAAAACTCGATCGGAGTTCCTTCGCCATGCGGCACGATCGCGGTCGCTGAGGAAAAACAATTCGAGACAACCTGTGTTGCCGCATTTGCACTTCAGCCTCCACCATGCGGATCAACCGTGGTGTGACCGATCCTCGCCGGCAGATCCATGGGCACCGCGCCAGAGTTTGCCATCCAGAAATGATCCCGCCACCCACGCCGGTACCAAGCGTGACGCTAATCACGTCTCTAAACCCACGCGCCGCACCCATCCACATTTCTCCAACAGCTGCAGCGTTCGCATCGTTCTCGAGAATAACAGGCCAGGAAAACTTTTCTTCCAGCGCCGCTTTCAAGCCAAAGTTATTCAAGGCGGAAGATTCGGCGCCTGGACCACCACCGCATTATTAACGTCAACTGCGCCCGGCACAACGATCGAGGCGGCAATGACACTACCGGCGAATTGATCCCTGCAGCCGCACTTTCCGCCGCCGCCACCAAAGCAGTCACCACACAATCGGGACGTTCCCCTTTTGGAGATTCCTGCTTTAGTTGTGCATGAATCTTGCCGGCCTCATCGACCAGGGCTACGCGAAGGTGCGTGCCACCCAGATCAACAGCAAAGACAAGTCTGGGACGCGAGTTTGTTTCTTCTGTCATTCGAGAATCTGCTGGCAAAGCGGAACATCATACTGCTTCTTCGGCGGGTTCGAGATCAATCTTTCTTCAGCCCACCCTACGCGCGACAGGTTCCAAGATATCAGGGACTCTCCAGCGGCGATCGCGACCACTAAATATAGTAGCCCCGATAACCACTCTTTAAAGATTATTTTGCCGATACCAAAAAGTGCTCCGTATATCAGAGCGCAGCCCAGGAACCAATTCAAAAACTGCGTTGCCAGGCGGCCTTCGGCGTGCCGGCCCGCCAGTCCGGCAACGGCCGCCACTGTGGACCAACCGGGCCCTTCGGGCTTTACGCGACGGTAGAAACTTACCAGTTTCTCCATTGGTTCGGCTGGGGTCGCCATGGTGACGGCTACCCAAATGATCGTTGTAAGTCCGACCGTGACTAACATCAGGTAGGCAAACTGGCGCGGATTGTCGGTGTCCCACTTCAAGGCAATTTGTAGGAACAAAGAAATGACGGCCGCGGCGATCATTGCCGAGCACCTCTGACCAGGCGTTAATGCGCCACCAAAACCAGCGCAGGCAGGAGCACAGTTCCCGTACCGGCACCTGTGACGAGCAGGAGCTTCCAGTGCGCCGCCGATCGACCTCAAGGTAAAAGTGACAATGATCGAGGCAATCATCAGCAGGACCGTGACGACTCGCGACGCGATCACGTAATGTCGCTCAGTACTCTCACGCTTCACAAAGCGCCGATAAAAATCATTGATTACATAGGACGCGCCCCAATTCAGTTGCGTCCCTATGGTTGACACGTACGCGCGCGGCAAATGCGGCGAGCATAAATCCGCGTAAGTAAGTGGGGAATACATTCGGATCAAGTAGGGTGCGAATGTAACCCGACTCTTTGTCAACCAGGTTGGGGTACAGAATCAGCGAAGCGAGCGCTGTCAGAATCCAGGGCCAGGACGCAACGCATAGTGAGCAATGTTGAACCACAGAGTGGCCAGCACACCATGCTTTTCGTTTTTGGCTGAGAAGATACGTTGCGCTACATAACCACCACCACCCGGTTCGGCGCCTGGATACCAACTCGCCCACCAGTTGACCGCCAAAAATACAAAAACAAGGTGATAGCCGGCATCCACACAGAGTCAAAAGCAGGAAAGAAAGCCAAACGTGAGCCCGCTTGACCGGTGGCCGCATCCATCGCCGTGATCTTGTTCTTCAACTGGTCGATTCCGCCAACGGCCTTGACGGCAAGAATCGCGAGAATGATCACCATCCCCATCTTGAGCACGAACTGGAAAAGATCAGTTACGAGCACACCCCAGAGTCCCGAGATGGCTGTGTAGAAAGCCGTGAACAGGAGCATTCCAATGACAATAAGAATGGCCCCGCGTTTATCTACGCCGAGAGTGATCTCGAGTATCTTCACCATCGCCAGGTTAACCCAGCCCAGGATGATGCAATTGATCGGCAGGCCCAGGTACAAAGCGCGAAACCCACGGAGGAAGGCGGCCGGCTTACCCGAATATCGTAGTTCGGCAAACTCGATGTCGGTCATGACCCCTGCTCGTCTCCAACAGCCGGGCATAAAGGAACACGGTGAGCATGCCGCTCATAACAAAGTTCCACCATAGCCAACTGCCGGCGATTCCGTTTTTAGCGACAAACCCGGTTACTGCCAGTGGAGTATCGGCAGCAAAGGTAGTGGCGACCATCGAGGTGCCTGCCAACCACCAGGGCACATCCCGGCCGGAGAGAAAAACTCGGTGGTGCCGCCCCGGCTCGTCTTGCGTAGTAGATTCCGATCCCTAGATTATAAGGAAATACGCTCCGATAACGGACCAATCGAGCAGTGAAAGTTTCATTTTCTAAGCCTGGCTTTCATCCAGAAGATATCGAGAAAACAAACTCAAACAGAAGGCTTTGGCGGGCTGGTTTTCTAAAACTGATGTTCAATACAGTTGATTACGGCCGTTAATCTCACGGCAAACGCAGATTCTGTCAAGTCGAAAGTGCTTTAGGCGGCATTTGCGGGTAATTCAGTTTGCGCGGAAGGTCTCCAAGGTTTGGTCTTCGGTCTTTGAACTTGACTTTGAATCCGGTCTCACCGGTCCAACGGCCCATCAGGATGCTCCGCTGTGCAAAATCAGCGTTCAACGTTAACATCCCTGCGACGGTCAAACGCCCCCAGCACCACACAAAATTCATGCGAGTCGTTGCCTTCATTGTTGGTCTAACTCTAATTCTCGCGATTCTCTGGGACACATTTGAAACGATCATCCTACCGCGAAGAGTTACGCGCAGGATTAGGTTAACCAGTCTCTCTACAGCTCAGCTTGGATTCCCTGGTCCAATATCGTCCGGACCATTCCCAACGCCCGGCAACGAGAGAAGTATCTCAGCTCTTTCGGGCCTCTATCGCTATTCTGCTCGCGCTGTGGGCCCTGGTGCTTATCCTGGGTTATCTGTTCTTGCTCTGGGCGACTAATCCAACGATTCTGGCGCCCCATGAGAAAGTAAACTTCCTCACCTCACGTGTATCTTAGTGGCGTAACATTCTTCACTCTTTGGCTATGGCGATGTGACTCAATACCGCCAGCCGGGCGAGTGCTGACAGTAGTTGAGACCGCTAACGGTTTTGGGCTTCTTTGCCGTGGTTATTAGCTATTTGCCTGTCCCTATATTCAGCTTTCTCCCGTCGCGAAGCCAGCATCTCGCTACTGGACGCGCGTGCTGGTTCGCCGTCGAGTGCGGTCGAACTTTTGCGCCGACATCGCGCTGAAGGCAGTTTCGACGACCTGAATCGATTGCTTAGCGAATGGGAACGTTGGTCGGCTGAATTACTCGAGAGTCATCTGTCGTATCCGGTGCTCTGCTACTTCCGCTCCCAACACGACAATCAATCATGGTTGCGTGCCCTGACTACGGTGCTTGGACACCTGTGCTCTAGTGATCGTTGGGCGTAAAAAGATGCGCCGGTTTGGCAGGCACGGATGACCTTCGCGATTGCCCGTCACGCGGTGGTTGATATTGCCCAGGTTTTCAGGACCGCGCCCCGAACGAAGGACTCGTGTGATTGGCGTTTGACGCCTCCTGAATTTACACGAATGCGAAGAATTCTCTCGAGAATGAAATTGTGCTCGCCTCGGGAGAGGAAGTTGAAGCGCGACTGAAGGAGTTGCGTAGCATGTACGAGCCGTACGTCTTTGCACTTGCCGAACTGTTACTGATGCCATTGCCCCCGTGGATCTTGCCGGAGGATGCGATCGACAACTGGAAGACGAGTGCCTGGGGCAGGATTCAAGTGAGAGTCCCAAACGACAAATGAGAAATGTCAAATGATATTTGGTAAAAGTCTTCAAATCCCAACTCAGCCCACTCTTGTAGTAATCATTCTCGGGTCTGCGATACTCTCAATGAATCAAACCACCAACCCCACCGTTACCAGGACCAAACCTCGAGCCAGAGATCTCGGGATTAAAGTGGGGGTCATTCCCACCGGACCACTGAACGCCATTACCGACGTCACTGGCGTTATGGTCGGTCATACGACGATTGTTCGGGGCGACGATATTCGCACCGGGGTGACAGCCATCCTGCCACACAACGGCAACCTGTTTGCAGGGAGAAGGTGCCCGGAGCGGTGTTCGTGGGCAACGGCTTCGGCAAGCTGATGGGTTCAACCCGCCAACGAGCTGGGCGAAATCGAAACACCTATCTCTGCTGACTTCCACTTTGAGTGTTCCGCGTGTTGCTGACGCGCTGGTTGACTACATGCTCGCGCTGCCCGGGAATGAGGACGTTCAGTCCGTAAATCCACTAGTGGCAGAAACAAACGATGGCTATCTAAACGACATCCGGGGTCGCCGCATCACTCGAGATGAAGTAATCACCGCGCGATAAAGAGCGCTTGTGGACCGGCAACGTGTCGAGGAGGGTGCGGTGGGTGCGGGCACGGGCACAGTCGCTTTCGGTTTCAAAGGTGGAATTGGCACCAGCATCCCGTAAGACTGCCGTCAGAGTTGGGCGGATCTCACAGTCGGAGTCCTTGTGCAGACCAATTCCGGGGGCGCTTTAACGATTAATGTGGGCTCCGGTTGGTCAAGAACCCGGTCGCTACTACCTTAAAAGACGAACTCAGCCACCCAGCGGCAAAGACAATAAATGTGAAGACCGGACGCTGCCGCCTGCTCTGTCATCATCAGTGATCGGGCTACCGACGCTCCAGTGGACGGGCGAAACTCTTCGCCAGACTGGCCGCCCGGGGGTCATGGGCCCGGCTCCGGACCGGTGCGGCCGGAAGCAATGGCAGCGGCGACTACGCTGATCGCTTTCTCCACTGCTCCCGAGGTTCGCATTCGCCTCGACGGGCCAAAATGAGAGAAGTAAGCCTGGCGAACTCGAGACGCTGCCGACGACGCAGTCTCACCCTCTTCCTGGCAGTAATCGAGGCGTGACTGAAGAGGCCATTTAAGGCAACTTCACCGTTTAGGGCCAGCAACTACCAAAGGCCGTGGCCACACGGTCGAGGAGTTGCCGTTGGACCGCACGCTCGAAATCCTACGGAGGCATGGCCTCAATCCTCAGCCAGTCAGTAGGGCCAGTATCACGACAACTTCACGGTGGTCTAACCTTTCTCAACTTCTTCGGAAAGTTGTTTACGACACAGTATTTGTCGGCACATAGAATCAATCGTGCAGACAAAGCGTGGTTGTAACCGGAAGGGAGTTATGACAGTGACAACGAAACTAAATATTTCCGGTCAATCGAAAGTCACCGGAATCGATGACTGGCAGATTCGCGAGCAGCTCTCAATGCGAAGATTGACGCTGGCATTTTGGCGGCGGGCAAGTCTTCTCTTCCGAGTGAACGCGAGTTGGCAGAAGGCATTGGACGTGGCCCGAAACGTGGTCCGTGGCGCCTACGAACAATTGATGGAGGCCGGCAAGCTGCGTAGCGTGAAGGTCGCAAAGGACGGACAGCTCGTGGTGGCAGCAGCAAGAAGAAAACAAGCGAGCAGCTCTCGAAGCATCGGCTAAAGCGCGAAAGAAGTAATTTCCCCCTCGCTCGCGCAACCATCCCCCGCGCGTTAATCGTCCCTACAGAAACCGAATCGATTCCCACCCCTGTCGCCAGTGGAGCATCAACAAGCCGCCGAGGGCGATGATCTCGTCCCTCATCGCTTTGCGCTCCGCTAAGAGCCGCCGCACAAAGAATCTTCGTCGCACGAGAAAGAAAGTTGGTGCCTCAGTCCGCCCAGGGACCTGTCCAATTCCTCAAAGAAAGAATGGCTACATAACCGCAAAAAGCGGTAGCACAACGAGAGATACAACCGCCGCAATAAAAACCAAGCCACAGATAAAAGATCAGCGCCAATACCAGCCAGGTAAGCGGGAAGCAACATGGCGGAAGTGATCTTGACGGTCGAGATCACATCTTCGGAATTGCGCGAAAGTTTCGTTGCCAGGTAACCACCCATGATAGGCAGGATAATGAACCAGGGTACCGAGTGCTGCTGGTCCCATCATCAGTCCGAATAAGACTGCCGTGTCGTGTGAGTTGAGCAAAGACAGCGCCAGGTGGCGGGAGGGGAAAACTCTTCTGGGTCCACTCCGGCTCGCCTTAACTCTTCTTCAAAGCGAATCATTCTACCTCGAGTTTGCGCAAACGTTCCGGGTTGGTTTTGTTCGAGGACGCGCTAAGCTGGACGAATCGCTGTTGCAGTTGCAGTTCACTTGCCAGGCTGTCGTCTGCACCATCATGGGCCTCAGCAGAAAAGATTCTTTCAGCGCGCGCGATTGACTGAGCGTTTCCTCGCGTTGCGCCGCGTCGAGGGATCACTCCTCACGCAGTGCGAGTTCAATCCTGGCAGAAAGCTCGCGTGTGGCTGGACGTGGCGTGGAGTTCCGTCAGCCTCGCCCGACCTGTTGTACTTCATCGGTTTGCCGAAATAGAGTAGTTGAAATCCTGAACCTTGTCTTGGCAGTGTAGCAGAGTCGCTTTAATAACTTGTTGGCCGACTTCACCAGTGGAGATCGCCGCCAACGAAATACGGCAGCACCAGTCTTGATTGGTTGTAGTCCGGGGCGTTGTGCGAGACGCCTTCTCGGGACAGATGATCGTGCCGCCCCGGGCCAGAAGTTTCCGGGCGGCGATGAATGTTTCCTGGTTCTTGATTACTGCCTTCGCCTTCGTCTTGCTTTCGATAAACCGGCAGCGAATCGAGCGCCTTGACCAGATACCCGATGACGGGCATTCGAAACAGTGGGGCCTTTTGCTAGAAATGAAACCTTTCGCGGTGCCAGGCAAAAAAGGAAAACCGGGTCGACCAGCGCATTGGGATGATTTACACAAAGATAACCGGCGTGGTGGCGGGGACATGTTCCAGCCCGACCACTTCTATTCGCTTGAAATAAATTCTGAGCGCCAAGCTGAGCAGGGTGACGATTTAGCGACGAATCATTCAAAAGCAAATGTCGGACGTCCGGCCCGAAAAGTCATCAAAAAATGCCACTGCCTTTGCGCCGTGGTATCCAGTACCCCACGTGCGCCAGTGGTCGTTTTGATGCAATAATGCAAACAAGCTCCCTTTCGAGTCAAAAATCTTTACTAGTAAGAGGAATTTATGAAGCGATTGCTCGTTTGTTCGTCTGTCCTGCTGTTCGCTCCTGACCTCGGTCGCCACCGCCCAGAACCGCACTTATTCAGTTGAGGATCTGATGAAAGTACGCCGCGTCGGAGATCCACAAATCTCTCCCGACGGTAAAGTGGCTTCACTATCGGCGATAAACTCGACGCAAATCGAGTCGTGACCACATCTACTTAACTTCGATCAACGGCGGCGAAACGAAACAACTGACAAACGGAGATCGCTCTTGTTCCACTCCGCGGTGTCGCCGGACGGCAAGAAAAATCGCCTACACCACCGGCAGTCAAGTTTGACAATGGATAACAATGGTGAAAACAAAGAGCAGGTGACGAAGATCTCACCGGCGCCGCTGCTCCGGTTTGGTCTCCCTGATGGAAAGTGGTTTGCCTTCACCTCAGACGTCTATCCTGATTGCAACAACGACGACTGCAATAAGAAGAAGGATGAAGCCGTTGAAAAAAGCAAAAGTCAAAGCGCACGTCACTACTCGCCTGCTCTTCCGCCACCGGGACGAATGGCGCTGACGGTAAACGCACCTTACGTGTTCGTAGTGTCGAGCAAAGGTGGGACGGCCCGTGATCTCACGCAAGGCGATCTCGGATTCACCGGCCTACGCTGCCGCTAGTGGCGTCGACTTCGCTTTTTCGCCCGATTCCAACGAGCTAGCTTTACGTGCAAATCCAGACAAGGTGAAGTTACCTTAAAACAGCGACATCTTCATAGTGTCACTTTCAGGGGGAAACGCAAAAGACATCACCATCAATAACCACGGCTACGACGTCGGCCCAGTCTACACGAGCGATGTCGTTACCTTCTCTATCGTTCGCAGGCCACCGCAGGTTTTGAATCTGATCGCTGGCGGTTGATGGTCACAACCGCCTGACCGGCGCCAGCGTCGAGTTGCCGAAAGGCCTTTGACCAACAGGTTGACGAGTTTGTCATCGCACCGAATGGTAACGCTGTTCATTTCACTGCCGGCGAACGTGGTCGCTCTCCAATTTTCAGTGTTCCACTTCCGGTGGTGGCGTGCCGCAAAAGTTGGTGGCCAATGTTTTCGCCAGCAATCTGCGGCTCACACCTGACGGCAAGAAATTGGGTTTTCGCTTCCAGCTCCAATGCCGCTCCGGCAGAGATTTACCGGCCAACGCTGATGGCAGTGGCGTCACTCCTGTCTTCGGCCAACAAACAGCCAATGGCCCAGCAAATTTGAAGTGGCGCCGAAGATGTGGAGTGGATTGGCGCTCTCGGCAGGAAGATTCATTAGTTTTATCGTCAAACCGAATAACTTTGATCAGAAGAAGAAATATCCACTCGTCGTGCTTATTCACGGTGGTCCCTGCGGGCGGCATGGAGTGACAACCGGGGTCATCGTTGGAATCCACAGTTGCTCGCGAACGCCGGTTACGTCGTCTTCACACCCAATCCCCGAGGCTCAACCGGCTATGCGGTCAGCAGTTCAAACGAGATCAGCGGCGATTGGGGTGGCAAAGCTTATACAGATCTCATGAACGGCGTCGCTGAGGTGCTGCGTAAAAATCCGCATCTTGATCGGAACTCGCGTGGATCAGCCGGCGCCAGCTACGGTGGCTATATTACGTGATTGACTGGATCGAGGGACACAACAACGATCCGCGGTTCCGTTCTTTCAAGGTGCTGGTCTCCCACGATGGCGTTTACAACTCCGACCAGCATGTATGGAGCAACAGAAGAACTGTGGTTTTCGAATGGGAGTTCAAAGGTACGCCCATGGACCAACCCGGCAACGCGAGCGCTGGTCACTGCACCGGTTTGTCAACAACTTCAATACTCCGATGTTGGTGATTCATAGCGAGCTCGACTATCGCGTACCGTTTACGAAGGTTTGCAATTGTTCACTGCGTTACAGCGTAAAGGCGTATCGATTCCAGATGCTTATGTTTCCCGACGAGGGACACCGTACTCAAGCCACAGAACTCGCAACTCTGGTATCACACGGTGCTTGATTGGTTGGATAAGTATCTGCAACAGCCCGATGCGAAACCAAAGCAGGTGGCAGTAGGCGCAGCAGGAGCAGGTATAGGACAGGTAACAGAGCAGGTAACGTGAGCAGTCTAATCCTGCTCGACATAACCTGCTCCCGCCTGCCGTCCCCGCCCGCTGGTTCCTCGCATCTGCTCCTGCCGTTTTTTAGCAATACGTAACTGAACGCAAAACGAAGTAATAT
>ERZ1370068.8573-contig-7415_pt1 | contig 33647 bp, 37 predicted proteins | sample MGYA00561227_ERZ1370068 | MGnify/ENA primary metagenome ERZ1370068 (study PRJEB38410, sample SAMEA6850437) | metagenome | study: Metagenomic assessment of the ecological functions of the soil: analysis of the soil microbiota associated with the...
GTACTTCGTTCAGTTACGTATTGCTAATCGCATGGTCGAAGACCTCAAGGCCCAGCGCGCCCAGCTCGTGGCCAAAGGGAATACGTGGACTCCGATCATCTCCCACCTGGCGGACGGCCTGGATGGTCGATGAATGCGGGAGGGCGTTCTCCAGAGGGCGAACCGTGCCCTGCTCAACCTGACCGGCGCTACGGAGGCGGAGCTCATCGGCCCGGCGGGCCGGTTTCCTGTTCGCGGAGGGGGAGGAGACGTTCCGGACCCTCGTGCTCGGCCGCACCTGCAGCTACAGCACGCGGTGCACGAGGTGGAGAGCTCCAGCCCGTCCCGCACCGGCGGGGAAGCGGTGGCGGTGACCGTAAGTACCGCGGGAGCGTTGCCCGGCCGCACCAACCGTGCGCGACGTGGTCTGCACGCTGCCACCGACATCACCCACCGGAAGTTCACGGAGCGGGCGCTGGTGCAGGCGCGGGAGAGCAGGCGGAGGCGGGGGCGCGGGCCAAGGCGCAGTTCCACTCGCCGCCAATGAGCCACGGATCCGCACGCGCTCAACGGCGTGATCGGGATTGACCGACCTCACTCTCCGGCAGCGCGCTGGACTGACGACCAGCGGGACTGGGTGGAGACGGCCCGCCGCTGCGGAGAGGCCCTGCTCGCGCTCCTCGAAAGCGACATCCTGGACGCCCCTGAAGATGGACGCGGGGCAAGCTGCAGCTCGAGCGCATCGACTTCGACCCGCGGCCTACCTGGAGATGGTGGCGGACATCCTGGCCATGCGCGCGCGAGAGAAGGGCTCACGCTCTCGATCGACGCCGCGCTGCCATCCCGCGTGAACGGCGATCCCGCCCGCCTGCGGCAGGTCCTGCTGAACCTGGGCAGCAACGCCGTGAAGTTCACCGCCCGCGGCCACGTGCTGATCGAGGCGGGCCGGCCCCGGACGGGCGAATCCGCTTCGGTCACGGACACCGGTCCCGGCATCTCGGCCGAGGTGCAGGGACGCCTCTTCCAGCCGTTCTCGCGGCGGATTCCTCCACCACCCGCAAGTGCGGCGGCACGGGCCTGGGCCTGCCGCCATCTCCCGCCAGCTCGTGGAGCTCATGAACGAGGGAGATCGGGGTGAGACGGAGGACCTCCACGGATCGACGTTCTCGGTTCACGGCCGAGCTGCCGACGGCCGCCGAGATCGATCCCGTCAGCCCACGCCCGCGCTCTCCACTGCGGGGCTCCGTCGTCTGGTCGTGGACGACAACGCCACGAACCGGCAGGTGATGCGGGGAGATGCTCAAGGCCTGCAGGAGTGCTCTTTCGAGGAGGCTTCCGACGGCTGGGAGAGGACTGGACAAGCTGCGGGCGAGCGCGGGGACCTCACGCGAGTTCCAGCTCGTCCTCATCGACTTCCAGATGCCCGAGATGGACGGGGGCAGCTCGCGGCGGAGATCAAGCGCGACCCGCAAGTGGCGCACGTGCCGCTCCATCCTCGTCACTTCCGTCCCCCAGCACGGGGACGCGGCGCGGATGATGAACATGGGCTTCGAGGCCTATCTCACCAAGCCCCTCAAGCAATCGGTGCTTCACGACGCCGTCGCGACGGTGATGGGAGCCCGCTTCCGGTGAGCGCCGCGAGCCGGCCCTCACCCCGTCACCGCCCACACCGTGGAAGAGGCGGCGCGCGCGCAATCGGATCCTGGTGGTGGACGACAACCCGCTCAACGTCGGACGGCGGTGGGCCTCTTCCAGCGCGCGGGTTTCGAATGCGACGTGGCCCGGAGCGGAGCCGAAGCCGTGCCGGGCGGCCGCCACGTCTCGTACGAGCCTGGTGTTGATGGACTGCGAGATGCCGGGCATGGACGGCTACGAAGCGGCCCGTCTCGTTGCCGCCAGGAGGGCGCGGGCGCCCACACGCCGATCGTGGCCATGGCCGAGCCGTCCGGAACCAGCCGGCAGCCGTCGACCGAAGCGGGGATGGACGACTTGATCCGCCAGCCCCCGCGTCACGAAGACGTTCAGAGAGTCCTGGCGCGTTACATCACGGAGAGCGCAGGGATCGTGAAGGCACGCGGCGGCGCATCGTTGAAGACGAGCCCTGGCCCTGGCCTTCGTATCGACGACCCCGCTTTCGCGGCGCCGGCCGCGCCGAGTTTCATCCGACCCGCCGATCCCTGTGATTCCTGTGCGGAATGGAACGCCCGCGCCCGCCCTTCCACGTCTTCGGCAACACGTACTTCGTCGAGACCGGCCGGCCTCGGCTCGGTGCTCGTGACCTCCGATGCCGGCCACGTCCTCCTCGACGGGGCGCTGCCCCAGTCGGCGGCCCTCATCGACGCCAACATCCGCGCGCTCAGGCTGCGGACGGAAGACGTGCGCGTGATCGTGAGCTCGCACACGCATTTCGACCATGCCGGCGGGATCGCGTGGCACTCCAGCGCGCCAGCGGCGCCACCGTCGCGGCCAGCCCCGCGGGCGGCGCGCGCTCGGCGGCGGGCCCGTGCCCGCGATCCGCAGTTCGTCGGTGGCACCGGCTTTCCGAAGGTCAAGAAAGTCCGGGTGGTCGCCGACGGCGAGACGCTGCGTGGTCGGCGCCCTCTCGCCGTGACCGCGCACTCTTCACGCCCGGGCACACGCCCGGCAGCACCACCTGGACCTGGCGCTCCTGCGAAGGGGCGCGCTGCCTCGACGTCGTCTACGCCGACAGCCTCAACCGCAGTCTCGGCGCCCGGCTTCCGCTTCTCCGGCGATGCGAGCCACCCAGACATCGTGGAGACGTTCCGGAAGAGCATCGCGACCGTCGAAGCGCTGCCCTGCGACATCCTGCTCGCCGTCCATCCGAGCTTCGCCGACATGGACCGCAAGCTCGCGGCGCGCGCCCGGGCCGCGGCGCCCGATCCCTCATCGACCCCGGTGCCTGCCGCGTGCATGCCGCGAATGCAAGACAGGCCCTCGAACGGCGCTTGCAAGCAAGAGAAGTAGCCGATCCGGGGCTCGCTTGGCCCCCATAACTCGCAGAAGCAAAAGCCTTTCTACAATCGGGCTGACCATTCCCCCTTGTAATGTGCGGAGACGCGCAGACGAGTGTTGGTCTTTATACACTTTGGACGCGGCGCCCTCCGGAAGTTGACCGTCAGGAGACCAGTGGAGATCGGGAATGGCGAGCCTTCGGATTCTGCATTTGGGAGGACAACGAGCTCGACGGGAGTTCATCACGCCTCAGCCTCGCGAGCAGGCCGACCTCGTATCGGACATCACGCGCGTCGACACGCGTGACGCCTTCCTGAGCCAGCTCCATCAAAGCCGTTCGACCTCATCGTCTCCGACTTCTCGCTCCCCAGCTTCGACGGGCTCTCGGCCCTGAGGCTGGTTCGAGAGCAGAAGCTGGACACGCCCTTCATCTTCGTCTCGGGGACGATCGGCGAGGAGAGCCGTGGCCGCCCTGCGCGAAGGAGCCACCGACTACGTCTTGAAGGACCGGCTCTCGCGCCTGCCCGAAAGCGGTCCGCCGCTCGGTGGCCGAGCGCAAGGACGGCAGGCGCGCCAGGCCGCGGAGGAGCGCATCCACGAGCAGGCCGCCCTCCTCGACGAGGCGCGGGAGGCGATCATCGTCCACGATCTCGATCGAAACGTGACCTTCTGGAACCGCGGAGCGGAGCGGCTCTACGGCTGGGACGGCCGAGGAAGCGAAGGCGGGCGCGGCCAGCGCCATGCTCCGCCCGAGGCGCGGGCACTTCGTCAGCGAGGCGATGACTGCCGTGTGCAAGGGCGGCGCCTGGGACGGCATCCTCAACATCGACACCCGTGACGGCCAGCCATCTCGTCGTCGAGAGCCATTGGACCTGCCTGCGGCAGCCCGGCGGCGTGCCCCGCGCCATCCTGACCATGAGCCGCGACGTCACCCAGGAGCGGCAGATGGAAGCCCAGCTCCTCCAGAAGCAGCGTCTCGAAACCATCGGGATGGTGGCGGGCGGGATCGCGCACGACCTCAACAACGTGCTCGCCCCTCTCGTCCTCGGCATCGGCAGCCTGCGCGGAAGATCACCGACGAGCCTGGCGTGCGGCTCCTGCAGACCATGGACTCGACGCGCGCAGCGCGGGGCGGAGATCCTGCAGCAGGTCCTCTCGTTCGCGCGGGGCACGCAACGGCCCGCGGGCCCGGTGGACATCGGCGAGGGGTGATACGGGGGATGGAGCGGCTCCTGGCCGCGACCCTCTCCAGCAACATCGAGCTCGAGCATCGACATCGCCCCGGACCTGCGCCGGCCGCGCGTGGACGCGGCGCAGCTCCAGCGGGTCCTGCTGAACCTATGCCGTGAACGCGCGCGATGCCATGCCCGGCTCCGGCACGCTGTCCATCCGCGCGGAGAACGCGGCGCCGCCGGCGGGAGACATCGGCGAGCACGTCGTCATCCGCGGTGACCGACTCCGGAACGGGCATGCCGGAAGAGATCCGGCGCAAGATCTTCGAGCCGTTCTACACCGACCAAGGCCACCGGGACCGGCATCGGCCTGGCCACGGTCCTCTCCATCGTGAAGCGGCACGGCGGCTCCATCGACGTGGACAGCGTCGTCGGCCAGAGGCACCGAGTTCCGCGTGCGGTTCCCGTTGCGCGACAGTCCCTCCACGGGCAGCTTCCCCGGTGGTCTCGTCTGCGGGCGCCGGGCGCCTGCTCGTGGTCGTGGACGAAGGGATCGATTCGCGAGATCGAGCGCCAGACGCTGAAGCCTGCGGCTATCGCGTCCTCTGTCCGGCGCGGCGGACGAGCTTCCCGCGTTCTCGACGAACGGGGCCTGAGATCGCGGCCGCCGTGCGTCAACGTCTCCCTGCCCGACCTCGACGCGCACGTGCTCATCGCGGACATCGCGAAGCGCGCCCGGTGGCGAAGGTCATCGCCACCACCGCACCATCGAGGCGCCTCCCAAAGAGCGGCCGGGTGGTGGCGGCGACTGCTCGAGCCAGCCCTACAGTCCGCAGAAGCTCCTGGATACGGTGGGCCGGGTGTTGTCCCTCCCGTCCTAGGGGCATCTCGTAGCAGCCGATGTCGTAGGCGGTACGCTGCGGGCGCGTCGGTCCCGACGATGTCGGCCACGCACGTCCGGGCTCAGGTTGGTGCCGGCGTCGATGGCGGGCGAGCCCGTCGTGAGCCGGTAGTCGTTGCCGGCCGGGTCCACGAACAGGGCGGTCGCGGTGGAAACGAACGAGTGGGTGTCGTAGCCGAAGGTCCGCCACTGCGCGAGCGTGCTCGTGACCGAGGTGCCCCGTTGGTGCTGAAGCGGTCGACCACGACGTTGTAGTCGCTCGTCAGCACGCCGGCCGCGGTGCTGTAGACGGCGATCGCGCCCTTGTCCGCGCGCTCGGTGTAGAGGATGTTGTTCTTCACGACGTTGCCGACCGGGCTCGCCGCCGTTGCCCTTGGACTTCGGGATGTTCACGGCACCAGCGGCCGTCCGTGGCCATCACGATCGTGTTGTTGTAGACCTTGTTCCGGCTGGAGCCGTGGGAGCCGTCCGTCGGAGAAGAGCGAGATCCCGAAGGCGTGGTTGTTGTAGAGCAGGTTGTTGCGGATGACGCTGTCGTCCACGCCGTCCACGTTGATGCGCGGAGCCGCCGTTGACGCGCCGTTCTCGTAGATGACGTTGTTCTCGATGAGCGCGAACGAGATGATCCCGTCGCGCACGGTGGTGCCGCACGGGCACTTCGAGCTGTAGTCGGCGTTCGAGCTGGATGCCGCCGCCGGGTTGTGGTGGCGAGCGGTTGCCGCGGATGGTCGGGTAGTCCGCGCTGTTGCTGTCGTAGATGCCGTGCTCGGTGTTGAACGCCACCTCGTTGTTCTCGAGCAGCGGGTGCGAGGAGAACGCGAGGAAGATGCCGTCGCCGCTGGCTGGACGGCGCGCTGTGGTGCGCGTAGCAGTTCCGGATCGTGATGCGGTTGGTGATGCGGATGTCGATGCCGTGGTGGGGCGAGTTCGCGACCTCGAAGCCGTCCACGATCCAGTCGGTGACCTCGGTCCCCGAGCCGTTCTCGATCTCGATCGAGGCTCGAGTGGCTGTTCTGCGGTCCTGGGGTGTTGATGACCACGGTGGCGCCGGCGTCGCGGGCCAGGGTCTTGGGCGCGGTGACGGTGCCCGAGTTGCGGATCCGGCAGCCGGCGTAGGTGCCGGAGCGGACGAGGATCAGTGTCCCCGGGCGCGATCGTCTCGACCGCGTGCTGCAGGGTCGCCCACGGGTTCGCCGACGAGCCGTTGAAGGTGTCGTTCCCGTTGGTGGCGACGTAGTAGGTCGCGGCAGGAGGCGGTGCCACCAGAGGCCGAGGGCGGCGGCTCCGACGAGGGGCGGGAGACGAACCAGTTTCGCGAGTTCTCTTTCGATGCCGGCTCAAATTGCCAGCGGTGACGGTTCCCGGATGAGCTGACGTTGACGTACAAAGGCGCCGCTTGCGGACTGGTGAAGCCGGAGCCGGGCTGGACAGTCACGTGTCAGGTTGCCCCCGGCGGCGCGCTCGCGGTCGCGGAATAGCCCCGCGCTGGCGCGAGGTCGGTCCACGACAACGAGGTCGCGGCGGCGGGCACGGTGGTCACGGTGCCGCTGATGGTCGCGGTGGAGGCCGGCCCTGTAGCCGAACTGGGGCGGCATAGTTCGCGGCTCCCCGCAGCAGCGCACCGTCACGTTGGCGGAGGCGCTGCCGTCCGCCGCCGTGAGCCGCGAGGGCGAGCGCGACCGCGCCTGCGGAGGTGGAGGCGTCGGAGCACGGTGAGCCATTGCGACGTCGTGGCGGCGTCGGGGGCCGCACTTCCAGCCGGTACAGCCTGGTTGAAGTTGAGGACGTTGACCATGGAGACGGCGGCGCTCGTGGGCAGGAGCGTGGTCATGGTCCCCACGAACCCGGCGGAGGCGCTGGTGACGTCGTATCGCCGCGCTCCGGATGAGGGCGCGGTCACGGAGGCAGAGCGTCGGTACGAAGTGCCAGTTCATGTGCTGGTCGCCGGTGGTGCTGGTGACGACGGTACGGTCGTACGTGACGAAGAGGCTCGGCCGCAGGTAGACGACGTCGCGCGTCCACGAGGTCACGCCACTTGTGCTGCGGTAGGTGTCCTGGAGGCCCGATCCGCGCACGAGCGTATCCGTTCCGATCCTCGTACCGGCTGATGTTGGTGGTGGGGATCGAGGCTTTCGTCCACGGGCGGGCCACCCGGCCGCCGCCGTGCCGTTGTAGAACGTGTTGTAGATGCGCGGGGCGTGCCCGAGCCCCAGATCTCGTTGTAGGACGCGCTCTCGTCGTTGACCGTGCCCGGCCACGTCATGGCCAGGAAGTTCTTGTTGACGAGGACGGGGTAGCGCCGCGACGATGGCGAGCGCCCGCATCGAAGTCCTGCTCGCCGGCGTAGTCGGAAGTCGACGTAGACCGCTGGCGCGAGGGATCCCCACACCGCGCTCGGTCCCCCAGTCCGAGCGCATGGCCGCGGTGTTGAGCCCGCGGGCGAGAAGGAGAGACGCGCCAGGGTCATGAGCCGCACTTCGAGGCAGCGTCGTCCCAGAACAGGAGTCCGTCAGGGCGCGGGCAGGCCGACCTGGGCGCGGACCTCCCGCGCATAGAGGTGGTATTGCCAGGGCGAGCGAGTTGCTCCACCTTCCGAGCAGCCCCGCCGTCGTGCGTGAACAGGGTCGTGCTCGGCCGCGCGGGAAACTCCGAGTGGGATCGTTGCCGTTGGTATGGAGGGTGTCACGGTCGTTCATGTACCGGCGCGAAGGCCACGTGAAGTGGATGAGTGCAGTCCCGTGTCCAGGGGTAGGAGAACGGCGTTGCGGGATCCTGGACGAGGTCGATCGCCTTGGCCGTCTTCGCGGCCAGGCTGGAGCAGGCCATGTTCACGTTGGCGACGGGCCCGTAGCCCCATCCTTCCGACCAGCCGCCGCCACCGAGGAAGCTGTTGTAGTAGGCCTGCACGCCGGTGTGGGAGCCCGTCTCGGCCACGAGCGATCCCGGTCCGCCGCGGTGCGAGGCGGCTCGGAAGTCGTTCCAGAGCGTGGCCGCGCTCGGCGTTGTCGCCTTCGGTGGCGATGCCCGCGTAGGCGCTTGGCCGCGTAGTAGCCCGCGAAGTAGTTGCCGTGGGGATGGCCGTGTCCGAAGCCGCCGGTGTCGAAGAAGGAGATCCAGTTGTTGAGCTGGCCGTAGACCTGAGACCTCAGGGATGGAGAGAGGACGTTATGCAGAAAGCCAGTCGTAGCCGACCAGCCATGCCGACTCCGAAGAAGCGGATGCCGTAGCCGTCGTCGCGGTTGTAGGGCGGGGACGTGGGCGGGGTTCGACATCTTCTCCAGGATGTCCGCGCCCTTCGCCCCCCAATCCGAGGTGTTGAGATCCCCGATGCCGAACCCGATCTGGTAGCAGAGGGCGGTGTTGAGCAGCGGGTCGAAGTAGTCGCTGCCCTGGTAGCTCTCCGCCGATGTTGGGAAGGTTCGGGGTAGTCGTTGCCGTCGGGATACTGGACGGTGCCCGGGATGTAGCTGTTGCAGGTGTTCCGCAGGGCCGTCCACTGGGGCTGCCCGCCTGCGCCTTCTGGCGCAGGGACGTGAGGGTCGCGGCGTCGAGCCAGATGCGGGGATGCCCGGTGACGGCCGCGTTGCTGACCGTCACCGTCACCGCCGCCGCCGTCGTGGTGTTGCCCGCGGCGTCGCGGGCGCGCGCGGAAAGGCGTGGCTGCCGCTGCCGAGCGCGGTGGTGTCGTAGGAGATCGAATACGGGCTCGACGTGTCCTCCGTCCTGACGTTGGCCCCGTCGGCCGGGAACTGCACGCCCGCCACCCCACGTTGTCGGAGGCGCTGGCGGAGATCGTGATCGTCCCGGAGACGGTGGCGCCGGCGGACGGCGCCGTCATGGTGACCGTGGGCGGCACGGCGTCGCCGTTGCTCACCGGTCACGGTGACGCCCGGAAGACGTCGTGGTATTGCCGGCGGTCCCGTCCCCGGGCCGCGAACGTGTGGCCCATTGGTGAGCGCGGCCGTGTTGTGGCAGGATCGAGTAGGGCGCCACGTCGTGTCCTCGGCCCCGGTGTTGGCGCCGTCCACGAGGAACTGCACGCCCGCCACGCCCACGTTGTCGGACGCGCTTGCGGAGACCGTGATCGTCCCGGCGACGGTGGCGCCCGCGGTGGGGCGCGTCATGGTGACGGTCGGCGGCGTCGTGTCGATCGGCGTCACCGTGAACCCGCAAACCTGATCGGTCCCCGCCGGCCCGTCGACCTCGGTGGCCCAGGAGCTGAGAGTGGTGACCGCGGCTTGCTCCGTGCGGAAGGCGTAGTTGAGTCCGACCGTCTGCTCGGTCCCCGCGGGAGGGGTGACGTAGATCGAGTAGGTGTGCGCGGGGACGTTCACGACCAGTCGGAAGTGATAGGTGTTGTTTCCCGCGTAGGGGATCGTGGAGGCGGCGGCGTACGCTCCACCGTTCCGCGCGTCGATGTTTCCGGAGGCGTTGAACCGGGCCAGGCAGGCGAAGCCGGGATAGGTCGTCTGCGGCCCGTTCGAGATCCCCACCACGCTGTCGATCGATCCGACCGAAGGCCGGGCGTCGAGGCGTGGCCGTGAACGAACCGGTTTGGGCCACGTCGAACGGATCGTTGACCCATCCTCCGCCCGCCGTCGCGGTGTAGCACTCCACGTTGGTCACGGTGACCGTCACCGCGGTCCGCGGTGGCGGTGTTGCCCGCGGCATCCCGGAGCCCGCGCGGAGAACGAGTGGCTGCCGCTGGCGAGCGCGGCCGTGTTGGCGGAGATCGAGAACGGGGCCGTCGTATCTTCGGCTCCGCGTTCGCGCCGTCCACGAGGGACTGCACGCCCGTGACGGCGACGTTGTCCGGACGCGTTGGCGGAGACGGGGATCGTGCCGGACACCGTCGCTCCCGCCGCGGGTGCGGTCATCCGACACCGTGGGGAGTGGTGTCGGGCGAGGGTGAGCACGAAGTTGCAGACGGTCAGCGCCGCGCGCCGTCCGTGGCCGCGACCCAGTTGTTGAGGCTCGTGACCGTCGCCTGCTCCGTGCGGAAGCCGTAGGCGGAGGCAATCTGGGTCTCGGACCCACCCGACGGCCTCACGTAGGCCGCGTAGGTGTGCGGCGCAGGGACATTCACGACGAAGCGGACGCTGGTAGCTCGTCCCCGCCGTGTAGGAAACGGTGGCGGTGGCCGCGTGCAGGCACCGCCGTTGCGCGCGTCGATGGTGCCGGTGGTGTTGAAGCGCACGATGGCGGCGAGGCCGCTCCACGCGGTCTGGGCGCCCAGCGAGAGGGCGACCGCCGCATCCGAGGCCGCGGTCGCGTCCATCTCCGCCGTGAAGCTCGCACCTTGCGAGGCAAACGAGGTGTTCTGCCAGGAGCCCACGGTGGCCGTCTTGCATTGCGCGCGAGCGGGGCTGTGGGAGAGCGGAGAACGGCGGCGGCCGCGAGAGCCAGGGGAACCAGTGGCGAGCGCTGCATGAGCTCCTCCGAGTGAAAGGACTTCCGAGGGCGCCTACCGGCCTGCCTTTCCCTATGCCCATGAAGAGCATGGGAAACCACAACAAAGGAAATGAATGGAAAGATCTAAACGAAAATAGCAAGCACAAAAGGTGCTGTCAATGGGTGTTTACTTCTTTTGTCATAGCCGGAGGGCGGCACGTCACCCGTTCCGGAACGGGTGAGTGCCGGACTCCTGCGCGATCAGGGACCGGGCTGGGTCAGCGTCGCGTGCGCCTACGTCTGCGCGATGGTGTAGGGCGCGCGCTGCGGCCGCGACAGCATCGCGTTCGCCTCGTCGTCGTTCTTGAAGCGCTCCCTGGCGGGATCCCAGTAGAGCTTCCGCTTCAGCTTCATCGCCATGTGATGGAGCAGGCAGGCCGAGCAGGACGCGGTGCGCGACCTCGACGGGCGCGATCGGCTGCTTGCGCGACTTCACGGACTCGAGCCAGTTGAGGTGGTGCTCCGTGCTCACCGGCAGGTGGATCTCGTCGGGCCCGATCACGGACGTGATGATCTTCGGATCGCTGGCGGCGAGAGCCGTCGCGTCCTTCAGCTTCGCCACCGGATCGCTGCGCGGTGACCGTCTCGTTCCCGCGCGAGACGAAGATCCAGCCGTTGGTGCCGATGAACTTGATGCCGTTCGGGAAGTCGCCGCTCACGATCATGTGCACGCCGTTCGCGTAGAGCGCTTCCGTCTTGAACGGACCGTGCACGTCCCACAGGCCCTTGACTTCGGGAACTCGGCCGTGCCCCAGATCTCCACCGGGCCCGTGTAGCTCGGTGTCCATGCCCCAGTGCGCGCTGTCGATGTGGTGCGCGCCCCAGCCCGTGATCATGCCCGCGCCGAACTGCTCGCAGCGCAGCCAGCCCGGACGGTCGTACCCGACCTGCGGGTGGACCCGCTTCTCGGTGTAGTACACGACCGGCGTCGAGCCCAGCCACATGTCGTAGTTGAGGTTCTTGCGGGACGGGCATCTCCGGCTCGATCTTCGCCGGACGGATCGCCGGGCAGGCCCACCTCGACCGTCTTCGAGCTGGCCGATGCGCCCGTTGCGCACGAGCTCGGCGGCGTAGCGGAACTGCACGGTCGAGCGCTGCTGGCTGCCGATCTGGAAGATGCGCCCGCTGCGCTGGACGGCGTCGCTGAGGGCGCGGCCCTCGGCGATGGTCAGCGAGGCCGGCTTCTGGAGGTAGACGTCCTTGCCGGCTTCGACGGCGTCGATGGCGATGAGGCAGTGCCAGTGGTCGGGGTGCTGATGACGACGGCGTCGACGTCCTTGTTGGCGAGCAGGTCGTGGTAGTTCGCGTAACCGGTCACGCCGTCGTAGGGCTTGCCCGGTCTTCTTGGCGTAGTACCCGTTGACGAGGGTCTTGGCGTCCTCCAGCCGCCGTGCGGTCGAGGTCGCACGACCGCCATCGATCGCGCGCGATGTCGTGCTGCCAGATGCCGGGCAGGTCGTGGCCGCGCGAGATGCGCCCGGTGCCGATGGCGCCGACGTTGATCCGGTTGCCGGGCGATGCGGCCCCGAACACCGAGGAGGGACGATGGCGGGGAAGCCCGCGACCACCGACGAAGCCACCACGCCTTTGCCCGCCGTCTCCAGGAACCGCCGACGATCCATCTTTCTTGCTGCCATGGTGGGCTCCGTTCCGGACGAGTCTACACCCGGCTACTTGGCGGCGTTCGCGCCCTTCACCCGGAGCCGGACGGCGTAGAGGCCCTTGCTGGCGGTGATGAAAAGCGTGCGGTGGTCGGCGCCGCCGAAGCTCACGTTCGCCGTCCAGTCCTCGGGGATGTCGAAGACCTGGATCTCCTTGCCCGTCTTGTCGAAGACGTGCACGCCCTTGCCGGTCAGGTAGAGGTTGCCTTCCTCGTCCAGGGTCATCCCGTCGGAGCCGAGCGCGGCGTGCAACCGCTTGCCGGCGAGCGTGCCGTTCGTTCTGGATGTCGTAGGCGTAGGTCTTGCCCGCCTTGATGTCGGCGACGTAGAGCGTCTTGCCGTCGGGCGAGCCGATGATGCCGTTCGGCTGCTCGAGGTCGGTCGTCACGCGCTTGATCTTCTTGCGATCGGCGGAGAGGCGATAGACGTGCTGTCCGCCCTGCGGGCGGCGCGTCATGTGTCCACCAGGGCCGCTTGTAGAACGGATCGGTGAAGTAGAGGCCGCCGCTGGGACGGACCCAGACGTCGTTGGGGCCGTTCAGCTTCTTCTTTCGTACTCCTGTCCAGATCACCGCGGCCTTGCCGTCGCTTGGCGATGGACCAGAGCTCGTTCTTCTCGTCCGCGCAGGCGATCAGGTTGCCCGGCGCGGTCGAAAGTACATGCCGTTGCGCGTCCCGCGGGCTGGAGGAAGGTCGTGAGCTTGCCGTCCACGCTCCACTTCAGGATGCGGTCGTTGGGCTGGTCGGTGAAGAAGACGTTGCCGGCGGCGTCGGCGGTCGGGCCCTCGGTGAAGGCGAAGCCGTCGGCCAGCTCTCTCGACCTGGGCGCCCGGGGCACGGAGGTCGTCGAAGGCGAGGGCGGGGACGGCGAGGCAAAGGCGACGAGGGCCGGAACGGCGATCAGGGTCGGATGAAGAGGCATATCTTGGGTGCTCCTCAGGGAATCGGCAGCATCCTGCCACAGCTCCAGTCGCAGCGGGGGCTTGCACGGGATCGACCCTGGTGGCGCGCCAGGCGGGGACCAGACTGGCCACGACGGTGACGGCGACGAGGGCGATGGCCAGCACGGCGAGAATCGCTGGATCGGAACGACCGAGCCGGGAGACGTAGGCGGAGAAGATCTGCCCGCCTCGCGAACGTGGGCCAGCAGCCCGATCGCGACCCCAGCGAATCCGTGGCGCGCCCCGCTCGCGAGCACTTCGCGCCGCACCCGCGCGGCTGTCGCGCCGATCGCGATCCGCACGCCCGATCTCGCGCGTGCGGAGCTGCACAGAGATAGTTGATGACGCCAGTACAGGCCAAGGAAGGCCAGGGCGAAGGCCAGCCCGCCGAAGATCAGCATCAGCACCATCGCGAACCGCCGCTCAGGCCAGGTAGGCGGCGCGGGACCTCGTCGAAGGTGCGGACGCTCGAGAGGGGAAGGTTCCCGTCGAGGCGGGCCGCGGCGGCGCGTATCGCCGGGATCAAGGGTGCGCGGGTCCGTCTTGCCTCGGACGACGAAGTGCAACGTGCCGTCAGAGTGGGGGCCTCGGGCGAAGGGCGCATAGATCCCGCGGATGAGAATCGGCTCTCAGGCCCGGCCATCCGGACGTCGCGCACGACGCCGACGACCTCCGCCCAGGACAGCCCTGCATCATGCTCGCGACGTTGACGTGGCGGCCGAGGATGTCGTGGGGCCCAGTCCGAGGGCCTTCCGGCGTAGTCGACGCTGACGATCGCCACCTTCGACGACCCGGGGCGATCGAATGCGTTGAACGTCCGGCCCGCCACGAGATCGATGCCCAGGGCGGCGAAATATCCAGCACTGGCGCACAGCTCGTTCGCGTGCGCTCCTCCGCCCGGATCGTCGGGCTGCTCCAGGCTGGCGATACGGAGCGCGGTCATCGCGTGGGGCTCCACCGCCGGGCAGCTCGTTCGTCGCGCCGACCTCCTCGATCCCGGGCAGGTGCGGAGCTCGCGCGTCGAAGCGCTCGTAGAACCGCCTGCACGGTCTCCGAAGAGCCGTAGGTCGCGAGCGGCAACACGACGTCGATGGCGAGAGCGTTCGCGCCGCGGACGCCCAGATCCGCGGCCAGCAATTTCCGCACCTTCGTCACGATGGTGACGGCGGCGCGAGCAGGCAGGACGAGGGCGACGGCAATCTCGGCCACACGCCAGTCCACTGCGGAACCGCCGCCAGAAACGATCGAGGCTCATGCCGAAACCGCGCACGCAGGACGTCGGACGAGGCGCGGCCAGGGATGGAGACCGCCGGGGCCAGCCCGAACAGGAGAGCGGTGAGGAGCGACAGGGCGCCCAGAGCGGCGGCCGTCCGGAGGTCGAGGGCGATCTCGGCCGCGCCATGCAGTGGTCAGGGGCGGGAAAGCGCGCGCGACGTCGAGAGTCGCCCGCGCGCCCGGGACGGCGAGGAGTCCCGCCACCATCGAAAGCAGGAGGCTCTCGCAGAAGACCTGCCGGACGAGCTGTGACCGTGACGCGCCCAGGGCGCGGCGGCACGGCAAACTCGCGCGCTCGCGCGCGGCCACGCGGGCCAGGAGGAGGCTGGCCGCGTTGGTGCAGGCGACGAGGAGAACCGAGGAGCGCGGCCGCGGCGACCATCACCAGGAACGGGTCGTGCATCTCCCACGAGGGCTGCGCGAAGAGGCGTCGCGGCCACCATGCGCCTCACCGCTGCGGCGTCTGGGCATGGCGGCATTACATGGCCGCAGCCGTGGTCCCGGGCCTGTACGGGCGTGATGCCGGGGGCGAGGCGCGCGACGACGCGCAGCACGCTCCGCACTGGTGCCAGGTGCGCGTAGCTTTCGCTCGGGACCCGAAGCTCGACCGCGCCCGGGAAGCTCACGCGTGAGCGTCGCATGACGCCGACCACGACATAAGGGCGGTCGTTCAGGATCAGCAGCGGCCGACGATCGCGGGGTCCGCGGCAAGCGCCGGCGCCACAGCCGGTGGCCGATGACCGACGACTTGCGGCGTCTGGCGAGAGAGTCCGCCTCAGTGAAGGCGCGACCGAGCTGCGTCTCGTGTGCCGAGCGCGTCGAAGAATCCCGGGTCACGGCCGCCGCCGCGCCTGACGCGTTCGGCCAGCTGCCCGCCCAGGTTCAGGCCGCCGACGGCGTAGAGCCCGCTGTCCGGAAAGACGGAGAGTCTGGCCCAGTTCCGGAGGCCAGAGCTCGAACCCGCGGAGAGTGAAGCGCACGAAGGCCTGCCAAGGTGCGGAAACCACCACGACTCGATCAGCGTCAGCGTAGGGCAGCGGCCGGAGGAGCAGCGCGTCCAGCACGCTGAACAGGGCGGCGTTGACACGCCGATGCCCGAGGGACAGAGTCACACGCGGCCAGGGCAGCAAAGCCCGGGCTTCGGGCCAACCGGCGCGCGGCGTGGGAGAGATCCCGCCACATCCGACAAACCTACCGCAGGATCGTTCGAGGGAGGTATCAGGCCGACTTGTCGACCTGCACGCGGTTGTCGTGGAAGACGGCGCCGCCGCCCATGTCCGAGTCGCGCTCGTCGACGGTGGCGTTGATCGTCGCGCCGCCCTTCGCGAAGGCCGGCCACCGTCCCTTGGTGCTGGCGACGACGCCCGGGCGCACGCGATCGCTCACGTCGGCGACGGCGACGAACGACCCGCGGGCGTTGGCGACGCGCACCTCGTCTCCGGTCGCGATGCCCCGCGGCGCCGCGTCGTCGGGATGGATCATCAGCGTCGCGACGCCGGCCCGCCGCTGCTGGCGCGGCACGTTGGCGAAGATCGAGTTCAGGAAGTAGTGATTGGCCGGCGAGACCAGGGCGAGCGGATAGTCGCGGGCCAGCGCGGTGTCTCGCTGCGACGTCTCGTGGGCGGGCGTGTAGCCGGCGACGGGATCGAGTCCGGCCTGCGCCATTCGATCGGAGACGAACTCCAGCTTGCCGGACGGGCTCGGAAAGCCGGTCGCGAACGGCACGAACGGGTCGGGATAGTGGAGCCGCATCCAGCCGCGGGCCTTCAGCTCCTCGAGCGTGATGCCGCCGAGCGACGGGTGCCCGCTGTCCAGGACCTGACGCGCCATCGTCTCGTCGCTGTCGTAGAGCGGCGCCGCGTCGAGCCCCATCTTGCGCGCGAGGCGACGGAAGATCTCCGTCGTCGGCAGGCACTCGCCGGGCGGCGCCACCGCCGGCTCGTTCCAGGCCAGGTACAGGTGTCCGTAGGCGATCAGCAGGTCGCGGTGCTCGGTCTGCCATGGTCGCCGGCAGCACGATGTCGGCGTAGCGCGCGGTGTCGGTCAGTGAAGTGCTCGACGACGACCGTGAACAGATCGTCGCGCGGCCAGGCCGCGGCGGACCTTCGTCTGATGCGGGAACGCTCGCCATCGGGTTGCTGGCGTACACGAGCAAGGCCTTGACCGGCGGATCGTCGATCTCGAGCAGCCCTTCGCCCAGCCGCGTCATCTGCAGCGCGCGCGCCGGGCGGGTCCGCAGGTCGTCGCGCCACAGGGCGGGCCAGTTCAGTCCGAAGAAGCCCCGCGTGTCGTAACGAGACGCCGCCGCCCGGATGACGCCAGTCGCCGGTGACGCCGGGGATGCACGTGATCGTCCGTACGGCCATGCCGCCGCCGCGTGGCGCTGGATGCCGATGCCGATGCGAATGCCGGTCGGCCGCGTCGCGGCCAGCTGCCGGCCCAGAAGCGGCGATCGATTCGGTCGGAAGCCCGGTGATCGCGGCGACGCGCGAGGGCGGGAACTCGAGGATGCGCTGGCGGAAGGCGGGCCAGCCGACGGTGTGCCCGTCGATGAACTCGGCGGTCTTCCCTGCCTTCGGCGAGGACGACGTGCAGCAGGCCGAGCGCGAGGGCGGCATCCGTGCCCGGAATCGGCGCGAGGTGCCAGTCGCTCGCGGCGGCCGTCGCGCGTCCGGATGGGATCGATCACGACGAGCTCGCGCGCCGCTTCGCGCGCGCCTCCGCGATCGACCGCCACAGGTGGGGATTCGTCGACGAGGACGTTCGCGCCCCAGAGGACGATCAGCTTCGACAGCCGCAGCGTCTCCGGGTCCATGCCCACGCGGTTGTCGCCCAGCGTGTAGCCGGTGCCGAAGCCGCCCGCGATCGTGCAGATCGTCATCAGGTGGCGCGACGTGCCGAGCACGTTCCACAGACGCCGGCCCGGCGCCGTAGACGCCCTGGAGGAGGCCCATGCTGCCGGAGCCGAGGAACGGCCAGATCGCCTCGGGGCCGTGTGTCGGCGATCACGTCGCCTAGCCTCGCCGCGATCCGATCGAGCGCCTCGTCCCACGAGATGCGTGTGAAATCGCCGCTCCCCTTCGGGCCGACGCGGCGCAGGGGATACAGAAGGCGGTCCGGCGATCGGGTGTACGCGAGATAGTCGTCGACCTTGTTGCACAGCGATCCGCGGGTGAAGGGATGCTCGGGATCGCCGCGCAGCGAGACGGCTTCGCCTCCCTTCACGGTCACGATCCAACTGCACGTGTCGGGGCAGTCCAGCGCGCAGGCGCCGCGGATCAGACTATCGCCCGAGGCCATAGCTCATCGTGGGCCGCAGATTCAGGATCTCGATGGTCGTCTTCGCGATCAACGCGTTGACGGCGTCCGGGAGCGCTTGTTCGCTCCTTCCGTCGAGGATCGCGGACAGGCTGGGCCGCGGACGCAGCCGGACGTAGCGCGGCGCCGTGCCGCCCGCGACCATCCGATACCAGAGGGTCTCGGCCTGAAGTCTCGATTGCTCCGCAGCCGAGCGCGGCCTCGAACGGCGCCGCGCGGATCCGGGCACGAGCTCGACCGTCGTGAGCTCGACGCGAGCGGTCAGCGATGGCTCGCCCGTGCCGCGCGAGAGGCCCGGCAGGTATTCGTAGAGCGCGTTCCCGCGAACTCGGCGTGCGGCGTGACGTTGGCGACGTTGTCCCGCTCGTCTTCGGCCGGGGCACCGGGTTGTCCAGGCTGGCCGCGGAGTGACCGAACGTGGCGTACACGAACCAGCGCTGTCGTTCGCCGGCCCAGACGGTCCAGCCGTACCAGGCCCAGGTGTCCCGGGCCTGCCGGTGGAAGTCGAGGTGACGGATGTAGCCGGCTTCGAAGTCGACGGTCTTCCCGTCGTGGGGCCGCAGCACCGCGATCCGCGCGTACGGTCCCTTCTCGGATTGAGCGGCGAGAGGTGAAGGCAGCACGGCGCTCACGAGAAGCGCGCTCCCGAAGATGCCGAGCCGACGATGCCGCACGATGTCCTCCCCTCGCCCTGACGGGCATCGTACGGAGGAAGACCGGGCGATTTCCGACACCGATCCATCGAAATGCGCCATCGCGGGAGCTTTGGCTTGCGAATCTCTCTCCGCGGCGAGACAGTGAGCGCGCCCATGGCCGCCGCGAGCAGGAAGCCCAGCGCGCGTCGCCTCTCCTCGACCCGCCGCATCGTCGTCGTCGTCCTGTCTCCCGTCGACGAGCTCGACCTCGTGGGACCGCTTCAGGTCTTCAACTCCGTCAACCGCCTGGCCGGGCGGGCCGATCTACTCGATCGAGGTCGTCACCAACACGGCCGGCCGGACCATCGAGGGCGAAGGCGGCGTGCTCACCTTCGTCGCCGGGCAGCATTTCAAGAAGGTCGAGGGCGTGCCCGACTCCGTGCTCCTCGTCTGCGGCCTCGGCAGCCGGTCCGTGCGCGACGCGGCCCTGTCCGCCTGGCTCAAGAAGATGGCGGCGGAGGTCCGGCGGATCGGCGCCGTGTGCGTCGGCGCCTTCCTGCTCGCGGAGGCCGGGCTGCTCGAGGGCGCCGCGCGACCGCGCACTGGAAGTTCGGCCGCGAGCTGGCGAAGCGCTATCCCGAAGTGCCACGTCGAGCACGACCCGGTCTGGGTCAAGGACGGGAAGATCTACACGTCCGCCGGCTTCTCGGCGGGCATCGATCTCGCGCTGGCCTGGGTGGAAGAAGACTGCGGCGCCGCGCTCGCCCACGAGGCCGCTCGCGAGCTGGTGCTGTTCCTGCGCCGGCCGGGGGGACAGCCGCAGGTGAGCGTGTCGCTCGCCGCGCAGGCATCCGAGATGACGAACGATCCGTGAGCTGCAGATCTGGATCGCCGAGCATCTCGGCACGCGGCTGTCGGTGGAGGACCTCGCGGACCGGATGGCGATGAGCGTGCGGAACTTCGAGCGCGTCTTCACGCGCGAGGTCGGCACGACGCCGTCCCAGTACGTCCTCCAGATGCGCGTGGAGGCGGCGCGCCGCCAGCTCGAGCGCACGGATCGGGGCTCAAGCAGGTGGCCTCGGCGGCGGGATTCGGCAGCGTCGACGTGATGCGGCGCGCGTTCGTCCGCCTGCTCGGGATCACGCCGCGCCGCTATCGCGAGCTGGCCGCGCAGTCGGCCTCCGGCTGACGTCTTCGAGCTTCTACCGCGTCGCCGAGAAGGCGATACGCAGCGAGAGGGCGCCGTGGTGGGCTTGGCCTTCGGGCAGCGTCACGACCAGCCCTTCGGCCGTCTGCTCCCAGTCGATCGGCTCCGTGTGGCCCGAGCCAAATCGACCTTGGCCACCGCCGAGTCCTCCCGTCCTCCCGGGCGCGCCAGGGAGCGCACCACGATCCGTCGCGAGTCCGGCCAGGCCAGGGCCGTCGCGTAGAGGTGTCCGCCCTGGCCGTGAAGCGGATGTCCTCGGCGGTGAACGGCTTCCTCTTGGTGTCGGCGAACGGTCCGGCCACCACTTCCGTCGGGCCCTCGCCGAAGACCCGCCAGGGGCGCGTGCCGTAGATCGCCTCCCCGTTGACCGAGAGCCACCCGCCGATCTGTCGCAGGATCGCCTCGTCCCCTTCCGGAATGGTGCCGTCCGGCCTCGGGCCGATGTTGAGGAGGAGCGCGCCGTTCTTGCTGACGATGTCCACGAGGTCCTCGACGATGCTGGCCGCCGTCTTGTACTCCTGGTGCGTGGTGTAGCCCCACGAGTTCTTGGCCACCGCAGTGTCGGTCTGCCAGAAGTACGGGCGGATGGCCGCGAGCTGCCCGCGCTCGACGTCGAGGACGCCCGCGGCGTCCGGGAAGGACTCGCCCCGTGCTTCTTGTAGTTGATGGCCACGCCCTTGTTCCACTCCGTCCCGCGGTTGTAGTAGAAGGCCGCGAATTTCTTGAGGTGCGCCTGGAAGGCGGGCTGGGCAATCCACCAGTCGAACCAGAGCGAGCTGGGGACGATGACGGTCCACCAGATCGCAGGTGCGGAGCAGCCAGTCGTCGAGGTAGGCCGGATCGGGGGCGCGGCCTGGCTCTCCGCCGCCTTCCGGTCGCGCGCGGGACCGTAGAGTCCGGCGTAGCGCGGATCGCGGACGTCGGAATCGAAGGTCACGCCCTGGTCGAAGAACCACCAGTGCTCGGCGCGATGGGAGGAGGCGCCGAAGACGAGCCCGGCGGCGCGAACGGCCTCGGCGAGCAGGCCGACGGTGTCGCGCCGCGGCCCCATCCGGGCCGCGGACCACTCCGTGAACGGATACGCATACATGGGGAAGCCGTCGTGGTGCTCGGCAACCGGCACCACGAACTTCGCCCCCGCGTCCTTGAACAGCGAGGCCCACTGGCCGGCGTCGTACCGCTCCGCCTTGAAGCGCGGGATGAAGTCCTTGTAGCCGAAGCGAGCTTGCGGTCCGTACGTGGCGACGTGATGTTTGAACTCGTCCGTCCCGGCCTTGTACATGTTCCGGGGATACCACTCGTTGCCGAACGCGGGCACTGGAGTAGACGCCCCAATGGATGAAGATCCCGAACTTCCCGTCCACGTACCAATCCGGGACCTTGAACCCTTCCAGCGATTCCCAGGACGGCGTGAAAGGGCCTCGGCGGGCGACGGTATCGATCTCGGCCAGGCGCGCGCGCATGGCCGCGTCGCCACTCGCGGGGGCGAGAAGAGGCGCGAATAGTCGTCGGGGCAGGAGGCCGGCGCCCGCCGCGGAGAGGAAGGTCCGGCGACTCCAATCGCTCGACATGGTGGCCTCCAGAAGACCGGCATTGTTTCGCATGGGATCCGCGCGTGTCGATCCCCTTCTTGGATTGGGCCGTCATCGTTGGCGCGTTGACAGCCCGCGGGCGACTCTACTCTCGGCGCCAACCGGGACCCGAGCCGCCATGTCCGACGAGCGCTGGCAGCGAATCAAAGACGTCCTCCAGGCCGCCCTCGAGCGCGCTCCGAGCTGCGATCCGCGTTCCTCGACGAGGCCTGCGGCGACGACGCAGTGCTGCGCAGCGAAGTGGAGCAGCTGCTCGTTTCCCACGGCGAGGCGGGCTCCTTCCTGGAGGAGCCGGCTGCGCTCGGGACCACTGCCCCTGGTCGGAAAGCGGGTCGGCTCCTATCGGATCCTCGGCGAGATCGGGCGGGGCGGGATGGGACGGGTCTATCGCGCCGTGCGCGACGACGACAGCTTCCAGCGCGAAGTGGCGGTCAAGGTCGCGGGCGGCGGATTCGACTGGGAGCTGGGCGCCGCGCGCTTCCTCAGGGAACGACAGATCCTCGCTCGCCTCCAGCATCCGAACATCGCGACTCTCCACGACGGAGGAGCCACCGAGGAGGGCCAGCCCTACCTCGTGATGGAGCTGGTGGACGGCGAGCCCCTCGACGCGTATTGCGCTTCGCACCAGCTCGCCGTGAGCGAGCGCCTCGCCCTGTTCCGCACCGGTCTGCGACGCCGTCCACTACGCGCATCAGAACCTCGTCGTCCATCGCGACCTCAAGCCGAGCAACATCCTGGTCGCGCCGGGAGGCGTGCCGAAGCTGCTGGACTTCGGCATCTCCAAGCTGCTCTCCCCCGAGGGCGAGCTCGAGAGCCTGCCCACTGCGACGATCCTGCCCCTCCTCACGCCGGAGTACGCGAGTCCGGAGCAGGTGCGGGGCGAGCCCGTCACGACGGCCAGCGACGTCTACTCCCTCGGAGTCGTCCTCTACGAGCTGCTGGCGGGCGCGCGCCCCTACGAGATCAACACACGCTCGCCGGAGGAGATGCTGCGTGTCGTCTGCAGCGGTGGACCCCGACCGGCCGAGCACGGCCGTACGCCGCCGCACGTCGCGCGCGGCGGGCGGCCCGGCCACGCAAGTCCCGGCGTCCGTGCTCGAGGGAGACCTCGACACGATCGTGCTCAAGTGCCTGCGCAAGGACGCGTCGCGGCGGTACGGATCCGCGCGGGAGCTGGCGGACGACCTCGGCAACTACCTCGAAGGCCGTCCCGTCCAGGCGCGCGCCCGACAGCGCGGCCTACCGGGCCTCGAAGTTCGTGCGCCGCCACCGGGCGGCCGTCGTGGCCACGGCGCTGGCCGCGCTCGCCCTCGTGGGGACGACCCTGGTGGCCCTCGAGCAGGCCCGGGAGGCGCGCCTGGCCCGCACGCGCGCGGAGAAACGGTTCCAGGACGTGCGCCGGCTCGCTCACTCCGTGATCTTCGAGCTGCACGACGGGATCCAGCGCTTGCCCGGGTCCACCAGCGTCCGCGAGCTGCTGGTGAAGCGCGCCCTCGAGTATCTGGACGAGCTCTGACCGCGACAACCCCGCGGATCCCGGCCTGAAGGCCGAGCTGGCCGCCGCCTACGAGAAGATCGGCGACGTGCAGGGCGGCATTGCCAGCCAGAACCTGGGTCATCGCGCGGAGGCGAAGGTGAGCTATCGGCGGGCCCTTGCCCTCCGCCAGGAGCTGGCCAGCCGCTATCCAGGGATCCTGAATACCAGCGCGCCTCTCGGCCATGTACGGGCGTTTCGGCATGTTGTCCTCCTGGGATAGCGACCTTGCGGGAGCGGCCGCCAACTACTCGCTCCAGCTCGAGGCGGTGCGGAACGTGCTGCGGATCTCGCCCGGCGACGTCAAGAGCCGTCGGTCGGCGGCGGCCGCCCAGGCCAACCTCGGTCAGGCGAGGGTGATGTCCGGAGAGCGTGGAGCGGGGTCTCGCGGATTCCCGGGAGGCCATCCACCTCTTCGAGAGCCTGGTTCGCGAGGATCCGCCCGAGCTTCGGAAGGCGGGCTTCGACGTGGACGACACGCTGGCGAGCGTCCGGCAGATGCTCGGCGAGAGCCTGATGGCCACGGAGCGTGCCCCGGAGGCGGTGATCGCCTATGGTCCCGCGCTCGCCTACCGCGAAGAGCAGGTTCGGAAGGCTCCCGAAGACACCGTGGCCAGGGCGAAGCTCGCCTTCCTCCTCGCGATCGGTCGGGGAGGCGCAGCAGCGTGCCGGCGCCCTGGTGGAGTCCGCGCGATCGTTCGGCCGGTCGGTCCTCCTTTGCGAGGGGCTGCTGGCCGCGGACGCCACGGACGAAGCCACCCACTTCACGTGGCTGTACGCGCAGATCTCCTGGGGAGAATTGGAGGTCAAGGCGGGACGTCCGGTGGCCGCGGAGTCACGCCTGCGGTCCGCTCTCGAGCGTCTGCGGCCCCGCCTCGGCCCTTCGACCGAAGACAAACGGCTCGTCAGGCTCGAGTCCGCCGCCGAACACGCCCTGGCGCTCGCCCTCGAGGCCCGAACACCGGACGGGCAGGGGCAGAGCGAAGCCTGCATCCACCATCTCCGCGCACGGGCGGCCTGGTCGGAGGCTCTGGGCGACCGTCCGCTCACGAAAGCCGACGCCGCCGACGCCGGCCTCATGATTGCGGCTGCGGATCGCTGCGGCGCGTCGGCCGTCGCGGCCGCCCCACACTGAGCCGATCCGGCTGAGCTCGCCCGGTTCGCGTAGGATCCGCGCGTGACGTCGATCCCCCCGCGGACTGGCTCGTGATCCTCGCCTACTTCGCGGGCATGTCCTGGATCGCCTGGGCCGTCCGCCGGCGCGCGCGCACCACCGAGGGGTACTTCGTGGGCGGCCGCGCCATGCCGGGCTGGGCCGTCGGCTTTTCGATCGCGGGCACCGCCATCAGCTCGATCACGTTCATGGCCCTGCCCGCGGATGCCTACAAGACGGCCTCGGCTGCGCATGCTCCCGAACTTCGTGCTCCCGCTGGCGTGCTGGCCGGCTCGCTCTTCTTCCTCGGGATCTACCGCGACGGCCGGACCACCACCGCCTTCGAGTTCCTGGAGAGGCGCTTTCGGCGCCTCGACGCGGCTCTACGGGGCCTTCGCCTTCGTGGTCGGCCAGCTCCTGCGCATCAGCATGATCTTGTTCTTGCTGGGCCAGCTCACCCACGAGCTGACCGGGCTGAGCTCCCGAGGCGAGCATCCTGGTCGCGGGCGTGTTCGTCGGCGGCTACACCGCCATGGGAGGGATCGAGGCGGTGGTGTGGACGGACGTCGCGGAGACCGTGATCCTGACCTCGGCGGCGCCGCCTGCCTGGCCGTCGTCATCTGGAAGGTGCCCGGGGCGTGAGCGAGATCGTGACCACGGCCTGGGCCCACCACAAGCTGTCCCTTCTGGGACCTCGGGTCCGACGGCGCGCTGCATCCGACCACGACGGCTCTCACCCTCACCGAGAAGAGCGTGACCATGATGCTGCTCGTCGGGCTCGGCCACTGGCTGACCGAACACGCCTGCAACCAGAACATGGTCCAGAAGTACTGCGCTTCCGCGAGCACGCGCGAGGCGCGGCGCGCGCTCTGGATCGGTTGCGTGTGGATGCTCCCGCTCTGGATCGGGTTCCAGTTCCTGGGGACCGCGCTCTGGGTCTTCTTCCAGCGTTATCCGACTCCGACCTCGACGGGGATCCTGGCCGGCACGGTGACCGCGGAGCGCATCGTGCCGCATTTCGTCGTGATGCATCTGCCGACCGGGTTCAAGGGGCTGGTGGTGGCGGGCGTCCTGGCCGCGGCCATGTCCACCCTGAACTCCGCGCTCAACGCGATCGCGACGGTGGGCGTGGTCGACGTGTACCGGCGCCACGTCGCCAAGAGCCGCGACGACCGGCATTACCTTCTCGTCGCCCGATCGCTGTCGTGGCTCGCCACCCTCGCGATGGTTGCCGGAGCCCTTCTGCTCCTGGAGTCACCGACGAAGACCCTCGAGGACGCGGCCCTCCGTCTGATCGCTCCTCACGTCGGGCGGGCTCCTCGGACTCTACCTCCTGGTTCCTCACGAAGCGCGGTGACGGAGGAGCGCGGCCATCGCCATCGGCGCGACGCTCGTCTTGTCTCTCTATCGCGCCGTCTCTCCGGCGCCGTGGTTCCCGGACGCCCTGCGGTTCGCGCCGCTCGACGCCGTGCACGGGTACTACACGGCGCTGCTCGCACACGCCTTGATGTTCGGCGTCGGCTGGGCAGCGGGGTGATCCTCCCGCCGCGGCGTACGCTGCAGGCCGCGACGGAGGCGATCGGCGCCTAGGCTTTCTGGTTCGGACGCGCCGCGTCGCGCCAGCACCACCCGCGCCACCTCGAGGTGGATCGGGTCGTCGATGTGCAGCGAGCTCTCCGCGGAGAGGGGCAGGCCGCGCACGTCCGCGCCCAGGCAGAAGTCGCGGCCGGTCCACTCCTCGAGCAGCCGCCGGTGCGCGCACGAAGATCGCGCCGTCGAAGACGTAGGCCGGGGGCAGGTCCTGGCGCTGCAGGTAGCTCTCGTTGGTCTCCGCGGAGAACGGGCGCACGCGGTCGCCCTCCAGGCGCTTCGCCCAATACGGGTGCTCGTGCTCGACCTTGAGGACCGTGGCTACGGAGTCCGCGCCGGACTCCTCGAGCTTGGCCACCGCGGCGTCGAGGTCCGCGCCGCGAAGGCCGGGCGACGTGGCCTGCATCGACACGACCGCATCCGCGCGGAAGCCCAGGCCGTCCATCGCCTTCAACGCATGCTGCACGACCGGGATCAGGCTGATGGTGTCGGTGGCCAGCTCCGGCGGCCGCACGAACGGCACCTCCGCGCCCCACTTGCGTGCGGTCTCCGCGATCTCCTCGTCTTCCGTCGAGACGATGACCCGGTCGAGCCGCTTGGCCTCGCGCGCCGCGCCGATGGCCCAGGCGATGAGCGGACGCCCCGCGACGTCCACGAGGTTCTTGCGCGGGATCGACTTCGACCCGCCTCGGGCCGGGATGACGGCGAGTACCTTCCATGGCGTGGATTGTAGCCGGGCCCGTGCGCTAGGCTCGCACGATCACCAAGGAGAAAGCATGCGCCTCTGCCGGAACGCGTCGGGTCTCCTGTCGCTCGCTCTCTTCGTCCTCGTGGCCGCGCCCTCGAGGGCGCGCCGGCAGATGAGGTCGCCCCGGGCGTGCAGATCGTCAGAGGGCGCGGCCATCGCCGAGAAGATCGATCGCGCCGCCCCGTCTCCCGGCGGCCGCGGGGGCGTGATCGCTCAGGACGAGGACTGGCGGGTGCACGCCACGGAGCGCGATGGGCCCGGCCTGGCCGAACAGCACGAGCGCGACACCGACGTGTGGTACGTCCTGGCGGGAGGAGGCACGCTCGTCACCGGCGGCACGATCACCGACGCCAAGATCACCGGTCCCGGCGAGCAGCGCGGTCCCTCGATCCGCGGCGGCAAGCGATCTCGCGATCGCCGCGGGTGACCTCATCTCCATCCGCCCGGGCGTGCCTCATTGGATCAAGGCCGTGGACGGGCGCATCCGCTACCTGACGGTCAAGGTGTACGGACGCGCGCCCTGAACACGTGACGCTAGAGCACCTCGCGGCGCAGCTCGGGGAAGACCTTCGAGACCTTGCCGAGCAGGTAGTCGCCGTAGGTCCCGTCGAAGGCATGGATGTTCGTCCCGTCCCAGCGCGCCGCGCGGTCCGCGCGCCGCCGCGGACGCGGCCAGGCCCTCGATCGGACGCACCCGCGCCTCGAAGTGCGGGTCGAAGAAGAAGGGCATCGACAGGCGGTCGCGGCCCGACGTGTTGAGGGCGACGCGGTGCGGCGTGGAGAGGTAGAGTCCGCCCGTCATGCGGTCGAGCATGTCGCCGATGTTGCAGACGAAGGACCGGGGCAGGGGCGGTGCGTCGACCCAGCCCTCGCGGGTCTTCACCTGCAGGCCGCCCACGTCGTCCTGCCAGAGGATGGTCAGCAGGCCGTAGTCGGAGTGCTCGCCCACGCCCCATTGCACGTCCTGGTCCACGGGCGCGGGGCGTGAGGGTAGTTGAAGATGCGAAACAGGATCAAGGGGTCCGCGGTGTATCGGTCGGCGAAGTACGTCGCGCTCGAGTCCCAGGCTGAGGGCGATGCCTTCCATGAGGGCGTGCCCGAGGCGGGTGACGGCGCGCCGAGGTAGGCCAGTACCGCCTCGCGGAACCCGGGCAGGCTCGGAAAGAGGTTGCGGCCGTGAAGCGGAGTGCGCGCCCGCACCTGCGGGTGGTCGTCGGGCAGCTCCGAGCCGAGGTAGAGGCCCTCCTTCCAGTCCGGCCGGCCTGAGGTCAGCTCGCCTCCGGCGGGGAAGTAGCCGCGCCAGGCCCGCCCGCCCAGGGACATGCGCCCCTGCATCTTCGTGGGCGGGTCGAGCGGCGAAGAAATGGCGGCTGGCGGCGACCAGGCGATCGCAGATCGCCGGGTCCACGCCGTGGCCCGTCACGTAGAAGAAGCCCTGGGCGCGGCACGCCTGGCCGATCTCCGCCGCCACCGCCGCGCGGTGCGGCGAACCCGCGAACGAGACCCGACACGTCGATGACGGGGACGGCGGTCACTTCCCTCGCATGATTATCGTGCGCCCGACATGGATGAGCCGAAGCGGCAGTTGCTCCGGGGCCTGACTGCGATGGACACGACCGCCCTCGTGGTGGGCACGGTCATCGGGTCCGGCGTGTTCCTGAAGACGGCGGTCGATGACCCAGGACCTGGGGATCCCGCGCTGGTGCTGGCGGCGTGGGTGGCCGCCGGCCTGCTGTCGCTGGCGGGAGCGCTGAGCTACGCAGAGCTGGGGGCGATGCTGCCCGAGGCCGGCGGGCGAATACGTCTACTTGAAGAAGTCCTACGGCGAGACGGCAGCGTTCCTCTTCGGATGGCAGCGCTTCATCGTCGGGGGCAGCGCCTCCGTCGCCAGCCTGGGCTCGGGGTTCGCGATCTTCCTGGCCGCCTTCCTGCCCCTGAACGCGGTCTGGGTCCGGCGCGAGGTGTCCCTTCTGGGACAGACCTTCGACTGGCAGTTCGGACCTCGGCAGGTCGTGGCCGGTGGGCGCCATCCTGTTCCTCTCCGTCTTGAACTGCTTCGCCGTGGCCTTCGGCGGGAAGGTGCAGTCCGGCGCTCACCGTGCTGAAGATCGGCGGGCATCGCCTTCGTGGTGCTCGGCATCTTCTTCTTCTCGGGCTCGGCGGACTGGTCCCACCTGCGGGCCCCGGCGGGGACGCGCGGCCTGGAGTGGCGCGGCCGCCTTCGGCACGGCGATGCTGGCGGCGCTGTGGGCCTACGACGGCTGGAACAACATGCCCATGGCGGCGGGCGAGGTGCAGCAGCCCGGCCGCAACATCCCGCGCGCCCTCATCGGCGGGATGCTCGTGGTGATGGCGATCTACTGCCTGGCCAACCTCGCCTACTTCTACGCCCTGCCCGTGGCCGAGGTGGTGACGAGCAACTCCACGCGGTACCGGGCCGCCCTGCCCGTGGCTTCGAAGGCCGCGACCACGTTCCTGGGCGAATACGGCGGCAAGCTCGTGGCGGTGGCCTTCGTGGTCTCGGCCTTCGGCGCCTTGAACGGATCCATCCTCTCGAACGCCCGCGTGACCTATGCCATGGCTCGAGACGGCGTCTTCTTCGCGAAGATGGCGGACCTCAGCGAGGGCACTCGCGTGCCGGTGTGGTCGCTCGGGATCCAGGCGGTATGGTCGAGCGTACTGCGCCGTTTCGGGCACGTTCGATCAGCTCACCGACAGCCTGCTCTTTGCGTCCTGGATCTTCTACGGCCTCGTCACCTCCTCGCGTCTTCGTGCTGCGGCGCAAGATGCCCGACGCGGCGCGGCCCTACCGGACCTTCGGCTATCCGGTGGTGCCGGCGGTCTTCGTCCTGGTGTCCGCCTGGCTGGTCGTCAACACCCTGATCGAGAAGCGGATCGAATCGGTGGCGGGCATCGTCCTGATCCTGGCCGGACTCCCGCTCTTCTACTGGTTCCGGTCCGCCTCGCGGCCCCGCGGAAGCCCTGAGGCTAGAGGACGCCCGCACGGCCGGCCCAGGTCGCCATGTGGCCTCTGGAGAAAGGTCGTGAATTCCTCAGCGCCCGGAGGGAGCTGCTTCCCCGCGCGCGAATCTGCGCGAATTCGAGGTTCACGACCGGATTGATGAGCCGAGTCATGACCACCTGTCGGCTCCGGCACACGGGCAAACCGTACGACGGAATGACCGCGACGCCCTCCCCGGCCTCCACCATGGCGATCTGGGTATCGAGGCTGTTCATCACCGTCCCCGGCCGCGCGTTGATGCCCGCACGCCTCAGATGCCTGGCGATCATGCGCCTGCAGCGGACTCGAAGCCGGGAGTGAGATCAGGGTCTCGCCCTTCAACGCCGACCACGTGCGTCACGGCGCGGCGGTGGGGCTGGGCTCGTTCCCGCGCGGATCACCATCAGCGAGAAGCGGAACAAGGGCGTCCGCCGTATGTCCGGGGCGGGGCCGAAGAAGGCTCCCAGTCCCATGTCGAGCTCACCCGCCTCGACCTTCTGGCGGATGGCCAGGTGATTGCCGTCGAACACGCGGACGCGGAGATCCGGGCGGCGGACACGAAACTCCTTGATGGCGCGGGGCGAGGATGTTCGCCGCGATCAGGGGAGGCGCGCCGATCGACAGCGACCGGCTCGGCCTCGATCGCGCCGCGTGCCCCACGCGCCACCGCCGCTTCGAAGTCCTCCACGCTCCGCCGGGCCATCGGCCAGCAGCTCGTTCCCCTGGATGCGGTCGGCGCGACGTGACGGGTCGTCCGGTCGAAGAGGCGGAAACCGAGCTGCGCTCTCCAGCTCTCGGATGAGAACACTCAGTCCGGACGGGGTGATGAAAGAGCGCAGCCGCGGCGCGAGTGAAGCTTCGATGTTCGGCCGCGAGCAGGCAGGAAGGCGCGCAACTGCCGCGAGGTAAAGTCAACCATTGAGCGATAGTCATTAATTATACAGATTTTCATGCTTTGTATCATCAGTTCGATTACGGCTAACTATGGGTCCATGGACGAGAGCGGCGCAGCCGCGACTGCCCGGGACGGCCGTTTCCACGATCGCGTCCGCAGTCCCCGCTGACCGCCGTCCAATGGCTCGTCTGCGGCGTGGCCGCCCTCGGCTTCGCCTTCGACCTCTACGGAGATGCTCGTCCTGCCCATGGTCCTGCGCGCCGGCCTGAGCAGCCTCGGGAGCCTCGAATCGGGTACGCGCGACTTCAATCGGTGGGTGGGATTGCTGTTCCTATGCTCCCGCCGTCGTCGGTAGCCGCACTTGGGCCTCCTCGGCGGATATATCCTCACCGATGTGTTTGGCCGCCGGCGTGTCCTGGTCTGGGGCATCCTGCTGCTACGCCTTCTCCTCCCTGGCCGCCGAGCCACGCCACCACTCTCACGCAGCTCCTCGTCTGGCGATGCGCGACCGTTCGCCGGGGTGTCCGTCGGAGTACGTGGCCGCCATCGCGTGGCTGGCCGAGCTCTTCCGCGATCCGAGCAGCGGCAGAGGGTGCTCGGCTACACGCAGAGCGCGGCGGGCCTCGGAGGGCTGCATGGCCACCTCGGCGCTACTACCTCCGCCGTGACCTGCGCGGAACGCCTTCCAGCGATCACTTGGGGCCACGACGCCTGGCGCTACACGCACTGCTCTTCGGGCTCGCTGCCCGCCGTTCCCCACTCATCGTCGTTCGGCCCTTCTTGCCGCGAATCCCCGCACTGGGAGGCCGGGCGCTCTGCGCGGCCCGAGCGAAGCGGCCGAGCATGGCCCTGCTCTTCCGGCCCGCGCTGCGACAAGCCACGGTGAGTCGCGACGGTGCTTTTCGCCTGCATGCTGCAGCTTGCCTCCGGCGTCTTCCTGCAGACTCCGCGCATGGTGCCCGGGCTGCCCGGAGTGCGCGGGCTCCCGCCGGGTCAGCAGATCGAGCAGACGGTCGCGGAAGCGTGCAGTTCATCGGAGAGGCTCGGGGTCGATCGCCGGGCGACTCGCTGTTCGGCGCTCCTCGTCGTCCGGATCGTGAGTCAACGCCGCCTGGCTGCGCCTGCTCCTGGCCCCGGGGATGGTCGTGTTCGCGTTCGTCTGCTTCGTCGCCGCGCGACGCACGGCCTGCCGGTGGCTCACCGCCCGGGATGTTCGTCGCCGCTCGTTCTCATCAACGCGCCCGATTGAGCTTTCTCTGGAACTACGTGCCGCGCATGTACCCCGGCTCACCTGCGCGGGTCGGGCGAAGGGCTTCACACACAACGTGGCGAGCCGATTTCTCGGCACCTGGCCGGTCGCGCACGACCCAGCTCGCCAATCGTCATGCCCGGTGCCCGGGCCCGGCCGCACGTCTGGCCTACGCGGCGGCCAGCGGTGGCCGTGGTTGCTCCATGGCGATCGCGCTCCTGGCGCACGCCTCGGTCTCCGCCGAGCCCGCAGTGACCGACTACCGGAATGAGATGGAGCCACGATGAGATCCACCGACGCCGCACGTACCTGCTCGACAACTCCGGTGGCGATGCCCCGATCGTCTCGCGCCGCTGTCTGGCGTGTTTCGATCCAGGGACGAGACGGCACTTGACTGGATCGAGGCCTGACCGCCGGCTGGCAATGCCTGGAGGGTGGGAGGCAGGTGGGGGATCGATCGCCACGTGGCTTGCGGAACGAGGTCGGGCCCTTCGGGCACGGTCCTCGCCACCGATATCGACCCGCAGGTTCCTCGAGATCGTTGAACGAACCCGCGCGCCTCGAGGTTCGGTCGCCACGACATCGTGAACGGATCCCTCTGCCCGAGGCGGCACTTCGATCTCATCCACGCCCGTCTGGTGCTCAACAGCCTTCCTCCGCTGGAAGGTCAGTTCTGCAGAAGCTCGTGGCGCGCGTTGAAGCCGGGTGGGTGGCTCGCTGGACGAAGAGTTCGATTCGCGAGTCACACTGCCGCGGATCCGGCGGCGAGCTCCGGAGAGTCCTTCTGAAGACCCATGTCGCGATGGGTCGTCTGATGATCGACCACGGCTTCGACCGACGATTCGGGCGACTGCTGTTCGGACGCCTGCAGGCGGGGACTGATCGACGTCGGAGCGGAGGCTCGAGATGGTCATGGTGCAGGGCGGATCACCCGCGCGCATCGCTCTTGCGGGCCAACTATCGGCAGCTCCGTGGCGCGACTCGTCGAGGCAGGATACGTCGCCACCGAGCGGACATCGATCAGCGACCTCGCGCGGCTGGACGACCCGGCGGTCCATGATGCCGTCGTCGATCTTGTATGGGCAGCGTGGGAGGGGACGGCGGCCACTCGATCCCTGATGGCATGGCCTTGTGAGCTATTCCGCCCGCAGCGCCTCCACCGGATCGACCTTGGTCACGCGCCGCGCGGGCAGGTAGCTCGCGATCATGGCCGCCGACAGCAGGGTCAGCGCGACCAGCGCGTAGGTCGCGGGGTCCGGCCGCGCCCACGCCGTAGAGAGCGCGGCCATGAGGCGGCTCAGGCCGAACGCGGCCGCCAGGCCCGCAGAGCGGCGCCGATGGCGGCGAGCTTCAGGCCGTCCAGCACGACCATCCCCGTCAGCGCGGGCCCGACGCGCGCCCGAGGGCCAGGCGGATGCCGATCTCGCGCGTTCGCTGCGAGACGGCGTAGGAGGTGACGCCGTAGATGCCGACGACGCCCGAGCAGCAGGGCCATGCCCGCGGTCAGGGCGAGCATCACCATCGTGAACGACGTCCGGGCCATCGATCGCTCGTAGACGGCCAGCAGCGTGCGCACGGAGGCCAGGGCACGTTCGAGTTCACGGACCAGACGGCCTGCTCCACTTCCTTGAGGAGGCCTCGGACCCGGCGCGCGGGCTGCGGATGACGAGGGCCAGGGACCGGCTCATGCCGTCCCCTTCGAACTCCTTCATCAGGACCGGCCAGTAGACGGTGGTGGGCGCTTTCTTGTCGCAGGCCGTCGTCGTGCACGTCGGCCACCACGCCGACGACTTCGCGCCACGCGCTCTTGCTCGTCTCCCGGATCCGCTTTGCCGAGGGCGGCCGTCGGGCTGCCCCAGAGCTCGCGGGCCAGGCCCTCCGAGACCATCGCCACGGGGAGGCGGTCGTAGGCGTCGCTCCAGGTGAGGTCGCGGCCGGTCACCAGCGGCGTCCCCATCGTCTTCAGGAAGCCGGGAGCCACGAAACGCGGAAGAGGCGCAGTGCGGAGGGATCTGGCTCTTCCAGAATACACGCGGTCCTCCGCGAACACCGGATCGTGCCAGCCGTCGCCCGTCGAGCGGGATGCCGCTGCCGAGACCCGCCGGACGTCACTCCGGGCAGGGCCGCGACCTTGTCCTGGATGCGCCTGCTGCATGCGCGCGGCCGCCACCTCGTCCTTCACCTGCGCCTCGGGGATCGAGATCCGCAGGGTGAGCAACTTCCTTCCGGCCGCGCGAACCCGGCCGCACGTCGCGCAGGGCGCGGAAGGACCGGACCATGAGCCCGGATCCGACGCAGGCAGGACGAGGGCGAGCGCGACCTGGACGACCACGAGCCCGTTGCGCGCGGTGCCGCTCGCGGCTCGCGCTCGA
>ERZ1370068.11039-contig-9689_pt1 | contig 33640 bp, 33 predicted proteins | sample MGYA00561227_ERZ1370068 | MGnify/ENA primary metagenome ERZ1370068 (study PRJEB38410, sample SAMEA6850437) | metagenome | study: Metagenomic assessment of the ecological functions of the soil: analysis of the soil microbiota associated with the...
TTAGTTACGTATTGCTCGTGTGAAGCGACTAGTGCCCTACGTGTTCTGGTGGAACCACGGTGCCGCCTCCCTCCGACGCTGGCACAGCGGGAACAGAACAGTGCTACCCTGGATGCAGGCCGTGCATGTCTGGTAGGCCGCGGCCGCAAGGAAGCCATGACCACGAAGCCCTCGCCTCTTCTGATTGTTCTGGTGAGTGTGCTCCCTCTCCTTGAGCTCGTCCTACTTGACCGGGTTGACCGTCATGCAGAGAGTTGCAGCAGCACCAGCCTCCAAGATCTGAACCTATCAGGCCCTCGGGATCGGCGGCTGGTGGAGCTTGAGAAACGCGTAGCCGAGTTCAGGCCTCCACTATCCGCTCCCAGAGCCGCCGGAGATGGCACCGGCCCCTGCTCGACGAACAGCCGTCACAAGCGAAGCTGGGGCCGGCGATGCTGCGCTCGCAGCACGGGATGGCAGCGCTCGAGAGGCGCCTGTCAAGCGCGATCAGGTCCAACCCGGAACGAGGCCCCTGTTCGACGATGAAAATCAGCAGCGTAGAGCGTGAGCGGCAGCGCGAGCAGCAGACCCTCGACGCCCAGACGACTCTCTCTGATCCCCGGGCGACCGTGGCCGAGAAGGTCGCGGCTCATGGAGCTCTGCCGGAACGGTGACGCGTACATCTCAGATGGTGTCCGACCTCGCGCATCGGCGTGAACGATCCAGACGCGAAGATCCGGTCGGACATCTGGCGCTACTTCGACGGCTCGTCTCATCTCCCCGAGTTGGTTCTCCTCTCTTGCATGCCCTGTCGAACGATCTCGACCCGGGGGTGCGACGAAGCTTCTGGAGACGCCTGGGAACTACGTTGACGATCCCGCCGTCTTGCACTCTCGAGGTACGCGGCCGAGAACGATGAGAGTCCACAGGTGCGCCAAGGCGGCCCGCACACTTCCTCAAGGAATTGGGCTTGCTCGTCACTGATTGCTGACGCGGTGTCGCCGCCATTCCCCGATCTAACCGCTTCCATTCCGCCGCCAGACATGGCGGAAGGCCTCAATCCACCAAGTTCGCGCCGACTTTCGGCCAACCCAGCGGGTGCATTCCTGTTACCGTCGTGGCCGCACGATGCGGCCCCCGCGCTCGAGCACCGGCCTTCCGAGGTATTTTCGTCAAGCTGCGCCTTTGCTCGGCACCGGCGTACGAACCGTCCGCCCAATGCGAGCGCCGAGCCTGATGCGCGCTCGGGCTCGCGCCTGAAACGGTGCGCGCGCGGAGTGGCGTCGAGCGTCGCGGGGTCGAGGCGCAGCGCAGCATGGCCGCTCGCGGCCGAGGCCGCGTAACGCCCTGGCGAGCGCGGGCGCCACGCTCGACGAGGTCGACTGTGTCATCTGCGCCAGCGAGCATGGACCAGGCCATGCCGTGCAACGCCGCGCTCCTGCACGAGGAGCTCCAGCTCGGCCCGCGGCGTGCCGGCCTTCGACGTGAACGCGAGCTGCCCCGGCTTCCTGGCCGCGCTCGACCTGGCCGCGAGCCTGATCGCCACGCGGCGCTACCGGCGCGTGTTCGTATGCGCCGGCGAGTTCCCGCGCGCCTCGACTTCGGACCTGGACGCGAGCGCGATCTTCGGCGACGGCGCGGCGGCCGCGCTGGTCGCGTCGGGCGGCGAGAGCGCGGCCGGACCGCGCGGCGCGCTTCGAGACCTACAGCGAGGGCGCCCACTACTGCGAGATCCTGGCGGCGGCACGCGTTTCCACCCGTCGCGCGTGCATGGCGACTACCACGCGCTCACGGTGTTCAAGATGGACGGTCGCGCGGTGTTCGCTGGTCGCGCAGCATCTCGACCGCTTCCTGACCGAGCTCCTGTACGAGGCCGGCTGCGCCTGACTCGATCGATCTGGTCGCCGCACCAGGCCTCGCTGCTCGGCATGATGCACGTCGCGCCGCCTCGAACTCGACCCGGAGCGCGTGATCGACATCTTCGCGACCCACGGTAAACCAGGTCTCGGCTCGTTGCCGACGGCGTTGCACCACGCACTCGCGGCCGGACGCCTGCGCGCGGGCCGGCGCGTCTGCTGCTCGGCACGCCGCTGGCGTCACGCTCGGCGGTGTGGTGCTGACCTGAAATGGCGGCCGTTCCGCGGGTGCGTCTGCACGTGCTGCGGGTCGGCCGTCGGCACCCCGAGTTCGTCAGCTGCGCGGCGGGCGTTTCTTGCCGGTCGAGTTCCCGGCCCTGGTCGGCGTCATTCGGCACCTGCCCACGGCGCGCTGTTGTTCGGACACGGGCTACGCCGCGCACTCCTCGCGCGACGCGCGCCTTCCCCGAGTGCGTCTACCGCTGGATCGGCGCCCGTGCGCCTCCCGCCCGAAGAGACGCTGGAGGCGCAGCTCGCGCGGCTGGCCTCGCGCCGCGCGACGCGCGGCGTGCTCGCCTCGCACTTTCACGCCGATCACGTGGCTGCTGCGCGACCTCCCGCGGCGGGAGGTGTGGTGCTCGGCTGGCGCGCTGGCGCACGCGCGCGGGCTCGGACGGTTGAGCTCGCTGCGCAAGGCCTTCCTGCCGGCGCTCCTGCCCTCCGACCTCGATGCGCGCCTCCGTCTGATCGAGGACGCTCCGCGCCGGACGTTGCCGGGGCGCTGATGTCGCCCGGCGAGGGCCACGATCTCCTCCACGACGGCAGCCCGTGGGCGGTGCCCTTGCCCGGACACGCGCGCGGCCAGGTGGGCCTCCTTTGCTGCGGAACGAGGACGAGCGCGAGCCTCCTGCTCGCCGCGGATGCGGCCTGGTCCACGCGCGCGTTGCTCGAGCGAAAGCGGCCGCCATTCGGGCCGGTGCGGCCTCGATCGACGACTGGGGGCGCGTACCTGAAGACGCTGGACGTGCTCGGCGCCTTGGCGCGCGCGGGCGACAGGGCCAGTGTGTTGCCGTCGCACTCCCTCGAGGCCTGGCGAGCATTGCCGCGGCGAGCATGTGCGAGTCCAGGCGCGAAGGCTCCTGCTGGACAGGCGCCTCGGGCTTCATCGGCGGTCGCTTCCTGCAACGCTTCCGCGCGCGGCCGGGGCTCGCGAGATCCTCGGGGTCGGACGCCGGACCCTGGCGGAGTTCCCGACTACCGCTCGATCGCGGACCTCTCGCGGCCACTTCACCCTGGACTTCCGGGCCGGACGTCGTCATCCACGCCGCGGCCCTGGCCGTGCCCTGGGGCACGCCGCACCAGAGCTATCAGCGCCACAACGTCGTCGCTACCGAGCGCGTGCTCGACTTCTGCCGCGTGGCGGGCCGGCCGCGGCTCGTCTATCGTCTCGTCGAGCTCGGTCTTCTACCGCCCCGCACGACCAGCTCGGCATCACCGAGGAGCACGCCGATCGGTCCGCGCTTCGCCAATGCGCTACGCCGCGACCAAGGTGCGGCCGGTGAGAGCGCGTGCGTCCGCTACGAAGGTCCGTGGGTGATCCTCCGGCCGCGCGCCGTGTTCGGACCGGGCGACACGGTGCTCTTCCCGCGCCTCGCTCGCGGCCGCGCGGGCACGGCAAGCTGCCGCGCATCGTGCGCCGCGGCGCCGCCGGCGGTCGGTGACCTGATCGCGGTGGATGCGCTGGTGGACTACCTGCTGCGCGCGTGCGAGCGGCCCGGCCCTGACGGGCTGCTTACAACCTCACCAACGCCGAGCCGGTGCGTCCTGGCGGACTTCCTGGACGAGACATTGCGCCGGCTCGACCTCGCCGTACCCACACCGGCGCGTGCCGTACCGCGTCGCGCGGACGGCCGCGCTGGCGGCAGCGAGCTGCTGTGGCAGCGGGCTGCGCCTGCGCGGCGAGCCGCCCGTGACACGATTCGGCGTGGACGTGCTCGCGTTCTCGAAGACCTTCGACGTCGTCGCGCGCGCCCTCGCCGCCCTCGGACCGCCCTCGGTGAGCTTGCGTCAGGGGCTGGACGGCTTCGTCGCGTGGCAGCGGGCGCGGCTCGCCACGTGAGCATCGCGCCGGCCACTCGTGCCCGCGCTCGCGTGGGGCGCGCTCGACGCGCTGCGGCTCGCGTGCGCCTGGCGCGTGCTGCGGCGCCGGCCCGGACCCGGCGCGAATCGCCCACGCCGGGAGCCGGGTCGGGTCGTGGTGCTGCAGCCGATTCTGCGGCGGCGATCCGACGCTCGCCGAGTCGCTCGCAGCGAACCTCGCGGACCTCTCGCCTCTCGGATCCGAGCTGCGCTGGCTGCTCGACGAGGACGACCCGCTCGGGCAAGCCGCGGCCGGCGAGGCGCGCGCGCGCCATCCGCAGGCGCCGGTCGAGCTCGAGCTCCATCCGCCGTGCCCGCCGGGGCTGAACCCGAAGCTCGTCAAGCTTTCGAGGCCGCGTGGCGCGCGCGCGGAAGCCGAGGTGATCCTCGTGCTCGACGACGACGCCCGCCTGCCGCCCGCGAGCACCGCCGCGCTGGTCGCGGCGCTGGCGGCCGGGGACGGCGTGCGCGTGGCCACGGTGCTGCCGCCGGCGTACCTCGGCGGGCGCGGCCTCGGCTCGCGCCTCGCTCGCCGCCTTCGTGAACGACAACGCCGCGCTGACCTATCTGCCACTGCTCGCCTTCCGGCCGGCGCTGACGCTGAACGGGATGGCCTGGGCCATGCGAGGAGAGACGCCGCGCGAGATGGACGGCTTCGCGCCGCTCCTGCGGCACCTGACCGACGACCTCGCGGTTGCGAGCGCGTGGTGCTCGCTCGTGGCGGACGCATCGCGCAGCTCACGGCGCCGGTGTGGATGCGCACCGAGCTCGCCGGCGTCCCGGTCTACCTGCGCCAGATGCACCGCTGGATGCTGTTCGCGCGCCTGCTCCTCGGAGCCCAGTCGCCCTCGACGCGCGCGCATGGATCCTCGCGGCGCAGGGACTGCCCGCGCTGCTTCCCGCCGGCGACGCTGCTCGCGGCCCTCCTCTGGCCGAGCCCGGCCGCGGGCCTCGCGTTCGTGGCGGCGTTCGCGTGGCACGTCGCGTCGCGCCGGCGCCTGCAGCGTGCGTGCCGGCGCAGCCGCTGCTCCCTCGCGCCGCTGTGCTCGCTGGGCGCGGCGCTGTTGCAGCCGTTCTTCCTCTTTTGGGCCTGGACGGATCGGACGATCCCGATGGCGCGATCGACGCTACTACGTGCACGACAACCAGCACTTCGAAGCCCTGTGACCGCCGCGCTGCGCATCGCCTTCCTCACCGGGCAAAGCGACCCGTGCCGCTGCGCCTCTCGCCCGAGGAGAGCGCGTTCCTCGCCACGCTCGCCGGTGAGGCGTCGAGCTCGTGCCCCGCGGGTTTTCCGTGGTTCGGCGAGCCCGCGGAGTGGCGGCCTGTTCCGCTGTGGCGCGCGAGCTCGCCAACGCGCGTCAATACCTGGCCCGCGCGGCGCGAGCGATCGCGGCGGCCGGGCTCGCCAACGTCTGGCTTGCCCAGGCTCCGCGCACCCTGCTGCTCGCCGGGAGCTGCGGTCTCGCCTTGCTGGCCGCGATCGATCCCCGCGAGCGTGCGCGCGCGGCTCCACCTGTTTGCCTACGGCGCGGTGGCGCGGCGGTGGCCGGCCGGAGATCGCGGGCACGGCCGTGCTCGGGCGTCGGGACCGGCTGGCGCGCTGGCTCGCGCCGGCCGGCGCGCCGGTGCCGCACGTGGTCGAGGCTGGGCACCTCGACTACCTCGAGTCGCCGGTCGTTCGCGCACTCGCGCGCGAGGCGCTCGTGCGCCTGCGCGCTGCTCCGGTGCCTCGCTGAGCCGAGCGAGCGGGCGCTCACGCGAGCGCGCGTGCGACGCGCTCGGCGACGCGCTCCTCGGCGTGGCTGGCGGCGAGACGCGCCTGCATGGCGTGCGCTGCGGAGGAGAATGCGGGATCGTCCAGGGCGCGCGTGATGGCGCGCGCAGATCCCCGAGGCGCCACAGCCGCACCGCCACGCCGGCCGCCTCGAGGCGCGCCGCATTGTCGAACTGGTCGTAGTCGATCGGCATCACCACCGCCGGCCGCCCGCCGCCAGTGTGGGACAGGACACCCGAGCCGCCGTGGTGCACGACCAGCTCGTAGCGCGACAGGTCGCGCGCGTACGACACGAACCCGATCCGGTGCACGTTCTGGACGATTCGCGCCACGCGCTCGTGCGGTCGCCGTCGCTGAGGTGGAACTCGAGCGCGGGGTGAGCCCGCGCCGCCGCGTGCACCGCCGCCGCCACCGCCTCCCGCCGCCAGGCGGGTGCGTGCCGATCGACACCAGCACGTGCCGGCGGCCCGCCCTGAAGGGCGGCGGCGGCGCGGCGACCGGCGGCGTGTACAAGACCGGGCCGACGAACTCGAGCGCCGCGGGATAGCGACGCGGGAAGTCGAGCTCGGCGAGCGGGCGCGAGCACGCACTCGGACGAGTAGATGGACTCGCTGCCGTCGGCCCGATACACCGCGGGGAAGCCGAGGCGCCGCATCGTGTTCCGGTGCAGCCGGTGCACCGTGCGCTTGAACGCGCGGATCACCGCACGCCCGGCCGCATCGCGGACGCGACCCAGCGGCCCAGCACGCGGGCGCCAGCCTCCGAGTACCCCGGCGGGCCGTCCGGCGTCTCCAGCGCGCACGGGATCCGCACCGCCGTCCACCAGCGGATACCGCGCGGCGAGCGCAGCCGAGCCGCCACCGGCACGGCGAAGTCCGCGATCACGAGCGCGGGCGGAGACGCGCTCCACGCCGCGAGCAGCTCGTCCCGGACCCGCTCGCACAGCGCGAGGTTGGCCTTCAGCTGGGCGTGCAGCCGCAGTGGATGGCTGCCGATGGAGTGGGGCGGATCGACGATGGCCGAGATGGCCTCGTCGCCACCGGAGAGCACGACGCGCCCGGTGAGACCCGCGGCCGCGATCTCGCCCTGAACGGCGGGCGTGCTGATCACGCGCACCTCGAAGTCCCGCGCCAGCCTGCGGCCGAGCCCGAGGCAGCGGATGCAGGTGCCCGCTCATCGGCGGAGCCACGAGGTCGATCCGGAGCGCGCCGGTCACGGCCAGTCGCGACGTCGGAGCCGAGGGCTTCATGAATCAGCTGGGCTCTAGGGGATCGACCGGCGTCGGTCGGGTGCCGACTTCCCGACGAGCCTCGACAACCATGCGCTCCTCTTGCAGGAACGAGGCAGGGGCTCGGAGGCGTACGCCGGAGCTTCCATCGGCCGCCTTCCGCCAGTGCGGCCGTGCTCCTTGCTTCGTTCCACCGCGTGAAGAGGGTGGGTGGTGGTAGATCGCGGAGCTGACCGTGTAGGGTCGACTGCGCGGCAACCCCTTCCGGAGACTCCGAGACCATGGGTGAAAAGAAGCAGAAGAAAGAGATCAAGAAGCCGAAGACGTCGAACAAGAAGGACCCCTGAGCGCCTTCCGCCTCACCTCAAGCGACCGACGAAATAGGTCCTTCCCGGAAGGAGCGCAGGCCGAGCGCCTCCGTGGTCAGCACGAAGGTGAGGATCTCGCGGTGCATCTCACCGTCCTACGTCAGCAACCACTGCGAGCTCCTGGCGCGTGAGCTCGCCCAGCGCGCGGCCTTGGCCTTCGAAGAGCGCCTCGACGAGCGCGCGCTTCTCGGCCTGCAGCGCCAGTACCTTCTCCTCGATCGTGTCCTTGGCGACCAGGCGATAGGCCGTGACCGCGCGTGTCTGGCCGATGCGGTGCGCGCGGTCGATGGCCTGGCGCTCGACGGCCGGGTTCCACCAGGGTCGAGCAGGAACACGTAGTCGGCCGCGGTCAGGTTGAGGCCCACGCCGCCGGCCTTGAGGCTGATCACGAACAGCCCGCAGGCCGCGATCGCTCCTGGAAGCGCGCGCACCTTGGCCTCGCGATCGCGCGTGCGGCCGTCGAGGTACTGGTAGGCGAGCCCGCGCGCGTCGAGGTCCCTGCGCAACGAGCGCCAGGAAGCTCGTGAACTGCGAGAAGACGAGCGCCTTGTGCCCGCCGCCGAGCACTTCTTCCAGCATCGGCAGCAGCGTCTCGAGCTTGGCCGCGGGAGCATCCGCGCGCGCCTGGATCGATCAGCGCCGGGTGGCAGGCCGCCTGGCGCAGGCGCAGCAGCGCCGTCGAGCACGTGTCATGCGCGTACGGTCGAGTCCGCCCTGCGTCGATCCTTCCGAGCAGCGCTGCGGCGATAGTGCTCGCGCAGCTGGTCGTACTCCTTGCGCTGCGCGCCGGTCGAGCTCGCACACAGGACGATCTGCTCGGTCTTCGGCGGCAGCTCGGCGAGGCACCTGCTTCCTTCGTGCGACGCAGGAGAGAACGGCCGCAGCGCGCGCGCGACGCGAGGCGCGCGACTCGAGCTGGTCGCGCCGCGTTCTTCAGCAGAGTCCGCGAGGGCTCGGCTGCGCCACTGCCGAGGAAGCCCGGGTTCAGGAACTCGAACGAGCGACCACAGCTCGCCGCAGGTGGTTCTCGACCGGCGTGCCGGTCAGCGCCAGACGGTGCCGCGCGCGCAGCAGGCGCGCCGCCTTGGCCGGACTGCTGGCGGCGTTCTTGATCGCCTGCGCCTCGTCGAGAACCGCGTAGTCGAAGTCGATCGTCGCGAGCAGCGCGCACGTCCCGGCGCAGCGTGCCGTAGGTCGTCAGCACGAGCTCAGGTCGCCGACGGCGAGCTTGGCCTGGCGCTCGCGCGCGCGAGCAGTGCCCGTGTGTGCACGCAGCACGTCGAGCCTCGGGCGCGAAGCCGCGCGCGCCTCCTCTGCCAGTTGAAGACCAGCGCTGCGCGGCGCGACGACCAGCATGGCGCGCGGCGGTCGCCCGGTCTGCGCGCCTGCTTGCGCCGCGCCTCGCGAGCAGTGCGCGAGGACCATGCACCACGGTCTTGCCGGGCCCCATGTCGTCCGCCAGGCATCCGCCGAACCCCGCCTCGCCGAGGAAGCGCAGCCAGCCGAGCCCTTCACGCTGGTAGGCGGCTCAGCTCGTCGACGAAGCCCGGCGGCGCGTCCTCGGCCTCGCGGCTCGCGAGCGCGGCGGAGGGACGCGCGCATGCGCTCGAACTCGGCGTCCACGCGAGGTCGTCGCGGGCGGCGAGCAGCGCGTCGAGCAGGAACGCGCGCCCACGCGTGAAGCGCAGCGCCTTGCCACGCGCTCTCCTTGCCGCTGGAGCAGCGCGCCCCAGCGCTTCGAGCCAGGCCTCCGGCAGGGACGCCGAAGCCGCCGTTCCCGAGGCGAACGAAGCTCGTGTGTTTCTTCAGCGCCTCAGGATCGCCGGTAGCTCGGCGCGCTCACCCCCGAAGTCGAAGTGTGCCTCGAGATCGAACCAATCGATCCCGCTCTTCACGCCCATCCCGTCCACGCCGTCGAAGCGCAGCGGCTTGTCCTCGGCCTCGACGCGCCAGCCGCGCGCGGTCAGCGCCTCGACCACGGCGCGCAGGCCATCGCCCGGCACGGTGCCGGCGATGCCCACGCGCTGGACTGCGCGCAGACGCCCGCCGGCGGCGACGAACTTTCCTCGGCCGCGCGCTCGCGTTCGAGGTCGGGTCGCACGCGCACGAGTCGTCCGTCGCGGATCAGCGAGGCGGGGGTCACCGCGTCCGATGCGCTCTCCTCCGTACTCGAACTCGATGCGCGCCGCGAGCCGGGGCCGGCCTGCCGCCGGCGCTGGCAGCACCAGGACTGGCGTAGCGTTCCACCGACCTCGAGCACATGCGCAGGAGCGTCGAGCGGCAGGTCGAGCGCGGACAGCGGGCGAGCAACGCAGCAGGGGCGCGCTGGTCGCGCTCGGCGAAGCGCTGCGGCAGCACGGGGCCGAGCTCGGCGAAGAAGCGATACCCGCCAGTGCCAGTCGACCTCGATCAAGCGGCTGCCGGCGACTGCCAGACCTCCCTCGAGCACGAGCGCGACGTCGCCCGCGTGCAATCTCTCTGCGCCGCGCGTCAGGGTGGCGTCGAGCACGAGCTCTCCCTCCCTCGCGGCGCAGCGCGATCCCGAGCGTCCAGGTTCCGGCAGGGTCGAGCTCGACGGGCCGCACGTCATCGAGCTCGTCCTCGGCGAAGCACAGGCGACCGTGCGCCGCGAGAGACGGCAACACCGCGCGTTGCAGTGCCGCTGCGAGCGGCAGCGGGCCATGGGAGGTCGTCCGTGGGAGCCGCCCTGGAGCAGCTCGAGGGCCCCGCGATCGACGGAGTCGAAGCGCGCGCGCAGCGCCGTGGGGCCGAGGGCTCGAAGCGGGGGCTTGCGCGGGTCCAGCTTGGCCGACAGCAGCCGCAGGTTGGCGGGCTCTCCAGGCCAGGCGGGCGGTCCGAGCACGCCGCGCAGCACACGCTCGACGCGCGCTCCGGGCTCGTCGAAGGCGCGCTGGGCGAGCTCGGCCAGACGCATCGCGGACAGCGTCCGCGGATCGAGCCTGGCGACGCGTGCACCGTCACGAGAGGACCGGCGCAGGAGGGCCGCGCGTTCCATGAGCTCCGCGAGCTCGGCCTCGGATCCCGCTCCTTCCTCCGAGGACCCGCGCTCGGCCACGCGCTTCGCCATCGCCGTCCGAGCCTCGCGGGTGATCGCCGCCAGCACCACCGCACAGACGTGCTTGCAGGGCCCCACTTGCTCCAGGCCGGGCACGTACACGAGGTCGACCAGTGCTTGCCGTCGCGGTGGAGGTCGACCTCGTAGTCCGCGGTGCCGCGCACGATCGCGCGCACGACGTCGCCCTCATGGATGAGCCCGAGCACGCGCCCTCCGCGGTGGTAGCGCATCCCTTCTCGCGCACGGACGCAGGGATGCTCTTCATCAGCTCGAGGAAGCTCATCGGAGCCCGACAGTCTCGGGTGTGCGAGCAGCACAACAAGGATGGAGGGAAGGATTCCGGCGAACGAAGGCGTGCCGCTTGGACGGGAAGGGAGGTCGGCGGCAATCGAATGGACCGTCACACGAACAAGACGGTCCGCCACCTCCCACGAGGTGGCGGACCGTCCTGGCGTCCAAGCTCGGGCCAGACTCCTGGAGCGGAGAGCTCTGGCCGGCGGAGAGAGACCCGCTTGTCTCAGTCTCTCAGGAGAGCGCTACCCGGAACGAATACGCTGCTGGTATCCATCGTCACGGCGACCGGTTCGTGCCAGGGCTCGACCGGACACCGCGGGTCCCGTTGACTCAGGGTGATGCTCGCACAGCGCGATGATGTTGCCCCTGAAGGCAACGCCTGCAGCGAGCGTGGCGGAGCTGCCGACCTGCCAGAACACGTTTGCATCCTGCGCGCCGTTGATCACCCGAACCGACGAGTTGATCGCGGCCAGGAGCGTGCTCCCGATCTGGAAGACGAAGACCGCATTGGGGTTGCCCTGGGCATCGAGCGTGAGGACGCCGTTCAAGGGAGCCGACGCCGCGAAACAGTAGACGCCGGGCGTGAGGTGCGCCCGCCCAGATCCTGACCGGTCAGGGTCACGGTGCACGCCGCGCCCGCGAGGGCGTTGTAGGCCGCGGTGAGATCGCTCTGCGCCTGGAGCGCGACCGCATCACCCGCGTGGAGCGTTCCCGTCATGGTCCCCGGAGGCAAGCCCGTGACCGCGGTACCCGGGCTGACACCCAGATCGCCGGTGATCGTGCTCGGGCCGGTGCTGGTCACCGTCGAGGCACCCAGGACCGCAAAGCTCTGCGCCGAACCGAGTGACGGCACCGGCACGGCTCCACCGGCGGACCGGCGGCGCCACCGGACGGCGTGATGGACGCCGGCGGGGCGGAGACGCTGCTGGCATCCATCGTCACGGCGGCCAGTTCGTGCCAGGGCTCGACCGGACACGCTTGGTCCCTTGACTCAGGGTGATGCTCGCAGAGCGCGATGATGTTGCCCTTGAAGGCGACGCCTGCGGCGAGGGTGGCGGAGCTGCCGACCTGCCAGAACACGTTTGCATGCTGGGCGCCGTTGATCACCGTGACCGACGAGTTGATCGCGGCCAGGAGCGTGCTCCCGATCTGGAAGATGAAGACCGCATTGGGGTTGCCCTGGGCGTCGAGCGTGAGGACTCCGTTCAAGGGAGCCGACGCCGCGAAGCAGTAGACGCCCGGCGTGAGCGTGCGCCCGCCCAGATCCTGACCGGTCAGGGTGGCGGTGCACGCCGCGCCCGCGAGGGCGTTGTAGGCCGCGGTGAGATCGCTCTGCGCCTGGAGCGCGACCGCATCACCCGCGTGGAGCGTTCCCGTCATGGTCCCCGGCGGAAAGCCCGTGACCGCGGTGCCCGGGCTGACACCCAGAGTCCCCGGTGATGGCGCTCGCGCCGGTGCTGGTCACGGTCGAGCCACCCAGGACGGCGAAAGCACCGCGGAGCCGAAGGCCTGAGTGAGGGCTCCTGGGCGAGGGTTGGTGACGACATGAGCAGCGAGGCGGCAAACCCGAGGCTTGCCGAGATGAGTCAATGATTTGAAGTGCATTTGATTTCTCTTATCGCGCTGAAATGAGCCAGCTCTACGCTGATGAATAGAGTGAGCCTGGCCGTGATTGACGTTTGGTGAAGACGCGACTCTAGAGAGCACGAGAGAGCGGCGACCATCCTCGATAATGCTGAATCGACTCCTCATTTCTGAGTAGTCGATCGGCGCTGCCGATCGCCTGACAAATCGCGCGAAAGATGATATCCTGCGCGCGTGTGCGCGGATGATAGAAGGCTTTCGATCCCTTCGCCTTCATCACCGCCTGCACGAAAAGCGCCCGTCTCGCCCCTCTGCGAAGGCATCTCCTCGCGCTGCGAGGCCCTCGCCCCTGGACTCGCACGGTCGCTTTGCTGCTTCCGTTGGGGTCACCGCTTTCGCGCGGTGCGCGCGTCGATCTGCCGGGCTGCTCGGCTTCGCCGCGCTGCTCGCCGCGCAGGCCCCTGCGCTCTTCCGCTGCGCCCCGGAGTCCGCCGACGGCCCAACCCCAGGAGAACGACGACCTCACGCACCTCCGTCGACCTCTGCGCCGAGAAGCTGCAGATCGACATTCACTACGAGCCTGGACAGCTGACCGGTGTGGTTGCGCCGCAGATCAGAGAAGGGCTCTCCGATCCGGAACTGTGGACGCTGGCGAATCGGGCCCTGGCGTCGCACGGCTTCACGACGATCCAGATGCAGGGCGAGGGGGCGCTCACCGTCGTCGAACTGGCGTTCGCGAGGAGCCCGGCGCGGCTCGAGCGCAGCGAGTATCTCCGAGGCCAATGAGGCAGGGTACGCCAGATCCTGCACGACCTCCGCTACGCATCGCTGGAGGACGTGCTGCCCGCGATCGAGCGGGTGCTCTCGGGCACGGCGGGCAAGCGGTGGGGGCTCGGCCGGAACCCGATTCGATCCTGCTGTCGGGCCTGCGCCCCGATCTCGATCAGGCGCTTCAGCTCCTGGCGCTCCTGGACGATCGCGCCCGGCGAAACGGTGCAGGAGATTGCGCTGCACTACGTCGAGCCCGACGCACTCGTGTGTCGTCCGTCGCGCTGCTCACCAGCGCCAGTGACCTCTGTCCACGGGGTCCAGCTCCGGGCAGGCTCATGCCCTCCCGGGCCAGCCAGGCCGTGCTCCTGATCGCTCCAGCGGAAGAGCGAGCAGCTCTGGCGCGAACTGATCGCGCGCGTGGACCAGCGCAGGGAGGTCCGAACGCAGAGCTACGCGCCCGTGGGCATCTCCGCTCGCCGACGCCTCGCGGCTGGTGGAGGAAGCGGCCCGTGGAGTGGAGGTCGGTGGTCTGGGCGAGGGACTGGAAGCTCGTGGCGGACGAGCTCACGGGCTCGCTCGTCCTGACGGCCACGGCGGCCCAGCACCAGAAGGTCGGCGAGCTGCTCGAACGGCGCGCGGCCTGCGCGCTCCTCGACAACCAGCCCGTGCGCGTGTTCTCGATCCGCAACCGAAGCTCCCTGGAGCTCGCCGAGCTCTTGAACCGCCTGGTCGGGACGGGCTTCTTGACCCTGGCGCCGACGGGCACGAGCGAGCGCTGATCTCAGGCGCCTCGACGGCTCCTGCGATCCTGCCCGTGGCGATCACGGCGATTCCCGGGATGCCGATTCCCGGATGCCGATTCCCGGGATGCCGATTCCCGGGATGCCGATTCCCGGGGCGCCGCTCCCCGCTCCGGCCACGGCCGCGCGCACGGACCGCGGCAGGTTGCTGCTGAGCGCCGACGAGGCGACGAACACTCTCTTCGCCACCGGCGATGCGGGCCTCATCGACAAGGTCGCGGGACTCGTCGAGAAGCTGGACGTGATGCGCGTCGCAAGTCATGCTCGAGGTCCTGATCCTCAACCTGAGCGACAGCGACGCCACTCGACCTCGGCGTCGAGCTCCGCGGGCATCAGGTACGAAGGGCACGATTGGTCAGCCTCTCTTCGCTCTTCGGCCTGGGTGCGCCCGATCCGGCCGGGGACGCCTGGTGCTCCCAGAGCTTGTCCGGCTTCACGGGCGTCGTGCTCAATCCAGGCGACTTCAGCATGCTGCGTGAACGCCCTACAGGTCCTCAACAAGGGGCGCGCACTCAACATCCCCAAGGTCCTGGTGAACTCCAACCAGAGGGCGAACCTCGCCTCGGTGCTGCAGACTCCCTTCCTCAGCACCAACGTCGCCAACGTCGATCGCCACGACCACGTTCGGCGGCACGCAGGACGCCGGCACCACGATCGACGTCCGGCCCCAGATCGCCGAGGGCGACCACCTCGTCCTGGAGTACTGCCATCGTCCTGAGCACGTTCGTGGGCCCGGCCAGCGATCCCTTCCCTGCCCCCGCCGCGCCAGCAGAACAACCTGCACAGCATCGCCACGATCCCCGACGGTTATACGGTCGCACTCGGCGGGCTGGAGACGAACGAGCGAGACGCGAAGGGATTCAGCGCGTGCCCTTCCTCGGCGAGCCTGCCCCTGATCGGATGCGCTGTTCCGCTCCGAAGTCCACGACAGATCTCGCACTCGCGCTTCTACGTCTTCATCCGCGCCAGCATCCTTCGCGGCGCGGACTTCCAGCGCCTGAAGTTCCTCAGCGACGCTCGACATGCATCGCGCCGGACCTCGACCCCGGCTGGCCCGAGGTCGAGCCGGCGCTGATCCGATGAGTCCGTCGCAGTGCCCCCGGGACATGGCCAGAGCTGGGCCCAGCGAGCGAATCACGCCGGTTCATTCCAGCCTCTTGGCCCGGATGCGACCGGGTTGCCTGTGCCTCCATTGCGCTGCTCTGTGCCTCTGTCGCGCCGCTCTGTGTCTCTATCGCTCCGCTCTGTGCCTTCGCCTGCGCGTCGACGTCGCCGAGCTCTGCACCCAACGGCGAAATGAGCCGCGATCCGAAGCGAGCCCACGAGTTGACTCTGGAGGCCCTGGAGGTGATCGACGACGACCCGGCAGCAGCCGAGAAACTGCTGCACGCAGCGCTCGAAGGCCGATGCATATCACGGACCGGCGCACAACGACCTGGGCGTGCTCTGTCTGCGACAGTCCAGGCTCTACGAGGCTGCCAACGAGTTCGAGCTCGCGCGCAAGCTCATGCCCGGAAATCCGGACCCGCGTTTGAATCTCGGTTTGACGCTCGAACGAGCAGGTTTGTACGAGCGCGCGTTCGACGCCTACAACGCGGCGCTGGAGGTTTCGCCGGCCCATATCCGAACGATCCAGGCCATCGCCAGGCTGACGCTGCGCACCGGCCAGAAGAGCGAGCGGCTGCTGGGCCTGCTCGAGGACATCTCGCTGCGCGGCGAGACGAACGACTGGCGCATCTGGGCTCAGGACCAGATGACGCGGCTGAAGCTCTAGCGACCTGGCCCCGAGCCTCTGGATGGGGCGCCCTCGCAACCCGCCTGGATGAACCCGGTCGGGCATGCGGACACCGGCGCGTCATGTCGAAGACCCCCGCCCGGTGGTGAGCGGTGCGCGTCAACGTCACGGTCGTGCCTTGGCCCAGCGCCGAATCGACGTGCATGCTCCCACCCACGTACCTCAGATGCTCGCGGATGCCGAACAGGCCATAGCCCTTGAGGTCGACCCCGACGGCGTCGAAGCCCGCTCCTCGTCCTCGACCGTGATGCGCAGCAGGTTGTCGTCCGGCGCTCAGTCTCCACGACTGCCCAGCCTGCGCCCGCGTGTGTCGCGGCGTTGATCAGGAGTTCGCGCACCGCGCGGGAGAGGATCACGCGGATCCGATCGTCGGCCATGGGAGGAGTGCCTTCGTCCTCGATCCGTACCTCGAGCCCGTATCGGGCACCGACGTCCTCCGCCAGCCATCGAAGCGCCGGCACCAGGCCCAGATCGTTCAGGGACGGAGGCTGAGCCGGTAGGTGATGGAGCGGAGAGAGCGGTCCGCCTGCTCGACGAGGCGTTCGATCCGGAGAAGCGGGTCGTTGCAGGTCGGCACTCGAGGAACGCGCGCAGCGCCGCGAGCTTCATCCTGGTCAGGGCGATGTCCTGGCCGAGGCTGTTGTGCAGGTCAGGCCGCCAGCGACTGCCGCAGGCGCTCCTCGGCGATCACGATCTCCGACGCCAGGGACCGCAGGCGGTCCTGCTGGACCTCGGCCAAGCGCTCCGTTCGCCTGCCCTCCGTGACGTCCCGCGCCGACCCGATCAGGCCGCACAGCCGTCCCTCCAGGTTCGTACCAGGGCGTCTGGGTGGTGAGCTAGCGTGCTCGGGACGCCGCGGACGTCGAGGACTTCCTCGAAGGTCTGCGGCTTCCCGGTGCGCATCACCGCGCGGTCGATGGCCATGATCCGGTCCGCGCCATCGCGCTCGAACAGCGCGGTGTCGTCCTGTCCGAGGATCTCCTCCACGGACTTTCCGAACATCCAGGCTCCATTCTGGTTGATCATCACGTATCGACCTTGCCGGTCCTTGGCGAAGATCGCCTCGCCCGTCCGAGCGGAGGACCTCGCGCAGGAGTTCGTGGCGAGCTTGCAGCGTCTCGAGCAACTGCTGGAGATCTCCGAGGGCGTTCCTGATTTCCGGCGATCCATGGGCGGGCTCCTCGCCCTCGAGACGAGCGCGGAGCACCGACAGCCGGTCGAGCGCGAGTTCTACGCTTTGCCAGAGATCGTGCGCGCTCATGGTGCCCACTCCGCATTGGAACAAAGAATGAGAATGGCCGCGATCGACGGTTCCACTGGTTCCGACACCCAAGCCCCTGTAGTCGCCGAGGCTGCGGCAGAGAACAAGGACGGGCCGCCACCTCCGATGAGTTGGCGGCCCGCGCCTGGAGTTGCGAAGCTCAGCTGCCCAAGGTGATGAGGAGGGCGTTGCTGGCCGTGAACGCCCGCGCGCCCGAGGGCGCGAGGACCACGGCCTGAAGGATCCAGCGCGAACCGCAGAGCGACGAGGTCGTGGGGCATGCGGCGATTGAGAGCGGTGTCGCCGTTGCCATCGGTGACGAAGCGAGCGAGAACGCGGCTCGGGGCCGCAGGAACAGCGGCAGTTGTCGATCGAAGCTACCGGGTGCCCCGAGCGGGCTGATCCGGATGAAGCCCGCACGAAGGGCACGCGCCCATCCAATGCCGATCAGCGCGGGCTGGCCCATCACCGGCAGCGTGCAGGTGAGGAGCCTGGGTCCGCAGCCGGGCATGAGCTGACGACCGACGCGGAGCGTCCCGCAGCCGTTCCCGATCGGGACCGAGACGCTGCTGGTATCCATCGTCACGGCGCCCGTTCGCGCCAGGGCTCGACCGGACACGCTCGCCCCGGCACTCAGGGTGATGCTCGCGAGCGGCGACGATGTTGCCCGTGAATGCGACTGCCTGCAGCGAGGGTCGCGGAGCTACCGACCTGCCAGAACACGTTGCCAGGCTTGAGCGCCGTTGATCACATGGACCGACGAGCCGATCGCGGGCAGGAGCGTGCTCCCGATCTGGAAGATGAAGACCGCACTTGGAGTCGCCCAGCGCGTCGAGGGTGAGGACTCCGTTCAAGCGGAGCCGAGGCCGCGGAAACAGTAGACGCCTGGGCGTGAGGGTGAGTCCACCCAGGTCCAAGCCCGTCAGGACGGACGTGCACGCCGCGCCCGTCGAGGGCGTTGTAGCGCAGTCGTGAGGTCGGTCTGAGCCTGGAGTGCGACCGCGTCACCCGCGTGGAGCGCTCCGGTCATGGTCCCCGGCGGAAAGCCGGTGACCGCGGTGCCCGGACTGACACCCAGATCTCCGATGACGGCACTCGCGCCGGTATTCGTCACGGTCGATGCCCCAGGACCGCGAAACCCTGCGCCAGATCCGAGCGACGGCGCCTGGGCCGCAGGCCGGCGATGGCTCCGAGGACGAGTGCGCCGGACGCCCCAGGCTCGTCGAGGACGATCAAGGATTTGGATTGCATATCGAAATTCCTCTGCGCGTGAAACAGAACAGCCCGGTGTCTTGCCGGGCGACTTGACGTAGTTGACTGGCGCGACTCTAGGGATGCTCGAGCTGGCCGACCATCCACAGAAACACTGAACCGGAGCGGTTACGAAAGTGGGCCGCCACCCTCTCGGTGAGGTGGCGGCCCGATCGAGGAGGATGCGCCTCTCAGGTGCCCAAGGTGCAGAGCAGGATGTTGCTGTCCGACGCGACGGACGGCGAGGAGAAGATCACCGCGTGGAGCGTCCACTGCGTCCCACAAAGGATCGCGTCCTTGGGAATGCGGATGGAGAGAGTTGTTGCCGCTTGCATCCGTGATGAAGCGGCCGAGAACGCGCGTCGTCGCGCGCGTCAAACGGCCCCAGAACAGCCACCGATCACGATCACAGGCGTTCCGATCGGGCTGGCCGAGGACGAACCCCATGCTTCAGGGCCTGACTCCCGCTGACGCTGATCGTCACGACATGGCCGAGAACCGGCGTCGTGCAGGAGATGACCGGTGATCTGAGGACCACAGCCGAGTGCAAGGTCCACGACCGAGGCAGAAGTCCCGCAGGTGCTATTCGACGGAACCGACGACGCTGGTGTCATCCATCGTCACGGCGCCCGTCCGCGCCAGGGCTCGACCGGACACGCTCGACCCGGCACCCAGGGTGATGCTCGCGAGCGCGACGATGTTGCCCGTGAACGCGACTGCCGGCTGCGAGGGTCGCGGAGCTGCCGACTTGCCAGAACACGTTGTCAGGCTTGAGCGCCGTTGATCACATGGACCGACGAGCCGATCGCGGGCAGGAGCGTGCTCCCGATCTGGAAGATGAAGACCGCACTCGGAGTCGCCCAGCGCGTCGAGCGTGAGGACTCCGTTCAGCGGAGCCGAGGCCGCGAAACAGTAGACGCCTGGGCGTGAGGGGTGAGTCCACCCAGGTCCAGGCCCGTCAGGACGGAGGTGCACACCGCGCCCGTGAGAGCGTTGTACGCAGTCGTGAGGTCGCTCTGAGCCTGGAGTGCGGCCGCGTCACCCGCGTGAAGTCGTTCCCGTCATGGTCCCCGGCGGAAAGCCGGTCGCAGCGGTGCCCGGACTGACACCCAGGTCTCCGGTGACTGCGCTCGCGCCCGGCATTGGTCACGGTCGATCCCCAGGACCGCGAAACTCTGCGCCGATCCAGTGAAGCGCCTGGGCGAAGGCGGGCGACGCTCCGAGAGAAGAGCGCGCTGACGGCCAGACTCGCGAAAACCATCAAAGACTTGGAGTGCATGTCGAATTCCTTGCGTGTAACACGGACGAGCCGGTGACCTTGCCGGGCGATTTGACTTGGTTGATGGCGAGACTCTAGGGAGGCTCCAGTTCGCTGACCATCCGCGGAAACACTGAACCGAGGCGCGCCTCTCACTTACCGGAGAATGCTGACTCCGGGGCGTTTCTTTCGCCGAGCGCTGCCGCCTCGCGGCAGTGGACTCCGTGAGTCAACAGGGCTCAGAGTGTGAGAAACAGTCAGAGGCGCGTGAGAATCGCGCGCCTGGCCGCAGCGCGGGCTGACGCCCGCAACCCAAACGCACCGCGGAGACCGGAGGACGCGGAGCCTCGCGGAGGAAGAAGAGGGTGCCTCCGGGGCTTCCACTCGCAGGAACTTGGAGATCCGGAGTTCTTCCCTCCCGATCCTCGTTCCTCGGTCCTCCGCGAGCCTCCGCGTCCTCCGGTCTCCGCGGTGCGTTTCCTGCTCGAGAATCCTCGCGTCTCGCAAAGACTCCAGGACCAAGTAGCTCAGCCGTCCAGCGAGTCAGGCCTTCGCGGATCGCGTACTTGGTCAGCTCGGCGGTGCCGTGCAGCCCGAGCTTCTGAACGATGTTGCGCCGGTGGGTCTCGACGGTCTTGATCGAGATGTGCATCTCCTTCGCCGTCTCGGCCGACGTCTTGCCCTCGGCCACGAGTTGCAGGACCTCGCGCTCACGCGCGCCCAGGGTCGAGTAGGCGGACACCTCGCCTCCGGCATGCGCGCTGCGTGGAGCGCTCGACGACCACGCCGGCGATCTCCGGGCTCGAGATAGGTCCTCCCGAGGCTCGCCGCGCGCACGGCCCGCAGGAGCTCGTCGTGGGCCGCGATCTTGAGCACGTAGCCGCAGGCGCCGGCCTCGAGCATGTGATGCACGTAGCTCTTGTCCGTGTGCGTGGACAGCGCGATCACCTTCACGCGCCTCGTTCTCGGCCCGGATCGGCGCGTCGCCTCGACCCCGTTCAGCTCCGGCATCCCGACGTCCATCACGACCACGTCGGGCGAGAGTGTCCGCACGAGATCGAGCGCCATGCGCCCGTCGGAGGCCTCGCCCACGACCTCGATGTCGGGCGCGCCGGCCAGCAGGGCACGCAGACCTTCGCGCATCATCCGGTGGTCGTCGACCAGGAGCACTCGGACACTCATGCCTCCACCCTCGCCTTCGTCGATCTGCCCGTTCAGTGAGCGGCGCGGACAGGCGGATCTTCGTTCCCGTCCCCGGCGCCGATTCGATGCGCATGCTCCCTCCTACGTGGCTCAGGCGCTCGTGGATGCTGAACAGGCCGGATCCCTTGATGCGCCGCCACGTCCGGCTCCATGCCGACCCCGTCGTCCTCGACCGACGCGTTCAGACGGTCTTCCTCGCGTTCAGGCGCACGTGACCCGGTGCGTCCCGGCGTGCTTGGCCGCGTTGATCAGAGCTCTCGGATCGAGCGGAAGAGGATCACGCGGTCTTCTCGTCGGCGGGCTTGGGCTGGCCGTCGTCTTCCAGCGTGATCTCGATGCCGTAGCGAGCCTGGATGTTCTCGACCAGCCACTGCACCGCAGGCTCCAGTCCCAGATCGTGCAGGACCGGGGGCTGAGCTCGAAGCTGATCGAGCGCGCGGCACGGTCGGTCTGCTCGATGAGCTCCTCGATCTCGTCGAGCGACTTCCTCAGCTTCCCGTCCATGGCAGCCCGCAGCGCCGAGACTTTGATCTGCGTCAGCGCGATCGTCTGGCTCAGCCCGTCGTGGAGGTCGACGGCCAGACGCCGCCGCTCGCTGCTCCTCGGCCAGCAGCAGATCCGCCATCAGCGATCGCAGCGCGCCTGGTAGAGCCGCACCTCCTGCTCGCGCATCCTTGCGCGCGCTGGCATCGCACACGAACATCGTGAGCAGGGGCGGCGTCTCCGATTCCGATGGGGGCGATCGCGACCTCGACCGGAAACTCCGGATCCGTCCGACTTCATCGCGAGAGCGTCGAAGCGCTTGCTGGAGCAGTGCGCTCTGCCCCGTTCGCCCGAAAGTTGGCGAAACCGGCCAGGGCCTGCGCCCGCATCCGGGGCGGGACGACCAGATCCAAGAGCTCGCTCCCGACCGCCGTCCTCCCGCGGGTAGTCGAAGATGGTCTCGGCTGCCGCGTTGAACTCGACCACCCGCCCCTGTTGGTCGACCGTGATCACCGCATCGGGCGACGCATCGAGGATGGCAGCCTCGAGGATCCGGCCGAGACTCATCGTTCGGATGCTGCTCTATCGGAAGACTCGGGCGCACCCAAGGGTTGTCGCTCGATCGCGAGATCTTACCCTGGATCCCGCGCGGCCCTCACTCCCGAGAATCTAGGTAGCGGTCCGGCGCGAAGAAGGGCGCATTCGAGGAGTGGCGTTCGAGCGCACGGTGTCGCGACCGGCGCGACAGGTTGATTCGCGAGCGCGGCGTCGCGGCGAGAGCTGCGCGCTGTCACCCGGTGCTTCGCAGGCGGCGAACGGGCCGAGCGGGGCGGCTCACCGCGAGGTCGTAGGCGGCCTGCAGGTTGATCCAGAAGTCCGGCGTCGTCCCCAGCGCTCCGGCGAACAACCACGCCGTCTCCGGACTGACGCCGCGCTTGCCGCGCACGATCTCGTTCACGCGCTGGAGCGGAACCCCGATGTGAGCGGCGAAATCGACCTGCGTCACGCCGAGCGGCTTCAGGAACTCCTCCCTGAGGATCTCGCCCGGATGGGAAGGTGTGCGGTTCTTGGGATGCATGCCAGACCTCAGTGGTAGTCGATCAGGCGAACGTCGGCCGGTCCTTGCAGGAGTCCAGCGGAAGACCACTCTCCACTGGTCGTTCACGCGGACGGAGTGCTCGCCGGCGAGAGCACCCTTGAGGGCCTCGAGCCGGTTCCCGGGCGGTACCCGAAGGTCTTCCAGCACCGCTGCGGCGGCGAGGCATGTCGAGCTTGCGGTGAGCGGCCTTCACGATGTTGCGCGGGAAGCGCCTAGTCCGGCGGTCTCTAGTCCCGTGGTACAGCGCCTCGGTGGCCGGGTCGCCGAACGAGACGATCACGACGGCATCCTAGCCGTTGCATGGAAGCCATGCAACGAGGCACCGCAGAATGGTGTCTCCAGGAGTGAAAGATGCCCCGCTCTGCGCCACTTCCGCACCCGGAGACCTGGTCCAAGCCCGTTCACCGCAGCGTCCTCCACGCGATCTCGGTCGCCACGACCGCGCCTGACGCACGCCTGGAGCCGGGCCGCGTCGAGTCGCCAGGCTCTGACCTGCAGGGCTGCCGAGTCCGACCGCCTGCGCAGCGAGATTGCGCTGTTCTCGGAGGAGCTCTCGCTCAAGGACGAGCGCTGGGGGCGCGTCCACCCTCACCGGCGGCCGCACTACGGCCCCGTTCAGCGCATGCGGATCCTGGAGCTGCGCGCCGCCCGCGGCTGGTCGGCCCAGCAGACAGCGGAGCGGTTCCACGTCACTGTGGAGACGATCGCGTCGTGGATGCGGCGGCTGGACGAAGGTGGTGAGGCCGGGCTGGTGCACACGGAGGAGCCGCTCAACAAGTTCCTGACTTCGTCGCCTACCTGGTGCGGAGCCTGAAGCGGACGTGTCCCGCGCTCGGCAAGAAGAAGATCGCGCAGGTCCTGGCTCGTGGCGGGGCACGTGGCAGAAGTCTGCCCATCGTCACTGAAGGCCCATGTTCTCGTCCGCGAAAGTGCCCAGGAAAGGCGTCAGAAAGTCGCTGGACCCCTACATGTGTCAAGGGACGCGATCTCTCGCGCAGTTAGGGACGTCATCTCTCGCGCACCTGGGGTGGTAGCACGACAAGGATGGAGGGAGGATTCCGGCGAACGAGGCGTGCCGCCGGCGGATTCAGGCCGAGCTTCAGCCGACGCTCTCGAATGGTCAGGGGTAGGTCGACTCGGCCCGCAAGCTGTCGAGCGAAGGAGCCGACCGTTACGCGATCCCCAGACGTTCCTTGCCTTCGGAGGAGATCATCTGAGGATTCCACGGAGGATCCCAGACGATCTGGACGTCCGGCAGCGGACACACCCGGCAGCATCAAGAGCTTCTGGCGCGCATCTGCGGCGATCGAGCCTCCCATACCGCAGCCGTGTGCGGTGAGGGTCATCTTCACGTCCACTCCGGCGAGCTCCGCCCGGCTCCTGACGTGATACGCAAGTCGTAGACTAGTCCGAGATCAACGATGTTGACCGGTATCTCGGGGTCGTAGCAGGTCTCTCAACTGCTCCCACACCTGATGCTCGATGTCGCCCCCGCCCTCCGCCTGAGCAGCCGGCGCGGTCGTGACTTCCTTGCCGATCGCATCGGCGTCCTTGCCGCTGATCCGAAACAACACCCGCCGTAGGCCGGCACATGCAGCGTGTAGGTGCCACCCAGCGGTTGTGTGATGAAAGCTGTTCCGTGCCCTTCTCGAGCATCAACACTCGCCCGGCCTGGAATCTCGACCGCGTCCACGTCCCGTGTCAGCTCGACTCGTTCCATCATCCCGTCATGGTACCCCGGATTGGCGACGAGCCCTCTCCGGCCTGCACTGTCCACGGCCCTCGCCTGGTGGGCGCCACGAGCCCGCGGAGCGCAACACCGTCCGCGCCCAGGAACTCAACTCGCGGGCGGCCGACCTGATCGCCTCGGAGCCCGCCGAGGCGGAGAGGTTGCTCCGCTCGGCCCTGACGGCCGACATCTTCTTCGGCCCCGCGCACAACAACTCCGGCGTACTGCACCTGAAGGCGGGAAGCCTCTACGAGGCCGCCGAGGAGTTCCGATAGCAGAGCATCCACGTGCGCGGCAAGACTGAGAATTGGCGCAGTTGGGCTCAGGAACAGATGTCCAGGTTTGAAGCGGTAGGTTGCTTGGCATCGCAGCTCGGCCGCGCATGGATCTGGGGCGCTCGAAGCTAGAAGCAGTCGCTGACAACCTGGCCCACGCCCGAATCGAGACTCGAGAAGGAAGCGCTTCAGCGCGCCCGACCGAAGCCTGATTGCTCGGGACTCCGCCTCGCGCAGCGCCTGCGTTCCGCTCCAGCCTCGTCGGCGCGCCACGCAGGCTACGCCCAGGGCGCGAGCCCGCCTCGCCGCCGGTCGAATGCAGATAGATCGGCCGGGGCAGCCTCGACGAGGAGCTGGCAAAGTCGCTCGAACTCCCTCGCTGCGTGGTGAGTCTCCGATCGACAGACGCGCATGGTCGAGCTCGAAGGTGTGCGCCCAGCTCGCCTCGATGTTGGGGTAAGGATCTGGCCCGGCTCTCCCTCGTGGGCCAGGTTCACGATCGAACGAAAGCCGACTCGCCAGAGATCCTCTACCCCCTTGCTTGTCGAGCTGCGAGCCGACGAACAGCCCCAAGTCGATGGCCAAAGGCCGCACGGTGACGAGGCGGGGCTTCCAGCGAAGCCGGTCCAGAAGTTTCATTCCGTTTCCCTCAACCTAGAGAAGGAAGGTGATACCGACCAGCAGTAGGAAGAACACGTAGGACAGGACATCCCGTTTGGGCGAAGGCGGACGCCGTCCGTCTGAGATGCGGCAAGAGCCCCATCGACATGTGGGGCCAAACGTGGTCGACGACCAGTCGAGGGAGGAACGGGCGTCCCATCGTCGTTCGGGCTGGCCGATGGTGTAGGCGACCGAGCCACTGCAGCATGGGAAACACGAGAAGCGGGAAGGACGCTCGGCAAGAATCTCATTCGATTCCTCGTGGTCGTTGACTCTGCGTTTCCATCGTTGGGGTTGATGAAGCGGGCAGCCCTCGGAGTGGATTGCTCCCGGGCGGCAAGATGAAGACTAGGAACCCCAACTCGGCCGAGACGATCGACAGAGCACGGTAATCGATTCGCGAGAACTAGGTAGTCAGGCCGGCGCCACCCTTCCATGCCGAGCACGGCGACGTCTCGACCGTGGTCAAGAAGACCACAACGCGCTAGCAAAGCTCATCGGGCCCGACGACCAACATCGCGCAGGTGCCCGCAAGGGAGGTCGGCGCGCATTCCATGGCACTCTGGCCCACGCACCAGAGATCTCGAGATTGCACTGGAGATGCCGTCTTCCATTCGATATGGTGTGCATTGAAATCAACGCATGTGTTGCATGATTTTGCCATGTATTCACATGGATCCGTACTGTTCCGAATGTTCGTCGAGAAAGGCTCTTTGCATGACAACTCCCACAGCTCCGGTTAACCCCGGCCCGGCTGTTCAGCCCATGGTCGGTTTGCCGCACACGCCCCTCACAGAAAAAAGAAGGTCTCGCCTCTCTGCGCGCGTACTCGTCTGCGTCGCCAAGGCCAACGGAGAGCTCGCTCCCGAGAAGCGCACGACCCTCGAGAATGCGCTTCACCGGGCTCGAGATGCCGGCCAACTCGACCCCGAGAGAGTGTACTGGACGAGAAGATCGATCTCGACGCCCAGTTGCGCCTCTTCACGACGCCCGACTCGCGTGAGTCTCTATACCAGTCCGCTCTGGGCATGATCCACGTCGTCGGTGTGCCAACGCCGGCAGAGCAGAAGATGCTCGATCACATTCGTACGACGCCTCCAGATCAGCGAGGACAAGGCCTCTCTGGCGCGGCGAATCCTCGACGGAGCCAAGGAGACGGTGCTCCCGAGCAGCATCCAGCCGGTCAGCGACCCCGTTCTCCGCGCGACCGAGATCAAGTCGGACGTCCTCAAGTACTCGGTCCTCAGCGGCGCGCTCGGAGCCTTCCCCATCCCCGGGCTAGCGATCGCGACCGACCTCGCGGTCGTGGGCCTGCAGGTCAAGCTGGTGCGCGACATCGGCCAGAGATGGGGACACAAAGTCGACAAGCAGGCCGCTGCCTCGCTCCTCGGAGGACTGGGGCTCGGGACCGGGGCGCGGATCGCCGTCTCCAACCTCGCCAAGCTGATCCCCGTCTGGGGCAGCGTGGTCGGCGCGACGTGCGTCGTTCGCCTCGACCTGGGCGCTGGGCCAGATCGCCGACAAGTACTTCGAGAGCGGCATGAAGACCGCCATGGCCTGGTCCGACTTCAAGGCAGCGGAAGTCGAAGGCCGCAAGGCCCATGACGTCCACAAGGACCTCGTGGAGTCAAGCGCAAGCTGCACGAGATGGCGTTGCAGACGCTGGGCTCCGACCTCAAGGCCGGGAGGATCACCCAGCAGGAGTACTCGGCGCGAGTCGAGCAGCTGGCCTGAGCCCTCGACCGGCGTGAAAACGCGCGCGCAATGACGGGAGCGCTGCAATGCGCTCCCGTCGTTCTTGCCCTTCTGCTTACGTAATTGGTCATTCACCGCACTGGAAGCCAGCTCCTAGGGGTGCAGGGCCAGATGTTGGGTGGACACTGCCGGGTTAATCAGGGATTCCTCACGGTTGAAGTAGGCTACGGTCGTACGAGAGGAACTCACCTCCGCTCATCAGCACTTCCGCCCTCCCGGGGCCTACTTTGTGCGTCATCTGATGCCGTTGACCAAACAAACATTAGGAGTTCGGAGAGAAACAGCAATGCTCACGATTGCGCGCCAAATGAGCTCTGGTTTCACCCGCAATCCTCGCGGCGGGCTCCCAGAGCCTATCCCGTCTTCTCGGCCTCTGCCTGGCCCTTGGCACGAGGACCCCCGATCTCCCCGAACGGGAGCGCGAGTTCCTTCGGGAAAACCGGCTGCGCCCCTTTGCTGGAGACTGGTACGAGAGTGCCCTTGGCAAGCCTGAACGACAGCGGATTCCGAATCGCGCCAGATTCCTTTCACAGAGCGTTTATCCGCTTGAGATTTCTCATCCACCCGAACACTAGAGTCAACTCTTAACAAGAGTTGGCAGGAGAACAGTTCATGGCCATAGTCTCGATTCGACCTCGTCGGCCTTGCAGGAGCGCATGAACCGCCTCTATCGCCGACTTCTACAGTCGTCAAAGCGACGACGACGTGATGCGGCGCGGAACGTGGCTTCCGCCGGTCGACATCTACGAGAACGCCGATCACGAGCTCGTTGTCAACATCGAGCTGCCCGACATGAGGCGCGAGGACATGGAGATCACTGTCGACGTCGGTACGCTGGTGATCCGCGGCGAGAAGAGGATGGATACGTCCATCAAAGAAGAGAACTGCCACCGTGTCGAACGATCCTACGGCGCGTTCAGCCGCAGTTTTGCGCTGCCACCGACGGTCAATTCGACGAAGCGTGAGCGCCGAGTACAAGAACGGCGTGCTCTCTCGGTTAGGCTACCTCAGCGTGAGGAAGCGAAACCCAAGCAGGTCCAGGTGCACGTCGAGTAACGACCAGTCCGATCCGGCGTCAATCATGAAATGGGGCCACAGGACGTCCGGCAGGAGGCGCCTTGGAGACCGCCAACGCGCTCGGCCGCGGGTTGGCGTGGCGAGAGGAGTGCTTGCCCCGCGCGGGCGTGTTCGGCGCGGGTGCTTCGTCGCCTCGACATGGGCGCTGGGGAGATCGCCGACATGTACTTCGAGAGCGGCATTAAGATCGCCGGTGGGGAGATCCGCCTTCAAGGCTGCGGAAGCGCGGAAGGCCGCAAAGCCCATGAGGTCCACAAAGACGTCGAGGAGTCCAAGCGAGTCGAGCAGTTGGCCTGAGCCCTCGACCGGCGTGAAACGCGCGCGCAACGACGGGACCGCTGCAATGCGCTTCCGTCTTACCTGGATCTTCGACGCCAGTCGAGGCATCGTCTGATCGAGGCACGGTCAAGTCAGAGTTTCCCCGGCCGCCGATGGTGGCAGCCAGCTGGAGAAATCGGCACGCGATGGGCGAAAACCAGCATCACCGAAGCAGCTCGACCACGCGCGAGATGCGAGACTACGTCCGGGCGTTGCTCGAGGACGTCCACGCGCTCGAGCGCATGCTCGACGAGGGCCGTGTTCGAGAACGGGCGTGCGTCGCATCGGCGCCGAGCAGGAGCTATTCCTCGTCGACCGCGACCTGCGCCCCAAGGCCTGCGTGCTGCCAGGTGCTCGAAGCGCCTCGAGGGGCACCCTTCACGACCGAGCTGGCGCAGTTCAACCTCGAGGCCAACCTCTGCGCCGCAGCGAGCTTGGCGGCGATTGCCTCGCGCGGATGGAGCGCGGAGCTCAGTCGAGATGCTCGGACCTCGCGCGCGGCGGCCGCGTCGAGCGAGGGCGCGCAGATCCTGCTTGTGCGGCATCTCTGCCGACGCTCGAGAGGCAGCACCTGGGGCTCGAGTGGATGACGCCGATCCCGCGCTATCTACCAGCTCAACCGCTCATGATCGAGCGCGCTGCGGAACGGCAAGTTCGACGCGCGCGATCAAGGGCTCGACGAGTTCCACATGGCTCGCACGACAACGTGATGCTCGAGGCCTGCAACACGAGCTTCCAGGTTCACTGGCAGGTGCGAGCGCGCAGCGAGTTCGCGCAGCGTCTACAACCTGGCGCAAGCTCGATCACCGCGCCGCTGCTCGCCTGCGCGGTGAACTCGCCGCGTCCTGCTGCGGCACCGGCTGTGGCACGAGACGCGCGTCGCGCTGTTCCAGCAGTCGCTCGACACGCGCTCGGAGATCGACGCCCAGCGCGGCAGCGCGCCGCGCGTCAACTTCGGCGACCGCTGGCTCGAGAGCTCGATCCTCGAGATCTTCCGCGAGGACGTCGCGCGCTTCCGCTCGCTGATCGCCGATCGACGCCGGAGGAGTCGCCGCTCGACGGTGCTCGACGCGCGGCGGCGTGCCCGCAGCTCAAGGCGCTGCGCCTGCACAACGGCACGGTCTACCGCTGGAACCGGCCCTGCTACGGCGTGCATCGACGGCAAGGCCGCACCTGCGCATCGAGAACCGCGTCCTGCCGGCCGGCCCGACGGTGCGTCGACGAGATCGCCAACGCGGCCTTCTTCTTCGGCCTGATGAGCGCGCTGCCGGAGGAGTACGGCGACGTCGCGCGCAGCAGATGAGCTTCGACGACGCCAAGAGCAACCTCGTCACCGCGCGCGCGCTACGGCCTGCACCCGCAGCTGCGCTGGCTGAACGGGCAGCACCGTGGGCGACCGAGGAGCTGCGTGCTCGAGCACCTGCTGCCGCTCGCCGCGCAGGGCCTGACGCGCTGCGCACAGTCGACGCGGCCGACGTCGAGCGGCTACTCGGCGTGCTGGCGCGAGCGCGTCGCGCAGCGGCCAGCACCGGCGCGCAGTGGGCGCTCGATTCGTTCGCGGCGATGGGCGAGCACCGGACGAAGCCCGAGCGCTGCCGCGCGATCGCCGCGGCGACGCAGCAGCAACCAGGAGGAAGGGCCAGCCGGTCGCGCAATGGGAGCTGGCCGCCTTCGCGGCGCCGAGGAGTTCCGATCCCGGACCGCCTTCCAGCACCGTCGAGCAGGTGATGACCTCCGACGTCTTCACACGTGCATCCCGAGGACCTGGTCGACCTCGCGCGCGAGCCTGATGGACTGGGAGCGCCTGTGCTCCGTGCCGGTCGAGGACCAGACCGGACACCTGCTCGGCCTGCTCTCCTGGCGCGCGGTCGCTGCGGCTGCTCTCGCGCGGCAGGCGCAAAGCGCGGAGTGCCTGTGCGCAGATCGATGCAGCCATGAAGCCGACCGACGATCCGGCCCGAGGCGACGCACGCTCGAGGCGCTCCAGACCGATGCGCAAGCACGATGACTCCGCGCCTGGCGGTCGTCAACGCGCGAGGGCGCCTCGTCGGGATCGTCACCGACCATGACTTCCTAACTGCTCGCCGCCGCGCTGCTCGAGGAGCGCCCTCGGCGAGCGCGACCTAGCCACGAAATGACGCCGTTCAGCGGCCGTGCGGTCGCAACGCTATCCTGTCGAGATGAAGTTCAGGATCCCGCACACCGTTGGCTGGAAAATGTCGAAGCGAGAAGTTTGCCAAGGATACCGGGTTGAAAGAAGGCAGCCGCGGCCAGGCATGCTGCAACCGCTTGTTGGGGAAACGAGCGTCAGTCGTTCACACGCAGGGTCAATGCTGTCCACCAGGAAACGATCACCCTTCGATCTGGAACTGGGCGATGGCAAGCCGGAGATCTTCGTGTTCCAGCCGTACGGCCTCGACGCCGACGAGGTACGCGAGCTGGTGAAGTGGTGCGAGGATCGCGGCCTGGAGTGTGAGGTCGAGGCATGCGCGTGGCACGCCCCTACGCGCCCTCGTGCAGATACAACGCAAGAGGAGGCGCAACCGCGCCCTGCATCGTCGTCGACCACGAGGCCGAGAGTCGAACACCAAGGTCCCGCAAATCGCGTTCACGCGCAGGAAGTGAGCGTCCGCTGCGGCGGGATGAGCGGCGCGCGCTTCGAAACCCGTGTGCGGCTTTGGAAGTGGGAGCTCCAGAAGCTCGCTGACAGAACCGGACTGATGATCACGGTCTGCCACATGCCATCAAGAAGGTCGAAGTGGAACAAGATCGAGCATCGACTTGCTCTCCTTCATCACCCAGAACTGGCGAGGCAAGCCGCTCGAATCGCACGCGGCAAGGCGCCGAACGACGTCTGGCACGTTGACCTCACCGCCGCCCTCCGACGGCGGCGCGCTTCTGGGTGCCGACCACAGCGGAGGTCACGTCCTTCCTGAAGCGCGCGATCGAGCGAGCGAAGGCGGCGCCGCGCACGATCATCACGGATCAAGGGACCGAGTTCGGCTGGGCCGTTCCGACGCTGGTGCCGTCGAGCGAGGAGATCCGCCAGCGACTGGGCGCGGTGGGGAGCACGGCAGCATCGCGATCGTCGAGCGCTTCATCCGCTCGATGAAGTCCGAGTGCACGCGGAGGATTATCGGTCCCGTTCCGCATGGCCGCGATGCGCAACGAGCTCGGCTGCTACGCGACATGGTTCAACGAGCACCGGCCGCACGAGGCCCTGGGCGGGCGGACCCCGCATGAGGTCTACACTCGGGCTCCGCCAGCGAACGAGGCCCCGAGGTTCGAGCCACGCCCTCGCTGGCCAAAGAAGGCGAGGTGCGCGGGTCCTAATGTGCAAGTGAACGGGACTGCCGGGGCGCGACTCACGATGAACGTGAGTCGATTGCAGCGCCGCGCGCACTTGCCGATCGTTTCACTGCGCCGAACTGGCTGACGCGCCGACAAAGCGTCAATTCAAACGCGAAGAACAATCCAGCGCGCGGCAGAAGTCTGCCCATCGTCACTGAAGGCCCATGTTCTGCGTCCGGAAAAGTGCCCCGGAAACGCGTCAGAAACTCGCTGGACCCCTACAGAGCGCAGATGAACGCCATCGCGACGAGGCACGACGGGCCGTCAGCAGGAGCCGCGTGCAGCTCAGGATGCCGTTCCCGGCTCGCCTTCCAGGGAGCTCAGACCGCGGCCTAAGGCCGCATGCGCGCGGTGGAGCCGCGACCGCACCGATCCGCCCGCGATGACCAGCCGGGATGCGAGCTCCTCGTACGAGAGTCCCTCGAAGTAGCGCAGGGCGATGATCTCGCGCATGACGCGGGGACAACCGGCGGATCGCGAGCTGAACGCGCGCCGCTTCGTTCGCGCATGGCGGCGAGGATCGGGGCTGCGCGCAACGGCAGGCATTCGAATTCCAGCGCTTCGAGCTCGGAGAACGCACAGGGTGGGCGGCGCCGCCGCATGCGCTCGAAAGAAGCGCGCACCGCGATCTGGCACAACCAACTCGAGAAGCGTGCCCCGAACCGGAAGCCCGCGATGCCGCGGAAGGCCAGCGAGAACGCGTCCTGGGCCGCGTCGAGGGCCTCGTTGGCGTCGCCCGTGATCCGCAGGCAGATGCGATGGACGACATCCTTGTGGCGGTCATGCAGCACCTGGAAGCGGATCGTCGCAGCTCGGCGAAGAGCCATGCTGGCAGGCGGCGACGAGAGCGTGATCGGGGTCGTACAAGGGTTCCTTCGCGAGGCGAGCGCAGGGACCTGCAGTCCGCGGGCGGCTCGTCGAAGTAATTCCCAGTCAAGTTCGGGATCCGATCCGAGCTTTATGGACCGTAGCACGCAGGCTGCTCAGGAATCCACCTCCGCAGCAGTTCTCGGCGCGCGGTGAAGCGAAGCGCGTGTTTCGTAAGATAGTCGCCGCCGCCTCCCCTCCGCCCGCTCTCCGCCGAGGGACACGCCCGGAGAGGCGGGAGGCCGGCGGGCCAGCTCACACATGCCGGAATCCCAGCCATGGGGGCGAAGGTCCGCCCCCACGTGAACGGCCCACTCCCCGGGAAACGGAACGAGCGCCGCCAGCCCTGCGCTGGCCCGCGCTCGCCGTCAGACCGATGGGATTCTGAACCAAGAAGAAGGCGCTCGGCTATCGGCACTTCTAGGTAGTTGGGTTCACCTGCGGCTCCGCGTCCGGTGTCCCTGACGCTGCCCTCCCTCGCCTCTGGCTCAGCGGGAACGTCTGCGACGAATATGGACTTGCGCGCAGCGTCGAAATGAGGTTCGAAAAACCACCTGTCAATCGAACACCAGCTGGTGGTGACGTACGGCTCCACGTTCCCATGCCCGCCGTATCCCGAGCGCGCCGTTCCCCTCCCTTGCCCTTCCTGCGCAGCAAGCACCCGATCCTCTCGGCGCTGCTGCTGGCGCTCCTCCGCATCTGGATCAATCGTCGCTCGCTCGCCTGAGGCGGCCCTCCCCGGCCCGTGCCGCCTGACGGCGCATGTGGTAGCCGCTGCCGCCCTCCGTCACTCCCAGCGTCCGGGCGATCGAGCTCGCGCTCGATCCCCGCTCCTCAACACCCTGATCGCCATCCGGGACTCCTGGTCGAGGTTCCCGAGCATCCCGGGAGTCCAACGGCGGCCTCACCGGTCGGCGAGTTCAGGCGGCACGGCTCGTAGCACTACGTGTCGCCTTGGCCCCGATCCTGGCGTGGCGTTCTACAATCGTCCTCTAGGCTCGCTCCGGTCAGGCGCAGATCAAGCGCATGACATCGAACGTCTCGTCGTCCAGGTGGACAGTGCGTCTCGGCCTCGGGCTCGCGGCGGGAGCGGCGCTCGTGTGCGTGGACAACTTCGCGTTCGAGGGCGAGGTCAGCCCGATCGTCATCGTCGTCCTGTTGCTACGCCGCGACGGCGGCGGCCGGCGCTGATCTGGGGACGGCGCGGGTGGGTCGCGGCGGCGGCCGCCTGGGCGTGCGTGCCCTCGGCCACATCTCGTCAAGCACGTTCTCGGCTTGCCCGACACGCTGCACCCGAACACCTACACCTCGATCCTGTATCTCGCCGCGTTCACGCTGGCGATCGCGCTCGTCGGGCAGGATGCGGAGCGCTAGCAATACGTAACC
>ERZ1370068.11056-contig-9703_pt1 | contig 33636 bp, 56 predicted proteins | sample MGYA00561227_ERZ1370068 | MGnify/ENA primary metagenome ERZ1370068 (study PRJEB38410, sample SAMEA6850437) | metagenome | study: Metagenomic assessment of the ecological functions of the soil: analysis of the soil microbiota associated with the...
TAGTGCTTCGTTCAGTTACGTATTGCTCTTTATGGCTTCCTCCAGCTCGATGCGATCAGGACTTCAAGCGGTGAACCCGGATTGGGACTCGACCCTGCGCCCGTCACGAATCCGACCACGGAGGGCGAGTTCGAAGCGATGGCCAGTCGGTGTTCAGCGTCCGCCAATCGCGACTCGGCGCGAGGCAACCGGCGCAGCGGAAGCCCTGCAGCAGGGTAAGTTCGAATTCGACCTGTTCGGCACCGGCGTCGACGCCGGCAGACCACTTTCCGCGTACGCCACATATGTACGCCAGTTGGGAGCCGTTCCTCGTCGGCCAGACCAACACCTTGTTCATGGATGGCGACGCCTTCTGATATGTCGTTATTTGGGGTCCGTGGCATGGTCTTTGTCACCAATCCAAATTCGCTGGACATTCCTGAAGGACGACCATTTGGACCGGCGCCGTCGCGCTGGAACATCCGAAACGATGACATCGACGGCAAAATCCGCCTCTTCGACGAGGATATCGCCAACAATATCCAGGCGAACGAGGAACTCCCCGATCTCACCGCGGCGATTCGCTTCGGCGGGTTGGGGTCATGTCCGCCTGGCGAGATCCTGCCAGATCGGCTATGACACCAGGGCAGGTGATGGACAATGAGCCGAACGGCGAAAGAAACGGGCTGGGGCCTCGACCTCACCTCGAAACAATCCAAACACCTTCAGCCACGCTGAAGCTGGCCGTCGTCTACGGCAGGGCATCGCTACCCTATATGAACGACGGCGGCATGGACCGCAACGCCCGCGGTAGATGTGATCGAAGGAGACGGCGGACTCATCCTGGTGCCGAATGAGCGAATCCCGCTGCTCGGCGTCTCGGCTATGTCGATTTCGACTGGTCGAAGCAGTGGACATCGTCGATCGGCTACAGCACGAGCGGGTGGATCAGCGCGCACCAATTTCAGGACGACGGCGTTCCACAAGGGGCAATATGCGTCGGCGAACCTGCTGTGGCATCCGGCCGACAACGTCTTCACGGGCGGCGAATTTTCTGTGGGGCAAGCAGGCCGACAACGACGGCAACTCGGGCAGCGACCTGCGCCTGCAGTACAGTTTCCACTGGGATTTCTCGAGCAAGAACATCTGGGACGTCATCGAATGACGGCCCTGCCGCTCTGAGCTGGCGCTCAGACCCGCCTCCTGAAATATGCCGATCGCATGGGCGATCAACTCGCCTGACGGCGGCTTCGTGTCCATCAGCCATTTAGTCGAGCTTAAGGCGTTCCCATTTACTCGAAGCTGCTAGCTGGTGGAAAGGCAGGATCTCGACCCGACCACGCAAGCGAGGCGGCGAGGCACCTCCGCCATTTGCCGCATCTCGTCGTCTCGTCGTCGGTAAGGCCTGGAACCAGCACATAGCGCAATACACATCAGGCGCTTCCAGCGCGTTCCGCGAGCAACGAAACGAGACCAACTTTTCCTGTTGTCATGATACCCGTCACCCGCTCGTGCTGCTCGGGCGCGAACGCCTTCATGTCGAGAATGACGAGATCGATGGCCGAGCTCGTCATCGGACAGATTCCCGGCGCAGAGCCGTTCTCAATCGCATTGTGAACGCACCAGCTTCGACGCGGCGATGCACCGCGGCGCGCGCATCAGCAACGGCTCGCCGCCCGACAGGGTGAAACCGCCGCTGCATCGCCTTCAGGCCGTTCGCATATTTGCTGCAGCTCGTCGATCGCCTGCTCGAGCGTCACCGGAATGCCGTTGCGAAAGCGTCCAGGTGTCGGGATTGTGGCAATATTGGCAGCGGAACATGCGCGAGCTCGTCCAGGCGACCAGCCGAATGCCCGGACCGTCGCACCGCCGAACCGGTCGTGAACGGAATGGAGGAACCCCATGTCGCCCGGTCTTGAGCGCGGCTGCGGACATCCGGCTCCGGCGCACCTTGCCGTGATCGACGCGCAGCTCGATACGGGCTCGCGGCCTCGAGGGAGACCTTCGCGGCCCCGCGACCATCGTGCTCATGTCAGGCTCCGTGGAAGGTGCGGTTGATGACGTCCATCTGCTGCTCGCGGGTCAGCCGGACGAAGTTGACCGGCGTAGCCCGAGACCCGGATCGTCAGGCTCGGGTACTTCTCGGGATGGTCCATCGCGTCGAGCAGCGTGTCGCGGTTCAGGACGTTGACGTTCATGTGATAGCCGGTCGTGCCGAAGAAGGCGTCGAGGATCGCGGTCAGGTTGGTGATCCGGTCCTCCGGTATCGGCCAAGACCCGTCGGGACCAGCGTCGGTGGTCAGCGAGATGCCGTCTGCCGCGTCGCGGTACGGGATCTTGGCGACCGAGGCGGCCGAGGCGTGGATGCCGTGGCTGTCGCGGCCGTGCATCGGGTTGGCGCCGGGCGCGAACGGCTCGCCCTTGCGCCGCCCGTCCGGCGTGTTGCCGGTCGCCTTGCCGTAGACCACGTTCGACGTGATCGTCAGCACCGACTGGGTGTGCAGCGCGTTGCGGTAGGTCGGGTACTTGCGCGAGCTTCGCCATGAAGGTCGATGACCAGCCAGGTCGGCGATGTGGTCGACGCGGTTGTCGTTGTTGCCGAACAGCGGGAACTCGCCCTCGGTCTCATAGTCGACGATGAGGCCGGTCTCGTCGCGGATCGACCTTCACCTTCGCGTGCTTGATCGCCGACAGGCTGTCGGCGACCACCGACATGCCGGCGATGCCGAACGCCATCGTCCGCAGCGGCGCATAGTCGTGCAGCGCCATCTCGATCCGCTCGTAGGCGTACTTGTCGTGCATGTAGTGGATGACGTTCATGGCGCTGACGTAGACGCCGGCCAGCCAGTCCATCATCCGTCTCGAACCGCTCGAGCGACGTCGTCGAAGTCGAGATAGTCGCCCTTCACCGGCGTCGAACGCCGGCGCGACCTGCTCGCCGCTGACCTCGTCGCGGCCGCCGTTGATCGCGTAGAGCAGGCACTTGGCGAGGTTGGCGCGGGCGCCGAAGAACTGCATCTGCTTGCCCATCGCGCATCGGCGAGACGCAGCAGGCGATCGGCGCCGTCGTCGCCCCAGGCGCGCGCGCATGATCTCGTCGCTCTCGAACTGGATCGAGCTGGTGTCGATCGCGACCTTGGCCGCGAAGCGGCGGAAGCCGCTCGGGCAGCCGCGGCGAATACCAGATGGTGAGGTTCGGCTCCGGCGCCGGGCCCGAGGTTGTAGAGCGTCTGCAGGAAGCGGAAGCTGGTCTTGGTCACCAGCGGCCGGCCGTCGTCGCCCATGCCGCCGATCGACTCCGTCACCCAGGTCGGATCGCCCGGCGAACAGCTCGTCGTATTCGGGCGTGCGCAGGAAACGCACGATCCGCAGCTTGATGACGAAGTCGTCGATCGATCTCCTGCGCCTGCTCTTCGGTCGAGCCGGCCGGCCTTGAGGTCGCGCTCGAAGTAGATGTCGAGGAAGGTCGACGTGCGGCCGAGCGACATCGCCGCGCCGTTCTGCTCCTTCACGCCGGCGAGGTAGCCGAAGTAGAGCCACTGCACCGCTTCCTGCGCGGTGCCGCGCCGGCTCGAAATGTCGAAGCCGTACTTCGCCGCCATCTCCTTCAGTTCGCCGAGCGCGCGGATCTGCTCGGACAGCTCCTCGCGGTCGCGGATGATCTCGTCGGTGCGACCACTCGGCGTCGAGCGCCGCTTTCTCCTGCTTCTTGCGCTCGATCGAGACGGTCGACGCCGTAGAGCGCGACGCGGCGATAGTCGCCGATGATCCGGCCGCGGCCATAGGCGTCGGGCAGGCCGGTCAGGATGTGCGAGCTGCGGCAGCGGCGGATGTCCGCGGTGTAGGCGTCGAGACACGCCGTCGTTGTGGGTCTTGCGGTACTTGGTGAAGGTCTCGACGACCGCCGGGATCGGGCTCGTAGCCGTAGGTCTTGAGCGCGTTCAGCACCAGGCGGAAGCCGCCGTTGGGCATGATCGCGCGCTTGAGCGGCGCCTCGGTCTGCAGGCCGACGATGACCTCGTTGTCCTTGTCGATGTAGCCGGCGTCGTGGGCGGTGATCGAGCTCGGGATCTGCGAGACGTCGAGCACGCTCTTCTTGCGCTCCTCGACGAACAGCGCACTCGAGCTTCTTCCAGATCGCCGTGGTCCGCTGCGGTCGGACCGGCAAGGGAATGCGCCGTCGCCATAATAGGCGTCACATTGCAGCTGGATGAAGTCGCGGAGGTCGATGTCCTTTTGTCCAGAGTGCGCGGAGCCGGACGTGAACCAGATCGTCGTGCCGTCGTGCATCGTCGTGCGCAGTCTCGAGACTCTGGCTTCCGAGCGTTTCCATGCTCTCTCCTGCCACAAGTCGGTGCTGTCAGATCAGTGGTCTCACGTCCAATCGGCTTTGCGGCGCGTGGCGACCGGCCGTTCCCGTCTCGCGAAGAGCAGAATGGCTGGTCGACTGCCAGATCGCCGAACGAAGCAGGCGGCTCAGAACGCGTTGCCTGGTAGTGGCCGAGTCTCGCGCTCGCCGCCGCCGCTCACCCGCATCAGCATCACGGCCGAAGATCGGGCCGAGCAGCGCGGACGAAGAGAAGTTGATGAAGTTGATGACGCCGGTCGCGGTGCCAGCTGTGCTCAGGCCGGTTGGCCTCGCTGTGATGACCGTGTAGGGATCATGGCGCGCGCCCGACGCGATCCCGGTCAGCAGGCCCAGGCGTGTAGGGTCGGAAACATGCCGGGCGGGCCGTAGAAATGAGGCAGGAAGCAGACGAGCAAGCAGGCTCGCGCGCTGCCAATGATCACCGGCTTGCGGCGGCCGATCCGGTCGGAGACAACGCCGAGTAGCGGGCAGCCGATGATCCAGCCGAACGGCACCGACGCCGAGCGCAGCACCGCCATCGAGTAGGACACGTCGTGCGCCTTCCTGCAGAAAGCGCACGCCCCAAACCATGTCGAAGATGGTCGTCGGCAGGAACATGCAACCCGGCGATCAGGCCGCAGAGGATCGACTGCGGGTTGCGGAACACGAGCCCACCATCGCGCTGGCGGCCCTGCAGCCAGTCGCACCGCGCGCCTGCGTCCGGCTGACGCTTCGAGCCTTGCGCGTCGGGAATGGAAGTACCAGAGAGGCCAGGGCAATCAGCAGGCCGATGATCCCCATGAGCAGTCAGAACTGGTTCCAGGCAGACCGCCGGCTGATGGCGGGCCCGACCAGAGAACTGGCCAGCCGAGCCACCGCCATGCCGAACATCTGGGTCCGCCCCGATCAGGGTCGCCGCGCGCGACGCCGGGAAATGGGTGGTGGCGATGTAGGCGCGCCGATCAGAGCGAACGACGCCGCGCAGCCCTGGAGGAACCGGCCGAAGCTGGCGATCGTCGGATCGCCGGTGGCGAAAGCAGCGCGCCGACGCCCATCAGCTGCAGCCCAGCGGCACGACCTTGCGCGGACCCGAGCTGATCCATGGCGACGCCGGCCACGAGGCTGAACGGAGCGTAGCCGTAATAGAAGAGCCCGCACCAGCGATGGCGAGAGACCGGCGGCCGTCACGCCGAATGCCGCCGGTCAGCTCCGGCACCATGACGGCCGGGCGCCGACCGCATCATGTATTGGTAGAAATAGTAGACCGAAGTGATCAGCCACGCCGACCGTGATGGCGCGCGGGGCCAGCTTGCCTTGATCGCCTGAAATCGCCGCCGACTTATCGCCCGCCTTCAGCAGAGGGTCACGGAGACGGCGAGGAACCGCCTTCGGAGGTCTCCTTGTACTTCGAGTTCATCTCCTCGTGCGGTCAGCGCCATCGCGTCGACCGTGCGTGTCGAAATCGACGCGCGGCGATTGCGCCGGGATCTCGTTGCGTGGCGATCAGATAGCCGGTCAGGACTTTGACCGCGCCATAGGCGCAGCGCTCGATGCGCGGGTACCTGGACGAAGCCGGCGACCGGATCGCAAGTCATGCCGAGGTGGTGCTCGAGCGCACCTTCGGCGGCGTTGGCCACCACCTGCGGGGCCGGAGTCCGTAGGCCTGGGCGATCATCGCCGCACCCATCGCGGAGCGCGACGCCAATCTCGGCCTGACACCCGCCTTCGGCCGCCGGAGAGCGTCGCATTGTGCTTGCACGAAGATAGCCGACCACCGCCGCGGCGAGCATGGCCGTCGCGGATCTTCTCGTCAGAGAAGCTTGGCGCCGCGCTCGCCCAGCGAATAGGACGAGCGCCGGCATCACGCCAGCCGATCCGCCGGTCGGCGCCGGTGACGACCAGATGGCCGCGCGCATTCTCCTCGGAGCCGGCAAGCGCCGCCGGCGGCAAGCACAGGCCGATGGCGCGCCTGCGGCGCGCTGCGTCCCTGCATTGCGCCCGGCGGATGAGACGTCGCGCGGCTTGGTCTTCAGCTTGATCGGCCCGGGCAGGACGCTCGTCAGGCGCTGCCGAGGCCCAGTGCGTCACCGATCGCCCTCATCGCGCCGATGATCTATGTCGAGATAGGCGTTGATCTCCGCCTCGCTGCGGCCCGAAATCGGACGATCTCGTTGGCCATGGCGACCTGGCGCGAACGAGATGATTGTCGCTGCGCGGTGTGGGCGATGAGCTCGGCCATCGTCTGATACGGGATATTTCGGCGGCGCCCTTCTTGCGGCGGCGTATAGCCTTCCCACTCGATGAAGCCGCCGCCGACCGAATAATATTTCTGCTCGCAGCAGCTCCTTGTCGCCGGCCATCAGCTCGGCAGGTCATGGTGTTGGCGATGCGTGGAAGTCGCCGATTGGTGGCATCGTAGATGATGTCGGCCAGCGAGCGCGTTGATCGTAACGCATGTTCGTTCGAGCTCGGCGGGATCAGACCTTGTCAGTTCGAAGCCTGCATCTCGTCCGAGATACAGCAGCCGGATCGATCGTCGCCGGCTCATATCGCGAATAAGACCGGCGAGCGCCGCGCTCAGTCCCGCGGCCTTTGCCGGTTGCGCTGGGGCTGCCGTAGAAGTTGGTGCCCGGAGTGCGGTGGCCTGGTCGAGCTGCGCCTGGGGCAGCTTGATCGCCCGCTGGTAGGAGTCGCCGAGTTCATCCGCATCAGGGCGATCGCTTGCTTGCGATGAGGAGGGTCCTGGCCCGACCTTGTAGAATTCGTCGGCCAGGGGGTCATCACCCGGACCCTTCGAGTTCTTCACCACCTGCAGGTTGGGATGTTGCCTGCCCCTGCTGGCGGTGGCTCGGGAGGCTGCCTGCGCGAACAGCGGATTAGCCTGTCACGCCCAGCCAGACCGATTGCGGTCGCCATCGCACTGCGCACCATGAAGCTGCGGGCGATCGGAACCGGCCGGCGGCTCGCGGGATAATCAAGTTCAGGAAGCGAGAACGCTCCGTTGTCGTGAGATCGCTGTCCATGTCCTGCCCTCCCAGAATTGCGCACGAGTGGATCCCTGGCGGCCGCAAGGGCCGCGGGGGCAAATCGGTCACGGCCCCGAAATCCACGTGTGAGCGTCCGGATCGAGGCGTGTTAATCGCGCGAGACGCGGCGGCTATCAGGGAACCCCGAAGGGAGGGGCGTCATCCTGTTGCGCGATGAGCCCTGCTGCTGCCAAGGCAGTCAGGGCGAACTGGCGCGAGGCCGTCAGGACATATCCGGATACAAAGCGTGCGCTGGCGGACCCAGAAGCTGAGCGATCCGAGACGCGCCGAATTCGGCCCGGGTTCCGGCCCAGAAGAGGAAGGCCATGACGACGTTGCTTGGAAGAGCAGCCCGTCCACGGCAGCAAGATCATGAGAAGTTCCGGCAACTAGTCAAAAGGCTCAGGGGCATCCACCGGCGAAAATGGCGGTAGCTCATCCTTGTGACCAGGCTGTCGCTGGAGGAGCAACCGGAAGCGGCCCGGCTGCGGCTGATCGAGCCAATCCTGGTCGGCACTGCGGATAGAATTCGCAGCGTCGCCGGCGGAGTTCGGCATCGACCTCGACGGCCGAGATTGTCGATGCCGAGCATAGCCATGATGTCGCGGCAAAGGCGGTCGCCTGGTTCGCGAGGGCCGCGCCGAGGCGCTGATGAAGGGCAGCCTGCACACCGACGAGCTGATGGGCGCGGTGGTCGAGCGCGAGACCGGCCTGCGCACGGCGCGGCGGGTCAGCCATTGCTTCGTCATGGACGTGCCCGGCCACCCGGACGCCGCTCATCATCACCGACGCGGCGGTCAACATCGCGCCGACGCTCGACGGACAAGGTGCGACATCGTGCAGAACGCGATCGACCTCGCGCGCAGGCGCTGGGGTGCCGAGCGTGCGGGTGGCGATCCTGTCGCGCGATGGAGACGGTCAATCCGGACGTGCCCTCGACCCTGGAGGCGGCGGCCCTGTGCAAGATGGCCGACCGCGGCCAGATCACGGGCGCGATACTGGACGGCCCGCTGGCGCTCGACAATGCCATCAGCCTCGAGGCCGCCGCGATCAAGAAGATCAACTCGCCGGTCGCCGGACGCGCCAACGTGCTGGTCGTGCCCGACCTGGAGGCCGGCAACATGCTGGCCAAGAGCCTGTCCTTCCTGGCCGGGGCGGACGCCGCCGGCATCGTGCTCGGCGCGCAGCGTTCCGATCATCCTCGACCAGCCGGGCCGATGACGTCGGTGGCTACGGCTGGCCTCGTGTTGCTGTCGCCCAGCTGCTGGTGGCCTTCCGACGCGCCAGCGCCGCGCCGCGATCCAATGCGGAGCGGGAGGCGGCCATGGCCGAATGCATCGCCGTCGTGAACGCCGGGTCATCGAGCGTGAAGTTCGCCTTCTACGACAGCGGAAGGCGATCAGCCATTGCTGTTGAAGCGGGCAGGTCGAACAGATTGGCGTGGCCGCCAGCCTTTCAGCGAGCAGCCCGGACGGGCGAGGAAGTCGCCAGCCTTGGCCGCAGCCGGCAAGAGGATCGGCCATGCACAGCGCGATGGGGGCGATCCTGCGAAGTCGGCGCGCGAGCAGCTTGCCGGATCGACGGTCACGCGCGTCGGCCACCGCGTCGTCCATGGCGGCACCGACTTCGCCGGGCCGGTCGAGGTGACCGCGCCGAAATCATCGCCAGGAGCTCGGAGACGCTTTCTCCGCTGGCGCCGCTCCATCAGCCGCATAATCTTGGTCCGATCAGGGCTGATGTGGCCCAGAACAGGCCGGATGTCCGCCAGGTGGCCTGCTTCGATACGGCGTTCCACCCAGTCACAGCCCGCATCTTGCCCAGGCCTATGCCATTGCCGCGAGAGCTCTGCGATTCCGGCATCGAGGCGCTACGGCTTCCATGGCCTCTCCTATGAATATGTCAGCGGCCGATTGGCGCGCGATTGCACCAGAGCATGGCGGCAAGCGGATCGTCATCGCCCATCTCGGCAACGGCGCCAGCCTCTGCGCCATCCAGGAGGGGCGCAGCGTCGCCAGCGACCATGGGTTTCACGGCCGTCGACGGGCTGGTGATGGGCACGCGCTGCGGCTCGATCGATCCGGGCGTGCTCATCTATCTGATGGACGAGACATGGCATGGATGCCCGCGCGCTGGAGAGCCTCATTTTACAAGAAGTCGGGATTGCTCGGCGTTTCGGGCATTTCGTCCGACATGCGCAGCTTGCGCGGCTCCGACGATCCGAAGGCGAGGGAAGCGATCGACCTGTTCATCTACCGCATCGTCGCGCGAGATCGGCTCGCTGTCGGCGGCGCTCGGCGGGCTGGAGGGACCTGGTGTTCACGGCGGCATTGGCCAGCGCGATCTCGAGGACGCGCCAGGAGGTTGTCGCCGGATGCGCCTGGCTGGGAGCGGACCTGGACGAGCAGCGCAACGCAGCTGGTGATGGGCTGATCAGCTCTGATTACTCCAGATCCCAATCTGGGTTCTGCCGACCGACGAGGGCGGGTCATTGCCCGGCACACGGCGGCGCTGGTCAATAGCCTGCTTCCCGGCTTTTCCGACTTTTCGCCTGATTTTACTGCCGCCTGACTCCATGAGGCGAAGCACGCAGTGAGAACAAATCAGGAACAAAACCATGCACGAGTCGGTTGATCATTTTTGCCATGCTGAAGGCGGAACTGGCTCTGATCGTTCGTCGCGAGCGGCTGTTCCCGGGCAACCGGTTCACGACCGAGTCATGAGGCGCTGGACGCGACGCTGGACGGTGGCCTCATGCGCGGGCGGATGCATGAGTTGTTTGCCGCGGAAGCCGATGATGGGGCGAGCGCAACAGGCTTTGCCGCCATGCTGATGCTGCGTGCGTCGGGGCCCGGCGCGCCGATCTTCTGGCTCCGGACCGACGAAGCCGAGCGCCGCGGGGACGGATTCATGGCCCGGGCCTTGCCGAGCTGGGCGGCGACCTGATGCGCTGGTGCTGGGACTCGCGCCCGATGCCAGGACGCTGCTCAAAGTGCCGCCGATGCGCGCGCGCTGTCCCGGCCTCAAGGCGCTGGTCGTCGAAATGCTGGGGCAAAGTGCCCCGCACTTGATTTGACCGCCAGCCGGCGGCTGGTACTCGCCGCCGAGCAGTCGGGCGTGACCCTGTTCCTGCTACGGCTGGATGCGGAGCCTGTGCCCAGCGCCGCCGACGACGCGCTGGGCGATCAGCGCCGCGCCGAGCCAGGCGCTGGAGGCCAAGGCGCCGGGCGCGCCAATGTTTGAAATTGAATTGCTGCGTCGTCGCGCGCGGCCCTTCGGGAATGCGCTGGCGGCTGGAGTGGAACCGTGACCGACTCATCTTCCGAGAACCGACGCTACCTGGCGCTATGGCTCCCCTACCTTCCAGCCGACCGGCTGCGCCGGGCAACAGGGGAACATCTGAGTTGCGGCTTAGCGCCTGAGGTTCCCCTCGCCTTTATCGAGAAAGTGAAAGGCGCGCTTCGGCTGGTGGCGGTCGACCAGGGCTGCCCGTCTCACTTGGGCTGGAGCCGGGCATGGCCCTGGCCGACGCGCGGGCGCGGCGTGCCGGAACTGGCGGCGGTCGATCATGATCCGGCTGCCGACCGCACCTGGCTCGAGCGACTGGCGGATGGCTGCATCCGCTACACCCCGATGGTCGCGCTCGATGCGCCCGGGGGCTGATCCTCGACGTGACCGGCTGTGCCCATTTGTTCGGCGGTGAGGAAGGGCTGGCCACCGAAGTCGAGGCACGGATGGCGAGGCTGCGCATGACGGTCCGCTTGGCCCTGGCGAGCACGCCCGGCGCGGCCCATGCGCTCGCCCGCTACCAGGCGTTGCTGGCGAGGCATGAAGCCGGCGCAATCCGGAAGCTGCCAGTCGCGGCGCTGGAGCTGGAACCCGAGGCGGCGCAGGGATTACTCCGCGCGGGCCTCAAGACCGTCGGCGAGCTTGCCAAGCGGCCGATGGCGGCCATCGCGCGCGCGGTTCGGCGGCGAGGGCGGTGACGGCTCTGCGTCACCTGCTGGGCGAAGCGAACAGGCCGATCGAGGCCGCGCTCTGCCACATCACGCCTATCATCGCCGAGCGGCGCTTCGCCGAGCCAATCGCACGGACCGAATATGCAATCGAAGTGCTGGCGAGCATGGCAGCCGAGAACAGCGCGGCAGATGGAGGAACGGGCATCGAAGGCGGGCGGCAGTTCGAGGCTCTCTTCTTCCGCAGTGACGGGCTGGTGCGGCGGATTGCCATTCGAGACCAGCCGATCCGGAGCCGCGATCCAACGCTGGCTATGCGGCTATTCAATCGAGCGGATCGAGGGCTCTCTGACCCGATCGATCCGGGCTTCGGTTTCGACCTCATTCGCTTATCGGTGCCGCGTGACCGAGCCCCTCGCCGTCACGCAGCTGAGGCTTGAAGGCGGAGCGGTCGAGGGAAACCGAGGTTGCGGCGCTGATCGACCGGCTAAGCATCCGGCTCGGACCGCAACGGGTCCGTCGCACTGGTCCGCCCAGGACACACATATCCCGGAGCAGATGCAGCTTGCGCTCCCGGCGGTCGAGATCGGCCGGCCAGGCGCGGTCTGGCCGAAGCCGATCGCCGGACGAGCCGCCGCTTCAGTCCCCTTCACCTGTTCGACCCGCCCCAGCCGATCGAGGTCATCGCCAGGTCGCCCGACGGTCCGCCGCACCGCTTTCGCTGGCGCCGCAAATTTCATGAGGTGCCGCTCGGTTCGAGGGCCTGAGCGGATCGGCGCCGGAATGGTGGCAGCGCAAGGATGGCGCGGTCGACCGCGCCGGCCTCACCGCGACTATTACCGGGTCGAGGATGCGCGCGGCCGGCGCTTCTGGGTCTTCCGCCACGGGCTTTACGAGGAAAAGCCCGATCCCCGCTGGTATCTCCACGGACTATTCGCGTGACCGGCTTTGCGGAGCTGGCCGCCGCGACCAACTACAGCTTCCTGCGCGGAGCTTCGCATCCGTCGGAGACATGATCGGCCGCGCGCTGGAGCTGGGCATGACCGGCATCGGCATCGCCGACCGCAACAGCGTCGCCGGGGTGGTGCGTGCCTGGATGCGCTCTGCACGATGCCTGCGAGCAGGCCGCGGATGGCGCAGGAGGAAATCGATTTCCGGCTGATCGTCGGCGCCCGGCTGGTGTTCGCCGACGCGACGCCGGACATCATCGCCTATCCGGCGACGCGCCACGGCTGGGGCGGCTGACGCGGCTGCTGACCATCGGCAACCGGCGGGCGGAGAAGGGCGATTGCATCCTCCATTTCGCCGATCTCCTCGAGCCATGCCGACGACCTGCTGCTGATCGTCGCTGGGCGAGGAAGGCGCAGAATTCCTGCTTGCGCCGGCTGGCCGAGGCGCGGCCGGGGCAGTGTGGCTCGGCGCGATCCATGCCGAGGGCCGGCGGCGACCGACCGCCGCCTGGCGAAGCTCCGGCGGCTGGCGACAGCGGGTCGGCATTCCGCTGCTCGCCACCAATGACGCGCATTACGCCTGTCGCGTCGAGACCGCCCGCTGCACGATGTCGTCACCTGCATCCGCGAAGGAGTGACGATCCAGTCAGGCTGGACGCCTGCTCGCCGCCAATGCCGAACGGCATCTGAAATCGCCCGGGAAATGGCGCGACTGTTCAGCGACTGTCCGGAAGCGGTCGAGGAAAGCCTGCAGCTTCGTGGATCACGCATCCATTTCACCTCGACGAGCTGCGCTACGAATATCCGCATGAGCCGGTGCCCGAGGGCTGGACGCGCGCAAGGCTGGCTCGAACATCTGGTGATGGAGGCGGCGGACAGCGCCATCCCGAGCGGCTTGCCGCCCAAATGGCAAAGGGTGCTGGATGAGGAATTCGGCCTGATCCGCAAATGCGCAATACGCCAATTACTTCCTCACCGTGCACGACATCGTGCAATTTGCGCGGGACCAGAATCCGCCGATCCTCTGCCAGGGCGCGCGGGTCGGCCGCCAATTGCCTGGTCTGCTACCTGCTCGGAAATCACCGCGATCGACCCGGTCGAGAACAACCTCCTGTTCACCCGCTTCCTGTCCGAGGAGCGGCGCGAGCCGCCCGACATCGACGTCGATTTCGAGCATGAGCGGCGCGAGGAGGTGATGCAATATGTCTACCGCGCGCTACGGCCGCGACCGGGCTGGGATTGCCGCCGACGGTCATCCACTATCGCTCGCGCAGCGCGGTGCGCGAGGTCGGCAAGGCGACTGGGCCTGTCGGAAGATGTCACCGCCGCGGCTCGCCAATACGACCATGGGGCAGTTACGAGAATGACCTGGAGGAGGAACGGTTGCGCGAGGCCGGGCCTCGACTCATGGCCGATCCCGAGATCTGCGCGGCTGACAGGCCATCGTCCGAGCGGCTGCTCAGAATTCCGCGGCATCTGTCGCAGCATGTCGGCGGCTATCGTGCTGACCGAGCGACGGCTGGATCGAGATCGTGCCGATCCGCAATGCGCGCGATGGAGGACCGTACCTTCATCGAATGGGACAAGGACGACATCGACGCGCTGGGCATGATGAAGGTCGATGTGCTGGCGCTCGGGCATGCTGACCTGCATCCGCAAGAGCATTCGATCTGATCGCGGCTGCACGGGCTCGGCGACTGGCAGCTCGATACCGTCCCGCCCGAGGATCCGGCGGTCTACGACATGCTGCTGCAAGGGCGATCAGCATCGGCGTGTTCCAGGTCGAGAGCCGGGCGCAGATCAACATGCTGCCGCGCCTCAAGCCGCGCTGCTTCTACGACCTGGTGATCGAGGTGGCGATCGTCCGCCCCGGCCCGATCCAGGGCGACATGGTCCATCCCTATCTGCGCCGCCGCAGCGGCGAGGAAGAGGTCGATCTTCCCTCGCCCGGACCCTGCACTTCCGCCGGACGAGCTGCAGGAGGTGCTCGGCAAGACCTTCGGCGTGCCGCTGTTCCAGGAGCAGGCGATGAAGATCGCCATCGTGCGCCGCCGGCTTCACGCCGGACGAGGCCAATGGGCTCCGCCGCGCGATGGCGACCTTCCGCAATGCCGGGACCATCCACCGCTATGGATCGAAGATGGTCGAGGGGATGGTGAGCGCGCGGCTACAGCCGCGACTTCGCGGCAGCGCTGCTACAACCAGATCAAGGGCTTCGGCAGCTATGGCTTTCCCGAAAGCCATGCCCAGAGCTTCGCGCAAGCTGGTCTATGTCTCGGCCTGGCTGAAATGCCATTATCCGGCGGTATTCACCTGCGCGCTGCTGAACTCCCAGCCGATGGGCTTCTACGCGCCGGCCCAGATCGGTCCGCGATGCGCGCGAGCATGGCGTCGAGGTGCGCGGCCCGACATCAACACCAGCGACTATGACAATCTGCTCGAGCGGCGCGAGGACGGCTCAGCTCGCGATCCGGCTCGGCTTCCGCCAGATCGACGGCTTCCGCAAGGAATGGGCGGAGCAGCTGATCGCAGCGCGTGGCGCTGGCTTCATCCATGTCGAGCAACTGGCGCAGGCGCGCCGGGCTGCCGTCGCAGGCGCTGCGCATGCTGGCCGATGCCGATGCCTGCGGATCGATCGCGACTGCAGACGCCGAGAGGCGCTGTGGGAGGCGCGGCGAACGCCAGCAGGGCATCGCTGCCGCTGTTCGCTCATGCGGCGGCGGCGGAAGCTGGGCGAAGAGACCGGCGGATCGGCCTGCCGGCCATGCCGCTGCCCGAGAGAGATGGTGACCGACTACCAGGTGACGCGCCTGTCGCTGAAAGGCCATCCGATGCAATTCCTGCGACCGGCCGTTCGAACGGGAAGGCGTGCTGAGCTGCAGCTGATACGGCGAGGGCGAAGAACGGCGCGATCGATGCGCGTGCGCCGGCGTGGTGCTGATCCGCCAGCGGCCGGGCAAGGGCAATGCCCTCGTTCATCACGCTGGAGGATGAAACCGGCATTACCAACGTGCTGCTGTGGGCGCGCGATTTCGAACGCTACCGGCGCGCAGGTAATGGCCGCCCGGCTGATGGAGGTCGAAGGCGAGGTCCAGCGCAGCAAGGAAGGGGTGATGCACCTGATCGCTCGGCGCGGTGTTCGACCGAAGCGACTTGCTGGGACGGCCAACCGACGACTCGGCAGGCACTCGCCGAACGCCATGGCGCATGCCGACGAAATGCGAGCATCTGCCGATCCGCGCGACGACGTTCAGCTGATTGTCGATCGCTGCCAGACAATCACTGCGATCGTAGGAACTACAAAGCCTCGATGATCGTCACATTGGCGATGCCGCCGCCCTCGCACATCGTCTGCAGGCCATAGCGCTTGCCGCGAGCGCCGCAGCGCATGGACCAGCGTCGCCATCAGCTTGGTCCCGCTGGCGCCCAGCGGATGGCCGAGCGCGATCGCGCCGCCGTTGACGTTGAGCCTGGCCGGGTCGGCGCCAGTCTCGCTGCAGCCAGGCCAGCGGCACCGGCGCAAAGGCTTCGTTGACCTCGTAAAGGTCGATGTCGTCGAGCTTGCGTGCCCGATCGTTCCAGCGCGCGCGCGCGTGGCCGGGATCGGCTCCTGCGAGCATGATCACCGGATCGCCGGCGGTAACGGTCAGATTGTCGATCCGCGCGAGCGGCGTCAGGCCAGTGCACTTCAGCGCCCGTCTCGCTGACCACGAGCACGCCCGACGCGCCGTCGCAGACCTGGCTGGCGTTGCCGGCGGTGATCACGCCGTCCGCGGCGATCGCTTTGCAGCCCGGCCAGCGCTTCCAGGCTGAAGCGTCAGCGCGGATGCCTTCGTCGCGATCGTGGCGGCGCGCATTGCCTTCGCTGTCGACGTCCGTCGACGACGACGATCTCGCGGTCGAACGGCGCCGCTGGCCGCTGCGGCTGCGGCCTTGTCGATGGCTCGACAAGGCGAAGCTGATCCAGCTCCTCGCGGCGAAGCCATGATCTTCGCGCCATCATCTCGGCGCCGGTGAACTGGCTGAACTGCATCGACGCCGTAGCGGTCCTTGATCTGACTGTGGCCATGGACCGATGCCGATGCCCGGCTTGCATCGCGCAGGATCACCGGCGTTCCCATCGGCACGCGGGTCATGCTCTCGACGCCCGGCGGCGATCACCACGTCCTGGGTGCCGCTCATCACCGCCTGCGCGGCGAAGTGCAGCGCCTGCTGCGAGCTGCCGCACTGCCGGTCGATGCTGACCGCCGGCACGCTGTCGGGCAGGTCGGAGGCCATGCACCATGTTGCGGCCGATGTGGAAGCTTTGCTCGCCGACCTGGCTGACGCAGCCGGCAATCACATCTTCGATCGCGGCCGGATCGATCCGCTTCGCTGGACCAGTGCATCGAGCACCGCCGCGCCGAGATCGGCCGGGTGCCATTCGCGCAGAAGCCCGCCGCGCCGCCCGCCCGCGGTGCGCAGCGCCTCGACAATATAGGCTTCGGCCATCGGCCCTCCCCTGCTCTATTCGGTCGACCAGGCGAGCACGAAAGTGCCGCTCACTGCGTCAACGTCCGTGCCGTCCCGCTGTCAATCAAGGCACACTCGCCCGGCTTACAATCCCGACCGGATGCGTCGATCGGCAGCAGCTGGACATCGCGTCATCAGCGAGGAGGCGAGGCGATTCGCCCGACGCACCAGGCGACGCCGAAATGCGGACCCGCCGACCAGCACCCGGCTCTGCGCCCACGACGCTGGTGTCCGAGCGCATGGCTGTGGGCGTCGGGCCGCACCACGTCCGCTGCCTCGTCGAGATGCAGCTCGCGCGGACGGCCATAATCATAAAGCCGGTAGGTGAGATCGGCCGCCTGCTGGATTTCCAGCACTGTACAGGCCGGGGCCGAGCGCGTGGATCGTGCCTGCCGGGTTGTAGATGAAATCCCCTGCTTCGGCCGCCTCCAGATCAATCAAATCGACGATCGAGCCGTCGCGCGCCGCTGCCATCACCTCGATCGGCGGAACGTCGCGAACTGTGCCGATGCCCAGTTCCGCGTCGTCAGCGGCGTCGAGCACGATCCAGCATTCATCCCGCCGCGCGGATAGCCGCGTGCACTGCGCTGATCGCGTCGTCGGGGTGAACCTGCATCGACAGGCCGCTCGGTCGTGAACAGATATTTGACCATGCACGTCGAGCGCGCGGCCCGCCGGCGGCTCGAACCAGATTTCGCCAACTCTGGCGCTCGGATCGACATGCGAAGCGCGGATCGATGTCCACGCTTGCCCCAGGGCTTGTCGACAATCTTGGTTGCGAGCTTCTGCAGCCTGCTCCATCAGGCTCATCGCCGCGACCAGGTCCTTCAGCGGCAGGAAGGCGAAGCCGATCGAGCTGTCGGAAATGCCGTAGGGCATGAACAGCTGGTCGCCGACCCGCATTCGCGCCGCAGGTGTAAACGACGTTGGGGACATAGCCGTTGCGGTCATCGTCCTCGGCCTGCAGAGGATCGGATAGCGGGTGCGGCCGAGGATCTTCGACGGATCGTCGCGGTCGAGCAGGACGCGCGCCGATCGCATATTGGCGCATCGCGCCCGACGCCGTGGGTCAGGACCAGCCAGCCCTCGTCGATCAGGATCGGCGCGCCGCAATTGCCGATCTGGATGAACTCCCAGGCATATTTGGGGTCCATCAGCAGATCGCCGCCTTCGCCAGCGGGTGAGATCGTCGGATATCGAGCGAGGAACAGGTTCTTGCCCGTCCTGGCGGCCAAGCATCATCATATTGCGCCGCCGATCTTCTGCGGGAACAGGGCCATGCCCTTGTTGCGCGCGCCGCATCGCCGGTCATCGGCGACAATTCGGTCGACGTCGCGAAATCGCGCGTCCGGAGCAGCTCCGAGCGGATGCCGCGCGCCGGAAAAGGCAGTATAGGTGCCGATATATTCGCTGCGTGCCGTCGTCATGGGTGAAGTGAGTAAGGCGCAGGTCCTCCAGCCCGTTGGCCTGGGCCGGCGTCATCGGAAAGATGACCGCATGCCCGGAAAGTTGGTGTCCTCGCTGCGGTAAACGATCACCGCGCACTCGGCGCAGCGACGTGTCGAGATCTGGCAGCATCGCGGCCGCGATCGCGAAGGGCGGCTCCGGGCATCAGCTCGAACCCGCGCCCGATCGACACCAGGCCCCTCGCGAAAGGCGATCGAGCTGATGTGACCTTCTGCCCACCGCCCTCAACGACATGAGGATGCGGGTCGTATGTTGATCAAGCCCGCTCTGGTCCGGATGCGGTACCACGCTCGGGTTCATCAGCGCCGCCGCGGCATAGCTATATTCCTGGCAGAAATAGGCGCCGATCAGTTGCTTCCTTTATCGCCGATGCCGGCCATCGGAAGGCCTACCAGCTTGCGAAATCTCGAAATCGCCGCAGGAACACCTTTCGGTCTGCCAGTGCCTGGTCTCAGAAATTCTGCATGACCATGCTGCAGCTGGCGGCCAATTTCCCGGTCGCTCAAGCGTCAGCACCTGCGTCGACCAGCCGGCGCGCGCGGCCTGGGTCTGATCGGTCCCCTTGCCAGGCGAGGTGGAACGAGCTTGAACCACGACTCGGGCAGGATCCGCCTTGAGCCTAAGCGGATGGAGTTCGGATTGGATCATGGGCCCTTGTCAGGTAGCGGCGAATGACCTCGCTTCTGCCAGCGATGGAACGCAACTGTCCAGCCTGTTTGCCCGTCCCAAAGACTTCCGCATCGTCTAGCGCGGCAAGATGCAGCGAAGGATCGATTCCGCGCCCTGATTGCAGATTGATGCCTGTCGCCATCAGCCCATCGAAGCAACCGCCGTCCCCGGCCGCTGCGATCGGCACGCCGCGCGTCATTGTCACCGAAGAACCAGGCGAAAGCATTCCGGGCGACGTGCCGCCAGCTCTCTTCGCCGCTCGCCGCGATAGGCGGCCGCCGCAGCATCGATCGTCGCGGTAGCTTCCAGCGGGCTGCTGGTCGAACGCCAGTGCCGGGGCGTATGCGCGTCCGAAGCTTTTGCAGCCCACCGGGCGGAAGGCGCCACGTGGACTCGTCTGCTGGCCGACCAGCCAAGCCAGCGTCGACAGCCCGAGTTCGACTCACTTCGGAGGCTCGCCGAGAGCTTGACCGGCGCGGATCAACGCTTCTGATAGCCTGGCATTGTCATAGAGCCAGCGAGGGTTCGAACCAATTCCATCCGTCGCGAGCATACTGCTCATGGAGGCTTGCCAACTGCTCGGCCGATTGGCGCACTATCTCGCGTGCCGATGCATGATCCGGATGGACTTCGAGCAATGCGAGAGCGCCGAACACAGCGAAGGCCCAGCGCCCGCGGCGCTGTCAGCTCAGCGGAGCAGGGGGCCGTCTCATCGAACAGTTTCAGTGCCCAGCTACGGATCGATGACCAGCGCGATTGCGCTGCTGCCATGCCCAGCGCCCAGACCCAGGCGGCCATTGCTGTCCTCCGAACCGCACTCCTCCAGCCAGCGCCTGTCATATGCCATGAAATTGCGAAACCGCTGGCGCAAGCAGTGATTCCAGCCGTGTTGGATGAAGGCGGCATAGACAGGCACAAGGATTGCCGCCCGGCGATCATCGCCGCGGCGGATCATCGGCCATCAGCGCACGGGCATTGTCGTCGATGCAATAGCCATGGTCGCGGTTCGGCACCGAATGGATGGCGTGCTGGATGATGCCGACCGCATCGTCTCATCCGCTCGATCGCATCGAGCGGCAGTTCTGCCATGGCTGTGGCTGGCCTGACTGGCCACGGGCGCAGGCCGGGCTCGGCAAGCCGGCGAGCGATTGAGCTCGACCACACGCGGCCACGGCGATGGTGCGGCCGCGGCGATAGGCCTGCTGGCCGAGCTCGCGGCTTTTTCCTCATGATTGAGCAGGTCGAGCGTGGCCTCGGCCAGTGCCTCGGCGCTCGATGGCGGCACCAACAGGCCATGACCATCGGCAAGAATCTCCCTGGCGTGGACAAATGGCGTGGCGATGACTGGCCTTACCGACCGCGACGGCGTAGCTGAGCGTGCCGGATGTCACCTGCGCCATGTTGAGATAGGGCGTGACATAGATGTCGGCCGCCTGAGCATGTCGAGCAGCTCCTCCTGCTCGACGAAGCGGTCGACGAATCGGACACTGATCCGGACTCCGAGGTCGCGGGCCAGATCCATCAGCATTCGCCGATGGCGTTCACCTTCCCTGCGGACGAGGTTGGGGTGCGTCGCCCCGACGATTTCATACAGCACTTCCGGATGCTCATCGACGATCGCCGGCATGGCCTCGATCATGTGCCGGATGCCCTTGTCTAGGGCGAGCAGGCCGAAGGTCGATCAGCACCTTGCGGCCCTGCCAGCCGAAGCGCGGCTTCATTCGTCGGCATTGCGAATTGGCCGATCCGGCACGCCGTGCGGCACGACGTTCAACCGGTCGCGTCGCGATCCCATAGCGCCGCTTCAGGGATGTCCGCGCCGGTGGGAGGCCATGACGATCGTCCGTTCGGCTCAGGCGATCAGGCGCCTGAGCACGACTTCCTGCTCTTCGCTCGGCTGTTCAAGCACGGTGTGCAGGGTGAGGATCAGCGGGCAGGTCGGTCGCGCCCACAAGTTCCAGGATGTGAGAGCCGGCGGTACCGCCAAAGATTCCATATTCGTGCTGCAGCCAGATCGCCTCGGCCCCACTCGCGCTTCGATCCGTTTGGCGGCGTGCATGATAGGCATCGAGCGATTCCGCATCGATGGTGACAATCGAGCTCGGGTAGAAATCGCCCGAGCCGTCATCCATTGCATAATGATCCAAATTCATTGTCGGATAGAGTGCGCGAAGCGCCTCGGCGACATCGCTTGTGTATGTCGCCAGCCCGCATTTGCGGGGCAGGGCATTACCGATCAACGCAAGGTGGCGAAATGGCGCACGGCCGCTGCGCGTCGGCAATATGCTCGTCATCTGCATCAGGTAGAATATCGAAATCGTAAACATCACGCCTCTACTTCCAGTAGCTAGGAAGGGTGCGCGACAGAGCGTCGGTCCCCATCGTTCTAACGAACTGGGGCGGCACGGGTTTCCCATTTTTGTGTTAGCAAGCGCACATATTTTGGCGCACCGCAGCATAGCACTTGCATCTGCAATAGGCCAATGCTGGGAATATGACCATGGATCGGCTGTTTTTGCAGAACTTTCGCGTCTGGCCCGAGCCGCCATTGACGCCGAATTGAAGCGAGGGCTGGACTGCGACAACAAGGCGGCAAAACCGGTTTCGACCCGGTTACCGAAGCCGACCGTGCGGCGGAGCGTGCATTGCGCGCGGCGATTGAAGCCCGATTTCCGCAGCATGGCATTTGGGGCGAGGAATATGGTGGTTCGCCCCGACGCGGCCGTACCGCTGGAGCCTGGATCCGGTCGACGGGCACCCGGGCGCTGATTTGCGGGCTTTGCCTAGCTGGGCGGTTCTGGTCGGCCAGCTGGAGAGATGGGCACCACATTGCCGGAATGATCGACCTTGCCGGCCATCGACGAATGCCTGATCTGCCGTCGATGGCGAAACTCGCCGGAATGGGAATGTGGTAGGGACCAGTGGCTGCATCCAGCTCTCCGAAGCCCGGCTTTCGACCACTGATCCCAACCTGTTCGTCGGCACCGAGTATGAAGCCTTCGAGCGAGTGAGGGCCGCTTGCCGGCTAACCCGCCTGGGGCTCGCACGCCATGGCTTATGCCCGGGTTGCAACTCGGCGACATCGATCTTGTGATCGAGAAAGCGGCCTCAAGCCCCATGATTATGATGCGCTTGTCGCGGTCGTCCGCGGCGCGGGTGGGCATGTCGGGAACTGGGGCGGCGGCACTGACCTGTCTGCAGGCAGCGTCATCGCCGCGGCGAGCCGTGAACTCTACGATCAGGCGGTGGCTGCTTTCCGACCATCCAGCAATCGGCTGAGGCGCAACGCGATGAATGCGACGCTAGTCTCGACCGAGGGATGGTATCCGTCCAGTTGGCGCAATTACCCCGGCCAGGCAAAGCGCCGCCTATGCCGACCTGGCTTTGCTCGCACATGCGTCGAAGCCCGTCTAGCCAATGCTGCCCCGGTCATTGCTATCGCTGACGCGGCACGGCTTCGTGGATGCGATGGCGGGGCTGGCCGAAGGGCGCGGCCTCCTGTTGCAGGGCGGCGATTGCGCAGAAAGCTTCGACGATCCGGTTGCCGAGCAGGTGGCAGGGATCGTCGGCTTGTTTGACACGATGGCTGAAGCGATTGAGGCCGGCAATAAACGGGCCGCTGATCGAAGCGGCGCGGATTGCCGGCCAGTTCGCCAAGCCGCGCAGCGCCCAGGTCTGAGACCCATGACGATCTGATCCTGCCCGCCTATCGCGGCGACATCGTCACATGGCATCGCCTTTGATGCGCAGGCACGCGAAGCCGATCCCAGCAGGATGATCCGCGCCCACATGCGCAGTCGGTCGGAACCGCTGCGAAGCCTCGCCGCGGCGCGCGAAACTGGCTCGCCGATCTTTCACCAGCCATGAGGCACTGTTAGCGCCATATGAGGAACCGCTGACCCGTCGGTCGGGATCTGGCAGGGCGCTGGTGGGCCACTCGGGCCATATGCTGTGGCTTGGCGACCGCACTCGTCAGCTTGACGGTGCCCACGTCGAGTATCTGCGCGGTATCGAGAATGTCGTCGGCCTGAAATGCGGGCCAGGCCTCACCTCTAACGAGCTGCTCCTCGCTGATCGACCGGCTCGACCCGCGCGTGGAAGACCTGGGAAGCTGGTGCTGATTGGACGGTTCAGCGCCAGGTAAGTTGGCGAGGCTGCTGCCGCCACTGATGCGGGCGACAAGGGGCCGCCCGGTCATCCTGGACGATCGACCCGGATGCACGGCAACACGACGATGGCGGGCAAGCGCAAGGTTCGCCGCCTGCCTGACATCCTGTTCTGAGATCGATGCCTTCTGCCGCCATCGCCAATGCCGAGGGCGTGCATGGCGGCGGGGTGAAGGTGAGTGCTCTTCTCGACCGGCTGTTTGCAGCGTGTAGGCGGTGCGGTGCCGGATGTCGAGGCGGCGCGCACCTCGGCCCGCGAGGGCCGGTGCGGCACGCCGCTCTGGAAGCGCGGGCGAAGGCTCGCTGTCCTCGCTGGCCGTCGAGGCCCCCGTAGGGTGGGGAGGGAGGATCTTTCCCGCCCGCACCGCGCCCTGCCGGATGACGACGAGGCTCCCGGGCGGCAGAGCGCACCCAGCGCGCCGGGACGTCGGTGCTCGACTCGAGGGGATCGGAGCACGCACGAGCACGCGCTGCTCTGCTCTTGGCGCCTCAGCTTGGTCAGGTCGATCTCGGCGATCGGCGTCGCCGAACGACAGAGCCGCATCGTACAGGGGGCAGGACCCGGCAGAGATACGCGTTGCCGGCGCCGTTCTGGTCCGCGTAGACGCAGAAGATCCTGCCCGTCCGTGAGCATGGTGGTGAGGCTCCCGTGGACGTTGAGGTCGGTCGAACCAGTCCCGGAGCACCTCTGGATCGATGTCGCCGAGGCTGCCGACAGCCGCTGCGCGGCGCATCCAGGTCATCAGCCGGCAGAAGATGAGCTCCGTGTCCGTGGAGCCCACCGGCTCGAAGACCGGCGCCGGGCAGCGTCGAGCCGATGCGGTGAGGCTGCCGCTGTGCGCCGATGCAGCCAGTCGCGGCCGCCGAGGCTGCGGCAGGAAGGGCTGCGTGTTGGCGTCGGTGATGCTGCCCCCAGGTCGCGGTGCGGACGTGGAGCACGAAGATCGACGACGCGAGGTGCTCCCAGGCGCTTGACGATGCTCGCCGCGGATGCTGCCCTGCGGGGGCGCCGGCCCTTGAGCACGGACGCGACGGCTCGCCGCCTGGGTAGTAGCCGATGCCCCAGCCGTCGGGGAGCTTTCGGCCTGGATCGAGGCAGCGCAGATCGACGCGACGGCGCGAGCTCGCCCTCGAACGACATCGCGAGCAAGGTTCGGCATCGACGGATCAGTCTACCGAGCTGCGCGGCCGCGACCTCGGCGGCGCTCGAGGCCATCCCCGAGACGAGCTCCGCCGGCGAGGCCCTCGCACACGCGCGGCGGTCTCGTCGACGATGTGCGTCAGCGAGCGCGTGGATCGCGGTCCCTCGATGGACCGCACGGCGTCTGCTCGCGCGAGCCACTCGTCGAGCTCGCCGAAGCGTGCGGGCGTCTGCGGCCCGGGCGGCGGTGCTGCGCCCGGCGGGCGGATCGCCGCAGAGCCTGTCGAAGGCCGGCGTCGACGCCAGTAGCGGATCGAGCGGGCGGGAACGCTCGGCTCGAGGATCAGGAACGCCGCGACGGCCGGCGCCGCTGACCCGCCCGGTGGCGCTTCATGAACGGCTCGGAACCCCGAGCAGGCGCGGAGCAGCGAGAGCCAGAGCGCCGTGTCTACGACCTGGTGCTGCGGGCCGGCAGGGTCGTGAGCGCGTGGTGGTGCACGTCGAGCGACGCGCGCCGTCTGGCCCGACCGCGCTCGAGCAGCACGCCGAGCCAGATGAAGTCGAGCGGCGTGTCGTGCAGCATCGTGCTCCGCAGCAGGCCGAGCGCAGAGCTGGCGTCCACTTGCGCGGACGCGGCGGTAGAAACTCGTAGCGGTGCTCGCGTCGTAGTCGTCGCGTGCCGTCGGGCCGCTCGATCCAGAGGTAGAGGCTCGTTGACTGTCTGCCACGGCCTCGAGGCTGACCACCTCGCGGATCGAGCGCGCGTTGTTCGCGCGCCGCGCGACCGATGCGCGGAGCGACCGACGGTTGTCCTCGTCCCACGTCATGTAGCTCTGCACGAGCTCCCGCCGTCGGTCGCGTCCTCGCCGAGCGTCGCGAGAACTGCGCGTCCTCGCCGGACACGATGACGACGGGCAGCCAGCACTGCGCGGGCGGCAGCTCGGCGTCGAGGGCGAGCGTCGCGCGTGACGAGAGCACGCGCGCGGTGCTCTCGCGCGCGCTCGAGGTAGCGGCCGAACCAGAAGCAGTGATCGGCGACGCGCGAGATCATGCACGGCTCCTTCTGCACCCAGGTGTCCTTCGAGCCGCCGCCCTGGCTCGGAGTTGACGACGTACGAGCCCTGCGCGCAGCGCGACGCGCGTCAGGCCGCCGGGCAGCACCCACGGCCCGTCGCGCGCCGGTCAGCGATGTAGGGCCGCAGGTCGACGCGGCGCGGCTACGACGCGCGCGCGCTCGCCGATCCCAGGTCGGGCAGGTCGAGAGCTCGATCGCGGTGCTGCGCGATGTAGCGCCGCGGCTCGGCGCGGATCCGCGCGCGCGGAACTCGTCGCGCTCGCGCGGCGTCGACTGCGGGCCCATCAGCATGCCGTAGCCGCCCGGCCTCGTCGACCGCCTTCACCACGAGCTCGTCGAGGTGCTCGAGCGACGTAGCTGCGCGATCGTCGTCGCGCGGGCAGACGTAGCGTCGGCACCTGCTCGAGGATCGGCTCCTCGCGCAGGTAGAAGCGGATCATGTCGGGCACGAACGGGTAGACCGCCTTGTCGTCGGCGACGCCGTTGCCGGGCGCGTTCGCGAGCGCGACGTTGCCGCCGCGCGTAGGCGCGCATCAGCCCGCGCACGCCGAGCAGGCTGTCGGGCCGGAAGACCTCGGGGTCGAGGAAGGCGTCGTCGATGCGCCGGTAGATCACGTCGACGCGCGCGCGGGCCGCGCGTCGTGCGCACGTAGACACCGTCGTCGCCGTCGACGAACAGATCCGCGCGCCTCGACGAGCTCGAGGCCCATCGTGCGCGCGCAGGAAGCTGTGCTCGAAGTACGCCGAGTTGTACGGGCCCGGCGTCAGCACGACGGCAGTCGCTCGTCGGGCGTCGACCGGGCGACACGCGAGCGCAGCGTCTCGGCGAGCCGGGTCGGGTAGTGGTCGACGCGGTGGACGCGCGCCTGCGTCGAACACGCTGCGGGAAGCATCGCGCTTCGTGATCAGGCGGTTCTCGATCGACGTACGACACGCCCGACGGCGTGCGCAGGTTGTCCTCGAGCACGCCGGAACGTGCCGTCGGATCGCGGATCGAGATCGATGCCGGCGATGTGGATGCGCACGCCGCCCGGCGGGCGATCCCGCGCAGGCAGCGGCTGGTAGCTGGCTCGCGCCGAGCACCATCTCCGCGCAGGAGCCGGCATTGTCCCGGAGGATCCGCTGCGTCGCCCGTAGACGTCGTCGAGGAACAGCCCGAGCGCGCGCACGCGCTGCTCGAGAGCCCGCGCTCGATGCGCTGAAATCGGCCGCGGCGACGATGCCGCGGCACGAGGCAGAACGGGAAGATCTTCCGCTGCCGCGCTGGTCGGCGTAGCACCGAGAAGGTGACGCCCTGGCTGAGCAGGGCGAGACTCGGCGAGTGCCTGGGACGCGCGGCGAAGTCGTCGGGGCGCGCGCGCGGACAGCTCCGATCGACGCGGCGGAAATCGGGGCGGGGCGCGCCGCCGTGCGTCGAAGAGAACTCGTCGAAGGTGCCCGGCGGCGGGGGCGATAGCCGGCGGGTGGGCCCTCCACTGGCACGGCCCCTCGCTGGGATGAGGCGATTTTGACGGCGAGCGCAGACGCGGCGCGCAACATGTCGGGGAGTCTACTGGCAGCGGGCGGGCTTGGTCTACTGTCCCGCACGCACGAGGTTCATCGCGCCGCCGGCGGGCCGCGGCGGATGCGCGCGTGAGGGGCGGCTTGTCGGCGGAGGAGCGCTCGTTTGTGTTGCGGGGCCGGTCCAGCCAGAGCAGCGATGCGGTCAGGGTCTGGTTTTCTGGCAGCGGCTCTCTGGCGGTGCAATGAGGCGCAGGCCTCGGGCCCATGCTCCTCGTGCGGCGCAACATCCTGATGGCGCAGCTCTGCGGTGTTGTCTTCACGGCGATCCCCGGGGCATGGCCGCTTGGCTCCTCGTTCAACCGGGCGGCGTCATTGAGGATCGTGCTGGGCGTGGTCGCGCTCTTGCTCCGCGTGAGATTGTGCCACGCGCCAACATGGGCTTCGCGAGGAAGAGTCGAGATCGACGGTGCGCGGGCTGTCGTTCGCACGCTGTGGCTCGGAGGCCGGGGCTCGATCTGGGACAAACACCGAGATCCGCGTGCGCCCCGTCTGCGATCACCCTCGCCCGACGGCGGCGCGCGCCGCGGCTCGAACTAAACGGCTGGCCTCTCGTTTGCCGATGAAAACACCTCTTCCTTGCAGCGAGCGATTTCAGTGCAAGATCGGATGGTGGAGCGGGCGATGGGCACGCCGGTGGAGGTACAGTTTCCCGGTGAAGCTCGGTCCTGCGTGCCTGATCCACTGGGTACGGCAGCGAGGAGCGCGCCTCGGTTGCGCAGCGGGCTATACGCTGGAGGGTGGGATGCTGTCGCTCTTCGTGTATCGCGGTGATGCGGAGGAGGTCCCCGAGGGCCCTGATTTCCGGGTGATCGGTGCCGAGCTGGAAGGCGTGCAGCGATATCAGGATCATGGCAGAGCGGACGAAGGCTGGGCCGTGCGGGAGATCCGGCGCGGGATGGCAGGGGAGGGGGCGGGGCAGGGGTGCTGCCGATGCGTATGGCGGTGTTGAAATCCAGTCGACATCGATGGTGTATCTGACCAGGCGCGGAGGGCGGTTTTTAGAAGGCGCAGGTTCACGGGGCCGGCGTCCGCCGCAGGGCGCGTGGAGGAGGCGCTGGCAGCGCTTGTTCAGCCGGCGGTCGTGCCGGGGCTGGCTGATCCATTCCGGCGGGCGGGAGGCGCGCGAGGTCGGCAAAATAATTGGCCGATCCGCGGCGCCGCCGGGAAGGTTCGTAGGCGGCCCGGAAGGTCCGTGCTGTCGAGGGATCGGCCTTGACCGTGCCCGAGTAAGCTTCGGGCTGCCGGGTCGCCGTGCGTATCAGGGTCCCACCGCTCGCCGCTGTTGCTATGCTCCCGCCGATGCCGGCGCAGGACCGCCACCACCCTCACGTCGTTGACGCCCTGATCCAGGACGGGTGGGTCATCACGCACGATCGCTCACGGTTCGTGTCGGCGCCAGAGATATGTTCATCGATACTCGGCGCAGGCGCTTCCCGCAGGCGCGAGGCTGGCCGCAAGATCGCCGTCGGGTGAAGAGCTTCGTCCGGCGAGCCAGTCGAACCGGGTGGCCCTCAGGCAGTTCGTGCTGTACGGCGACGCGCTCACCGGTGTCGAGCCAGGCGGACGCTTTTACGCGTTGCTGTGCGCGCCGAGGTTTATGCAGACATCTTCGAGCCGCTGGAGGTCATGCTCTGAAGAACGGCCGGCTGCGCCTCCTGGTGTTCGACCCCGATCAGAGGAGATAGTGCGATGGATCCCGTGACGAACGACCGCGAATCATCCGCTGTATCCTGCGGCGCTACGCCGCCACACGCTACGCTTACGGCGATATCACAACGAGACTGTGTTCGACGAAGAGAACGCTCGTACCTCGTGGTCTCGCAGGGGCGAATGGGAAAAAGCGCGTCCACGGCTGTCTCCTTCACGTCGAGATCATCGATGGGAAGAATTTATGGATCAACGTGATGGCACCGGGACAGCATCGCCGAGAACCGTCGAGGCGGGCATCCGCAGGCCGCATCGTCCTGGGTTTCTGGGACGCGGAGGCGCGCAAGCTCGGCGATTTGCGGCTGCATAGCGGTGTGATCAAGGCTCCCGGCGGTAGGCGCCCAGCTCGGGGCTTCAGAGAAACGAGAAGTAGCGTTCCCCATGGCATGGCGGCGGAGCGCGCCCGCGCGTCGATCGAGTTCCTTTTTCCGCTCGTCGCTGCAATCGGAGATCCGGATGACGAGCGTGCGGCTCAGATCCCGCCTTGGCGTGCACCGCCGAAATGAACCGCCTGATTCCATCTCAAGGGCAGGAAGTTCCGGTTGCGCTCCGTCCTTCTTCAGCGCAGCGCCGAAGAGACGCGGCGGCGCCCACGGTGTCCCCGCAGGCGGTAGCGATCGGTCCAACTGCAAGCTCCGGCCACTCGTGTATGAGATCCTTGCGACAGAGCCAGGCAGGCTTGGCCTCCGGTACGAGTTCCACCGAGCCGCTTTCCCGCGGCTTCCTGGAATGCCTTGTGGGCCTCGGCAGGGTGATCGAAGGAGGCAGGTGCTGGGCGCGGTTGAGAAACTCCTGGCTGGAGCAGTAAACCTCGCCCCGTGCCGGAGGCGGAAGCTCTTCGCGGATGGCACTGCCTTCGAGGCGGCTGGGTAGAGATCCGCCGTCTCTCAAGGATGACGTCGCCGACCGCACGTCGTCGCTCCAGCGCCGCGATCTGACTCGCACTGCGGTTGCAGGCGTTGCTCCCAGAGAAAGTCGTTCGCCGGAGGAGGTGGGCGTAGGACCCATCTTGCCGACGAGTGGCGATGCAGCGATAAGGCCGTTGGCCCTGAAGGGCCGGGGCGCTCGAAGGTGTAGGACTTGCCGAAGATACCTGCGAGGGGGCAAGGACGTCCATCGGGACATGTAGCTGGAACTCGGCGAACTCTTCTGGCAAGGCGATAAGGATGCCGAGATCATAACGGGCACTCTGCATGCTGGGAGATGCCGATGTCTGAGGGTTTGCTTCGAGCATCGAGTGCGAGTGCGTGCAGAACCCGCCGGTATCGTCATGGACACGTAATCGACCATTGAACGGCATCGAGAATTGGTGAGAAGTCGCCCACATTTGCTCCAGTAACGAAGAGCGCGTTGAGATGTGGCAAGCTGGCGAGGACCGAGATATCTGCGATTCAGGAAGACCACGCGCCGAGAAAGATGATTTTTAAGGGATGAAAGCGCGATAGGTCTTTGATCTGTGTTTGCCTGATGTCAGTACACTAAGTTTTTCGAGACCAGATAAAGCGCTTTAGAGATCACTGATGGGAGGTGTTGCTCAGGACTAGCGTCTGAAGTTCAGTAAGCTCAGCGAGTGCGGTGAGGTCGGATACTCGTGTCGCTTGGAATAGAGATGGCTTAATTGCTTTACCTGGGATATGATGCCGGATCCTCGAACTGAGTGCCGATTACGCCAGACGGCGTAGATGAAATCATCTTAAGTGGCAGGGGAAATCGATGATCGCTGTGTGTGTGGAAGATTTAACGTTTTCAGGTCGGTAAGGGCCAGATCGAAGCGATATCGGTTATTTTGGTTGCCTTTGAACGCGGTTTCACTCAGTTGCTTCATCTGGGCGACCGCGATGTCGTGAACCAGCGTACCGGTGAGATTCAGGCTGCGGAGGCGCTGCCAACCCTATCAACGGGCTCAGATCCGTGATGCGCGATGTGCCCGAGTTCAGCTCTTTCACGTCCGCTGCGAACGAAGAGGGCAAGCAATATCTCGCACCTGCTTGGCCACGTTGATCGGCGAAGCGTTCACTCGTGATAAATTTTTTTTTTGTACCGTAAGGGATCTCAAGCCAGGTTGATGTTCTGTGCCAGTGCCGCCATCACGGAGTTCCGCGAATCCTTCAAAAGTCCCGCATGCGCACTCGCGCGGTGTACCAATAAGGCTGAGCGCCCGGACACAGGCCGCCGCCTCTGCCGCCCGCATGTCCTTGCGATAGCCGTGAAGCGGACTACGCCACCTCACGCCGCCAGAGGCCAGCGCTTCGGCGTCGGCAATGGTCCGCAGTGGGAACAACTCTCCGACCAGATCGTCGAGTCGCTCCTGGCTCCGGCTCCAGGTGCAGCGCCACGGCGCGGCACCGGAAGCGCGAAACTTGCCGCGCCCGCTGCGTCTCCGGCGGCTTCCCTTGTCGCCTTGCGATCCCGGGCCTTGTCACGCGCCGAAGGACGCCGGAGGAGCGCCGCCACGAGTCTGCTCGCAAACTTCGGATTGCGCGTGGCCGCCGCGAAGATCACGACCTGTTGCCACGCCTCTCCCGGTCGCGTGATCGACCAACAGCTGCACATCACCGCCCCGAAAATACCCCGGAAGCGAAAGAACTCTTGAACGTGTTGTGAATGAAGTCGATGACGTCCGGCCTTGCCTCGCGGGAGCATCCGGCTCCGCCTCTACGATGGACGCGGCAGCGGTACGACCAGGGCATCGCCCGGCAGAATGATCCGGGAAGCCGAGGAGCACATGCGACGACCGTTCTTCGGCCGCGGAGACGTCGAGGGACGATACGCCGTTGCGCACCATGGAGTGGGCCAGCTCTTGCGCACGATCGCGCGCTTCTGCTCGTACAGAAGGCCCCGATAGGGCTCAGGAAAGTCGCTGAGGTCGAGCCCGCTCTCGCGCCTCGCGACGGTGCAGGAAGCGCCAGGCAGAGCGCCTCACGCAGCTCCCATTGGCTCTCCGGGCAAGCGCTGGTGTGGTCCGCGGTGAAGAGCGCGCAGATCATCGCGCAGAGCAGCGGTACACTCGGCGAGGCGATTGATCGAGGCGTGGTCCGGCGAAGGCGTCGCCTGCAGCGCGCGACGAGCGAGATCGGGCATCCCATCGGCGCGTCGGGGATGCGACCGCGGCAGCGGAGCGCCGCTCCGCCACCGCCGTGTGCCGTCGATCGATGAAGACCTGCTCGTCGCCGGCCGACATCGGTCGCACCCTGGCCTCACGGAACCCAGGGCCCGCAGCCAGTCGCGCAGCGTACCGCCTCCGGGCGCGTGCGTTGAGGACAGAGGGTACGCCTGGTGGAATCTCTCGACGATCAGCCTGGACTTCCCCTTGCGAACGCTCTCGCGTTTCTTGGTCGGGATCCTCGTCGATGCCGTCGAAGGCGACGATTTATTGTTCTCCGTCTCGACCGCTCGCCAGCACCGCTGCGACCCAGGCCACGTCCGGCTTCCCACGCCTGAGGCGAGCAGCGACAGGGAAGCTGTCTGGATCGCTCCGAGGCGCCCGCGCGTGCAATCGCGGAGACGCACGAGAAATGGGACCTTGGTTCTCCAAGAGGCATATTGCAACGCGTGTTGCCTCGTCCTGAAGAGCCAGGCGCAGACGCTCGCCTGGCGGTCGAGTTGCCCAGATCGGCACGCACGCGCCAGTGCGGTTTCGCTTTACGCTCGAAACGTCGGTAACCCAGACCTGGCTCAATCGGGTTCTAGGTGTCCAATACAGCGGTCTCGACTGGCTTCCGCATGGAACTCGATTATCGCTCCAGCGCGAGAGGCCGGCGGCCTGAATCGCTGTCCAGCGGAGCAGCGTCGTCTTTCCGCTGCCGGCGGGCCCCACGGATGATCAGCCGTCCTGCGCCGGGCCCGAGCGAGTCGAGCAGATCCTCCGAGGGCAGCTGGCTCGGGATCACCTCTTCTGCGTCGCCCGGCTGGCCCGTTCGACGTCAGAGCGAGACATAGGCGACCGACAGCGGAATGCCTGCGCTGACTCTTCGGAGAGATCCGCCCCGAAGAGCTCAACGAAGTCGAGGCTCGCGGACGATCGCGTGGCGGTAGTCAGCCTCGATGCGGGCGGCGCGCGGATCCCGGCGCGCGGCGTCCACCAGCGCTCGGCTTGTCTCGACCCGCTGTACCGTCGTCCTGAGGATCTCCCTGTGCGCTCCCCTCCTGACAAATGGCCAGAGTCCGGGACGCGCTCTCCCGTCCGCCGCGAGCATCGAACGTCGGCATGGCCACCACGACCTTCGACGAGGCAGCGCACGAGGTCCGCGAACAGGAACGCAAAGCGCCTCTCGGTCTCGACCGGGGAGCGCAGGCAGCCGCCGGGGCGCGGCTTCCAGCGCCTGCGTCAGGGCGACCGGTTCGACCGCGCCTTGCCCGCGAACAGCTAGCTCCGCCGGCAGCGGCGCGGCGAGCGACCTCCCTGTGCGCGGCCGAGCGCGGGCTGCGACGTCCTCCACGATGCTCGCGCGACGGGGGCCCCGGAGCGGGCTTGGAGGGAGCTCCCGCTCCAGTTCATCCAGACGATTGTGGATCTCTGCGGGCCAGCTCCAGGATCGTCGAAGCTCCCGGACGGGCGAGATCGGCGAGCGTGTGCTCGTCGCCTTCGCGCCGCAGGTAGCGCTGAAGGAGCAGGTCTGGTGATCGATGGGCGGAGTCCTTCAGAGACCGCCGTCGAGCGCGTCGGTGCCCTGTTCTGCCGACATTCACGCTACGTATATTCGTCCGGGGCCGTGATGTCAGCTCCCCTCGAGAAGAGCGCGTCGTTTGGATGCTAAAGTCTCCGTCATGCCTTGCGACGCGGCCGTTTTGCGCACGGCCGGTGCCGAGCAGGCGCTCGAGCCTCGCGACGAGCTTGCGTTCACCGGTGGCCTCCTCGAATCGCGGCGATGGCGGTTCCTCGCGCGCTGGTCGAGGCGACGCAGCTGCGGCCGCGCTGCTCGGCGAGCATGCGCCGCGAACGTCGTCGAGGTCCTTCCGCCGGCCGGCGAGCACCTTTCAGCGCGATGAGGTCCTGGGACGCTGATCATCGGCACCTCAGACGCCGCCCACGCCGAGAAGGCAAACGCGCGCCAGCAAGATCCTCCTCGATGCCCGCCGC
>ERZ1370068.9422-contig-8202_pt1 | contig 33623 bp, 57 predicted proteins | sample MGYA00561227_ERZ1370068 | MGnify/ENA primary metagenome ERZ1370068 (study PRJEB38410, sample SAMEA6850437) | metagenome | study: Metagenomic assessment of the ecological functions of the soil: analysis of the soil microbiota associated with the...
GATGTGCTTCAGTTCCGGTTACGTATTGCTACCCTGATCGTCGCCTGCGTCGTCGGCGACGGCGAGGCGGAGACCGGGCCGCTGGCGACGAGCTGGCATTCCAACAAGTTCCTGAACCCGGCGACCGACGGCGTGGTTCTGCCGATCCTGCACCTCAACGGCTACAAGATCGCCAATCCCATGCGTCCTGGCCCGCATCAGCCACGAGGAGCTGGACCACCTGTTCCGCGGCTACGGCTACACGCCCTATTTCGTCGAGGGGATGAGCCGGAAACGATGCACGAGCTGATGGCCGCCACGCTCGACACCGTCATCGGCGAGATCCAGCGCATCAAGGCCGATCGCGCGCCGCGAATGGTTTCACCGAGCGGCCCCGCTGGCCGATGATCGTGCTTCGCACGCCCAAAGGGCTGGACCTGCCCGAAGGAGATCGACGGCCGGCGCACCGAGGGCTACTGGCGCTCGCACCAGGTGCCGATGGGCGAGATGCACGAGAACCCGGCGCATGTGCGCATCCTCGAAGAGTGGATGAAGAGCTACCGGCCCGCGGAACTGCTTCGACGACAACGGCCGCCTCCGGTCCGAATTGGCCGAGCTCGCCCCGCAGGGCACCCGCCGCATGAGCGCCAACCCGCACACCAACGGCGGCTTGCTGCTGCGCGAGATCTGCGGCTTCCGAATTTCCGTGACTACGCTGTCGACGGTGGCCGCACCCGGCGCCGCCATGGCCGAGATCCACCCGCGTGATGGGCAGGTTCCTGCGCGATGTCATGAAGCTGAACATGGAGGCGCGGAACTTCCGGCTGTTCAGTCCCGACGAGAACAACTCGAACCGCTGGCAGGACGTGCTCGAGGTCACCAACCGTGCCTGGGTCGCGGAGACCCGAGCCGTGGGACGACCATCTGGCGCCCGACGGGCGGGTCATGGAGATGCTGAGCGAGCACCAGTGCCAGGGTTGGCTGGAAGGGCTATCTCCTGACCGGCCGGCACGGCTTCTTCTCCTGCTACGAGGCGTTCATCCACATCATCGATTCGATGTTCAACCAGCACGCCAAGTGGCTGAAGGTCTGCAATCACATCCCGTGGCGGCGGCCGATCGGCTCGCTGAACTATCTGCTGTCGAGCCACGTCTGGCGCCAGGACCACAACGGCTTCAGCCATCAGGACCCGGGGTTCATCGACCACGTCGTCAACAAGAAGGCCGAGGTCGTCCGCGTCTACCTGCCGCCCGACGCCAACTGCCTGCTGTCGGTCACCGATCACTGCCTGCGCAGCCGCAACTACGTCAACGTCGTCGTCGCCGGCAAGCAGCCCGCGCCCCAGTGGCTGACGATGGACGAGGCGGTCAAGCACTGCGAGGCCGGGCTCGGGATCTGGGAGTGGGCCAGCAACGACCGGGGCGGCGAGCCCGACGTGGTGATGGCCTGCTGCGGCGACGTGCCGACGCTGGAGACTCTGGCCGCGGTCGACCTTCTTGCGAAAGCACGCGCCCGAGCTGAAGGTCCGCGTCATCAACGTCGTCAATCTGATGAAGCTGCAGCCACCGAGCGAGCACCCGCACGGCCTCTCGGACCACGATTTCGACGCGCTGTTCACCACCGACAAGCCGATCATCTTCGCCTTCCACGGTTACCCGTGGCTCATTCACCGGCTGACCTACCGGCGAACCGGCCACGACAACATCCACGTGCGCGGCTACAAGGAAGAGGGCACCACCACGACGCCCTTCGACATGTGCGTGCTCAACGACCTCGATCGCTTCCACCTGGTCAGCGACGTGATCGACCGCGTGCCAAAGCTCGGAGCGCGGGCCGCTTACGCCAAGCAGGCGATCCGCGACAAGCTCATCGACCACAAGGAGTACATCGCCCGGTACGGCGACGACATGCCCGAGATCACCGGCTGGAGGTGGGGACAGGAAGCGGCTTCCGCGGGGCTTCGTTCGACAGAGGCCGACAACGTCTGACGCGACGGAGACGGCGTGCAGGCGTATTCTCGGTCCGGACACGGCGAAACTGGGAGGGAGACATTGGGGCATGTCGACGCGACGCACCTTTTGCCGCTTCGCAGCGGCGATCATCCAGCGAACGGATCAGCGCCGGCCACGCGGGGTGATACGGTGGCGACCGGCCAGACCGCGGCCCAGGTGAGTGGCCAGGAAGATCCGTGCCCTTCTGCCACCCGTAGGAGATGTGATGGTACCCGACGCACCAATGAGAATCGCTGCCCCGCGACGTAGGCGGCGCGAGCGGGCACGGGTTGGCCGCGTTGACGCTGACTGCCATGGGGCGATCCTGAGTTGACGGGCGCTCGGGAAACGTCGAGCGTGGACGCGGCTACTGCCGCATCATGGTCAACATGGTCCGGAATGCTAGTGTCGTCCGCAACTTGATCTCCCAAAGCGGATGAGCCGCCGTGCGCTCCGGATGACCAGCCTTCTGTTGCAGCGCCGGCGGCTGCTGATTGACCTTCCTTCACTCTCAGAACTCACTCGCGGTGTGACGCACGATGCACAGCCGTGCGTGTGCACGCGGTAACGCCGTTGGTAATGCTACGCTTCAGGTTCAGGCGCGTGTGTGCCGTGAACGAGTTGCGCGCAGCGCGCCGCTTAAGCTGTAGATTTTCTTCCCTTTCCGGGAACCGGTATTCGTTCCGCGCAATTTCTCGGTATGCCAGACGACGACAAAGAAGAGCATGCACGGATTCTTAGATGCCTCGGCGAGGTTTTGCGGGCGGATTTGAAAAGGGCTCGCTGACCATCCGCCTCCGCCCAGCCGACCTTGCTGCAAGTCCTGCATCTGATACGGGGCGGGCAAGAGCGCCGCACGGGAGACGCTATGAACTGGGAGGAGTTGCCGGAGGATTCTGCGTCGGTTGCTCGAGCGGCCTGAAGGCTGGCGAGGGCCCGACCGAGCTTTGACCACCGCACATAGCTCACGAATATTGGGGCGCGAGTGCACGTGCTTTGGATGTACGGTAGCTCGACTTCTGAATGAAGCGCGAGGCGGTGGAGCGCAGGGTTGAGCCGTCCGCTACTGCTCTGTGCCGGTGGCGGGATGGGATCGGAAATGCTGTTGTCGTTGGCGGGTGACAAACTCGGGTGTGGGTTCAGCCTCTTCTACTAATAGAGTGTCGGGTGCCTCGTCGGCTGATGCTGCCGGCTCGTTATCATTTGATGCAGTGAGCGGCTCGACGGGCGTGGTACTCGGCGCCGAACCCTGGCGTCTCTTCTCGCCACACGCCCGCAGTAGCGAGCCTCATGCCCACAACACCCCCAGGTCCGCGCGCGCCAATTTCCTTTGCGGAGCCCGCGCGTCCCACCATCGCCTTTGCGTTGAACCTCCTGAAGCTCGGCGAAGGAGGCGTGAGTACAGGACGCCTATGGAGCAGACATTCGCCACGGATTTAACTACGCAGTTTTCAAGGGAGTGGGCGGTGCAGGCCGCAAGCGGACGCCTCGAAATCACCGACGCGGGGACGGAAAGAATTGAAGTCGTCGCTTGATGCGCCACACGACTGAGAGCCGTCCTTCGGCAGCCGCTCGCGCTCATTCGCCGAGGGCTCCCCCATGGCGCGCCGCGCTTTCGCGGGGATTGGAGACAGCCGCCTCACGGTTTTGGATGAAGAGTGCACGCGGATTGGATGCGGTGTGGCTCACGAATATTGGATTGCACGAGAGGCGCGGAACGCGGGGTTGAGCCACGCTTCGACAGCTGGTGACTTGGTGCGTGGTGGCGGCGCGTGGAGTGGAGGACATCAAATTCCAAACAGGTAGATGGGATCAAGTGCATTATTCTATCAGGGCACCTTCGAGAACGGCGTGCGATGTTGTGTTTGGACGGGAGGGATAACGCGCGTCACGCGCAAAGGGATGGCGCGCTGGCGTTCGGGCATCCCCGATTTGGGGGAACCACACATCCGAACTCACCGGCCACACGGCGGCCACGCGCTTGCTACGCTGCCGACAAAAAACGCCGCCAGCAAACAAAGGCGGCCGGGGAGGGAATGCCAGCGGGCACGAACACCAGACGCCGGCGCAGTTGCGCCGGCTGAAACGTTTATCAGTGATCCGCAGGGCGGTCGCCCAGTCGCGGCCAGCGACCACCGCATATCGGTCTCATGGACGTAGCGACTGCGTGCGGTCACGCGGCGATCAGACGATCGGTGACGCGCGATGATCTACTGATCATCGCGTGTGAATGGTCTGCACGCGATCAGCTCGATGATCAATCGACGCGTGCCGTGCTGCCATCGCGCACGTTTGCGCGCGTGATGCTATACTTCCTCTATGACTGACATTGCTTGAAGAAGTGGTGTCAGCCGACCTGCTGCGCGCTCTCGGACGATCGAGCAGGATCGGGCGGCGCCAGGCGTTGCTGGCGTTCCTCGGCGGTCCCGGAGGAACTGGTCATGTGAGTTCGATCAGGCGATCAGCGACGGCCGCGAGGACGGCTGGTCCGACGCAGACGGTTGACAGGCCGAGCGCCATTGCCGCGGAGCCAACTGGCCTCGCGAACTTCGGTGCGTACATGGGCCCACATTGGCTCACTCCCCATGAGCAATTGGACCCCCGTTTTGATGTGGGTGAGTATGTAGTCCGGTCGCCGGCTTTCGGTATCGGGTGTTCTGATGTATAGAAAACGAATGGTTACTGTGCGCGTGCTCCGCTCTCTGTGCGCCAGCGATCGAAGCCGGATGGCCGAGACGCGGCACGCGGCTGGGTGCGCGGCACGAAGGCGCGGCGCCGCCACAGGCGGCGGGCGCCCAAACCTCAATTGAGAAGCTGCATCAAGGCTACGGTCAGAGCCGGCGGTTCTAAGTCCATGAGCGACGAGGACGCCGCTGCAAAGTATTTATAGAGGCGCAGCTCAAGATCCTTGAGATCCGCTTTGGTGGCCAAGGCGGACGTGTCGGGGATTCCTTCAGGGCTTCGGTGATGCCCTCGGCGCGCGTGCGGGAAGAGAAGCCGCGTTGCTCGAGCTTCTTGACAGCGATGCCGTTGAGCGTGCGACGATGAAGGTGGCGTTGGCCGCGGGCTGTATGCGGCACGTTGTACTATGCGTGGGATCGTCTGCAAAACCCGGACAACGAACCGGCTCTGCGTGGAGCCGGTTGGATGGTCGCCTCGCCCCAGCACTCGGCGGCGGATTTCATGTCCTGCCGATGCGCTTCTCGAGCTCGGCTCGCGCGCCGCCGGAAGGTCGCGGGTCGGCAACGTGTCATTGATGAGCGGGGAGGAGGTGCGGCACCAGGTTGGGGATCGAGCGCACCGATCAGGCTTGCGCGATACACGCACTGACCACCCTTGTTGACCGAGCAGGCACCAGATCGGTGGCGTTGATGCGGTAGAGCCACGACGTCCACATCGGTTGCCGGCAGAAGCGCATGACCTTGCGGGGCAGTGGCGGCTTCTTCGTCGCTGTAAGTTAGCTCAGGCATTTGATGGAGTTCTTCTGCCGAGTGTGATGCCAATCACCGGCGGCTGCCCGCCAAGCGGCGTGCGCATCGTACGCAGCGGTTCCGCTCAGCCAGAGGCCGAGCCAGATCCCTTCTGCCGCGGAAGTAGTTGGTCAAAGAACGCCTGCATCCACGCGCAGCTTCGTCTGAGCAGCGCGGTTGCGTTCGTCGCATTCGTAAGGACTTCCGAAAGATCAGTTGCTGAACATCCATCAGCCACTCCGTGTCTGGCGAGCCCATGATTGAGCTGTCGCGATGTTACCGAAGAATGCCCCAGCGAGCGACGCAGACGAGGCGCTGAGCGAGCTAGCTCGGGAGCAGGCGGACAGTCTCCGAGAGGAAGTCGAGGAGGCGCGCGCACCGCGGAACCATTCCGCGCCGCGACGGGAAAACAGCGTGCACGACTCCGACGTGAGCCTTGAGCGACGGCAGCAGTCGAATGAGCGCGCCGCCCTCCAGATCGTTCGCAACGAGGAGATGCGGGACAAGGACTGCGCCAATCCCTGCAGCGCCGCACGCCGCAGCGTGAAGAGATCGTCCGTGCAGAGGCGCGGCGAGTGTGCGTCAGTTCGGCGGGCTCGCCGTCCACGCCGAGGAAGCGCCAGGTCGAGCGCTCGTCGGCGCTCGCCATCGAAAGCGTCGGCATTCGCGCAACATCTTCGAGCGTTCGCGGTTCGCCGTGCGCGGCAATCAATTCGGGACTAGCGACGAGGATCATCTCGTCGGGCCCGAATGCGCGCATGGCGAGATCGGAATCCTCCAGTGGTGGCTTGCGAACCCGCATGAGCGATGTCGAGGCCTTCGTCGACGACGTCGACGCGGCGATTGGTGGCGTCGAGCGCGATACGCACGCGCGGATGCTTGGCGAGGAAGCGCGCGAGAATGTCGGCGACGCCGCCTTGCAGCAGACCGGTGGGACAAGAGATGCGCACGAGCCCCTGTGGCGAGGCGAGAATCTGGCTCATTGCGTCTTTCGCCGCCTGCGCTTCATCGAGGAGCGCCAGGCAATGGCGATGGAACGTCTTGCCTGCTTCGGTGAGCGAGAGACGCCGCGTCGTACGGTTGATGAGGCGCACGCCGAGCTCGGTCTCCAGCGCAGCGATGCGGCGGCTGAGCTTCGAGGTCTGCAAGCCCAACGCTTCGCCGCCGCCGTATAGGAGCCGAAATCGACCACTTTGGCGAAGAAATAGAGGTTGTTGAGGTCTCGAACCGGGGTCATGCGGCAGCCTCGATTATTCTATTTGAGAGCAAATATGTATTCCGTTTTTCGATCTGTCCAGGGATTGTTGCTAAGATATGTGTGCGCAGACGTCGAATGGCGACGTCACCTATGGAGGAGCGCAGCTATGTCAAATCAACGTCGTCAATTTCTGGGACTCGCCGCTGGCGCAATCGCAGTGCCTGCGACCTCCAGCCTGGTGGTTGCACAAGGTGATCCCCGCGCGCGGAAGGGAGGCGCCAATACCAGCACAAACAAGCGTCCCTGAACGGCGGCCGGCGAAATCAGAGTTGACCGGGCTTTCGGCTTTGCTGACCCCGGAGGAATGCGTCGTTCTCCTGATCGATCATCAACCGTTTCAGTTCGCGAACCTTCACAGTCACGAGCCGACGATGATCGTGAACAACGTGATTGGACTCGCCAAGTTCGCCAAAGCCTTCAACGTTCCGGTCATTCTGACCACGGTGCTCGAAGCCCGCGGAGGAAAACTCATCAAGGGCCTTCAGGACGTCTTTCCGGATCAGAAGCCCGTCGATCGGACGTACATCAACGCGTGGCAAGACAAGCGGATCGTGGACCTCGTGAAAGCAACCGGCCGCAGGAAGCTGATTTTGGCCGCGCTTTGGACCGAGATGTGCCTGGCGATGCCGACCATCCACGCCCTCGGCGAGGGCTACGACGTGTATATCGTTACCGACGCTTCCGGTGGTGTATCCGCGGAAGCTCACGACATGGCGGTTCGGCGAATGGTGCAGGCAGGCGCCGTTCCTATCACGTGGATCGGCCTGAGCGGCGAATGGCAGCGCGATTGGGCGCGCGAGTCTACGCTTGCAGATGCGATCAAGATCGTGGCCGAGCACGGTGGTGGAAGCGGAGTCGCATTCGCCTGGGAGAGCCAACTTTTGGGAGCTTCAAGCCGTAACAACCCCGGTTGTTCCCTTCCTCAAGAAATGCAGAGACCAATGTACAAGAGATTCAGAAGTTGGGACTCAAACGGGCCATCCCGACGCGAGTTGTTTCTGTTGGCAGCCGGCGCAGCGTCGGCAACGGTCGCTGGTGCGCCGGGCGCGGATGCTCGAGCCTACGTCGATCATCGTCCCGCCCGCAACCGAAGCGGTCTCACCGTTCTCGATATCGGTACCGCAAACGGCCATTGACGACCTCAGGCACCGTCTTGATTCCACACGGTACCCCGAGCGCGAGACAGTCGGTGACTGGACGCAGGGTGTTCCTCTCGATAAGGCCCGAGCACTCATCGAATACTGGCGAGATCGGTATGACTGGCGGCGCTTCGAAGCGCGTGCAAACTCGTTTCCGCATTTTCGCACGCGGATCGACGGGCTTGGTATTCACTTCATCCACGCACGATCCTCGCATGCCAACGCCCTGCCCATCGTTTTTACGCATGGGTGGCCTGGCTCTTTCGTGGAGTTCATGGAAGTCATTGGTCCGCTCACCGAACCAACGCGCTTTGGTGGGAACGCTGACGATGCATTCCATGTCGTCATTCCTTCGCTTCCAGGCTTTGCGTTTTCAGATAAGCCTTCCGAAACCGGTTGGGACGTGGAGCGCATTGCAAAAGCGTGGGTGACGTTGATGCAGCGCCTTGGCTATGAACGGTGGGTGGCGCAGGGAGGCGACTGGGGTTCCGGCGTTACGCACGCGCTCGCCCGTCTCCGGCCGCCCGGCTTGATCGCGGCTCATGTTAACTGGCCCTTCGTATTTCCGCCGAAGCTGCCCGAGAACCCGACACCGGCGGAGAAGCGCGCGTTCGAGCGAGCAGCTTGGTTTCAAGGAGAGCAAAGCGGATATTTCCGCGAGCACGCGACGCGACCTCAAACAATCGGCTACGCCCTCGCCGACTCCGCTGCCGGTCAAGCGCTGTGGATCTACGAGAAATTTCAGGCGTGGACTGACAATCGCGGTGACCCGGAAGACGCCCTCTCAATCGACGCGATGCTTGACGATATCAGTCTCTATTGGTTCACAAATACTGCAGCGTCGTCTGCTCGGATATACTGGGAAAACACCCAGAGTGGTCGTGCAAGCCTCTCAGCTGGGCGCATCGAGCTGCCGATGGCCGCATCAATCTTCCCGCGCGAGATTTTTGTCCGCCAAAGGAATGGGCTGAGGCCCTCTGGCCGAACCTGTTCTACTGGAACGAGCTTGATAAGGGCGGGCACTTTGCCGCTTTCGAACAACCGCAGCTATTTGCCGGGGAGATGCGCAACGCGTTCAAGTCACGGAGAGGGTGACCAACGGTCTGTTCACCGCGAAGCATCACGACAGGGAATGGAATCCGTGCGCGCAGGGATCGTTCAACGAGAGTGTGCGAGAGAGCTATGCCTGATACGATAGAGACCCTCATCAAACGCAATCTCCACGAGGTGTTCGGAGAGCGAGACGCCAAGAAAAGACGAGAGGCGATCGCCCAACTTTGGACCGAAGATTGCGTATTCATCGATCATAACGGCAAGAGCCACGGGCGCGATGAACTCGATCGCGCGGTCGCGGTATTGCATCAGCGCTTCCCGGGCTACGTTTTCAGTGAGCTTCGGCCTGTCGATCTGCTTCACGAAAGCGGGCGCTTGGCTTGGAGCTATGGACGACCGGGCCAGGAGCCTATCAAGGGCGTAGATGTGGTTCTTGTGCGAGATGGTCGCATCTCTCTGATGCTGACGTTCCTTGATGAGGTGCCGGCGAAACTCTAACTCGCCGTCCGAGGCAACCTCCATGACCCTCGACAGAGAAAACGCGCATGAGCATGACCCCACGCGCCAGCGCCAACAGCGCCCCGCTGACGGATCGCGGCGCGATATTCTCGTGGGGATCGCGCGCGGCGCTTTGGCCGGGGCGGCCGTGGCGATTGGAAGCGACGCAGCAGCACAGCCGAGCCCAGCGCCATTGCCGCGCGTCACGGAAGCTGTCACGCCGTTCCGAGTGGTGACGTCGAGTGCGGCGATCAGCGACGCGCGCCGCCGCTTGCAGGCCACGCGCTGGCCGGAACGCCAGACCGCCGATGATTGGCAACAAGGCGCACCCCTCGCCGGGATACAGGTTGAGGCAACCGCCGTCACCCGGCATGTAAGGCTTGTGGGATGGCCTGCCGGTGCTGAGGAGGAGCCAGTCTCGATCGGAAATCAGGCTAGCTCTCTATACAAATGATCGCGGGCGTGTTGCGCGACTGCGATGGCTTCAGGATAACGCGGACGGGCGCGGATCGTATCCGGCCGCCTTGGGGTATACCGGTGATCGGCCTCGTCGTGAAGATTGCGTGAAGGATTCACTGAGCACCCTGAACGAAACCGACGTCGGCGAACTGAGTTGAGTAGGTATCGACCTACACCGGAGGAAACCATGTACCTCGCTCGCTTTCCTATGAGATCGAACCCAAGAACCGGCAGAGCGCACTAAAGTCTATTCGGCAGGAGGCGGAGGCCGCTCGCGCGAAGGACTCACGGCCCGCATCGCTTGTTCCCCTTACGCGTGCTCACGACGGAGCGGCGCTGCAATTTGGAAATCGAGCTGAAGAGCCTCGACCAGCTCGAGCAGTTTCGCCACGAGGGAGTGGGCTCGAAAGAAAGACCAATGAGTGGATGCAGAGCTTTAGCGAAATACTCCTCGCGCCGCCGCGCGTCGAGATTTTGCGGGTGGACGCAGCCGCTGCGTAGATTGGTTGTCCGCGCAGATCGCACGCTGCTGGTTGATTTGTGCGCACAGCCGCCTGACGTCCTCGACTGAACGGCACTCGCGCAGAAAGCGACTGACGATAAGTTCGAGCACGGTGTCGCCGGGAAGGTCGGACGGCGGGCCCGACATGAAGAAGACAAGCGCGCCGGTCTGAGCGTTTTGGATTCGCGCGCGGCCACTCGAGAAGGCGTCGGCGCAGCATGCGGAGCCAGAGCTGCTATGACAATCCCGCTTGGCGCGATGGTCACAACGATCCGCTCGCCACTGCTGAAGCGGATGACGGCCGAAGAGCGCGGGGTATGGCGAAGCAGCTTGTTCACGAACAGAAGATGGGCACCGGCAGGCGCAGCTGCTAGGCCTGCCCCGACGGCACCTCCATGGGAAGGAACGACAATGGCGTTCGAGGACAAGGAAGCGGAGCTGGGACTGCTCCTGACGAGAATGCAGAACGAGCCGGATGATCTGCACGAGCTCTATCGAGCAGATCCGGCTCAAGCTGAATGAGATGAAGGCGTATGGGATGCCGCTGCCGCGCGGACTTGGTGCAGTTCGAGCACGATCTCGAAGCCGAGTTCGCTGCGGAGAAGGAGTACGCCGAGCGCCAGACGCGTATGGACAAGGTCATCGCGCGTCGCGCGAAGCGTTGATGCGGCGCGAGGGCTGCACTGCTGTCGCGATGCTGGCCGTCGCGCGGAAAGCCTGCGCCGTCAAGGGGTGTGCCGCTTCGCGGCCGAGCAGAGCTCGCCCTGACCGCGCGACGCGACGGCAGGGGGACGGGTACGCAGTGAATGGGGTGGCGTGCGGTGACCGAGGGTAGTGCGCCAAAATGATTGGGACGGAGAAGGCGTAGAAAGTTAATCTGTGGAGAACGTCCAGCGATGGCGTCGCGGCGTTGCAGATCTGGCACGGGTGGCTTCCTCGTGCCCAAACAGAGGATGGCTTCAATGACTACAAGCAAGAAAGTTGCTTCGAAGGCATCGAAAGAGCTGAGCAGTAAGAAGTCCACTGGAGAAGAGAAGTCGGTCGCGGGATCTGATCTCTCGCAGGCGAAAGGGAAAGAAGAGAAGGGGAAGTGACTAAGCGAGCACGCGAGCCAATCTTCGGCTCGGCTCTCTCTGGCTTGTCAGCCAATGATGTCCGCAGCAGAGGTACGGAGCGGCGTCTTCACCCACTTTCGGTACGCACACAAACGCTGAACAAACGCACACGAGGCGAAGAGCCCGCACCATCCTGACCGAGCGCTAAGAGGGGAGGGGGCAGTCAGGTCGCATATAAAATGCGAGGCCGATTACAGGGTTGCGACAGGTCACTGGACGCATCAGTGGAAAACTCCGCAACCTACTGCACTCACATGACAATCTACGCTGAGTAGCGCGGTACGCGAACGGCCGTTGTCTCGTGTAGCATGGAACAAAAAGGGAATGTGTGATCGCAGGCTCAGAACTCGTTAACTTTGTTTTGCGGCTCTGGCGAAAGTCGCATTGCAGTGCACGCAAATCAGTGGCTATTTTTGCGCATCACCAAAAATCTGCCCAAAGGAAGGAGCATGGGCAATGGCCGCGATATGGACAGTGAGGAACGGCAACGGAGAGGTCTTGGAGAACTTCACTGCCCCGTCCCGCCTCGAGGTTGGACGGAAAGTCCTTCCAACGCGCTACGACGCTTTCCGGCTCCACGTGTCCTCTTCGTATGCCGCGAGGTTTTCGACCGCGCGCTCGCGCGCATATCCTTGACCGGGAGCATTGGGAAATTGTCCGCGTGAGGTGAGGGCGGGGTCCATGTGCCCGGCCGTCGTCGGTCAACTGGACGGGTCGTTTGTGGCCCGCACACCCCAGGAGCGGTGATGAAGTTTTTGACGAGCGTCTAAGCGGATTGCTGAAAAGCTTGGTGCAGGAGGGTTTGGAAGAGGTGGTCGGCTTGGCGGAGGATTCGACGTGCGTTGCGCGGTTCTTAGCAATAGCTTCACCCAGCAGGACCGCGGGTTTGCCCAGCACCGATAATGCCTTCGCGCTGGTGATGCCGGAGGTCTCGCCAGCAGATCTACCTCGACGACCTGGCGGCGATGACGGATGCCTTCGGGGTGTCGCACGTTCCGTCCGAGCGCGCGGCGACTGGACGACGGATGCCTCATTTCGTGAGATAGCCTGTTCGAAACGGGATCCGCGGGATTGGCATGATGGTCATCCGACGACCTCATAGCACTCTTCACAACGCCCAGACGGAATTCGCTACTGTGCGACCACCCGCTCAAGTAGAACTGTCTCCCCTTGTCGTCCGTTCGGACAGCAAGTACTACTTATTTCTCGGACACACGGGATCCGACGTGTCTGATGTCATCTAAATACCGTATGATAATTTGCTGCGCTCTGGTCCCAATGTTCCACGTCAAGTATTGGGTGGATGCATCTCGATGTTTCAATTCAGGGCTGGCAATTGGCCGCCTACCGATCGACCATTACCTGGCTTTAGCGCCCAAGAGCGATTGGGCGTGGGAGTTCTTGCGCCGAAATACCGACTACCAGCGCGCGCTGCGGCTGGGGCGCACATACGTGAGATGCGTGCAGCTTCGGCACTGCCGGCGACGTGATCCCCGTATTCTTCCTTCACAGCCAGCAAGAGGCTGTGCGGCACTGGGCGCTCTGCTCCTTTCGCCGACCCAATCGTCTCTGCCAAGACCGCGTCGATCTTCCGGAGCGCCGCTTACCCCAATCCTCCTTGCCGGTGCTGGCACGACGTGCGTCCGCTGATCCCGAGCGCCGGCTGGACGTGGATTTCCGGAAACTGAGCACGGCGCGTCGGATTCTGATCGACGCTCTGCGGCACGGGAGCACATCGTGCTCCAGGCGGGATTTCACACAATCACGCTGCGAAGCCAGGGCGTCAGCCTCATCGACGCTCAGTGAACCTGACGTTTCTCATTCACGGTCTGTCCGCTGCCGCCACCGCGCCGCGATTGCTGCGCGTCTCGCCCGATCACTGCTCGATCCGCCCTTGAACGCCAAGTTGGACCGCAGTGGCCCAGCGCCCTGGTATCGTAAGCTCAATGAAGCTCTCGTGGCGCTCGACGGCTACCAGGCCGGTGCGTCGCAACGCGAAATCGCAGCCGTCCTCTATGGCCGGGCTAGAGCCGAAGCAGCGTGGCGTAACGGCGACTTTTCCTTCAAGCAGCGCGTCCATCGCGCTGTCGCCAAAGGCCGAGCCCTCTCAGCCGGCGGCTATGTTGCCCTGCTCCGATAGCACAGCGGCCCCTTTGTGATCTCCGGCCTCATACCGTCAATGCTCGCCAGCGAGTCAGGGCTTCTTCAAGCTCGACATGGCGCCGTCGACCATAGCTAGAGCTTCAACCAGCTGCCCGCGCAACGACGCCAGCGCTTCGAGAGGTTCATCCTCCATACGCAGATCCCGCTGGCGCGAGCGAGGCCTCGACCAGGGATCGCACGCTTGTGGTGGGCAGATGCCCGGCCTTCATGGCGGCGTCGATGGCCTCGTCGCCGAGACCCATGGGCTGGATGTAGATACGGCCATCCGGGATCGAGTTCCACCAGCAGTTCGCGCGCGCGCCAGCACCACCGTCTCGACGTCCAGCGCGCCCAATTTGAAACGCACGTCACACGTGCTGTCTTCATCACCACGCAGCCCTGCCACGTAATCGGCGCCCGCACTGAGGATCCCCTCGGCGTCGTCACCTGATTCGAAGTACGGTCTCAATTGAATGACGTCGCCCATGTCGCTCCTGCCCAGCGTGTGCATGCCACCATGACACCAACGCTCTGGCACATCGGCGTCACCACGCGACAAGATAATTCTAATCTCAGCCTATGCGACAGCATCAACGATCTCTCATCCCCGTCCTTGAGCGCCCGCTTGCTGGCAGAGACTTTGCCGTCTGGCTGGCGCCCGCCATAATGGTCGCCTGCGCCACATGTGCTGTCGCGCCGGCGCCCGAACGGCGCCCAGGAGGTCGCACCCTTCCCGCCACTAATTCTCACTGCACCAGTGCTGCGGCAGCATTCGTTTCGAAGCCGGCAAACTCTCATTCGCGTACGCGGCCAAACCATCATCGCGAACGATATGTTCGCACTATAGCGAACATATCGGACATCGACACCGTGCTGGAGAGGAGGAACACCATGTTCGCATGCAGAGGTTTTGGGGGAGCAGCTGCGAAGACGAGCCAGGGAGCTCTGATCTCACAGATGCCGAGGTCGCCAGAAGAGCCGGCCTCAGCCCGCGACGCTATGGCAACTACGTCACGGGCGACCGAGAGCCCGACCTCCGGACTCTCGTGAGGATCTGCAAAGGTATTGATGACAACGCCCGGATCAATCGTTGGGCTTTGACGATGCGAGGTCCGCAAAGAAGAAGTCGGAGCGCGATCGCCTCATCGACAAGCTCCTCGCCGCCGCCAATGGGCTCGACGACAAGCAGCTCAAGCTGGCAGTCAGGCACCTGGAAGTGATGACGGAATCATAACGGCGTTCGACCGGCTCATCACGCATCGTAGCCAATTATCCTGAGTTTGATGGGCGTTGATTACCGGCCAGGCTCGCCAATGCTACCCGCAATCTTTTGCTGACAGACGTTAGTCGGTCGACACGCCGCCACACAAGATAAAGCCTCGCCGTCGGTCGATCGGATATGCGCGACGAGTTGCTGGTGATCTGCTTTTGGCTGTATTCAGCAGCAATTCTGGGCGACCCCCGCGCCGGGGCTGATAGGAGCCCCACGCGGGTCGTGTGCTATCGCGCGGGCAAACGCCCACGCGACCGAGCCCCGAAGACGGGTCTCGGCCCATTCGGGTCACGCCCACTGCCGTGGGAGACTGCTGTGCCGACAGAGCGCTCCGGAACCGCCACGCCACGCGGGAAGGTCCCTCCAGGCTTTCTAACGTCACTCTCGAGTTAAAGACCACCGCTGTGGATCGATCGGGCTTTGGTCCTCTCACGGTCGGCATGACGTGCGCGCGCCGATTGTCTTTGCTTGCGCTGGAGTTTCTCCGCATCGAGCTCGCTGCCCGCCACGTTTCGTCGATCCTCGACGATGGTGCCTCGCTGAACTCGTGGCCTTGCGCGTGATGCCGCGAACCTCGGCGAACATGGCTCGTCCCATTCTCTGTCCGCAGTGAAGCCCAACCCCGCCGATCAATGTGCGACGGTGTGGCAGGCGACGCCTTAGAGGCAACCTGCCTGCGGCGGGTCCTCCACTGCGTTCCGGCCCTGGCGCGACGCACCAGCGTCGCTTGGGTGCCCTCAGGCGTCAGCCCGCCACAATCCCCGCGCACGCCGGCGGGGAATCAGGTCTTCGCCGGACAGACGAGAAAGGACTATATCCATGGCTACCATCGGTTCCGTGACCAAGCGCGATGACGGCCGCTTCGAGGGCGAGCTGCGCACCCTCACCATCCGCGCCGACATCGCCATTCTGCCGGTGCCCGACAAGGCGTCGCCGAACCAGCCCGACTATCGCGTGTTGTCGCAAGGCATCGAGATCGGCGCCGGTTGGCTGCGCAAGGCCAGACCCTCCGGCAGGGAGTACCGTATCGCTCTCCATCTCGGCACCCGAGTTCGGCTCGCGCACGCTCTGATGCCAACCTCCGACGCGCCGCGGTCAGGCCGATCCAGCACGTCTACGCCCTGATCTGGAACTCCGCAAGAATAGCGGCTCGCGCCGCTGCCCCTGCGCCTGCCGGCGCAGGGGCTCTGCTTCTGCCAAAGACATTCACCAATTGCGTTAAATAAAATAGTGCGCTTATAATCACGCTCGCTGCGTGCCCACCCAGTGCTTTGACGTTATGTCCACCGCTCTCTTATTTCGACGTCATTTTCGAGATTCCGAATTCCGAACCTTCTCAGGCAATTGCGATCCATCCATAATCGACGCGTACGGGTAAGACTCCGGGCGCGTTCGATGTGCCGGGATATATCGTCGCCCTATCTCACCACCAAAGAGGCGGCTGCATTCCTGCGCATCAAAACCGGAGGACACTGGCCAATATGCGCAGCCAAGAGCTCCGGACCCGCTTACCGTAAGCACGGCGGACGGGTCGTATACACGATTGAAGACCTCATCGTATGGTCCGACTCGACACGCCGCCGTGGCAGGTGAAGCCGGCGCGCCCTTCTGGCGAGCGTTCTCGGCTCATCGCGATCACCGCCTCCACAATCCGATCGGATCACCCCGCACCTCGTCATCAATCTCCACAGCCAGCATGCCCGTCGGGCTCTACGCACCCCACCCAGACCCGCCCCGGACTGGTGATTTTGTTCTGGTTCGCTTGCCGACGCACCTTCGCCACTTCGCCGCCCGGCGGGGCTATCTTCCTTTGAACCGGTTGCTGCTGAAGATGATTGCTGCCGGACCAGGCGATGTCGTCTGCCGGCTCGGATCCCGTGTGGGCCGGCGGCCACAGCCGGGTGTGGGCATTGCGCACCGATGCCAGCGGTCGTCCGCTTCCCGATTGGCACGGCTGCCGCAGGTTGCGGGCCAATCAGCTCTTCGTCCTGGGTCTCCATGCCAACAGTTTTGATAGCCGCTATTTCGGTCCGGTTCACCGTCAAACCATGCTTTCGACGGTACGTCCGATACTCACATTTCGCCCGTGAGATTGTGAGTATTGTGGGGAGATTTGAACATCAAGATAAACAGTGACGCCAGGAGGCATCAAAACCCTCAGAGTTTATTGAGCTCAATTCGACGTTACGCCGCAAACCGTTGACGTTACACCTTCGAGAAATGCCGTAAATACGGCCCGGCGTTCGACGTCATATTGTAAATGCACCTGCGAGCTCCATATGCGACCCAGTCGTCTCGTTTCTGGAGCGCACCATGACCGACCATGAGTTCAAGCCCAAGCTCCGGACGCATCCGTGGCGGGAGCCGATCGAAGCCTTGCCGTATGCCAGTGACGTGCCTCGACCAGCTCGACAAGATCGCCGGCCGACCACTGCGGCCTTACCGGCAACAGGTTGCGTCACGGGCAGCAGCGTGGCCTTGCCAGCGGTGCACTCGCTGCATCAGGACTGGTCGCTCCCGGCAGCCGCCGCGCCATCGTCAAGGCGCGCTATACCAAGCTTCGATGGCGCCCCTGCGCACCTGCGCTACATCCTGCGCAATGGCATCACGCCCGATGGGCAACCCGGTCGGCTCTGACAATGAGGACGGCGAGTATGCAGACGGCATGGCGTTCCTGGCCCGCTCCGACGGCGACCCGCATCAGTTCCGCTTCATCATCTCTCCCGAGGACAGCACCGCCCGCCCGAGTTGAAGCCGATGATCCGCGACCTCATGCGCCAGATGAGAGGAGGATCTGGGCGTCAAGCTCGACTGGGTCGCCGTCGATCATTTCAATACCGGCCACCCCACACGCACGTCGTGTTACGCGGCCGCGACAAGAGCGGCCAAGACCTGATCCTAGCGCGGCAGTACATCAGCCATGGCATTCGCAGCCGCGCTCAGGAGCTTGTCACCCTGAGCTCGGGCCCGAGACCGACTTGGAGCGGCTGCAGGAAATTGGTCAATGAGGTCGGGCAGGAGCGCCTGACGCGCCTCGATCGCTCAGCCGCTGGCGCAGGCCAAGGACAACGTGCTGGCTATCACGGCCTACCACGGAGCAAGATCCGAGCCGGCACACCATGCGTATGGGCCGCCTCAAGACGCTGGAGCGCTTGGGACTCGCCGAGAACGGCAGCGCGGCATCTGGGTGCTCGATGCCATGCTCGAGGGCAAGCTGGCGCAAGCTCGGCGACCGCGCCGACAAGCTCAAGATGATGCAGCGTGCCCTGGACGCCGCCGGCATCGAGCGGCAACCCGGCATGCTGGCCGTGTTCGGAGCGTGGCGACCGCAAGGTACCGGTGGTTGGCCGCGTCGTCGGCGTTGGCCTGGTCGATGAGATCACCGACCGCCAGTATGTCGTGGTCGATGGCGCCGACGGCCGCGTCCACTACGCCGAGCCTCGGGCGCCGCAGCGCCGATGCCGCGCCGCAGTGCGGCATGATCGTCAAGCTCGCCGCCGATCGGCTGGAGGGCCGGCCGCAAGCGTCTTCACGCATCGAGGTTCTGTCGCCGGCGAACCTGCGTGGACAGGAGACCTATCTCGGCCCACCTGGCTGGATGAGCTCATCAGCGGCAAGGAATGCCTGCCAAGACTGAGCACCGGTTTCGGCTCGGAGGTCGAGCGCGCGCGTTGCAACCCGGGTCCGGCTGGCTGACCGAGCGACAGCTCGCCGTGCGGTCAGCCGAGGGGCAAGTCTCCTCAAGCCCGATGCCCTCGCGACGCTGCGCCGCGCAGCGAGACGGAGCGGCTCTGCACGCGACCTCTCGCGTCATTATGGCGTGCCGTTCGCGCCGGCTGCTCCGGTGTTAGTTTCTCCGGCGTCTACGACCGCGCCATCACGACCCCGACGGCCAAACTCGCCATTATCCGCACCGACACCTCGGTCACCGTGCGCCATGGCGACCCGGCTGCCACGGCCATGCGCGGCCAGCGCGTGCAGCGGCATCATGCATCAGACACGCGTCGTGGTGGACCGTGGAGCGGGGGCGGGGATTGGTCTCCACCGAGGTAGCAGCGCGTCCGTCCGAGAACTCGATTGCTCGTCTGCTTGGGCGATCGCCGATGCATAGCGCGCACGACCGCCTGCGGCCGCCCCGCAAGATGATAGCTCGCTCCACCGCGACGCTCGGAGGTCGGCTGGAAGAGCTGTCACAGTGATGGGAACGACAGCGCAGAGGTTTGGGCGCCCGCGGCCGAAGTGGCCGCGACCGGGTCCTAGCGCGCGGGTTGACGCCGAATACGCCGCACACGATGCTCAGCCCGCGCGCCCGAGTCCCGCCTTGCCATTCGTCTGCCGCTCGCCCTCGGCAGAAGGCCGGCGGGTCTCGGCCCATCCGGGCTGACGGCCCCATGGCGCAGCCCACGATCTGCGGATGTCGTCCAATAAGATGCAATCCTCGCGTCAATAGCGTTACGCATCGTTGATGCGCGGGTCTGAAGCCCGACTCTTCCAGTCTGCCACCGTGCTCGCGGCTATCAAGACCAAGCCTCGGCGGCCGCGGAAGAGCGGCCGGTCTTGACAGCCGCTGCGCGCGGTGGCCGGCCGCCTCGGCACGTCGGGGCGGAAGGATGATCCTGTCGAACAAAAAGGATGGGACCCTCGGCCACGAACATGATCGCTCGCGTTGGTCGATCGTCAGTGATCAACGTGCACGCGACCCGTTCGGCCCGCGCCTGTTCTTTGGGTCCGGGGTGCACCTTACTTCGCGCTGGCGCGTTCGCCAGCGGCTGACCACGGCATCACCGAATGGCCTGCGCGTTCTGGCAATCACAGTTAGGCCGAGCAACAAAAGGTGATTGATTCAGAAGGGAAGATGCACGGTGCGCGCACGTGCATCAGGCCGCGCGGGTCAACGCCTTGATCACCGCCTTCGGGATTGCGGGCGATCACCGTCAAATAGGCGCGCGCGCGCCTGGTCCGCTCACTCGCCCCCTGCTCCCAGTCGCGCAACGTTCCCGAGCGGGATGCGAAAAGCGGTCGGCGAACTCTTCTTGCGTCGAGGCCGAGCGCGCGGCGGATGAGCTTGGCACGCGGCGTATGCTTCATGCGCGCGAGCTGGCGCCGATGACGCGCGGCTGGGCATCCGGTCAGCGCGCGCGCGGCCGCAGGATCTCCGCCTCGCTCATCGGTCGCATCGGGCGCAAGATCAGGCTTCGCCTTCGCTGTTCTGCGTGAAGTAGTGGTCTTGCTCATCTCTCGTTGCCCGCCGCGCCGTAACCAAACGGTAGCGTCCCTGCCGTGGGTGTAGACGATGCTGAGAAGCTGTCCGTCAACCATGCCGATCAGCAGGAACCTATCCTCCCCGTAGTCCGCACTATCGTCCAAAACCTCGACCGCGAGGGGATCGGCAAAGGCCCTCTTGGCGGTATCGAACGTGACACCGTGCTTGGCGTAGTTGCTCCGCGCCTTGGCGTGGTGCCACTCGAATTCGTCATCGCTCGGCATACTACTGGTTAGCAGTAGCTGGGTCAAGCTGTCCACTGCAGGGTTGGCAAGAAGCTCCCCGGCGCGCGCTGAGCGCGTCGGGGTTCCAGAGGTCCCGGGGCTCGCGGCGAGGCTTTCAGGTTCTCCGCTTTAGTCGTCCCGGCGCTTTTGTATCGAGGCGCTGGACCGGACGACTTACAGTTTACCTACCAAAAGATCACGCAACCTCTCAATTTCACCCGCGAATCCTAATTCCCATTTGCCGGCCTCGTCCCGCATCTTGAACGCCATCGACAAGCGTGAAGCGCGCACGAGACCTCGCGGCCATGATCAAGTCTTCGCAGTTCGCTTTTCAGGGCCCGGCAACGGCAGTCCTCGTGCTCGAGCCTGTGGATCGCCACGCAATGGCCGCGGCAGCCGCTCTGAGATTCCATCCTGCGCTCGGCGCGACCCTGGCTGGCGCTGTTCGATTGGCCGCGTCTACGCGCCCATGGCAGCTGTTTCCTGGTGGCTGGCGTTCGGCCGACTGGCGCCACGCGTGTTCGACATGGCCGGCCTGATTGCCGCCGCGGGGGCGTCTTGGCTGTGGCCTGGTTGCGGATCGGGGGAGCCGCCTGGCGGGCGTCGAAGCCAAAGGTCGTCACGACGTACGGGTCCGCCCGCTGGGCGACCGTTTCCGACATCCGCCTGGCTGGCCTCTGTGAAGAGCGCGGCGTCATGCTGGGGCAATCGGGCAACAGCTACTTGCGTGACGACGGTCCCCACCACGTGCTCGCCGTAGCGCCGACACGCTCCGGCAAGGGCGTGGGTTGGTGGTGCCAACGTTGCTCACCTGGACCGGCTCGGCCGTCATCCACGACATCAAGGGCGAGAACTGGCAGCTGACGTCAGGCTGGCGTCAGCGCTTCTCGCACTGCTTCAAGTTCGACCCGACCGACCCTGGCTCAGCCCGCTTCAATCCACTGCTGGAGGTGCGCAGGGGCCGAACGAGGTCCGGGACGTGCAGAACATCGCCGACATCCTGATCGATCCCGAGGGTGCCCGCGAGATCCGCGACCACTGGCAGAAGACCGCCTATGCGGCTGCTGGTCGGCGCCATCCTGCATGTGCTCTACGCCGAGAAGGGAGAAGACGCTCGCCCGCGTCGCGCGCTCTCCTGTCCGATCCGTCGCACTCCATCGACCGCCACGTTGTGGGTGATGATGACGACCAACCACCTCGGCACCGATGACGCGCCCGAGGTGCATCCGGACCGTCGCCGAGCATGCCCGTGCGGTGATGAACAAGGTGCCGAACGAGCGATCCGGCGTGGTGTCCACCGCGGTCAGCCTGTTGAGCCTCTACAGCGACCCGATCATCGCCAAGACCACCAGCAGCAGCGACTTTGCGATCGCCGACCTGACGGAAGCGGACCGGCCGCATTCGCTCTATCTCGTCGTGCCGCCCTCGGACTTGTCGCGTACGCGGCCTCTGATGCGCCTGGTGCTGAACCTGATCGCGCGGCGGCTCACAGAACAGCTGCAGAGCCAGGGCGGCGGCGCCCGTCGCCGTCAGCTCTTGCTGATGCTCGACGAGTTCCCGGCGCTCGGCCGGCTCGATTTCTTCGAGGCCAGTCTCGCCTTCCTCGCCGGCTATGGCGTCCGGGCCTACCTGATCGCCCAGTCGCTCAACCAGATCGAGAAGGCGTACGGCGCCAACAACGCCATCGTCGACAACTGCCATGTGCGCATCGCCTTTGCCGCCAACGATGAACGCACGGCCAAGACGGCTGTCCGAGGCGCTGGGCACCAAGACCGAGCTCAGGGCGCAGCGCAACCTGGCCGGCAAACGGCTCCGCCGTGGCTCGCCAACACCAGCATCTCCGAGCAGGAGACATCGCGGACCTTGCTGACGCCGGGCGAGGTGATGCAGCTCCCCAGCGACGAGGCGCTGATCTTCGTCTCCGGCTGCCCCCGATCCGCGCCAAGAAGCTGCGCTACTTCGAGGATCGCAATTTCGCCCCGCGCTGCCTGCCAGCCGCCTCGATCTGCCTCTGACCAGCGATGGGTCGCGCCGGTCGTCCGACGTTTGGGGCACGCAAGCGCGCGGCACCGATGACCGCCTGGAAAGCAGTGGGGCGACTACGTCACCGCAACCAGCAGCGAGGAGACGGGTCCGATGCGCGAGCGCACTCATGAGCCGGTTCGTCTACCCGGCGCCGATCGCGACACCTCGCTCATCCTCGACGAGCCCCGGCGGCGCCGCGGTCGCCGCAATGTCCCAACCGCACAATTGTCACTGTCGCTGCCCTGCCAGGGTGACGCGCCTATGAAAAACGCTACACCATCTATCTGTCCGAAGAAAGTGGCCGACCGCTTCGATGCCGTCGCCAAAGTCCTCGGCGCCAAGTCGGCACTGGTCGAAAAGGCCCTCGACCGACAGCTCGATCCCGATCGCGTCCAGAGGCACGACGAAGCGCTGTTGCGGCGCATGGATGGCGTCGTCAAAGGTTTCCTGCTGAGGTGCAGCGCGACGCGGCTATCGCCACCGAGACGCTGTCGCTCTACGTGCGCTACTTCCTCACCATCACGCCACCGGTGCCGAAGGTCGACCAGGATGCAGCCCGGGCTGTCGGCCGCGAGCGCTTCCAGGTGTTCGTGGCGCAGGTCGGGCGCCGCCTCGCCGGCAATCACCGGCTCATCACCGAGGTGCATCGGAGAGCATCGTCGCAACCAACCCCAATCTGCTGGCGGATGCGGTCGACGATGGTCCGTTGAGATCGCTCTCCTCAGGCCGCGGAGGTCCGGCCTCCCGCCGCTAGCCCCGTGTCGGCGTCCAACGGCCGAGCCCCATCAGATCAGCTCTGGAGGATGACGGTCATGCCTGACCTGTTCTCGGTCGCCTGCGAGGAAGCCCAAGGCCGCCGCCTGCAGATGCTGCGCACGGCCTTCGGTCCGGCCATTGCCGCCGCGCTCGCTGATCCGACACGTGATCGAGGTGATGGTCAACCCCGACGGCCGGCTGTGGATCGAGCACGCGCCGGAACCGGCCGCAGTTGACACGGCCGAGCGCATCGGCACGCGCCGAGGCCGAGCGCATCATCCGCCTGGTCGCCGCGCACGTGCGCCGCGAGGTGCACGACCGCGCCCCCATCGTCTCCGCCGAGCTGCCGGAGACGCGGCGAGCGCTTCGAGGGCGTCGATGCCGCCAGTCTCGCTGGCACCCCTGCTTTGCCGATCCGCAAACCGGCCGAACGTGCTCTACCGACTCGCGCGACTACGTGTCAGCGCGCATCATGTCGGTGCTGCAGGCCGAGGCGCTGGCAAGCACGCCGTCCGCGAGCGCAAGAACATCCTCGTGGTCGGCGGCACGTCCTCCGGCAAGACCACCCTGGTCAACGCGCTGCTCGCCGAGATCGCCGACGCCGGCGAGCGCGTCGTCATCCTGGAGGACACGCGCGAGCTGCAAGTGCGCCGCCGCGGACTGCGTCGCCCTGCGCACCAAGCCCGGCGTGCGCCAGCCTTGCCGACCTGGTGCGCTCGACCCTGCGCCTGCGCCCCGACCGCATCATCGTCGGCGAAGTGCGCGGTCCCGAAGCCCTCGACATGCTCAAGGCCTGGAACACCGGCCACCCCGGCGGCCTCACCACCGTGCACGCCAACTCGTGCCGCCTCCGGCCCTCTGCCGCTTGGAGCAGCTGATCCAGGAAGCGGTCGTCACCGTGCCCCGCGACCTCATCGTCCAGGCCATCGACATCGTCGTCTTCCTAGGCGGTCGCGGCAACAACCGCCGCGTCGAAACGCGTGGCTCGAGGTCTCCGGCCTCGATGCCGACGGCAACTACGTCCTGAAGCCGTCCTCTCGGCCGGCCCGTCCTGCATAGCGTGTGAGAAGGAGCAAGCACCGTGCTGCCGCTGTCGCCTCCATGCCGGTCCAGAAAGCCTCGCCTCGCCGCGGTCCTGACGGGCGGCTGGTCGTCGCCGCTGTTGGCGAACAGCGCCGCCCATGCCGCCGGCTCCGGCATGCCATGGGAAGCGCCGCTGCAGCGCATCCTGAGATCGATCGAGGGCCCGGTCGCCAAGGTGGTCGCCGTCGTCATCATCATCGTGACGGGCTTGAGCCTCGCCTTCGGCGACATGGGCGGCGGCCTGCGCCGGCTGGTCCAGGTCGTGTTCGGCCTGTCCATCGCCTTCGCCGCCACCTCGTTCTTCCTGTCGTTCTTCTCCTTCGCCGGCGGCGCGCTCATCGACTGACACGGAGGACCGTCAATGCTCGGCACAACCGTCTTGCCGTTCCCGGCTACGAGGTGGCCGCTGCATCGGTCGCTGACCGAGCCGATCCTGCTCGCCGGCGCGCCGCGCAGCTTCGCCATCCTCAACGGCACGCTGGCCGCCTCCGATCGGTCTGGGGCTGCGGCTGTGGCTTGCGGGCCTGCTGATCTGGCTCGCCGGCCACGCCGTCGCCGTGTGGGTGACGCGCAAGCGACCCGGCCTTCCTCACCGTCCTGTCCCGCCATGCCCGCCACAAGGGAGCGCTGGCATGCTGAACCTCGCCGAGTACCGCAGCGAAGACCACCAGCCTTGCCGACTACCTGCCCTGGGCCTGCCTGGTCGGCGCCCGGCGTCGTCCTCAACAAGGACGGCTCGTTCCAGCGCACCTGGCGCTATCGCGGCCCCGATCTCGACAGCGCCACCGAGGCCGAACTGGTCTCGCGTCACGGCACGGCTCAACAATGTCCTGAAGCGCTTCGGGGCGGGCTGGGCGCTGTTCTTCGAGGCCGAGCGCGATCCCGGCGCAACCAGTATCCGGCGCGCGCGCTTTGCCGACCCGGCATCGTGGCTGGTCGACCAGGAGCGCTACGCCGCCTTCAGCGCCGACGGCGCGCATCACGAGAGCCGCTACTACCTGACGTTCCTCTACCTGCCGCCGCCCGATGCACGAGGGCCGCGCCGAGCGGCTTGCTCTACGAGCGCACCGGACGGCGACCGCCGTCGAGATCGAGCCGCACGCGCATCTCGAATGCGTATCGTGACCGAGACCGACCGGGCGCTCGCAGATGCTGGCGCGCGATCCTGCCCGAGGCGGAGCCGCTCGACCGATGCCGGAGACGCTCACCTACCTGCACGGCACCATCTCCGACAAGCGCCAGCCGGTGGCGGTGCCGGCCATCCCGACGCACCTCGATGCCGTCCTGTGCGACACGCCGTTGCTCGGGCGGCGTCGAGCCGAAGCTCGGCGACCAGCACCTGCGCGTGCTGACGGTGCTCGGGTTCCCCAACGCGACCACGCCGGGCCTGCTCGATGCCCTGAACGACCTGGGCTTTGCCTATCGCTGGACGACGCGCTGGATTGCCCTCGACAAGACCGAGGCCACCAGGCACCTGACCCGCCTGCGCCGGCAGTGGTTCGCCAAGCGCAAGTCGGTCGTCGGCCATCCTGCGCGAGGTGATGTTCAATCGCGAGACGGCGCTGGTCGATCCCGATGCCGACAACAAGGCGGTCGATGCCGACGAGGCGCTGCAGGAGCTGGGCGCCGACGACGTGGCGCTTCGGCTACGTCACGACGGCCATCGTGGTTGCCGATGCCGACGCCAAGCAGGCCAACGACAAGCTGCTCGCCGTCGAGCGCATCGTCAACGGCCGCGGCTTCGTCACCATCCGCGAGACCTTGAACGCGGTGGAAGCCTGGCTCGGCAGCCTGCCCGGCAACCCCTACGCCAACGTGCGCCAGCCGATCGTGCACACCCTGAACCTCGCTCACATGATGCCGGTGTCGGCGGTGTGGGCGGGACCCGAGAGCAACGCGCCATCTGCAGCGCGCCGCCGCTGATGATGACGGAGACGCGCGGCAGCACGCCGTTCCGGCTCGATCTGCACGTCGGCGATGTCGGCCACACGCTGATCGTCGGGCCGACCGGTGCCGGGCAAGTCGGTGCTGCTGGCGCTGCTCGCCCTGCAGTTCCGCCGCTTCATCGGCGCGCAGGTCGATCCTGTTCGACCGGGGCCGCTCGGCCCGCGCCGCCAGCGCTGGCCATGCGGCGGCGAGAGCATCGAGCTCGGCCTCGACGGCGACGCTGTCGCTGCAGCCGCTCGCCGCGCATCGACAGAGCCGGGCGAGATCGCCTTCGCCCTGCAGTGGGTGATCGGCCTGCTCACCAACCGAGGGCGTCACGCGTCACGCCCGACGTCAAGGACGCCGTGTGGACGGCGCTGCAGAGCCTGGCCTCGGCGCCGAAGGCCGAGCGCACGCTGACCGGCCTCGCCGTGCTGATCCAGTCCAACGCGCTGGTCGCGGCGCTTGACGCCCTACACGCTGGAAGGGCCGTACGGCCGGCTGCTCGACGGCTCGACGGAGCAGCTTGGCGCTCGCCGACGTGCTGCATTTCGAGATGGAGGCGCTGATGCAGCATCAAGGCGCTGATCGCTGCCGGTGCTGACCTACCTGTTCCACCGCCTGGAGGCGCGCTTCGACGGGCGGCCGACGCTGCTGATCCTCGACGAGGCCTGGACCTTCCTCGACGACGCGCTGTTTGCGGCCCGCATCCGCGAATGGCTCAAGACGCTGCGCAAGAAGAACGTTGCCGTCGTGTTCGCGACCCAGTCGCTCGCCGATATCGAGCGCTCGACCATCGCCCCGGCGCTGATCGAGAGCTGCCCGACGCGCATCTTCCTGCCCAACGACCGCGCCCTCGAGCCGCAGGCGCGCAGCGTCTACGAGCGCTTCGGCCTCAATGCGCGGCAGGTCGAGATCCTGCGCCTGCGCCGCGCCCAAGCGCGACTACTACGCGCAGACCGCGCGCGGCAACCGGCTGTTCGAGCTGGGGCTCGGGCCCGTCGGCGCTGGCGCTGTCGCGGCGCTCCTCGCCCGACGATCAGACGTCTCATCGATCGGCTTGCGGCGCGAGACCGCACCGGCAGACTTTCCGGCAGCGTTCCTGCGACGCCAAAGGGCTGGCCTGGGCGGCCGAGCTGATCGCAGCGCTGGCCGCGACCCGCCGACGCCGCCACCGTCGCCACCAGCCTCACCCGGATCGATCCGGCCGAAGGTGCGCCAGCGGCGCCAGCCGCAGCCCGCACGGCGCGCACCTTCGCCGAAGGCAGCCGCGCCGGCGCAAACCCGCACCGACGCGCCGCTGCCTGGCCTGCCCGGCGGACCGCCGATGCCGGAGCGCTCTGTCGCCCTTCCGCGTGCCCGAGACCAAGCGCAAGAGGAGGCGGCGATGAGACGCATCGCAAGACGTCACTGCATCTGCCGTCGCCGGTCGTCGTCGGTAGTGTGGGCAAGTCCGCTGCCGCAGTCGGCCGCGCAGCTCACCGTCTTCGATCCGGCCAACTACCAGCAGAACCTGCTCGTCGGCCCTGCGTCACTCGAGCAGATCAACAACCAGGTGCGCCAGCTGCAGAACCAGGCGCAGATGCTGCCTGCGCATGGATCAGACACCTGCTAGCGCCTGGGTCGACGCATCTCACCGCGACCTGCAGCGCAGCCCTCGCCGACATCCAAGCCCAGCTGTCGCGCCGGCGAAGGCATCGCGCTGCAACGTCCAGGCAACGCAATGCGGCTACGACGCAGCTGTTCCCCGAACAGGTCTGCCGACACGCTCTCGAGCGATGACGTGCTCCGGCAATCGCCAAGAGCGCGATGGGATGAGGAATACGCACGCGCCTTCAGACGCGCCGCCCTCCTGCAAGGCCAGATCGCCGAGCAGCATCGACGCCGACACGTCGCCTCATCGGCGATGCCATGGCCCGCTCGCGAACGCTCCGTCGGCGCCCTCGCAAGTCGACCCAGGCCGGCAACGAGCTCACCGCCCTGCAGCGTCAAGCAAGTCCCTCGCCGCTGCAAGCCTCCTCGCCGCCCAAGCACCGCGCCGAAACCATCGACTCGCGCCCGCGCCATCCTCGCGCCGAGGCAGGAAGCCCGCCAACGCTTCAAATCCTTCGTCGGCGATGGCCGCGCCTACACAGCGAGGACGATGAGCGAGTCATGACACGCGAGATTTCCGCGATGTCGCACATGAGTTCGCTTCGCGAGCGGGCTAGCCGCCACGCCCTGCTGGCGGGACGACCCGCCAGACCCCCGCCTTTTGAAGCTTCAAAGGACGGGGGTTCGGCGGGTGTCCCCCAACGGGCGCGGGCGTGCTGGCGAGGCGACTGACCCGCTCGCGCAGCGACCTGACCACGTCCGACGACGACTGACCGATAGCCGCTCAGTCTGAATCTCCACCGCTGATCGCAGCCACGGCGACCGGCGTCGCTGCCGCCGACGGGAAAGCTTTGTCTCATGGATGACCTCAGCCATCATCGATCGGTTCACCGAGACCTTCAGCCGCTACATCGACAGCGGCTTCGGGTTGCTGGCGGGCGATGTGGCGTTCCTGACGAGCGTGCTGGTGGCGATCGACATCACGCTGGCGGGGTTGTTCTGGGCGTTGATGGGCGAGGACAACGTCCCGGCGCAGCTGATCCGCAAGGTGCTGTACGTCGGCTTCTTTGCGCTGCTGCTCAACAACTTCAAGGCGCCTGGCCGACATCGTCTTCCAGTCGTTTGCCGGGCTTGGGGCTGAAGGCGTCGGGCGCGTCGCTGACGGCGGCGGATCTGATGCGGCCGGGGTTCGTGGCGTCGACGGGGTTCACGGCGTCGCGGCCGCTGCTCGAGAAGGCCGGCGAGCTGATCGGCATCACCACGTTCTTCACCAACTTCGTGACCATCGTCGGTGCTGATGCTGGCGTGGCTGATCGTGCTGCTGGCGTTCTTCGTGCTCAGCGGTCCAGCTCTTCATCACCATCATCGAGTTCAAGCTGACCGTGCTGGCCGGCTTCGTGCTGGTGCCGTTCGCGCTGTTCGGCCAGACGGCGTTCCTGGCCGAGCGCGTGCTCGGCAACGTCATCTCCTCCGGCATCAAGCTGATGGTGCTGGCGATCGTGGTCGGCATCGGCGCGTCGCTGTTCGGCACGCTCGATCCGGCCGACGCGGCGACATCACGCTGACGCAGGCCGCCTCGACCATTCTGGCGGCGATCGCCGTGTTCGGGCTGGCCGTGTTCGTGCCCGGCATTGCCGCGGGCCTCGTGTCCGGCGCGCCGCAGCTCGGTGCCGGCGCGGCCGTCGCCACCACGGCGGCGCTCGGCGGCACGGCCGTTGCCGGCGGCATGCTGACGGCCGGCGCTGCCCGCCTGGCCGGCCGTGCGGCGGGTGGGACATCAGGCCGCCGCCTCGCTCACCGGCAGGGTCGGTGCGGCGTACGAGGCGGGCGGACGCGCGCGGCGTCGCGCGCACAACCGTCGACAGCGCCGGCATCGCGCATGATCGCGTCGAGGCACGGCACCTGTACGCGATGCCTACCGCGCAAGGCGCCGCGCAGGGCTACCGCGATGCGCAGCCGTCATCCGGTCCGACGGCTCCGGCGGCGGCGCCGCGGTCGTGGTGCGGCGGCCAGCCGCAGATGCGCCGCCGTGGGCGCAGAGCCTCGCGCGCCGCCAGCGCACCGACGCCAGGCCGGCCTGGTCGCGGCGCAAGGCGCTGCGCGAGGGCGACCGTCCCGCGCAGCGGGCACGGCCCCGATCTCAAGGACAAGAGCTGAGGAGCAGCACACATGATCATTCAAGCGCTCGGCCTTGCGCTACGGCGAGACGCCGGAGCCGGTGACGCCCTACCAGAAAGGCGGCCCAGGTCTGGGACGAGCGCATCGGCAGCGCCGCGCGTGCAGGCGCACAACTGGCGGCTGATGGCGCTGGGCAGCCTCGTGCTCGTCGCTGATCCTGGCGGCGATCCTGCTGTGGCTGCGGACGATCGGCTCGCGACCGTCCCTACATCGTCGAGGTCGACCCACGGCGGCGGCGCGCGCGCGTGGGACCGGCGGCCGAGGCCTACAAGCCGAGCGACGCGCAGATCGCCTTCCACCTCGCGCGCTTCGTCGACAACGTGCGCTCGCTGTCGATCGATCCCGTGGTCGTGCGCCAGAACTGGCTCAAGGCCTACGACTTCGTCACGGACCGAGCCGCGCGTGACGCTCAACGAGTACGCGCGCGATAACGACCCTTCGCCAAGGTCGGCCGCGAGACCGTCGCGGTCGAGGTGACCAGCGTGGTGCGCGCCTCCGATAGCTCGTTCCAGGTGCGCTGGCTGGAGCGCATCTTCGAGGGCGGCGCCTCGAAGGACACCAAGCGGCTCACCGGCCTCTTCTCCATCGTGATCACGCCGCCGCGCACGGTCGAGGCGGTGCGCAAGAACCCGCTCGGCATCTACGTGCACACCTTCAACTGGTCGCAGGACGTCACGACCGCAAGGAGACAGCCAAATGAGCACGCCCCGCGTCACTCGCGCTGGATGCCGCTGGTCGATCGTCGTTGCCGGGCCTGCGCCACCCGCGTCCAGGTTCCGGAGATCCCGATCCTCGACGCGCCAGCGTTCGAGGCCGCCAAGCGCGAGCCGGAGCCGAAGCGCGCCGGTCAAGTACGTCGAAAGTGCCGAAGCCGCTGCCGCTGCCCGGTCAGCTCAAGCCGGTGCCGAAGACGACGGAGAAGGCGAAGGACGACAAGCTCGCCCAAGGAGCGCATCGCCGGCGCCAACGCCGCGGCCCGCATCGAGCCGGTCAAGGACGGCTACATCAACGCCATCCAGGTTTATCCCTACACCAAGGGCGCCCTCTATCAGGCTCTACGCCGCCGTCAACCAGGTGACCGACATCGCGCTGGAGGCCGGCGAGAAGCTGGTGTCAGTCTCCGCCGGCGACACGGTGCGCTGGGTGGTCGGCGACACCAGCAGCGGCGAGGGCAAGGAGGCGCAGGTCCATATCCTGGTGAAGCCGATCGGCGCCGACCTCGAGACCAACCTCGTCATCACCACCGACCGGCGCACCTATCACCTGGAGATGCGGTCCTCGCAGTCGACCTACATGGCGTCGGTGTCGTGGACCTATCCGGCGTCCGACGCTGGTCGCGCTCAGGAAGCAGCGCGCCGAGGCCGAGGCTGCGGCGACAGCGCCGTGGCCGACACCGGCGTCAACATCGAGCAGCTGCGCTTCCGCTATCGCATCGAGGGCGACGCGCCGTGGAAGCCGCGCCAGGTGTTCGATGACGGCGCCAAGGTCTACATCCAGTTTCCGTCCGGCCTGGCGCAAGGCGAGGCGCCGCCGCTGTTCGTCATCGGTCCCGACGGCAAACCGGCGCTGGTCAACTACCGCGTGCGCGGCACGACCTACATCGTCGACCGGCTGTTCGCCGCCGCCGAGCTGCGGCTCGGCACGGCGCCCGCAGCGCGTCGTGCGCATCGTCCGCACCGATGCCGTCTGGCGGGAACGAAGCAATGACGACATCCGAGATCAAGACCCATCACGCCGAGCGGGGCCACGCGCCCGCGCCGGAGACGCTCGAGCTGCGGGCGCGCCGACAGCCGGTCAGCACGCATCAACCGCAAGGTGGTCATCGGCGGTGCGGCGGTCCTGCTCTTTCTCGATCTCCTGCATCGTGCTGGTGGCGCTCAAGCCGCCGCACGCCCGCCCGGCGACCGTCAGGAGCTCTTCAGCGTCGACCACAAGCTCATCACCGATGCGCTTGTAGCAAGCTGCCGACGCCAGCTACGACGGCGTGCAGGCCCGGCGCACGAAGGCGGAGGCAGCGAAACGGCCGTCGACCCGACGGACCTCCCGCCCGGCGTCCGAAACTGACCGATGCTGGAACCGATCCGGCCGCCGAGGCCGAGCGCGCGGAAAGCGCCGCCTCGCGCGCCTGGCCAAGCCAGGCGCGAGAGCCCAAGGGTGTTCTTCCGGCTTGAAACCGCAAGAGGCCGCGCACGGCCGAGACCGACTGCCGGGCGATCCCGATCGCGCCAGCGCCGCACGACGAGGACCGACGGCGGCTTGGCGACGCTGACGGCCATGCGACCGCCGATCGCGCCCTCGCGCTCGCCCGGGGCGATATCGTCCTGCTGCGGGACGCGGCAGCGCGGACCAGAGCCGCCTCAAACCCGTGTCGTTTCTCAAATCCGGGCCGGAGAGGAGACTCTACAATCCACCGGCTGCAGGTGCCCCGCGTCCCCCTACCAGCTGTTGGCCGGTACGGTCATCGCCGGCTGGTCTCGTGACGGGGCTCGACTCCGATCTGCCGAGGCTTCGTCATCGCGCGGTTACGGAGCACGTCACACGACACCGACGTCCGGGCGACATCCTGCTCGATGCCGCCGGGGCTCGCGCCTCGTGAGCAGAGGCCGACGACAGCGCCGCGTCGCCTTCGGGCACCGGGAGCGAGCCCTCGTCGTCTGGCAGACGGCTGATACTGCCCGATGGGCACGGCAGCTCCAATCTGTCGATAGCTGCCCGCCACCGACACCGGCGGCTGCGCCGGCTCTTCGCCGACCCGGGTCAGACCTCCACACACTTGCGAAGCTTACTGAAGAAGGGCGTTGCCCGCAGCAGTGCTCGGTCCGGCAGCGAACTGGTCTGCGGCAGCGGCAGCAGTCTTGCGCGAGCGGCTAGCGACCTGGTCAAAGGCGCTGCGCGAGGTCGGCACGGCGACCAGAGCCACTAACGCGCGCCGACGCGGCGCGTTCTGGTGCGCGAAAGCGCAACCATCAGCGTGCAGCCGGCTCCATCACGGTGCGGCCCGGCTGTGGCCACGCTGCTTGCGTGATCGTGCATACGCACAGGACCTCAGGTCCTGCGGCCGTACCGCGGGCCAGGCGTCGCAACCGACGAAGTAGAGGAGGAGACCATCCATGGCTGTCATCGGCACGTTCAAGGCGGACAAGGACGGCTACGCCGGCACCATCCGCACGCTCTCCATCAATGCGAAAGTGCGCATCGTCGCCAACGATCGCAAGACTGCCGCCAGTGCACCCGACTTCCGCATCTTCGCGGGGCAGACCGAGGTCGGCGCGGCCTGGCGCAAGACGTCACGGGAGAAGGATGCCTCCTATCTCAGCGTGCGGCTCGACGATCCGGTCTTTCCTGAGCCCATCCACGCCGCGCTGATGGAGCAGACTGAGGACGGGGTGCTGCGTCTCCTCTGGCGCCGCGACAAGTCCGACAAGCGCGAGGAGGCCTGAGGCGCCATGCAGTTAGAAACTCAGCCAACCGCGCTCGCGCGAGCGCTTTCCCCGAGACTGTACATCGCCTTGCGGCGAGTGCTTCGGGCTACCGTGCGCCAGCCAGAGCTGGACGCGGTCGCAAACCCAAGCCGCCCCAGCACATCGGCGATTATCCGATCCGATCCGATCGAGAAGCTGCGCTTCGCCGACACCGACTGCAGCGGCCGCATCTCCAACGCCGTCTTCGCGGTCTGTTGCCAAGCAATACGTAACT